>Ga0306920_100003961_pt1 | contig 18892 bp, 11 predicted proteins | sample flu12Cox44000170_FD_204666 | JGI IMG/M metagenome (GOLD analysis project Ga0306920, IMG submission 204666) | Lab enrichment of tropical soil microbial communities from Luquillo Experimental Forest, Puerto Rico - flux4day.12C.oxic.44.000.170 (v2)... | ecosystem: Environmental > Terrestrial >... | reverse complement strand
TGCCGTCGATGAAGCGCGTCACGGCCGGCATCTTCAGCTGCGGGTGCGTGAGCAGGATGGCGACGGCGAGCAGCGCCACCGTGCCGAGCTTGAGGAAAGTCGACAGGTAGTCGCGCGGCGCGAGCAGCAGCCACACCGGCAGGATTGCGGCGACCCAGGCATAGATCACGATGGCAGCGGCGATCGGCAGTGCCGCGTAGTCGAAGGCGTTGCGCAGCTGCGGTTGATGGTCGAGCCATCCCCCCGCTACGACCGCCAGCAATACCAGCGACACACCGATGACCGATCCCTCGAGCACGCGCCCCGGCCGCCACAGCCGCAGGTACAGGCCGACGAGGATCGCCGCCGGGATAGTGGCCGCGACGGTCGAAGTCGCCCACGGACTGTGTTTCATGGCGTTGACGATCACGAGACCGAGGACCGCCGACAGCACGATCAGAATCAGCAGTGTGCCGATGAGCGCCGCAAAACCACCGAGGGGCCCGAGCTCATCGCGCGCCATCTGTCCGAGGCTGCGGCCGTCGCGGCGCGTCGAGAGCAGCAGGATGGTCATGTCCTGCACGCAGCCGCCGAGCGCCGCGCCGATGATTATCCAGAGCGTCCCCGGCAGATAGCCGAACTGCGCGGCAAGCGTTGGCCCCACCAGCGGTCCGGGCCCCGCGATCGCCGCGAAGTGATGGCCGAAAACGATCGCCCGGTGGGTGGGGAGGAAATCGCGGCCATTGTTGAGTCGCTCGGCGGGGGTCGCGCGCGAGGGGTCGACCAGCAGCACGCGCGTTGCGATCCAGGCTGCGTAGAAGCGATAGCCGAGCAGATAGATGCAGACTGCGGCCGTGATGATCCACAGTGCGTTGATCGGCTCATGTCTTTGCAGCGCGATGCCGCCGAGCGCGATGCCGCCGCCGAGCGCCAACACCACCGCGGAAAGCCTGCGCATCATAGTCATCGCCCTGCGCCGCTCGCCTGTGTCTTACGCCCGCAACTCGTGCAGCGCCCGCCCATAGCGGGCGATGAGCGCCTCGCGAGCGCGGTGGCGACCGCCCTGCACCACGCGCTCGCCGGCGCGCCACACGCAATCGATCAGCTCGCGTCCGCCGGCGAATATCCAGCTGTCGAGGATTTCATCGTCGCGGCGCTCGAGAAGCGCCGGATGGTGACTGTGGAGCGTGATGAGGTCGAGCGAGGCTCCGGCGGTCAGTCCGCGCGGCTGCGCGGGGGCATCGGCGTGCAGCGCCCGCCAGCCTCCCGCCAGTGCAGACTCGAACAGCGTGCGCCCGGTCGAGGCGGCGGTGCCCGCTGCCAGCACATTGCGCCCGCGTTGCGCGAGGCGTTGCGAGTACTCGAGCGTGCGCAGCTCCGCGGCCGCATCGAGCTGGATGTTGGAATCGCTGCCGATGCCGATACGTCCGCGGTGAGCCAGGAACTGCGCGGCTGGAAAGATACCGTCTCCGAGACTCGATTCGGTGATCGGGCAGAGTCCCGCCACCGCGCCGGCGGCGGCGATGCCGCCGAGCTCGGCTTCCGTCGCATGCGTCGAGTGCACGAGGCACCAGTTTGATCCCACCGGCTGGGCATCGAGCAGCCACTCGAGCGGCCGCCGTCCGCTCCAGGCGAGACACTCCTCGACCTCACGGACCTGTTCCGCGATGTGAATGTGGACCACTCCGCCTTCGCCGAGCTGCACGATCGCCGCCAGCTCCGGCGGCGTCACCGCGCGCAGGCTGTGCGGTGCCACGCCGACGCTCGCCCCGGGGAGCGGCCGCGCGACGCGGCGACACGCCTCGAGGAGGCGCGCGAAGCCCTCGACGTCGGTGACGAAGCGGCGCTGGCGCGGCGCGGGCGGTGCCGCGCCGAAGCCGCCGTGCGCGTAGAACACCGGCAGGAGGGTGAGGCCGATGCCGGTCGCCGCCGCGGCGGCAGCAACGCGCCCGGCGAGCTCGCCGGGATCGGCGAACGGTGCTCCGTCGCAGTCGTGGTGTACGTAGTGGAACTCGCCCACGTGGGTGAAGCCCGCCTCGAGCATCTCCGCGAAGCACAGCGCGCTCACCGCCTCGAGCTGCTCGGGACCCATGCGCTCGAGAAAGCGGTACATGAGCTCGCGCCAGCTCCAGAAGCTGTCCGCGCTCGCACCGCGCCGCTCGGTGAGTCCCGCGAGACCCCGCTGGAAAGCGTGGCTGTGCAGGTTCGGCACTCCCGGCAGCGCGATCGCGTGGCGCTCATCGAGGGGCTGCGGCTGCGTGTCGGGGCTCACCCGCTCGATGCGCCCTGCGCTCGCGGTAATGCGCACGCCCCGCGCCCAGCCCGAAGGCAGCAGCGCCGATTCAAACCACAAGCTCGCCATGGAGTACATTATTCCATCATCGGCCGCCGCAACGTCAGCCTCGGAGACAGATCGCGAATGATCGCCGCAGCACAGGTGCCCTGGCTTACGGTACGGCAGGGAGCCGTGCCACTGCTCCTGTGCATGCCACACACCGGCACGGAGATCCCGCCGGAAATCGAGGAACGGCTGGTGTCACCCTGGCTCGCCCGTAAGGACACCGACTGGTGGATCGAGCGGCTGTACGAGTTCGCCGTCGAGCTGGGAGCGAGCGTGGTGCGCACCAGCGTGTCGCGCACGGTGATCGACTGCAATCGCGACCCGTCCGGCGCCTCGCTTTACCCGGGACAGGCGACCACCGGGCTGTGTCCGACGACGACCTTCGACGGCGAGATGCTGTACCGCGCCGGCGCTGCGCCGCAGGAGCCGGAGATTGCCGCCCGGCGCGCCGAGTACTTCGAGCCTTATCACGGCGCGATCGCCGGCGAGATCGCGCGCCTGCGCGCGCTGCACCCGCTCATCGTGCTGTACGACTGCCACTCGATCCGCTCGGCCGTGCCGCGCCTCTTCACCGGCACGCTGCCTCATTTCAACATCGGCACCTTCGCGGGAGCCAGCTGTGCGCCGGAGCTCACCTCCCGCCTCGAGCGGGTCTGCGACCCCGGTCCCTTCTCGCGCGTCACCAACGGTCGCTTCCAGGGTGGTTACACGACGCGTCACTACGGGCGCCCGCAGGAAGCTGTGCACGCGGTGCAGATGGAGCTCGCCTGTCGCGGCTACCTGCGCGAGCCGAAGGCTGAGGTCGATGTGTCCAACTGGCCGAGTCCCTGGGACGCTGCGTTCGCAGCGCCAATGCGCGCGAAGTTGCAGCAGGTGCTGAGCGCGTGTCTCGCCTTTGCCGCTGCCGCACGCGCCTGACGCGCCGGGCGTGCCACCTCAGCCGCGCGAACCGCTCGCCGCGCGCCGCAGCCGCCGGCGCAACGCCGCCGTGATGTCGTGGACCTCGCCGATGCCGAGGGCACTCGCGCACAGGAAGAAGGCCGCGGCCGCAGTAACGATCACGAGGGTCAGGCTCGCGCATTTCGGCCAGAAGGGCAGCACCGCCCAGTCCGAGAGCAGGTAGTGAGCGCCCACCCAGCAAACCGCAAACAGCACCGCTGAGGCGAGCGCCACCTTCGCGAGCAGCACCAGCATGGCACGCGACTCGAGGCGCCCGAGCTGCGCGCGCATGAGGAAATACAGGATGAGGAAGTTGCTGGTCGCCACGCACGCGGTCGAGAATGCCAGTCCCCGATGCCCCCAGCCGAGCTGGCGGGTGAAGACCCAGTTGAGAAGCAGATTCAGCGCCACGGCGATGAAGCTCACCACCATCGGCGTCTTGCGCAGATCGAGAGCGTAGAAGGCGTTGACGAGCACCTTGAGCGCCGCGTAGCCGCACAGGCCCAGGGCATAGAAGCGCAGCGCGCCGGCCGATTCCGCGGTCTCGTGGGCACCGAAACGGCCGTGCTGGTAGAGCACGGAGATGATCGGATCCGCCAGTACGATGAGCCCGACGCTCGCGGGAATGGTCATGAGAAACGCGAGTCGCATGCCGCGCGCCAGCTCGCTGCGGAACGCGTGGGTGTTGCCGGTGGCGGCCATGCGCGCGAGCAGCGGCAGTGCCACCGTGCCGAGTGCGACGCCGAAGATGCCGAGCGGCAGCTGCATGAGTCGAAAGGCCACCGTCAGCCAGAAGGTCGGCCCGTCGCCGAGCTCCGAGGCGAACACCGAGTTCACCAGCACGTTCACCTGCGTCGTGCTCGCGGCGACCACCGACGGCCCCATCAGGCGCAGGATGGCGCCTACGCCCGGATCGCGCCAGCGCAGGTCGGGATGGAAACGGTAGCCCTGCGCGGCAAGCGTTGGCAGCTGTACGAGCAACTGCAGGGCCCCACCGATGAGCGTGCCGATGGCAAGCCCGAGAATCGCGCGCGGTCCGAAGTGCGGATCGAGCCAGTAGCCGAGCACGACGCCGGCCACGATCGAGCCGAGATTGAAGAAGCTCGAAGCCATCGCCGGCATGCCGAACACGTTGCGTGAGTTCAACATTCCCATGACGAGCGCGGCGAGCGAAACCAACAGAATGAACGGCCACATGATCCGCGTCAGGGTGACCGTGAGTGCCGCCTTCGCGGGATCGAAGCCGGGAGCGAGCAGCGCCACCAGAGCGGGCGCAACGACGATACCCACGATGGTAATCGCGCTCAGCGTGATCACCGTGAGCGTCGCGACTTTGTTGGCGAGCCGCCAGGCCGCGCCTGCGTCCTGTAGCGTCGCGGTGCGGGTGAAGACCGTGACGAAGGCCGTGGAAAGCGCGCCCTCGGCGAACAGGTCGCGCAGCAGGTTCGGGATGCGGAAGGCGATGGTGAAGGCATCCATCACCCGGCCGCCGCCGAAGAGCGCCGCAAAGATCTGCTCGCGCGCGAGGCCGAGCACGCGACTGGTGAGCACCGCGACCCCGACGACCCCGGCAGCCCTGGTATTCAGCTTCTCGGCGCGGGAGATGGCCTCCGGCCGCGCGGGCGCCGGTGTGTCGCCTTCTGGCATGCGGCCGTCACGGTACCATCGTTTGGCGCGCGATGCGCACCCTCGGCTCGGCTACAATCGCTGACGCGGCGCCGGCTCGCGATGGTCCCGGCGCGCTGCAACGAGGGAAGCAGCGATGAGTGCGAGTCCTTCTTCGGTGCGACGAGATCCCGGCTACATGGGACTGACAACTCCCATCGCGACGCTACCGGCCGCGTGGTACTTCGACCCGGCGCAGTATCTGCACGAGCTCCGTCAGGTGTGGTACCGGAACTGGATCTACGTCTGCCGCTCGAGCGATCTGGCGGAGCCGCGCAGCTTCCGCACCCTCGAGATCGGCGACCAGTCGCTGCTCGTGGTGCGCGGCGAGGATGGTGCGATGCGCGCGTTCCACAACACCTGCCGGCATCGCGGCGCGGCGCTTTGCCGCACTTCCGCCGGTCGATTCCCTGCCGCCGGCATCGTCTGTCCCTATCACGCCTGGCGCTACAACCTGCGTGGGGAGCTGGTGCAGGCCTCATCGCGCCTGGCGGGCGATGGCTTCGAAGTACGTGACTACCCGCTCTATCGTCTGCCGGCGATGGAGTGGAACGGCTTCGTGTTCGCGGCCCTGACGCAGGAGCCGCCGCCCTTCGCTGCGAGTCTCGACCTGCCGCCCGAGCGGTTCGACAACTGGGAGCTCGGCAAGCTCGTCGTGGGACACCGGATGTCCAAGTCGATCCAGTGCAACTGGAAAGTCTTCTGGGAGAATTACAACGAATGCCTGCACTGCCCGGGCGTGCACCCGCGGCTCGCGCAGCTGGTGCCGATATTCGGCCGGGCGCTGCTCGAGCAGCGCGACGATCCGCGCTGGCGCGATCATGCCGACGACGACGATCCCCAATACATCGGCGGTCTGCGCCGCGGCGCGCAGTCCTGGACCATGGACGGCAAGCCTGTCGGGGTGCCGTTCCCCAAGCTCACCGCCGAAGAGCGCCAGGGCGGGCACTATTACCTCACCTGCCTCCCCTCGGTGTTCCTCGCCGCGCACATCGACTACGTGCGCGTCGTGCGCCTGTTGCCCTTAGGTCCCGAGCACACCGAGATGAGCATCGAGTTCCTGTTCCTGCCCGAGACTCTTGCCGATCCCTCGCACGATATCCGCAAGGCGATCGAATTCACCGACATCGTGATGAGCGAGGATGCCGCGATCTGCGAGGTGAACCAGCGCGGGCTGCACGCCCTGCCCTACGCCGGCGGGGTCCTCATGCCCGAGGAATACGCCGTACGGCAGTTCCAGGACTGGGTGCGGGCGCAGCTGAGCCGATCGTAGCGATCAGGCGGCCGGATCGGTGCATCCGATGGGCAGAGAGTCTACTGCAACTCCGTCAGGATCCACTCGACGAAGCGCCGCGTGTGCTCCTCCATCGGCGTGTAGGGTCCCGGCTCGTAGAAACGTGAGCTCACCCCCTGCTGGTTCAGCTCGATGATGCGCTTGTCGGCAAGGCTCGTGACCTTCCACAGCCAGGTGAGCCGCTCGAGGTCATAGTCGATGTCGGCACGGGCATCCTCGCGTACCAGCCAGATCACCTCCATGTCGGTGCTGTGCACGGTGTTGGGAATGAATCGGTAGATCAGGCCGTGATCGGGGTAAGCGAGGAAGTCGCTGGTCAGTCCGACATCGAAGAAGGTGACGCCGCCGTCGTAGTCGGAGAAATGGCCCATCAGCGGCGCCAGCGGCCGCCCGTCCTCACTGCCGCTCACCGCGCCGTCCGCGAGTGCAGAGCGTGCGCTGCCCGCCGCCTCCTCGCCGGGGCGGGCGTTCAGAGCCCAGTAATCGAGCTCCTCGACCGCAACACCGAGCGCGCCAGCGCGGTCTCGCACGCGGTCGTCCGAGGCGCGGTTGAGCGGCGCGGGCCGCGCGTACAGGTGAAATCGCGAGTACTCCTCGTGCGCCGGGCCGCAGTGGTAGCACTCCATGTAGTTCTCCACTGCCAGCTTCCAGTTGGCCCGCACCGGGTAGGTCTCGCGGTGCGCCACCTGCGCCTGTGCCCAGCCGTACGGACGTGCGGCTCCCGCCAGCGCCGCCTCGACGTGTGCGAGACCGAGCGGCGCGTCGGCGAAGGACACGAAGATGAGGCCTTCGAGCACGCGTGTATGGATGGTCTTCAGCCCATGACTCGCCCGATCGAAGTCAGCCGGCATGTGGCGCGCCGCGCGCAGTCGCCCGTCGAGCCCGTAGCTCCAGGCGTGATACGGGCACACGAATGCACCGCCGCGGACGCGTCCTGTCTCCTGGGTACAGACGCGCGAGCCGCGATGGCGGCAGACATTCAGCAGCGCGCGCACCTCGCGATCCTGGCCGCGAACCACCAGCAGCGGCTCGCCACAGAAACTCGTGGTGAAAAAATCGCCGGGCTCGCGCACCTGGCTGTGGTGACCGACGCAATGCCAGTGGCGCAGGAGCAGCTCCTGTACCTCGCGCTCGAAGAGCTCCGCGTCGCAGTAGAACTCGCGGCTGAGCGCGTGACCCGAGCGCTGAGCGGCGACCGCCTGCGCGCAGCGGTGCGCGCTCAGCGAGGATGCCGGCTGAGCGGAGGCACTCGTCGCGTGCAGCACTGCGGACATCAGTGGCCCGCCCCCACGTGCCAGTTGGCGTTGATACCGAAGGTGCGCGGCCGGTAGGTGTAGGCGTTCTCCTGCACCGTTGGGGCGCCAGCCGGCTGGCTGAGCGCGTAGTTCGTGACGGTCGCCGAACCAAAGAGATTATCGACGAACAGCGATATCTGCCATTCACCGAAGTACATGCCCGCGCGGACCGTCGTGAAGCTGGTCGAGGGTAAGGTGTAGGTGAACGGGTTGTACGTCGCGGCGTTGCGCGGATCCTGCAGGTAGGACAACCACGGGTTACGGCTCTGGTACGTCCAGTCCGCACGCGCGAAGGCATCGTGTTCCGCGAGACGGAAGCTGTATTCCGCACCGAGCGCCACCGTGAATGGCGCAGTGGTGCCCGGCGCATAGTCGATCGCGGCCTGGCCCGAGATCGCATTGCCGTTGCTGACCTTGCACGGGATCCCTGGCGGCGTGGTGGCCGGGCCCAAATACGGAGCGCAGTCCGCGGGCGAGTTCTTGGTGAAACGTGCGCTCGTGTAGCCGGTAGCGAAATCGAGGTGCAGTTGCCCGAGCGCGAGCTCCGCCTGCAGATCTCCACCCCAGGAGGCCGCCTCGCCCAGATTGTCGGTGAACTGCAGGGCGCAGTTGCCGGCGACATAGATATTCTGCTGAATATTGTTCCACTTGATGTAGTAGACGCTGGTCGCGATGCGCAGATTCTCCCCAATGGTGTTCTTCGAGCCGACTTCGTAATTCTGTGTCGAGTCGGACTTGTAAGTGAGCGGTGCGCCGTTCGGATAGCCCGCCGCGTCGAGCGGAGATGGCACGCCGTTAATTAACCCCGGGCCGCAGTACGGAGGCAGCGGTGCGTTGCCGCCACCCACGCGGAAGCCCTTGGCGTAAGAGGCGTAGAAGAGATTCTTCGGGTCGACCTGGAACGACGCGACGGCTTTCGGTGTGTTGGGATTCTCCTTCTGGCTCGCGCGAACCTCGCCCGGATAAGGTCCGTAGTTCTCCAGGCCGTCGGCGTAGTGCACGAGCGAGAATTCCGTGTGAGAGAAACGCTCACCGACCGTCAGGCGGAACCAATCCGTGAAGGCGTAGCTCAGCTCGCCGTAGATGGCGATCTGCCGGTCGTAGGTGGTGTTGTTGTTGTAGTAGATGTCACAGGCCGGGATCGCCGGGTAAGCGGCGTTGGTCGGACACGAATAGTCGGGCGATGCGGTGCTCGTCGTGAAATCGGGCGGCCCGGCACAGAGCGTCGGATCGGGCGGACAGTACAGGTTTATGGCCGCGTTCGAGGCAGGATTGGCTCCGGTTCCGGTGCCGTACAGGTACTGGTACAGCGCATTGATCTGCGGGTCTCTGAGCTCCTCGATACTCCCCTCCTTCGCCAGCTGCCAGAACACTCCCGTCGTCCAGTTGAGCTTTGCGGACGCATCGCTCGACTGCCAGCGCAGCTCCGCGGTGTAGTTTTCCTGCCGGTTGGTGATGATGTTGGGCGTCGCGTAGCTGGTGCCGAACGCCGACGGTATGTGCATGCCGCTCCCATCGATCAGCGGCACTTCGGGGCACGTGTTGACGGCGGCCGGGGTCGGGACGCAGGGATAGCCCAGGGAGGGGCCCGCCGACTGGTAGTAGCTGAGGTCATAGACGGTGCCCTGGTAGGCGGTGGTCTGTTTGCGATGGTAGTAGGCGACGTCCCCGATGATCTGGCTCCTGCCGAGATCCCACTGCGCCTTCAGCGCCGGGAGGTAGTACTCGTCATCGTTCGGGATGCGCTCCGGGGTCGCCGTGTTGAAGTGTCCGGCGCCAGCGTCGGAGTACGCCGGCCAGTAGGTCGAGTCGTCGTGCTTCTTCATGTTCTGGTACAGAATGCTCGGCGTCACGCTGAAGGACGCTGCGGGCTGCCAGATCGCTGCGAGCCGTGCGAGCAGCGTCCCTCCGTGGTTGATGTTCTTCTCCACGGTTTCCCGCGTCGTCGGGTCCACACGGTCGACCCAACCGCCCTCCCAGCGGTACCAGACACTGGCGCGTACGCCGAAGGTCCCGTCGACGATCGGCTGGCCGCGCGCGAGGCCCAGCTCATAGTTGGGCGCTCCGTACTGGGTGTAAGACACCTCACTTCGCAGGTAGGAGCTCGCGCTGGTGACGCTCGGTTGGGTGAGGATGTAGCGCACTGCGCCGCCCTCGGCACCGGCACCAAAGAGCGTCCCCTGCGGGCCGCGGAGGATCTCGACGCGCTCCAGATCGAAGGTCTTCGGCAGCGCGTCATCGGGGTTGAAGCCCACCGAGCGCATCTGAATGGGCGTCTCATCGATGTAGATACCGGTCGTGCCGGCGCCCGCGGAGGATGAGATGCCACGGATGGAGATCGCATTGGTCGCGGAGTTGTCGATCGACACGCCCGGGGTGAAGCGGGCGATGTCGAGAAAATCCTTGATGCCCTTCTGGTCGATGTCGGCCTGAGTCAGCGCCGTGACGCTGATCGGCACCCTGCTGAGCGATTCCTCGCGGCGCTGCGCGGTGACCACCACTTCCTGAAGCCCCTCGCTGCGGGGGCCGGCCGCGCCGCCGGTCGCCTCCTGAGCCGCCGGAGCGGCCGGGCCCTCCGCGCCCGTGGCGCTCGCGGCGTCACCGGCGCGCGCGGTGTGAGGTGACAGGATCAGAAGGCACACCGCCGCGAGCGGTGCGCATATCAGGGACGCGATCGTGCGTATTGAAGTTTTCATGGTCATCCCCCGCTCAACGTTGTCTTTCCCCGGGAACTTTTTTAGTCGCTACGTCTGCAGCAGTACCGCCGCATCGGCGCTCCAGCTCACGAACACTTCGTCGTTCCAGTCGATGAGCGCCTCGGACGTGCGGCGCTCGTTCTGGGCAAACACGGTGACGAGCTTGCCGCTCGTGGTCTTGATCTGATACGTCGAGCGGTTGCCGAGATAGCCGAGCTCCCACACCGTGCCGCGCAGCTGATTGACACGCGCGCCGTTGGCGGGCTCCTTGGCGAGACGCACCTTCTCGGGCCGCAGCGAGATCCAGACGCGCTGCCCGGGGGCGAAGCTGCCGCCATCGTCCACCAGCAGCTCACCGCCGGTCTCGGCGCAGCACACGCTGATCAGCCCGCCGTCACAGGCGCTCACGGTGCCCTCGAAAAGGTTCGTGGTGCCGACGAAATCGGCGACGAAGCGGCTGCGCGGAAACTCGTAGATCTCCGCCGGGGTGCCGACCTGCGCGACGCGGCCGCGGTCCATGACGGCGATGCGGGTCGCGAGTGCCATCGCCTCGTCCTGGTCGTGCGTCACGACGATGAAGGTGATGCCGAGCTCGTACTGGAGATCCATCAGCTCGAACTGCGTCTGCTCGCGCAGCTTCTTGTCGAGCGCGGAGAGCGGCTCATCGAGCAGCAGCACCTTCGGCCGGCGGATCAGCGCTCGGGCGAGCGCCACGCGCTGGCGCTGGCCGCCGGAGAGCTGGTGCGGCCGACGCGCGCCGAGGGCGCCGAGCTGCACCATCTGCAGCGCCTCGTCGATGCGCTGCTGCTTCGCCTCGCGCGCGAGCGGCAGGCGTCGCAGCCCGTAGCCGACGTTGTCCGCGACCGACATGTGGGGAAAGAGCGCGTACGACTGGAACATCATGTTCACCGGGCGCTCGTGCGGTGGGACGCTCGCCATGTCGACCGCATCGATGCAGATACGCCCGCTGCTCGGGGTGGCGAACCCGGCCAGCATGCGCAGCAGTGTCGTCTTGCCACACCCCGAGGCACCCACGAGAGCAAACATCTCGCCCTTGTAGATCTGAAGTGTGATGTCATCGACCGCCATCGCGGCGCCGTAGGTCTTGCTGACCCGCTCGATCAGAATCTGGGGTGTCGCGCCTGGATCGAGCCACGGTCGCGCGCTGGTGGATTTCGCCTGGCTTACGATCATGCGCCCCCGTCAGGTACTGCGTTCAGAAGTCCGCGGGTGGTGTCGCGCGGCGGCGTGCCGGGGCATAGAAGGGCCGCTCGACGACGCGCGCCGCGACCATGCGGCGCTCCCACACCAGCTCGCGATTGAGATAGATGTCTGCCCAGAGCGTCGAGCCGATGGTGCTGCAGGCCGCGTCCACCATCGCGAGCGCGATGTTGCGCTTGCAGGTGGGCGACCAGGCCGCCGAGGTCACGCTGCCCACCTCCTTGCGGCCCGAGCGCGCGGTATAGAGCAGCGCATTGTGCGCGGGTTTCTGCCCTGCCACATCGAGGCCGACCAGCTGATGCCGCGGCCCGCGCGCCGCTTCCGCGAGCAGCGCCCGGCGGCCGGTAAAGTGCCCCTTGCCGAAATCGACGAGCCACGCGAGCCCGAGCTCGAGCGGCGAGCGCTCGGTGCCGAGGTAGAGCGTGTGCGCCGCCGAGACGAAATCCAGCCGCGGCAGCAGGAACCCCGCTTCGATGCGCGCGATGTTGAGCGCGCGCGAGCCGATCGGCCGCACGGCGCGGGTGCGTCCCACCTCCATGAGGGCATCCCAGACGGGCTCGGCGTCCGCCGGCGACATCCACAGCTCGTAGCCGAGATCCCCCGTGAAGCCGGTGCGCGACACCAGCAGCGAAACGGGCGGTCCACTGCTGTGAGGCATGGCGAAAGCCCCGTGCTCGAAAGGCTTCAGGCGCTCCACGCCCTGAACCCCCGCGGTCTTCAGCAGCTTGCAGGAGGTCGGCCCCTGCACGGCGAGCGCGGCGATCTCCTCGGTGACTTCGCGGATCTCGACGTCGAAGCCGATGGCGGAAGCACGCAACCAGTCGAGCTGCCGCTCCGCTGTGCACAGGCGGTACTCGTTCGGTCCGAGGCAGAATACCGTGCCGTCATCGATCAGATGCCCCTCATCGTTGCACCACACGGTGTAGGCCACGCGGCCCGGCCGGAGCTTGCCGAGATCTCGCGTCGTGAGGCGGTTGAGGAAGCGCAGTGCATCGGCGCCCGCGATGCGGTACTTCACCATCGGGGTCAGGTCATAGAGTGAGCTCGCGTTACGGACCGCGAAGTACTCCTGCTCGACGCTCGTGAAGACATCGACGGTGGTGTAGCCGCTCCAGGGGATGAAGCTGTCGAGCTGGCTGAGTGCGCGCGCCCGCTCGTGGAACGGTGTCTTCAGCAGCGGCTGGCGATAATGCGGCTCGCTCTCGGTGAGCATCTAGGCGGCCTCGCGGATGAGGGCCTGCGCGGCGTTGCGTCCGGCAAGTCCCATGACGCCGCCGCCGGGATGGCAGCCCGCGCCGCACAGGAACAGTCCCGGGAGCGGCGAGCGGTACTGTGTGGCGCCCGGCACCGGCCGCACCATGAAGAACTGATCGAGGGCGAGCTCGGCGTGGTGCCAGTGACCGCCACTGATGCGGAATTCGCGCTCGATGTCGGGCGGAGCCAGCAGCTCACTCGATATGACGCAGTCGCCCAGCCCCGGCGCGTACCGGGCGAGAGTGTCGATGACGAGATCGGCGAAGGGCTGTCGCTGCCCCGGCCAGCCCCCCGCGCCCGCGAGCACATACGGGGCGTATTGCACGATCACTGACATGACGTGCCGCCCACCTGGCGCGAGTGAGGGATCGGCGAGCGTCGGGATCGTGACTTCCAGCATCGGGGCGCTCGAGACCTCGTTGTACTTGGCGTGGTTGTAGGCGCGCTCGATATAGTCCGGCGAGGGTGCCACGAGCAGCCGGCCGCGGAGCGCCGCCGGCGTGAGCCCCGGAAACTCCGGGAGCTGGCTGAGCGCCAGATGCAGCTTGGCCGTGAGCCCGCGCGAGCGCAGCTGCGACACGCGCCGCACGAAGCCGGCGTCCAGGTGCTCGCAGCCGAGGAGTCGCAGGAACGTGGTCTTGGGATCGGCGCTCGAAACAACGGTCTGAGAAGCAATCTCCTCCCCCGAGGCGAGCCGCACCCCCGCGGCGCGGTCCTCGCGCACCAGGATGCGCTCGACCACCGCGTCGGTGCGGACTTCGGCGCCCGCAGACACCGCTGAGCGCGCCAGCGCCTCCGACAGTGCTCCGAGACCGCCCAGCGGCTGCGCGAGTCTTGCCGCGCCCGGCGCCGCCGCTGCGCGATACAGGAGCGTCAGCACCGTTCCAGGGGAGCGCGGGCCATAGTTGGTGCCGAGCACCGCATCGAGTGCCAGCGCCCCCTTGAGGAGCGGCAGGCGGAAGCGGTCCTCGAGCAGGTCGTGCACGCACATGCCACCGATGCGCAGCAGCTCCCGCAGGTCGCTCCGTCCGAGGCGGCGCAGGCGCCAGCCGAGTGAGAGGAGCGCCGCCTGGTCGCGCCAGGCCTCGGTGCCGAGACGCGGAGGCGTTGCACTCAGCACCGGGTGCAATGCCGCGGCGAGTCGCGAAAGCAGTGCCTGCCAATCCGCGTACGCCGCCGCATCGGCCGGCGAGTGCGCCGCGAGTGCGGAAGGCGCGTCGACTCCGAGCGCAAGATGCGCGCCATCGGTCCCAAGCGCGGTGCTCGGCAGGTCCGCTGCCGCGAGCTTGAGACCGAGCGTTTCGAGGTCGAGCTCGCGCATCAAGACCGGTGGCATGAGGTGCAGCAGGTGGGCGCAGGCCGATACCTTGAACCCGGGAGCGAACTCGCGCGTCACCGCGGCGCCCCCGACCTGGGAGGCCGCCTCGAGGACGAGCACCGAGCGCCCGCCGCGCGCGAGATATGCGGCGCACACGAGGCCATTGTGGCCGCCCCCGACGATGATGGTGTCGTAACGCGGGCCCGCTGCGCTCATGACAGGCGGTCCGATTCCGACAGGCGGCCGAGATCGCGCAGAATCGCCCGTGCACTGTTGGCGCCCGGTGCCCCCATGACGCCGCCTCCGGGGTGGTTGCTCGAGCCGCACATGTACAGGCCGCGCAGCGGCGAGCGGTACTGCGCGTAGCCAGGCAGCGGCCGGTTGAAGAACAGCTGATCGAAGGTCAACTCCCCCTGGAAGATGTTGCCTTCCGTGAGTCCCACCTCATTCTCGATGTCCTGTGGCGTACGGATCTCGGCGTGCAATATCAGGCTGCGGAAGTCCGGGCTGTGACGCGCGATCGTATCGATCACGGTCTCACCGAACGCCCGGCGCTTCTCCGCCGTCCACTCCCCGTCCGCGAGCCGGTAGGGGCAGTATTGCACGAACACCGACATGTAGTGCCTGCCATCCGGCGCCATGGTGGGATCGATCTGCGTCGGGATGAGCATGTCGATATAGGGCGCGCGTGACCAGCGGCCCTCCTTCCAGTCGTCGTAGGCGCGCTCGACCATCTCCAGGGTATCGGTGACGTGCATGTCGCCGCGGGTGCAGGGGGAGCCCTGCGGGATGGCGGGGAAGTGCGGCAGGCCATCGAGCGCAATGTTGAGCTTGCCCGAGGAGCCGCGGATCTTGAAGCGCCGCACCTGATCGAGGAACTCCGGCGGCAGCTCCTCGGCCTTCACGGTGTTGAGAAAAGTGCGCTTCACATCGAGATTCGACACCACGATCGGGGCGCTCAGCTCCTCGCCGTCCTCGAGCACAACCCCGGTGGTGCGGCCGTTGCGGGTGAGGATCTGCGCGACCGGCGCGCTGGCGCGCACCGTGCCCCCGCTCGCAGCGAGCGAAGCTGCGAGTGCCTGAGTGATGGCTCCCATGCCACCGCGGGCGAAGCCCCAGGCACCGACCGCGCCGTCGATGGCGCCCATGTAGTGATGCAGCAGCACGTAAGCAGTCCCCGGTGAGCACGGTCCGAGCGCCGTGCCGATGATGGAGCTGCCCGCGAGATGCGCCTTGACGATCTCGCTCTCGAAATACTCCTCCAGCATGTCGGCGCAGCTCATGGTGAAGAAGCGCAGCGTGTCATACATGCGCGCTTCGCCGAGCTTGTGGAAATGGCGCCCGAGGAACAGCAGCTCCTGCAGGTCGCGCGGCCGGAACGAGCTCGGATCGGGCGGCGTGCGCAGCAGCAGCGGCTTGATGAAGCGGCAATGACGCAGCATGTCGCGCACATAGCGCTCGTAGGCTTCGGCGTCGTGCCGCGAGTGACGCGCGATCTCGCGGCGCAGTGCATCGTGATTGTCGTAGAGCGCCAGGTGCTCGCCGTTACTCATGAGTGTGCAGCCACCCTCGTAAGGGATTATCTGCAGCCCGTACCGCGGCAGCTCCAGCGTACGCATGATCTCGGTGCGCAGCAGGCTGCACACGTAGGAGCAGTTCGAGTAGGTGAACCCGTCGTAGAGCTTGCGGCTCACCGCCGCCCCGCCGATGTAGGAATTGCGCTCGAGCACGACCACCTTGAGGCCGGCACGTGCCAGATAACAGGCATTCACCAGGCCGTTATGGCCAGCCCCGACCACGATCGCGTCGTAGCGGCTGGCGCCGCGGGCATTCACGCCGCCGGCTCTCCGCGCATCAGACCCCACTCTGCGCCGTGGCGCTTGCCCGGCTGCGCTTCAAGCGTGCGGTCGACGGCTCTCTCGAACGCCGTCAGGGTGTCCTTCAGGCAGCCGTCATCGTGCGCTGCCGACATAAACCAGGGCTCGCGCGAGTCGGGCTCGCACAGGATGCACTCATCGTGCAGCACCTTCGCCACCGCATCGTAGAAGGTGTAGTCGCTGCGCTTCCAGTCGCGGTAGGTGCGGGGCGGTTCGTGCGCGAAATACAGCCCGCTCATGGAGGGGTGCCCGACGAAGCTGTGGGCAATGCCGCGCGCCTTGAGGATGGCGCTCTTGCCCTGGCGCAGCCGCGTGCCGTAGGCGGCGACCCGCTCGAGCGCATCCGTCTCGGCGAGGATCTCGAGGGTCTTCTCGGCCGCCGCGAGCGACACCGGGTGCGCGGTGTAGGTGCCGCCGTGCGCCACGCCCTTGCCGAGCTTGCGCATGATGTCCTCGCGCCCGGCGAGCACCGAGATCGGATAGCCATTGGCAAGCGCCTTGGCGAAGGTGCACAGGTCGGCGCGCACACCGTAGAGCTCCTGCACACCGCCGCGGGCGACGCGAAAGCCCGTCTTCACCTCGTCGATGATCATGACGATGCCGTAACGGTCGCACAGCTCGCGCGCGGCACGCACGTAAGCGGGCTCGGCTGCAATCCCCAGGCAATTGCCCATGATCGGCTCGATCAGGAGACAGGCGATCTTCTGCCCATGGCGGCGCAGCACGTCCTCGAGCTGGTTGGCGTCGTTCGCCTGTACGAAGTGGGCGAAGTTGCGCGTCGCGAGCGGCACGCCCTCGCTGTAGGGATAGACGACCGGATCGCCCACCTCGGACCATTTCTCCATGGGGGTGAACCACATCGCAGCATCGAACAACCCGTGATAGCTGCCCTCGAGGATGAGGTAGTCGTCACGCTTCGTATAGGCACGCGCGAGGCGCAGCGCGGCCATCACCGCTTCGGTGCCGGAGTTGGAGAAGCGCACCAGCTCCGCCGCCGGCACCATCTGCGCGATGCGCTGGGCGACGCGGTACTCGCCCTCGGTCGAGAGCGCGAACACGCCACCAACCTCCATGCCAGTGCGCGCGGCCGCATCGACGCGCGGGTCGGCGTAGCCAAGGATCGCCGGGCCATAGCCCATGCGATAGTCGACGTACACGTTGCCGTCGAGGTCGGTGACGCGCGCCCCGCGCCCCTCCTTCACGTAGATCGTTCGCTCCTCGCCCCAGAAGCGGAAATTCGACGCCACACCGAGCGGCAGACGCGTGAGCGCACGGCGGTAGTGCTCGTGGTTCCGGGTCAGGGTCCTGGCCATGGCTGCTCCCCGCTAAGTCACTGAGTTGGCAAGGTGTATTCCCCACGGTACCACCTCCCGGCCGTGGCGTCTATATGATCATATAGTTTTCTGCGCTAGAATTATATGCTCGTATACCGCGCTGCCGGGAGACCCACATGAATAGCACCGCCGCCCGCCCGGTCGAGACGCCCACCCGTACCGCGCCGCGCTCGCTCCCCGCCTGGGTCTACAACCATCCGGAGATGACGCGGCTCGAATACGAGCGGATTCTGAAACCCAGCTGGCAGATCGCCTGTCACATCAGCCAGATCCCGGAAAGCGGTGACTACGTCACCTTCGAGCTCGGCTCCGACAGCGTCATCGTGCTGCGCGAGGGCGGCGGGGGCATCCGCGCGCTGCGCAACGTCTGCCGCCATCGCGGCACGCGGCTGCTCGAGGGCAGCGGACGCTGCCTCGGCCGCATCACCTGCCCCTACCACGGCTGGACTTACCGCTACGACGGGTCGCTGCTCGCGACTCCGGCGCGCGACAGCTTCCCGAATCTCGACCTCCGTGAGCACTCACTCGCTGCGGTGCACCTTGAAGTCGCGCTCGGTTTCGTCTGGGTGTGTCTCGCCGCGGATGCGCCGCCGCCACCTTCTGAGATGTGGGCACCGGTGATGGAAGAGCTCGCGCCCTATCGGCTCGAGGAGCTCATCCCGACGCAGCCCATGTATTTCGAAGAATGGGACGTCGACTGGAAGATCGCGATGGACAACTACCTCGAGTCCTACCACGTGCCGATCGGGCATCCGGGGCTCAACCGTCTGTTCACGCCCGACTACGAAGATCAGCGCGGCGTGCCTGGCATTGCCCGCGGTTTCAGCTGGATGCGTGAGCCGCCGTCTTCGCGCTGGAGCGAGCGCCTCTATCAGAAATACGTGGGCGCCGTGACTGAACCCCATCTGCCCGAGCCGCAGCGGCGCAGCTGGCGTTTCTACAGCTGCCTGCCGAACTTGGGGCTCGACATCATGCCCGAGCAGATGGACTTCTTTCAGGTGCTGCCACGAGGGCCCGGCAAGACGCTCATCCGCGGCGCCGCCTTCGGGGTGCGCGATGAGCGGCGCGAAATGCGACTCGTGCGCTGGCTCGGAAACCGCATCAACATGGCGGTCAACAAAGAAGACCGGGCGCTGTGCGAGCGTCTGCAGCGGGGCATCCGTGACAGCGCCTACCGGCCGGGCCCGTTGTCGACCATCGAGACCTGGATGCTCGAGTTCCACGACCTGCTGCGCGCGCGGATCCCCGAGGTCGCTCTGCCCGAGCCGCCCGCCCGCTTCGCCTGAACTCAGCCGTCCCGCGCAGGCGGCAGTGCCTGCATCACCGCCGCGATCTGCGCGCGGAACTGAGCGAGCGCCGGATCGACCGGCCCGGCTTCCACCGCGGCTTCCACGGCGGCGTCCGCCGCGCCCTGAAGCCCCGCCTGCGTTGACTCCGCGAGCGCGAGCTGCTCCTTCAGCCATCGATCCGGGCGTCGCCGCCCGCTCGGCCGCGCGCGCGCCGCCGCCGTCCGCTCGCTGGAGAAGTCGAAACGGCGCAGTCGGCTGTGGCCGGCTGCGATTGGGGTCACCTGCAGTATGGAGGCGCCGCCGCCGGCGATCTCGATCAGCTGGTTCGGCGCGATGAAGCGCTGCTGCGGGAGCGGCGCCTCGAGCCATTGCTCGACCACGAGCTTCCAG
>Ga0306920_100003960_pt1 | contig 18892 bp, 25 predicted proteins | sample flu12Cox44000170_FD_204666 | JGI IMG/M metagenome (GOLD analysis project Ga0306920, IMG submission 204666) | Lab enrichment of tropical soil microbial communities from Luquillo Experimental Forest, Puerto Rico - flux4day.12C.oxic.44.000.170 (v2)... | ecosystem: Environmental > Terrestrial >... | reverse complement strand
GCTACGTCAAGTGCACGGCGGGCGCCACCGGCCTGGTCACTGCCATCGCGCACGACCTGACCGCAGGACGCAAGCCGGCCAACCTGGCGCTGCTCGGCGCCTGACGACAAGGAGGCGGCGATGCTTTGGACCTGCGATCACTGCGGCGCCATGAACATCGCCGCCGACCTCACTGTCTGCCCGCAATGCGGAACGGAGCGCGAGATGCCCAAGACCACAGCGGATGGCCCGTCTAACGCGGGCGCGGCGGAAGGCGAGACCGGCTACATGCCCCCGGACACTCAGGATGAGGAAGGGCCGCCCGTGAGCCCGGCCCCGCACGAGACCGCCCCGCAGACGGCTGAGGCCGCCCCGGCCGATGCCGCAGGCGCGGCCGACGAGCTGAGCGTCGGCAAGGGCACCGCTAACGCCGGCGGCGAGGCTGGCGGGCCGTGAGCTGGCAGCAGCTCGACGACACGCTGAAGGAGCAGGCCGCCTACGAGGAGTACTACGCGGCTCAGCCCCCGGCAGCGTGCCCGCGCTGCGGCGAGCCGCTGCGCCCCGGGCCGCCCAGCCAGCCGGGCGTCCTGTACTGCCCGTTTGACAGCTTCAGGTACCCGGAGGATTTCGACCCCCTGGTCCACTCCGGGATGTAGGAGGAGACGATGAGCCAGCTCGATCGCGGGCGCGGCGCCGATGTGATCAGCCTCGGCGGCGCGGCGCTGCTCCGCGACCGTGGCGGGCACCGCAGCTTCATCCGGGTGGAGGAGTTCGAGGCCGACGCCGAGCGCTGGGCCCGGCGCCAGCTCGGCATGGTGCACCGCCCGGATCCGGTGCGCGGGCTGCCGCTGGCCGCCTACCGGAAGCTGAAGCTGCGGCCGAGCAGGGTGATCGAGGCCGAGGGCAACGTCGTCACCGACGCCGGGTGGCAGCTGCTGATGAAGAACGCGGCCGGCACCGCCGGCACGCTGTTCTCGGCCACGGTGGGCCGGATCGGCCTGGGCTCCACGGCCGCGACCCCGGCCTACACCGACACCGACCTGGCGGCGGCGACCGGGGCTACCACCCGGCAGTGGCAGCTGATCAGCTCCACCCCGACCGTGGGCAGCACGCACGGCGCCGGGCTGGTGTTTTCCGCCACCTTCGGCACGGGCGTGGCCAACTTCCACGCCCAGGAGTGGGGCACCGACCAGGGCACCGCCTCGGGCACGGGCGCCTCGGTCAGCGTGTTCTTCAACCACGGCGCCTCCGACCTGGGCACCAAGACCAGCGCGCTGTCGTGGGCGGTCACGATCACCATCACGTGGACCTGAGGTGAGCTAGCTCATGCCGTTGCAGGGCTGGAACCAGCTGCTGAATAGCGGGGCGCCGTGGCAGACCACGGTGGGCTCCCCGCTGTCCACCGCGTCCACGGCGACGATCAGCTCGCAGGCGGCCGGCTCCAAGGACTACGTGGTCGGCACCCAGTACCTCTACCCGGGTGCGGTGTTCCGGCTCACCGCCCAGGGCATCGTGACCATCACTTCCGCCGTCACCACCACCATGTGGGTTCCCTTCCCGGCTGCCGGGGTCACGCCGGCCGCGCTCTGCACCCCCGTCACTTTCACCAACGGAGGCGGTGGTGCGGCCCAGGCGGTGACTGGCTTGCCGTGGTGGTGGCAGTCGGTTCACCGGATCACCGCCATCGGCAGCACCGGCAACACGATCAGCAGCATGGGCTGGCTGTCGATAGGCGTCGGCGCGGGCAGCATCGCGCAGCCGGCCAGCCCGGCGAACCCGGGCACCAATGTGGGCTCGATATATTTCGCGCCCGCATCAGGCGGCGAGAACGCGGCGGCGATCGACACCAGCGTGGCCATGCCGATCATGATGCGCTGTACGCTGACCGGCACGTCGGGCACCGTGCAGTGCCTGCAGTTCCTGGTCGAGCAGCTGGACTGACAGGCGGGAGGTAGCCCGTGCCCGCCACCCCGCCCGGCCTGGCCCACCCGGCCAGCTTCGCCTCGCCGCCGTGGATGTTCGCCGAGCAGGACGCCACGGTCCCGGTGGCCGGGCCGACGACGGTGCCGGTCGCCCTGGCCGACACCGGATCCGGCGCCGATGCCGCCTCGGCGGCTGGCACCACTGCCCTGGCCGATGCGGGCGCCGGATCCGACGTCCTGGGCGCCACGGCCACGGCCGCGCTCGGCGACGCGGGTACCGGCTCCGATGTGGCCACGATGGCCGTGGCCTTGCAGCTGGCCGACGCGGGTACGGGCGCTGATTCCGTTGTGGTGGCTGGCACGGTGGCGCTGGCCGACGCGGGCACTGCTGCCCAGGTCATCACCGGCACCGGCAGCATTGCCCTGCCCGAGAGCGGCCAGGGCTCCGACTCGGCCGCCATCGTCCAGCCGGTGGCGCTGGCCGATGCTGGCACGGGCACCGACTCGATCACCGTCAGCCAGCCGGTAACGGCTGCCGATACAGGGACCGCTCACGACTCGATCACGGTGGTCGCCACCGCCGCCCTGGCAGAGACGGGCGCCGGGGCCGACGCCCTGGCCCTGGTCGCCGCGGTCAGCCTGGCCGAGCTGGGCGCGGCAGCCGAGGCGCTCTCGCTGGCCACGCTGCAGTCCCTGCTCGACACCGGCACCGCCCATGACAGCGCGTCGGTCATCGCGCTGATGCCGGGGCTGCCCGGCTCGGTGGCCGTTGGCGACCAGCTGGCGGGCAGCGTCCGGGCCCAGGACAGCCTGGCGGCGGCCGTGACGCTCGCTGACGGCCTGGCAGGATCGGTGATGGTAAGTGACAGGGCCGCCGGATCAGTAACCGTCAGCGACTCCCTGGCGGGCTCGGTGAGCATAGGAGACAGCGCATGACCAACACCTACGTCAGCGGCTCCCTGGTGCGCGTGCAGGGCCGCTACGCTGACATCACCGGGGCGGCGGCCGACCCGACCACGCCCACCCTGAAGTTCCGGGCGGGCGCCGGGACCACGACCACGCTGACCCCGGTCAAGGACGCGACCGGCAGCTACCACTACGACATCGACAGCACCGGCTGGACCGGGCCCGGCAACCTGCGCTACGCCTACCAGTTCACCGGCACTGGCGCCGTGCAGGCGATCGGCAGCAGCTCCTTCGAGGTCGAACCGCCGGAACTCTGAACCAATCCGCCGAATCTGCTGGTAAACAGGCGGTCCTGGCTAGTGCCAATGGTCTAGACCAGGCGTTATGCTGGGCGGCAGCTCATCCACGCCTCCGGGCGTTCTCGGGCGAGAAAGCAGGGTCCAGGATGACGGTTAGCGCGAGCGTGCCCAGGTTCAGCGGGCGGGTGCCGGTATGAGTGTCACCAGCCCCTGCTACTGCACCCGCGAGGCGGTGATGACCGCCCTGGACATCCACCCCGCCCAGCGCGAAATCAGCCTCATCGACAGCGCCATCCAGGGCGCCACGGGCGACGTCTACGGCATCATCCACCGCCGGTTCCTGCCGCACGACACCACCAAGTACTTCGACTGGCCGAACGAGCAGCTGGCCTACCCGTGGCGCATCTGGTTCGACCAGCACGACCTGGTCTCCGCCACTGCAGTCACCTCGGTCGGGGTCTCGATCCCGCTGGCCAACGTCTTTTTCGAGCCGGTCAACAAGCAGCCCGACGAGCCGTACACCCGGATGGAGCTGAACCGGGCCACCTCGTCGGTGTTCGGCGGCGGCACGACCCCGCAGCGCGTGGTGGGCGTCACCGGGACCTGGAGCTACAACGCCAAGACGGCGCCCGCCGGCGCCCTGGCCGCCTCGGTCGCCGACACCACCGGCACGACGGTCACCGTGACCGACAGCTCGCAGCTGGGCGTCGGGGACCTGCTGGTCATCGACAGCGAGCGGATGGTGGTCGCCGACCGCGCCATGGCCAGCACCGGGGTCACCTTCACCGGGCTGAGCGCCATCGCCGCCGACAACCTCATCGCCGTCCCCGACGTCACCGCGTTCGGCCTCGGCGAGGTGCTGATGGCCGACGCCGAGCGGCTGTACATCACCGATAAGACCGCCACCTCCCTGGTGGTCAAGCGCGCCTGGCAGGGCACCGCGCTGGCCGAGCACACCTCGGGCACCATCTACGCCGCCCGCAGCCTCGCCGTGCTCCGGGGCGCCAACGGGACCACGGCGGCCACGCACGCCTCCGCAGCCGCCGTCTCCCGGTACGTGGTGCCCAGCCTGATCACCGAGCTGGCCATCGCCCTGGCCGAGAACAGCCTGCTGCAAAAGACGTCCGGCTACGCCCGCTCGATCGGCGCGGGCGACAACCTGCGCCCGGCGCCCGGCATGGGCTTGGCCGACGTCACCGCTCGCGCCTGCGCCCGCTACGGCCGGAAAGCGAGGACCCGTGTCATCTAGCCCCGCCCCCAGCCGCCCGGCCCGCCGCAAGCCGCTGGACGCCGCCCTGGTGCCGCTGGAGCGGGCGCTGCTGGCCCGCGCGCAGGCCCTGGAGGACGGCCTGGAGAACATTAGCCCGATGGAGGCTTTCCCGGACACGATCCGGTTCCGCCGCGAGCTGGCCGCCGAGTACCGCGCCCTGGCCGGGGAGCTGCATCAGTGACATGGCCGCCAGAGTCAAGATCGAGGTCAGCGCCGACATCTCCGGGCCCATCACCGGGGACGCCGCGCAGGTGATCATCCACGACTGGATGGACCAGGTGAAAGACGATGTCGCCGAGGAGGGCGTCCGCCAGCTGCGCACCTGGGTCATGGACAAGACCGGCCGCGCCACGGGCGCCTACCAGGACCACCTCGCCACCCGGCACACGATCACCTACCACGACACGGTGATCTTCGACGAGTGGCCGACCGCCGTATATTCGCCCTGGCTGGAGGGATTTAGCGAAAGAAACCGTTCTACCAGGTTCAAAGGGTATCATTTGTGGCGCATTACCAAGCGGCGGTTGCAAAGCCGGGCGGCTGAGTTCGCGCAGGCCCGGATGCCCCAGCTTATCGACCGTTTGAATGGCCGCTAATGACGAGGTCGCCGGTTGTTCGCCTGCTGATCCCACGTGGCCCAGCGGCAATTGGCCGCTTCATAGTCGCCGTCATTGTCGATGCGGTCCAGCGACATGCCATCTGGGCGTTCTCCCATGTCGGCCAGGAAGTTCTCGAACTTGCGCCAGCGGTCGCACACCGTAATCCCCCGGCCGCCATAGTCCTTCCAGAACCTGTTCCTGGGGTTTGTGCACCGCTGGATCATCGCCCCCCAGATGTAGTAGGTGGACGTCCCCTGGCGCCCTTCACTGCGCTTGCGGCCATGACCGTGGATCGTGTGCTTGGCGGCCATACGCTCGCGGGCTTCGTCCGAGACGACACGCACCAGGGAGCGCATTGCCTCGGTCTTGTTGCGCTCCGCCAGGTCGGGGCGCTTCCTGCCGCGATTCGCCTCGCCGATCTTGCGGCGCCGCTCAAGTTCTTTCTCGCTGACCTGCGGACTATCCATGGCCCATACATTACCAGGGTGGTGGTCTGATGTCATTCGACGATGCCGCCATCCGCGACATGATGGACCGGATCGCCAGTCACGCGATGACCCTCGGCCTGTTCGACACGGTGAACAAGCACGAGCCGAAATCGCCGCCGGGAAACGGCCTGTCCTGCGCGGTCTGGATCCAGTCGATCCGCCCGGTGCGCAGCTCCGGGCTGAGCGTCACCAGCGGCAACGTCACCTTCCACGTGCGCATCTACGGCGGGATGCTGACCGAGCCGCAGGACGACATCGACCCGAACATGATGTCGGCGGCCACTGCCCTGATGGCCGCCTACAGCGGCGACTTCGACCTGGGCGCCACGGTGCGGTCGATCGACCTGCTCGGCATGGACCGCGATCCGCTGTTCGCGCAGGCGGGCTACCTGACCATCAGCCAGAAGATGTTCCGGGTGATGGTGATCACCCTTCCCGTAATAGTCAACGACATGTTCGCACAGGCAGGCTGAAATGGCGAAAGTAAGCGGATTGGGCGATAACTTCTACATAGCTGGCGTGGACATTTCGGGTGACGTCAACAGCCTCAGCCAGATCAGCTGCCCGGGTGCGGTGCAGGACGCCACCGACATCACCCAGAGCGCCACCGCGCGCCTGGAACTGCTGAACGACGGCGCCCTCGACTTCAACGTCTTCTTCGACACCGGCCCGGCCGGGACCACGGGCGAGCACGCCGTGCTGTCCCAGCTGCCCTATGCCGACTCAATGGCCAGTTACTACCGGGGCACTGCCCTGGGCAGCCCGGCCGCCTCGATCAACGCCAAGCAGCTCAACTACGACTGGACCCGCGCCACCGATGGCTCGCTGATGGGGGCGGTCAGCTTGCAGGCCAACGGCTTCGGGCTGGAGTGGGGCCTGCAGCTGACCCCGGGCAAGCGCACTGACACCGGGGCTACGGCGGCATCGGCGGCCAACTCGGTCGATACGGCCGCCTCGCTGGCCTTCGGCGCGCAGATGTACGTGCACCTGTTCGCCTTTACTGGCACGTCGGTGACGATCGCGCTGTGGGACTCTGCCGACAACAGCACCTTCGCCGCCGTGGCCGGAATGACCACCACCGCGCTGACGGCGGCCCCGGCAGCGCAACGGGTGGCCATCTCCAACACCTCGACGCTGCGCCGCTACCTGGCCGTGGCCACCACCGGCACATTTAGCAATGCTCAATTTGCCGTCATGGTCAACAAAAACCCCGTGGCTGGAGTTATTTTCTGATGCGCGTCGAGCACACGCCGTTCCGGATCCAGCCCGCGCTGCCGGTGCAGGCCTACAAGACCTACCAAGTGCTCAGCCCGCCGTACCCGGTCAGCTGCGCCCAGGCGGCCTGCGAGGCCTACCTGCACGGCTGGAGAACGGTCGTGGACGAGCGAACCGACCTCGGCCAAGCCCAGGCGCACTACATCCGCACCGGGGCCGGACGGGGCTTCACCGAGGCCCGCAACGAGGCCGGGCTGACCGAGTTCACCTTCGCCGCCGGGCAGCGCTGCTTCGGCCAGCACCGGATGCCCCAGGAGGGCGCCGAACGCTTCCTGGTGCGTCCTGGCGACTGGCGCGGCATCACCGGCCCGGTCCGCGAGCACACCCGGGCGCAATTCTGGGTTGAGGACTTTGCCGAGCACCTCGACCGGCTCAACACAGCCATTGAAAGGGGCTGATTCCATTGGCAAAGAGCACGGGCCTTTCCTGGACCACGTTCTCTGTCGGGGACGCCAGCAATGCGGCCACCGACATTCGCAATGACTGCACCGACATCCAGATCAGCACGCCCCGTGCGGTGCAGGACGTCACCGGCCTGGACAAGGCGGCCAACGAGCGGCTGCTGGTGCTGGCCGACTACTCGGTCACCGTCAACGGCGTCTTCAACCCGGCTGGGGCGCACCTGATCTTTTCCACAGTGGCATCCACATCGGTGAACCGCGCCGTGCTGCTGACCACCAATGGCAAGAACCTGAACATGGGCGCCACCGGGGCGGGCAACGGCGCGGTGATCTTCACCGACTACCAGGTCACTCGCGCGGCGACCGGCGAGCTGACCACCAGCGCGCCCGGCCAGCTCGCGAACGGCGCCGTGCCCACCTGGAGCTGACCCGTGGCTGGTTACCGCAAGAAGCCGAAGACCTACACCCTGACCTGGGCCGAGGACCACGAGTACCACGGCCTGGAGGTGTCGCTGAAGGGCCTGACGGTGGCGAAGATGCTGGACATCGGGCGCAGCGCCTCGGCGGTCACCACCGACGCCCAGGGCACGCTCACCGAGGGCACCGATGAGACCCGGGACATGTTCGAGACGTTTGCCTCCTGCCTGGTGCGCTGGAACCTCGAAACCGAGGACGGCGAGCCGGTCCCGGCGACCTTCGACGGCGTGACCACCCAGGAGTTCCCGTTCATCCTGGACCTGGTTGTCACTTGGATGGAGGCGGTCGCCGGTACCGGCGGCAGCAACAGCAAGGGCGGCGATAGCCCTTTGAGCGAGACCTCATCCTCTGGGCTAGCTGCCCTGGAGGCATCGCTCCGGATGGATCCATTGTCACCAAGCCCCGCGAGCTAGCGCACGCCGAGACGGTGCTGGGCCTCTGCGAGCGGTTTCACTGCCTGCCCTCGGCGCTGGCGGACGAGGACGCTAGCCTGCTGCGGCTGCTGAAGATCGAGGCCCTCGGCAAGCGAGAGGAGGGCGAGCCCGATGCCGGGCAATGACGTCGAGATTGTCGTCGGCGCGCGAGACTCCTCCGCTCCCGCCCTGGATGCCCTGCGCGCCCGGCTGAAGGAGGTCCGCGACGCCGCCAGGAACGCCGGCGGCAACATCCAGCTGTCCACCGACTACGGCCGCGCCCAGGCCGACCTGCTGATCAAACGGGTCGAAGAGGTCAAGCGCAAGGTCGCCGACCTGTCCGGCGCCAAAGTGCGGATGGACACCAGCGAGTTCACTCGCCAGACCGGCCTGATCAGCCTGCGGATGGAGCGGCTGAACAAGCTGATCGCCCGGCCGAGGATCGACATGGAGGGCGTCGCCAAGGCGCTGGCCGACATGGCCGCCATCGATGCTGCGGTCGGGCGGGTCAATGCGCAGAACAAGCGGGTCGGCTTTTTCACGCGCACCTCCACCTGGGGTGGCCTGGGTGGCATGCTGAAGGGCCTGATCCCGGGTCTTGGCGGTGCAGGAGCTGCGGCCGGTGCTGGTGCGGCTGGCGCGGCGGGGCCAGCTGGGCAGGCGGGCGCCACGGGCCTGGCCGCCATCTTCAGCAATCCTTACTCTGCTGCCGGGGCGGTCGGCCTTGGCACCGCCGCGCTGCCGTTCGCTGGGCAGGCTGTTGGGACCGGGCTCGTGGGCGGCCTTGGTGCTGAACTACTCCGGTTCGGCATCACTGGCGCGTCCAAGCTCAGGGTGGTCAAGGAGCAGTTCAAGGATCTGACCGCGACCGTCAACAGAAGCATGAAGGAAATCGGGCGCCCGCTGGCCCCAGCTCTTGACGCCATTCTGAAGGCCTTCGGTCATACGATGCGGGTGCTGACGCCAGTCTTTAAGACCGCCATGAAAGATATGGCCGGGCCGCTGAAGACCTTTGGGACCGCACTGGCGAAGGCATTCGCCCAGCCAGCGGTCCAGCATGCCATTATCGCCATTGCTAAGGCGTTCGGCATGATGCTGAAGGCCCTCAGCCCGGCAATCGGCCCGGCGATCGGTGCTCTCGCGACCGGAATCACCGCCGTCGCCAAGGCGGTCGCGAAGAACCCGAAGTCGTTCGCGGATTTTATCACCTTCCTGTTCAAGATCGCCGAGGGCGCTCTGCTTGCCATTGCGTGGCTCACCAGAGTGGCCTCCAACATTGAGAAGTTTATCGGCAAGGTCAAGGGCTATCTGCGGTCCAGCGGTTTCGACGTGATCTGGCACCACATCTGGGATGGCATGAAAATTTCGTTCCAGGCGACCTGGGCGTATATCAAGGGCGCTCTGAAATTCGGTCTCGACTGGATGTCTGGCGAGTTCCGGATCGTCCTGGACCTAATCCAGGGGCACTGGAAGAAAGCGTGGACCGACACCAAGAAACTGGGTAGCACGCTGTGGCATGACATCGGGAACATGTTGAAGGCCATCTGGGATGCGCTGCCCGGCTGGTTGCGCAGAGACCTGGAAAAGATAGCCCACGAAACTGCGGTTATCTTTGATGGTGTCCGCCACGAAATCGCTCACGTCTGGGATCAGATTTTCCAGAACACCATTGGCACGGTGATCCGGTTCGGCCATGACGTGGAGCGCGACTTCAACAATTTCCGGCACCGGACGGCGGTGATCTTCGACGGAGTTCGCCACGATATTGCTCATATCTGGGACATGATCTGGAATAACACGATCGGCCGGATCATGCGTGGCGCGACGGATGTGGGCCGGGGATTCCGCACCGTGTGGAATGCTATCTGGAATCAGATCAGGCACTGGCCGCAGTGGCTGTGGAACATGGGCAAGCAGATACTGACCATGCTCTGGAACGGTGCCAAGTCGATGGTCAGTCCCATCGTGAATTTCTTCAAGAGCTTCGCCAATGGCATTGTCCACGTATTCAAGAGCATCTGGGGCTGGTTTTCCCCGTCCAGTGCCATGTACCAGGGCGGCAAGTCGCTGATGGAGGGCCTGGCGAAAGGCATCCATGACCATGCGCACAAGGCGCAGCGCGCGGCCCGGAACGCGGCCACGGGCGCGGTCAGCGGCATGGGCGTGGCGCCGAACGGGCCCGTCCAGATGTACGCGAAGCGGCTGCTCGCCGCTTACGGCTGGGGCAACCAGTGGGGTGCCTTCAACGACATCGTGATGAGGGAGTCGGGCTGGAATCCGCTTATCCAGAATCCGACATCTGGAGCCTATGGGATTCCGCAAGCCCTGCCGGGCTCGAAAATGGCCAGCGCGGGCGCGGACTGGCGCACCAACCCCTATACCCAGCTGCGCTGGATGATGTCCTACATCCGCTCACGCTGGGTCAATCCGATCGGCGCGGATTACAACGAGCGCACCCAGCACTGGTACCGCTCGGGCCTCATCGGCGGCATCTTCTCGCGCCCGACTCTGATCGGTGTGGGTGAGGCCGGACCGGAGCAAGTAGACGTGACCCCGCTTGGCCGGGGCGGCCGTCGCATCGTGCTGGAAATCCGCAGCACCGGGCACTCTGACTTCGACCGGTTCATGGTGAGCTGGCTGCAGCGCGCGGTGCGCACCAGAGGCGGCGGAGACGTGCAGGTGGCCTTCGGGGGCCGTTCGTGACCACGCCGATGTTCCCGCTGCCGGTGCTGGTGGAAATCCTGCTTAACGGCACGTGGACCGACATCACGTCCTTTGCCTATATCCGCGACGGCGTCACCATCACGGGCGGCCGGGTGGATGAGAACTCCACCCCGAGCCCCGCGACAGTCACGCTGACCCTCAATAACACCGATGGCCGGTTCAGCCCGAACTACACAGGCGGCGCCTACTACCCGTACCTGGTGCGCAATACGCAGCTGCGCCTGTCGGTGCAGAACGCCACCTCCAGCTCGGGCAACACCTACACCGGCTACCGATTCTGGGGAAAGGTCGCCGACTGGCCGCCGCAGTCCGACGTCACCGGCATCGACGTGTTCTGCCAGATCACCGCGAGCGGGCCATTCCGCCAGCTCAACCAGGGCGGCGGCAAGGGCTCGGCGCTCACTCGTTATTACGGGACGCTCACCGGGCAGCAAGCACCAATCGCCTACTGGCCCTGTGAAGAGGGTCTTTTGTCCTCGGCCATGGGCGCGGGCCTGTCGTCCAGCACGCTCATCACCGGGGTCCTGTCCGGTGGCTCGGCGATGACCGTGACGCAGGGCAAGCCCACCTGGAAGGCGATCGTCTTCAACGGCTCGGCGCCGGTCCCGGTGATCAACCGCTCCACCTGGGACGGGCTGACCAGCAGCTTCGGCGCCTCGGGCAACGACGTCTACAACACCCCGGGCACCTACACCTGGGTGGCCTCGACCACCACCGTGGACTGCCGGTGCACTGGATCCGGGGCGGGCGGTGGCAACGGGCAGAACGGCGGCGCGCAGCGCATTGCAGGCGGCGCGGCTGAGTTCGCCCGTGAGGCGACCCTGGCCGTGACCCCAGGCAATAGCTATACCTTCACCGTTCCGGCTGGCGGGCAGGGCGGCGTGGGCGGCTACGGGCTCGGGGAGAGCCCAGGGCAGGACGGCGCGGCCATGGTCTTCGCCGGGGACGCGGTGACCGTCACGGCTAATGGCGGCAAGGGCGGCCGGGCGACCAGCTTCAGCAACGGCGCGGGCGGCACCGGCTCGGCCAACACGACCCACTTCAATGGTGGTATCGGCGCGCGGACGACCGGTGGCACCAGCGCTGGCGGTGCGGGCGGTGGCAGCTCTGGTGGCACTGCCTCGGCCGGCCACAACGGCTCGGCCAACTCCGGATCCACCGGAGGAGCGGGCGGCACGGCAGTCGCTGGCGGCGGTGCTGGCGGCCGGGGCGGCAACACCGGGAACAACGCCGCCCAGGCGCAGCCTGGATCCACGGGCGCGACTCCGGGCGGCGGCGGCGGCTCTGGCGGCACCAACCTGGGCACTAACTGGAAGGACATCGGCGGCAACGGCGGCCCTGGCCAGCTGCAGCTGGTCTACACCCCGCCAGCTGGGCCCCCGGTCGCGGTGATGCGGTTCGTCCTGAATGTGCCCGCCCACAGCGGCCAGGACAATGGCGAGCTGATCCGGTTCTACCTGGGCGGCTCGGGCACCAACCCGATCGACCAGGTCAGGGTCATCTATGGCAAGGGCAGCGGCGGCCGGCTCAAGCTGCAGGGCTACAACGCCACCCCGGCGCTGCTGTTCGACTCGGGCTTCACCAGCTTTTCCGCTGACGGCAACACCCTGCTGGTCAGCATCGAGCTGGTCCCGTCCGGATCCGGGGTGAACTGGAAGCTGACCGCCATCAAGACCGACACCACCACGCCCCGCGCCTACACGGTGGCCACGGTGAGCGGCACCCAGGCCAGCTCCACCCTGGGCAACGTGTCCGAGTGCACGGTCGGCAACAACGGCGACATCACCAAGACCTCGATCAGCCACATCTCGGTCCAGTACGCGCTGATCGACCTGCGCACCGTCTACCGGGCGCTGAATGGCCACGACCAGGAGATGGGCATCGACCGGTTTATCCGGCTGGCCAATGAGCAGGCGCTGGACAACGAAATCAAATGGCGTGAGACCCAGGACCATTGGGGCTTCGAGACCGGCACCCAGAGCTGGGTCGGCACCAACTGCTCGCTGGGCATCACGACGAACGTGATCACCGCCCCGGTGGCGGCCTACCAGCTGTACACGGCGTGGCCGCCCGAGGGCGTGCAGGCGCTGCTGATCACCGCCAGCGGAGCTGGCCAGCCATCCGCGAGCAGCCCGACCGGCACGTCCGGCCAGTGGGTGCTCGGCGCCCGGACGAACACCAGCAACGACGGTGATGTGGTGAGCGTGGCCGCTGAGGTCTTTGCCCCGACGCTGCGCAACAACCTGTACATCGGCCTCGCGTGGTACAACGGCGCGGGCACCTTCCTGAGCCAGAGCAACAGCTCTGACACGGTGGTGGTGGCCGGGGAAATCGCCACGCTCCAGGTCTCGTATTCCGCTCCGTACCAGGCCCAGTATTTCGCGGTCGTGGTCGGTAATCACGCCGTCGATGCCAGCGGCATCCTGCTCTACGTCGATAACGTGCGCTTCCACGCGCAGATGGGCCCGCAGACCCGGAAGGAATACAAGGAGTTCCTGGAGGAAATCGAGGACCTGGACCAGGGCATCCTGGAGGAGGCCAAGGACGGCTACGGGCTGAAATACCGGACCCGCATCTCGCTGATCAACCAGTCCCCTGCGGTGACCCTGGACTATTCCCAGAATGACATCAGCCTGCCATTCCTGCCGCAATTCGACGACCAGAAGATCAAGAACGACATCACCGCGCACCGGCATAAGGGCAGCCGGGTGCGGGTCAGCCTGGATGGCTCGGGCAACATGAGCACCCAGATGATCGGCCGCTACCGCAAGACGCTGAAGGTGATCGCGCACGACGATGCGCAGCTGGCCGCCCTCGCCGCTCATTTGCTGAATTTGGGCACCGTGCAAGACGAGCGGTATCCGACCATTACGGTCGATTTGACTCGCGCGGCGCTGGCTGGCACGCATATCGCGACGCTGATGAGCGCGGTGGCCTCGGTCGAGCCCGGCGATTACGTCCAGGTGACGAACCTGCCATTCTGGCTGCCAACGTCCACGACCAAGCAGATCGTGCTCGGCTATACCGAGGTGCTGGGCGCCGACAGCGGCGGGAACTGGATGTGGACGATCACCTGGAACTGTGCTCCGGAAAGCCCCTATGAACTGACCATTACGTCGCTTCGACGTTGGTGATAATATGGAAAACATGGAGAAAGGAGGTGATTCGCTCCAGTGGCTTCTATTCTCGACATCTATACCCTGGAGCAATTAGCAGGCCGAGGAGGACATTTCCGCGCTGCGTGCCCAGGTGGATCTGCTGAACGAAATCATCTCCATGGGCAACGGGCCTATTCCGAACGTGCCCGCCAGCGGTTTCGTGAGCCTGTTCGCCTCCGGTGGCCAGCCGAACTACATCAACGCGGCCGGGCTGCAGATGGGCCTGGTCGGATCCCAGAACGCCACCTTCCCCGGCAACTCGGTCGTGGCGGCCACGCTGCAGAACCTGGGCTCGTTCACGATCCCGGCCAATGACGCCGAGGCGGGCGCCGTCTACCAGCTCGAAATCGAGGCCAACTTCACTCAGGCGGCGGGCACCGCCACCACCATCAGGTTCACCAGCAACTTCGCGGGCACCACTGACGGCGACCAGACCCTCGGCGCTGCGTTCTGCGCCGCTGGCGGCACCGGCCGGTTCTACGGCCGTGTGCGCGCTTACTGCGTGACGACAGGCGTTTCCGGGACCTGGAAGACGTCCCTGCTGGCGATCACCACGCCCACTGCTGGCCCGGCAGGCTCGTATGTGGCGGAGGACAACAGCTCGGGCTCGGTGATCACGGCGGACACGACCGCGAGCCAGGTGCTGGCCCTGAAGGTGGCCTGGGGCACCACGACCGGGTCGCCGGGCATCACCAACCGGGTCACCATCGCCGGGCGTATCGCATAGCCGCTCAATCCTCTTCGAGCGGGAGTTCCGGCAGCGGGTGCTTTCCCTGCGCGGCCAGCGCGGCACTCATGGCGCCACGCTTGCGCCGGGCCCGCTGGAGCGCCGCCCGGCACGCCCGGCAATGCCGCTCACCATGCCACCAGTAGGTGTTGGCCTCGTCGAACGGGTGGCCGTGGTCGCACTCGTCCTTGCGGGTGTTGCGGTGGTTCAGGTCGGCGCGGGGCTGGTGCGGGCTGCGCCGCTGGTTGAGGAGCCTGGTTGTCACGTCCAGGCTCCAGGGATCCACGCAAGACCGGTGGATGCAGGGACCGCCGGGACACAGCCCGGCCCAGGCGGCTGCATTATGGCAGAGGTGATCGAGGGTCATGTTCGCTGGGATCGGGTCACGCCAGACCGTGTAGGCGAACCGGTGCGCCAGCACGTTGACCTGGCATCTCAGGCCGAAGTAGCCGTAGCCGCTCTTCTTGCTGACGAACCGGGTGAAGCGCAGGCAGTCACCATCCGGCTCGGTCATGCCGATGAAACGGATCACGTCGGACTCAGATATCTCCACGATGCGCCTCCCGGCGGGCATGGCTAGCGGGAAGCGCAGCCCATCGGGGAAAGTCAGCAGGCTTGTCATATAGGCAGTATACTGCTGCTAGTCCTCTTCCAGGGGAAGTTCTGGCAGCGTATGCTTGCCTTGTGCCGCGAGGGCTGCACTCATGGCTCCATAGTCTGTGGCCAAATTAGCGTACAGCGAATACATCAGGATCACGAACACCCCAGTGGTGTCCCAGAAGCCCCGGGCGAAGAAGAACAGCAACGCGAAGACCGGGAAGTTGATCAGCCAGTAAATGGCGCCGTAGCGGTGCACCCGGTACTGCACCATCGGGTCGGACTCCAGCGCGGTCACCGCGACCCGCACCCGCCCGGGGACCTTGCGGACCCGCACCCGCGCCTTTACCGGCGGCGTGGCGCGCAGCTCGGCGACCTCGGCGCGCAGCGCCTGAATCTCGGCCATCAGGTCGGCGGTGGTCGGCGCCATCACGGGATCCCGGGCGCGGCGCTGCACGAGCGGGGCAGCACAGGGCGCGGCGGCAGGGTGACGTGGTCATGGGCGGCGAGCAGCTCCATCGCGTCCCACTGCCGCGCCTCCACCACGCACAGCCGCAGGGTGCCGTTGTCGAGCTTGCTGTAGATGTCGTTGATCGCCCAGCCGATGCTGACAACCGACAGTACGCCGAGCGCGGCGAGCACCCCGACAGCGGCCTGGATGAGCCGCAGCTTCCTCAGCTGCGCGTGGCCAGGTGGATCACCGCCAGCGTCCCCAGCACCAGCAGCGGCAGCACCAGGCCGGTCACGATCGCCAGGGCCGCCTGCCACACCCGGGTCTGGTGCTCGGTCCGTACCTGCGCCTGTTCCTGCCATCGCTGCTCCATGGCATGTTCGAGGGCCTCGATCCGCTGCACCAGGGCGTGCATCTCGGCGTCGTAGCGTCCCCAGGTGACGTAGCCGCCGTTGCCCGGAGTCTCTGCCCGGTCGGCCATGCCGCCAGGGTAACCCCGGCCTACAGCTTCCGGGTGATGCTGATCGCCCGGCGGTGCTCGATCGCCCGCTCGGCGCTCAGCGCCCGGCCGTAGACCCGCGCCATGTCCGGGGTGGACCACCCGTACAGCCGCATCGCGTCCTGGTCGCTGATGCCGGCCCGGAAGGCCTCGTGGGCGCTCCAGTGCCGCAGCTGGTGCGGCCGGATCCGGGCGATGCCCGCCTGGTCGCAGCGGCGCCGCAGCATGTGGGTGATCCCGCTGGCGGTCAGCGGGCCAGAAGACCCCCGCCACAGCCACAGCACGGCGCCTGGGCGCTTGTGGAGGGCGGACAGGTACTTGCGCAGGGCCACGGCGGTGCGCTCCTCACAGGGCACCAGGCGCCACCGGCCGCCCTTGCCGCGCACGTTCACCAGCATCGCCCGGAGCATCAGCGACTCGGTGGCCAGGCCCGCGCACTCGGCCAGCCGCAGCCCGGCGTCGGCCATCAGCAGGATGATCGCCTTGTCACGCAGGTCGTTGAGCCGGGGCCCGTTGCAGGCCATCAGCAGCGCGCTGATGTCGGCGCTGGACGGCACGGGGGGCGGCTTGTCCGGCGACCTCGGCAGCGTCATCCTGGCCATCGGCGAAACCTCGATCAGCTCTTCCCTGGCGGCCCAGCCGTAGAAGGCGTGCAGCGACCGGTACCGGACCAGCTGGGTGGCGGGCGAGTGCTGGATCCGCATCTTGATCAGGTAGCTCTCGATGTCGCCGCGTGCCAGCTCCAGCAGGTCGGCGCCGCCGCAGTGCTCAGCCAGCTGCTCGCAGGCCTCGCCGTAGCTCTGGATGGTGCGCGGCGAGCGGCCGAGGGCTTGCATCTGCCGTTCGTAGATGCCCCAGGTGACGCCGTTCGGGTCGCCCGGCGCGGTGAAGATGTCCATCCAGGCACGATAATCAGATGCCCATCGCCTGGCAAGCGGATCACTCAAGCCAGTTTCCGCAGCTAGCGCGCTCGGAGGGACTCGAACCCCCAGCCTTCTGATCCGTAGTAAGGCATCGTCAGGGCCTTCTGGACCATGATCGGCTTACTAAGCTCGCTTGATAATCCCAGGTCAGAGCCCCGGCCGGTAGTGCAGGTCAGCGAGCCGCGCGCCGGATTAGATGCTGCGATCCTCCCGTGACCTGGCCTTTGACCTCGCCGGACCCTGTTGACCGTTTCAACAGCGTTCCGCAAGCGCCTGCGGAACGTCGGCACCCCGGAAGGAAGGAGACCAGAGCAATGCCCCGGCCCTGAAGTTTGGGAGCCACAGGAACCGGGGCGATGAAAGGAATGCAGCACGATGATAGCAATCTCTTTCGACTTTCAGGCTGACGGCTGGCCGCTGGACCTGACCATCGAGAACGACGATGAGCGGCGGGACATCCTTGAGGACCTGACCGACCTGGTCAACGGCGAGGCCGGGGACTACGGCAAAGCCTTGCTGAGCTGCGCCATCGGATTGTGCGCCCCAGCGGACCGCTCGTCCGCGCAGTTGATCGCGATGTTCGGCGGCTACGCCTGGTGCCAGCACATCCTCGCCGAGTGGTGGTGCAAGCCCGGGATCCGCCAGCATCTCTACGAGGCCCGTCAAGCCGACGACGAGGAAGCGGCCAGGCACTTTGCGCCGCGCACCAGCGGCCTGGAGGGCACGATCCAGCCTGGTGACCGGGGCGCCGTGTGGTGCGCCGCGATCGAGGAGTTCTCGGCCAGGCCGCACGACAGCTACAGCCGCAGCCTGCTGGATGCCCTGGATGAGCTGGCCCGCGAGAGCGTGGTGGCCCCGGCCGCAGTGGCGGTCACCCCTCGCGTCGAGCTGTATGAGGCCTATCGCAAGCAGGACTTTGGCGTCCTGTCGCCGGCGGCGTTCTACAAGCGGCTGATCCAGCGCGGCTACGAGGAGGCGAAGGTCCAGGGCGTGCGTTGCTTCAAGGGTGTCACTGCAGGTGACATTCAGGGCCTGGAAGGCGTGCTCTGAACCTGCCCGCTAACTATCCCAAGCTGCCCCAAAACAATGCCAAGCTGCCCCCTTGATCATCAGGCATCTGACCTGGGAACTTGACCGGAATTTAGCCAAAGCTGCCCCCTAAATCCCCCGGACCCCATATCGCGCCTAAGAATTTCCCAGGCGCGACACGCCCGGACCTATCGCCGATATATCGAAGGAGACCAAAGTGACTCTTGACACGCATGATGCGCATGTGAGTAGGATGCCGGGGTGGGCGGGTGGGCTCTGCTTGCCACTGGGGGGCGGCGAAGCACCGTGACACTCACCACTGAGGTGACTCTGCGTGAGTGCCCTGGCTGCAAGCTCATCCGCCCGTCTCATCAGTTCGGCCCTGAGGCTGACTGGTGCTTGCAGTGCGAGCCGCACCGCGAGCAGATCGAGCGCTGGCACCAGGCCGTCCGGGAGAGCGCCCGAGCCGCCAGGGCGGCCAGTCCCTGCACGCACGGCCACCACAAGCTGACCCCCGCCGACGTCCGGGCGATCCGGGCCGCCTATGCCGCTGGCGGCGTCACGCAGCGGCAGCTGGCCGCCCAATATGGTGTTGCCCAGATCACCATCAGCTTCCTGCTGCGGAGGCAGACCTGGAGGTGCGTGCCGTGAGCAACTCGAAGCACTGGGCTGGCGGCTCGACGCGGGCCTGGCGGAAGGTCAGAGCCTACGTCCTGCGGCGAGACAGCTTCCGGTGCCAGGTGAGGATGGACGGC
>Ga0306920_100003959_pt1 | contig 18893 bp, 12 predicted proteins | sample flu12Cox44000170_FD_204666 | JGI IMG/M metagenome (GOLD analysis project Ga0306920, IMG submission 204666) | Lab enrichment of tropical soil microbial communities from Luquillo Experimental Forest, Puerto Rico - flux4day.12C.oxic.44.000.170 (v2)... | ecosystem: Environmental > Terrestrial >... | reverse complement strand
CACGCTTCCTCGCTGCCTTGCGAGTGGATAGTCGGTTTCTCGGCCTTACGGGAACCACTTTGGTCCTTCGTGGAGACTTCCTTATCTGATCACCGTTTTCGTCATCCTCATCCCAGCCGGGAAGAAGCACGGCACGAGGAGGCAGGCCCTTGCGCTTGCGGGCTTCCTCGAGTTCCTTCAATTCGAGGTAGAAGTCGAAGGAGTCTTGGGTGTTACGGTCGTACTCTCGGCGAAATTTGTAGGCCCAAAGTGCGCCGTTTTCGACGATCTCCGTGAAATGATCGAAGAACTCCCGGTTGGCATCTACGCGTGCGGCTTCAATTCCGGCACGGGCATACCGGACCGATTTGGTCTGGAAGAAGCGATGCTTTTCCATGCGTTCTAGGCCGCGAATCACTAGCTCGAAGGCTTGATTCAGTTCGAAAAGCTGTTTCAGAAGCTCGATCTTCAAGAGTGTTCGGCTCCGATCTCGGAGGCGCGATTTTACGCGTCGACTGTCTGACGAAATGGACTGGGGCGATTCAAATGGGCGCAATAACTAGCAAACGGCCGATTGGGTGGTGAGTGCTCAAGGCGATGAGATGGACTCAGAACGCAGAGGGAACGCTGGTGGATGGCTTGCTCGGACGAATGAGGATAGATAAGTTCTGTTGTAGCCATCGTGCCTCCGAGTAGGTGCGCTGGTCAGGGGCGCGTCAGTGCTCGCAACACCGGCGCGTACCGCACTGTCACTTGATCTTCTTAGCGCCTGTTTTCTTCTTCTTCCTGCCTCTCCCCTTCCGATAGTGTTCCTGCTTGTATCGAAGAGCGTTATCGATGTCCTGTACTGTCCAGCGCCAGTGCCTTCCGCCGTTCATCCCGATTGATACTGACGCAGAGACTTTGCCTGCGGATCTCCACTTATGCAGCGTTACCCAGTGTACGCCAATTCTTTTTGCGGCCTGTTTCGTGGAGTACGTTTCATTTACGCTAATCATATTTAGCCTATTTAAATAACATGTCAAGCGCAAAATTTCGTTGCCTTGACGGAAGATTATTCGATCAGTTGGAATGAAGAGTATCGCAAGTCGAGCGCATCCTCATCGATGAATGCGCCGATTAGTGCCTTCGGAATTCCTTTCCAACCCACGAATGTCAAACAGTGCGGTACGCCGGATTTGCGGGTCTCAAAAATTGTGATCTTCTCACCGCAGCAGATTCTGCCCATTTTGATGTTCTGGTGACTGTGGATCAAGGTTTTCAATATGAGCAGAATCTGAGTGGGCGGAGAATAGCAGTGCTCATTGTTCACGCGAAGTCGAACCGTCTAAGACACATCTTGCCACGTACCTGCCTGTCTGAGTCAGTTGGAATCGATTGAGCCGAGCCAAATCGCCAGGGTCGGCGATTAAAAACGGCCGCATTGCGAAGATTTTCACACAGTTCCACGTGTTGACTCCTTCTTGCCGAGTTTGCAGTCTCCTTCTCCTCCGTTTGCGCAGTAGTAACACGCAAGGTTTCTTCGGGACGGATCGCAGTTGGGTACGGTCCCCCAAGATTCTCGGAGCCTTCGCGCTTATCGGCCAAACATTGATAAGACAACGTGCTGTTTTCTTGGCTCGCTGCTCTTGACCGACTCTGCTCCGGCTGGCTCAGGCACTGTTTTTTCGGAAGGTTCCTTTTCAGACGGTCTCTCCTCGGAAGGTTTAGGTTCCTTTGAGGATGGTGGGGGCGCTGACTCCATTACCTGAGGCCGTGCTGGCTCCACTACCTGAGGTGGCGCTGGCTGCACTACCTGGGGTGGTGCTGACTGCACTACTTGAGGCGGGGACGCTTTCAGGTAAGGCAAGAGTGTTTCGAGAGCATCGGCGATGCGCGACAACTGGCGGACCAGCTGGTCCGTGTCACGGTTCTTGTCAAGGCCTCGCCGCGTGGCTCGCTTGCCTCGCATCATGGAGACCAACAAGACCACGATAACCACAGCGACGGTTATGCCCAAATAATACTCGAGAGGCATAATGTCACCTCGTGCTCAGAGACACCAGGAATGATATGCGATTACGTCCGCTGAACGCAACTTGCAGTCCTCTTGTTGTTGGCGAACCTCGGTTCATATATTTTTCGCGCTATACTCGACACCCCGCCGAGCCTTCGCCTGCGACGACGTCATATCGCGCGCAAAACCGGCGTGGTCGCCGAGCGGGCGAGTTGGGTTAGGAGCACGTGCGAAGCCTACTGATTCAGGGCGCCACGATCATCAGTATGGACCCGACTGTAGGCGATCTGCGCCCCGGCTCCATTCTGATCGAAGGTGATCGAATCAGTGCTGTTGACCGCGAGATTAGTGCTCGCGATGCCGAGGTTTTCGATGCAAGCCCGTTCATAGTGATACCGGGTCTCGTCAACGCCCACATGCACACCTGGCAGACGGGCTTGCGTGCGGTCTCGACGAACTGGACCTTGCTTGAATACTTTCGGTGGATGCACGCGGGCCTGGCCACCCACTTCCTTCCCGAAGACATCTATATCGGCACCCTTGCGGGAGCCCTCAACCAGTTAAACTGCGGCACTACGACTCTAGTCGACTGGTGCCACAACAACCCAACAGCAGCACACACGGATGCTGGCATTGCCGGGCTTAAAGAATCTGGGATTCGTGGTGCTTTCTTTCACGGCTCACCCAAACCCGATCCGAAACCCGGCCAGCCGCATTTTTCAGAGATTCCTCACCCGCGAAGCGAAGTTGAGCGGTTAGTGCGCGGGCCATTTGCCTCAACCGATCAGCTGCTGACACTTGGCTTGGCGATCTTGGGCCCGCATTATTCGACTCTCGAAGTCGCCCGGCACGATTTTCGGCTTGCCCGAGAGTTTGGACTGGTCGCATCGATGCACCAGGGAGGCGGACCGCCGAAAGCGCCGAACGGCTGGGACGCGCTCGAGCGCGAGGGTCTGGTCGCAGATTACGTCAACATCGTTCACGGAAACGATCTCTCCGACGCCCAGCTGGAGCGCTTCGTCGCTTGCGGCGTCACCTTCTCGGTCACCCCAGAAGGCGAAATGGCGCAGGGACATGGTCACCCGATCACCGGCCGTTTGCGCAAGCTTGGCGCAGCTGCGTCGCTCGGAGTGGATTTGGAGAGCGTCATCTCAGGAGAAATGCTGGTTGTTGCTCGTATCGCGCTCTCGCAGCAGCGCTCGGTCGATAATGCCGCGTTCCGCGCTTCGACTGGAGGAATTCCCGAAACGTCCACGATCCCCGCGCGTGAGGCCCTCTCCTGGATTACCACCGAGGGCGCACGCATGCTTCGCCTAGGAGACCGCATCGGCTCAATTTCGCCTGGCAAGCAAGCCGATCTCGTATTCATTCGTGCTGATGCGCTAAATCTTTGGCCTGTGCATGATCCGGTTGCAACGGTGGTCACGCAGGCTAGCTTAGCCAATATCGATTCGGTTATGGTCGCAGGCGAATGGCGTAAGCGCGAAGGCAAGCTCCTGTTCCAAGATCTAGAACGCATCAAGACACATCTCTACCGGTCGGGCAGGCGGATTTTGCGTGAACTCAATTGGCGCCCAGATCTCGAGCAAGCCCAGAGCTATGAGGGCGTAGCGAAGAACTAGAGACGTAAGAACAGCGGCAACGTCGACCTTGCTCAACTGACGCTCCTTGCCCATATAGGCGCGCCGCCCTATGGACAAAAACTGGAAAGGCGATTAGCGAAGAAGCGAGGCCAATTTGACACAGCAACCTGTTGGCGAAATGTACAGTTCCCTCTTTAGCTCGCTTCAACCGAGTCGACCTCGTGGCGCTTGCCTGACAATGACAAATGCCGTGAGGGAAAAATTACTGTTTTTTCAGTCACTGGGATGCTACCCTCGGCTCCATCCCGACGGTTGGTCCCGCAGGGTGCCAAACATGTACCCAGCATCGGCGGCCCCGGCACACTCTCTCGAGCAGTGCACCGGTTCGCCCAGTCTACCTGCCTCGGCTCCATTAGGAGCCGTGACAATGCCATGCTCACTTTTGGTTGCTGAACTGATCTAACCGGTGGCGATCGATGGTCGGTCTCCCCGGGAAACGAGAACCAGCACAGTGATAACCGCGCCCGAACGGTGGCAAATGGTCAAGCGGGTGCTGGCAGGCGCGCTAGAACGCGAACCCAGTCAGCGGTCTGCTTACTTGGACGAAGCTTGCACCGACGCCTCCCTGCGGCAAGAGGTGGAGTCGCTGATCGCCGCGCACGAACAAACCGACTACAACTTTGGGGAGGACCCAGCAGCTGGTGGGGCCACACTTGAGCGCGGCGCAAAACTAGGACCGTACGAAATCATCGCGCTTGTGGGGGCGGGCGGAATGGGCTCCGTTTACCGGGCCCAAGACACAAACCTGCCCCGGCAAGTAGCCCTCAAACTCTTGCCCCGTAGCTTTGCGAGCGATGCCGGCGCGCTGCTACGTTTCCGACGTGAAGCCGAGCTGCTGGCTTCTTTAAGCCACCCCAACATTGTCACCATCTACGAAATCGGTCAGCAAGATCACACCCTGTACCTGGTCATGGAGTTTGTAGATGGGAAGGTCCTGAGTGACGTTTTGGCAGGCGGTCCAATGCCGATCACGGATGTCTTCGACGTTGCGACACAAATCGCCACAGGATTAGCTTTCGCCCACCAGTCCCACATCGTACACCGCGACTTGAAGCCCAGTAACATCGTGATCCGCCGCGATGGGCTGGTGAAGATCCTAGATTTTGGACTCGGCAAACTGGCTCCCGATTTTCTCGAATTGGTTGCGGACCAGACAACGGCAATCACCGCCCCGAGAACCATGCTTGGAACTGTAGCCTATATGTCCCCGCAGCAGGCCGCTGCTCTCCCGCTGGATTTTCGCTCCGATCAATTTTCCTTCGGCTCGGTTTTATATGAAATGGCCACCGGAAGAAGGCCCTTTCAACGCGGGACCGCCGCGCAAACGCTCGCCGCAATCATCGAAGAGGAACCCGAGCCAGCTCCGTCCGTAAATCGCAAGGTAACTCCTGCTCTGGATGCCATCATTCGACAATGCCTGCGGAAGAATCCGGAGGAACGCTACGCCTCGACCGATGAGCTAGCGCATGAACTGAAGGAAGCGGGGAACCAGTTAACCTCTGGTGGGCGAGTGCACGTCCGACGTTGGGCCGGGGCGCCGATAGTCGTCTTGGTGTGCCTACTGATCGCGGGTGGGATTTGGACCGTTGCGCCGCATTTCACCGAGTGGTTTCACACGGAGCCTTGGGTCGTCCACGCGGCAACGAAGCAGCTGGCTGTCCTCCCATTCACCAATGTTGGAAACGATCCGGCGAACCAGCCCTTTTGCGACGGCTTGGTAGAGATATTGACCAGCAAGCTCAGCCAATTACAACAGTTTCAGAGAACACTCCGCGTAGTGCCTTCTACCGACGTGCTCCAGGAGGGCATTGTCAACGCTCGGCAAGCTGGGCTGGCCTTCGGGGTCAATCTCGTTATTACCGGAAGCGTCCAGCGAACGGAAAACCGGGTAAGGATCACAATCAATCTGGTTGATCCCCAGGAGCTTCGGCAGCTCAAATCCAGAACGATTGACACGGAAGTCCATGACATTTCGACCTTGCAGGACGGCGTCGTCCTGGAAGCGGCACAGCTCTTGGGCGTCCGACTTACGAGCGAGGCCCAACAAACACTCGCTGTCGGAGGAACGGCCATTCCCGGCGCCTACGAGTATTACACGCAGGGACGAGGCTACCTGCAGCGCTACGAAGCTGCTCAAAATTTAGACAGTGCGGCCTCCCTTTTTAAGTTGGCGCTCGAGCAGGATCCGAAGTACGCCCTGGCCGAGGCCGCTTTGGGCGAAGCCTATTGGCGAAAGTACGAGCTGACCAAAGATACTCAGTGGGCCGATGAGGCTCGAAAGAGCTCCGAGGCCGCCCTCAAGCTGAACGATAAACTGGGCGAGGTTTACATCACTTTAGGGATGGTTCATTCCGGGACGGGTCACTACGACGAGGCAATCGGGAACTTTGAGAAAGCCCTGCAGCTTGAGCCGATCAATCCGGACGTATATCGGGGATTGGCAAAGACGTATCAGGGGATGGGGAGACCCTATGATGCCGAATCAACCTACTTGAAAGCCATCGCCGTGCGCCCGAGCTATTGGGGCTTCCACAATGACCTGGGAGGTCTGTATTTTCGTTTGGGCCGTTACCTAGACGCCGAAAAGCAATTTCAAACCGTCGTCGAGCTGACGCCGGATAATGTGCGTGGCTACAACAATCTCGGAGCCGTCGCCTATGCCCAGAAGCGCTATGAAGAGGCCGCCAAGATGTTTGAAAAGGCCACGGCGATCAAGCCCACCGATTGGGCGCTCGACAATCTGGGGACGATCTATTACACGATGGGCCAATATTCGACTGCTGCCCGATATTACGAACAAGCGATCCAGATGAATGGTTACGATTCGCAGAACTGGCACAATCTGGCCGCCGCCTACCAGTGGTCCGATCAACCAGATAAGGCACGGGCTGCCTTCCGACGAACGGCCGAGCTGGCAGAGAACGAGCGGCGGGTGAACCCGCGCGATGCCGCTGTGTTAGTAAGGCTGGCTGACTCGTATTCGATGCTGGCCCAGCCGCGGCAAGCCCGACATTTGTTGGAGCGAGGTCTCCAGCTCGCGCCCAACGATGTGTCCAACATGTTCCAGGCGTCGGTCATCTACGAGCAGCTGGGAGATCGCAAGCTCGCACTGCGATGGCTCCAAGAAGCGATTCAGAAAGGATTCTCGCGGGATTTGATTGAAACAGAGCCGTCGCTTGCAAAGCTGCGACTCGATCCGAAATACCAAGATTTGTTCAGGCCCAGACCCTAGTTGTGTGTTGGAGCACCAATTCATGAAAAGGAGAGGCAAGATGTCAACTGGAACAGTACCAGCTCCCGGCTCCGGTGTAGGGACGATTACCATTGAGGCAAAGGTTGTGTCCGGTAAGGTTAAGATCCAGCCGTTTGATGTGAAGAACTACGCGTCCGTTCAGTTCTCAAATCAAACACTAGGCAATCTCGCGCTCTGGATCCCCAATGGCGGCGAGCTGTTTGTCGGCGCCGACACAAAGGGTGACATTTTCCTAAGCATCCCTGCAGGGACCAGTCAAAGTCTTACCGTTTCGATTTCGAAGCAGCACAAAGAGATCTATCGCTACAGTGCATACTGCGAAGCTATCAGTGCTTACGCGGAGGGTGGCTCTGCGCCTGAAATTCATTGTTCTTAGTGGGCAGCGGAGCCGTGGGAGATGCGAAGATAAGGCACGAACCTAAGCTGAGGGGCCAGCATCAAGCTTTTGCAAGATTGACTGGCCCCTTTTGTGAATGAACCATCGCCGTACGTCTTCGTCTCTTACTTCTCGGCCACTACAACCGGAACGGAGCCGGTGTGGCGGGCTTCTTCCCTCTCACGCGCGGATGGGCGGCTATAAACATAAGCCTCGCCGATCTCCACGATTCTGAGTGAGCGGACGACGCGGTGGTCTCCGCTCGTGCCAATGATCAGCGCGCTGGGACCCTTGCCGCTGTCTTCGCGATTGCTGGTCGGCTCGAACGCCACAAGTTGGTGACTGTTGGCGTCCCGAATCTCTAACAGGGCGCCGTCGTTGCTGAATGTGAGTAGATAGTCGCCGGGCTGGAGCATAGCTTTGCCCCACTGGGCAGCGAAGGGCAGGGTGAACTTGCCGCGATAACCCGCTTGCGCATGGGCAACGCCGCCGAACAAACCAGCTGTCAGCAGCAGGGCGGCCAGTACCGTGGCCCTGGTCGTGTATTGGGTGATCTTGCCTTTCATGGTTGTTCTCCTCTCCTCAGTTGTCGATAGCCTCTAGTTGGCTCCGGAGCCCCCTTAGTGCCTTCACTCTTTAAAGCGAGAAGGAGGAGGAAACTGGCTCACCCGATGGCAAGATTTTTCTAGGGCACCAAAAAGGGGCGGCTGGATCTTCGTGGTTCGAGGTGCATGAAATTGACTTGCTGGGGGCGGGGGGCTATCTTGTCGGCAACCAGTGGGTCTGTCGCGCTCGGCGGGAGAAAGAAGCTTGGACTCGGCGTCCTCTACGCGGATCAACCGGCTGCTTCAAGATTGGGGTCGAGGCAATCAGCAAGCGCGGGAAGCACTGATACCCGTCGTTTACGATGAGCTCAGGCGTTTGGCCCGCCGTCACCTTCGGCACGAGCGTGCCGATCACACTCTTCAAAGCGCTGCGCTGGTGAATGAGGCGTACCTGCGCTTGGCGCGCCAGGAGCCACCCCAGTGGCAAAACCGCGCCCACTTCTTTGGCGTCGCAGCGCAAATGATGCGGCATATTCTCGTCGATCACGCCCGCAACCGACTGGCCGCCAAGCGCGGGGGCGGTGCCCCTCGCTTGACGTTAGAGGTGGATGTCGCCCTGGAACAGAGGGCCGACGTGGATCTGATAGCGCTGGATGCCGCGCTCGAAAAACTCGCGGCGCTCGATAGCCAGCAAAGCCGCCTCATCGAATTGCGTTTTTTCGGCGGACTCTCGATCGAGGAAACTGCTGTAGTCATGGGAGTTTCGCCGGCAACCGTAAAACGCGAATGGATGACCGCTCGCGCTTGGCTACGGCGCGAAATGAAAAGAGACCAACCGAAGTGAGGCCAGAACAGTGGTGACCAGTCGCGGCCATCAGGGGAAAGGTAGGTAAACCGCTCGCGAGGTTCCGCTCCCCTAGGCCGATTTGACACATCGGTCGGCTGGAGGTCTTAGTTCAGGTATACTCAACTTCCCCAACCACAGGCTTGGCGTGACCATCGGAATTTGGCGTTGGGAAACGCATAAATCTGCGTGTAGCGTCCTTACGAGGGCACGGATCGACGAGCCGACCTTACTCGCGATTTTTCCACCTTGATTCTAGCCGCTCTTGAATAGGCGGCGCAGTTGATGCCAATCATGAAGTGTTGACCGAGGGGCGGGACCGAGATGTGCGGGATTTGCGGGGTCGTTGGAATCGAGTCACGAGAGGCGAGCGAGCCTATGGTTGGCCGCATGATGGCCGCCATGCGCCACCGTGGCCCCGATGAAGAAGGTTTCCTGTTCGCGCCTCCCGTTTCGCTAGGCATGCAGCGGCTCAGTATTATCGACCTGCCCGGGGGCAGCCAGCCCGTTTGGAATGAGACGCAAACGATCGCCGTGGTTTTCAACGGTGAAATCTACAATTTCCGCGAGCTTCGCAAGGAACTGGAAGCGGCTGGCCACCAGTTCCGAACCCGTTCCGATACGGAAGTGATCGTGCATGCCTACGAATCATGGGGCAAAGACTCGATCAAACGGCTCCAGGGAATGTACGCTTTTGCCGTCGCTGAATTGCCCGAAGGACCGAGCGGCTCAGCTTTGCGCGTCTTTCTTGGGCGAGACCCGCTCGGAATCAAACCTCTCTATTACACCTACGCGGGCGGGAATCTCCTGTTCGCGTCGGAAGTAAGGGCGCTGCTGGCGAGCGGTTGTGTCCAACCCGACCTCGGCGTGGAAACAGTCCCAGCTTACTTGCTCTTCGGTTCGGTGTGCGAGCCACTTACGCTGATCGATGGCGTACGCTCGCTCCCGCCGGGCTCGAGCCTGCTTGTTCGTGCGGAAAGTCCCGTTCGAGAGACCGAGCCAGAGACGTATTGGGATACAGGAATTGCGCGTCAGGATCAAGCAACGTCAACCAGCTCGATTGACCGAGCTGCCCGGCCAGCTCTCGAAGTCCGCGGCTTACTCGAGCGTGCCGTCGCCTCACACTTGATTGCCGACGTTCCCGTTGGGGTTTTCCTGAGCAGCGGTTTAGATTCGACGGCGATTGCTGCCTTAGCCAGCCAGGTGCAGAGGGGCGTTCACACGTTTACTGTGCTTTTCCCTGACACAGAGTTCAGTGAAGCGGATCTTGCGCGCCGCACGGCAAAGCGCCTCGGAACGAGGCATCTCGAGCTCATGCTCTCTGACGAGGAAATGGTTTCTCGCCTCGAGGAGGCCATCGCGGCGTTCGATCAGCCGAGCATGGATGGTGTGAACACCTACTTCGTGTCCTGGGCGGCGCGGCAGGCAGGATTGAAAGTGGCGCTCTCCGGTCTGGGAAGCGATGAGTTGTTCGGCGGCTACGACTCGTTTCGCGCAACTTCCAGGGCGGCGCGGGCAGGTGAGCTGGCGAGCTATCTGCCTTCTTCGGTGCGTAGGCTAGCTGCCGGAGCACTCGCGCAGATGGCTTCGTTTGGGTCGTCACCGGATCGGCTTCGAAAAGCTTCCGCCGCTCTGCGGGATTCCGAGCTGTTGCCGCATCCATATTTCTGCACGCGCCTGCTGTTCACTCCCCAAACGGTGGTTTCCCGGTTGGGGCCAACTGGGGATTGCTTTAAACAAATGGCCTGGTGGAAATGGCTTGACAATCGAGCCCGCGAGGCGCGCGCCATGGATTCTTTCACCAGCATATCGTGGCTCGAGCTGCGTGCGTATCTGCTTAATACCCTACTTCGTGATACCGATGCCGTGAGTATGCGAAGTTCTCTCGAAGTACGGGTTCCGTTTTTGGATACGCCGCTCGTCGAATATGTTCTTTCTCTCCCCGGGCGAGAAAAGCTCGGGGAGCGTCCGAAACACTTGCTGGTTGCGGCTCTCAGGGAGATCCTGCCCCGGGAAATCGTCGAGCAGAAGAAGCGCACCTTTACATTTCCTTGGCAGACCTGGTTACGAGGGTCGCTCGGTAAGCGAGTCGCCGCGGGACTTGCGGACTGGTCGCCTGCTCTCGAGCAACATCTCGGCCACGAGTTCGCTAGGGTCGTGTGGCAAGATTTTCTTGCGGGCCGGACGACCTGGTCGCGTCCATGGAGCCTGTATGTGTTGAACGAATGGGCGAAGCAGAATCTCCGAGCGGGCCAGGTTCCCAGCTCCCATTCAGAGAAGCCCGCAGCGGTAGCCTGAGTCGAGTATCTCGGCGACATGATCATTCTTGGGATTAACGCCTATCATGCCAACGCCTCGGCGGCCATCGTCGTCAACGGCCAGCTGCTTGCCGCTGTCGAACAAGAGCGCCTCAATCGGGTCAAGTACGCGGCGGGTTTCCCCGCGCAGGCGATCGAGTTTTGCCTGAAGCGAGCGGGCGCCAAGCTCCAGGACGTTGACCATATCGCCGTGCCGCGTGACCCTTGGGCCCGCCTGGGCACCAAGCTCCGTTATGCCATCCGGATGCCGCGCTTTGCACTGGAGCGCGTTCGGGTCATGAAGCGCTTCGGAGGAATTCGCCAAGACCTGGCCACTGCGTTTCAGATCGACCCTAGCCAGATTCGAGCGCAGCTACACCGCATCGAGCATCACCGGGCGCACTTGGCCAGCGCCTACTTCGTTTCGCCTTTTGATCAGGCGGCGGTCCTGTCCGCGGACGGCTTAGGGGATTTTGCAAGTTCGCTGTGCGCGTTTGGCGAAGGACCCCAGATGCGCCTTCTAGGCGAGGTGGCCTTCCCGCACTCGCTGGGACTGTATTACACCGCCCTTACGCAGTACATCGGTTTCTGGAAATTCGGCGACGAGTATAAAGTGATGGGTCTTGCGGCGTACGGCGAGCCAGAGTACCTCGACGAGTTTCGCCGCATGGTACGAGCCGATCCTCCGCTCTCATTCCGTTTGGGCCTCGAATATTTCTGCCATCAGACCCAAGGGCCGGACATGTCCTGGCGAGAAGCGGATCGCACGCCCATCCTGGGCAAGATCTTCTCGGGCTATCTTGAAAAGCGGCTCGGTCCTGCGCGCCAGCCCGACGAAGCCCTCACGGCGCGACACCGAAATCTGGCCGCCTCGATGCAGGCTGCCCTGGAAGAGGTACTGGTCACCTACTGGAATGGCCTGGCCGCCAAGACCCAGCAGAAATCGCTCTGCCTGGCAGGGGGTGTTGCGTTCAATTGCGTTGCCAACGGAAAGATTTTCGACTCCACGCCGTTTGAACGAGTCTACGTTCAGCCGGCCGCTGGAGATGCCGGACTCTCGATGGGCGCTGCGTTCGCCGTAGAGCATGAAATCCTCCGACGACCGCGCGAATTTCAAATGGACCATGCCTATTGGGGGCCGCAGTTTTCCGCTGCCGAAGTCCGCAGGGTGGTCGATAGCGTCGATTCCTCTGCTGCAGTCGAAATCCTAGAGGCCAGCGAGCCGCAGCTATGCGAAACGACGGCCCGCCATATCGCCGAGGGGAAGATCGTGGGCTGGTTTCAGGGTGCGGCCGAGTGGGGGCCGCGAGCACTCGGCAATCGCAGCATCCTTGCCGACCCCCGCCGGCCCGAAATGAAGGATATTTTGAACCGCCGCGTAAAACATCGTGAAATCTTCCGCCCCTTCGCGCCTTCGATCATCGAAGAAGCCGTCGGTGACTATTTCGAGAAGACGCATCCCTCACCCTTCATGACCTTTGCCTATGCCGTGCGGCCGGAGAAACGAAAAGACATTCCTGCGCCGACGCACGTGGACGGCACGGCACGCCTGCAAACGGTGAGCCGCTCGGCAAGCCCGCTCTATTGGAGGTTGATCCGTGCCGTCGGCAATCGGACCGGCGTGCCTGTCGTTTTGAACACATCGTTTAACGACAATGAGCCCATCGTCTGTCGGCCCGAAGAAGCGCTTGAATGTTTCTTGCGCACGCACATGGATGTGCTGGTGCTCGGCAATTTCATTCTGGAAAGAAAGGGCTCATCGGTGAATAGGAAGGAACCGGCTGAGGGATTCGCCCGCAGAGAAAACTGAACCGGGCGTTGACGCACTGCTATGCACATCCTCCTGCTCAACCAATACTACCCTCCGGACACCTCAGCCACGGCGAAAATGGCAGCGGTCGTAGCCGAGGCGCTGGCCCGCCGACATAAAGTCACCGTCGTTGCCGGTCGTCCTTCCTACGATCCCGAGGAAACCTATCCCTACGCCTTGCTGCGCCGCGACGCGCGCAATGGCGTCTTCGTCGAGCGCGTGGGCTCAACTGCCTACCCCCGGCACAGAATGCGCCGTCGCCTGTCGAATTACCTCACCTACCTCGCTCTCGCCCTTCCGCGTGCGCTCGCGATCCGCCCCGATGTCGTTCTGGCCATGACCGATCCTCCCGTTGCGGGTATAGCGGGGGCATTTGTTGGCCGGCTCGCCCGTCGGCCGTTTGTCTACAACATCCGCGACATGTATCCGGACATGGCCCTGGGCGGCGATATCGTTCGCCCGGGCCATTGGGTCAGGCGCTGGGAACAAATGCACCGTGCCGCGCTTAAGCGCGCCACGCGGGTCATCGTCCTCGGGGACGATATGCGCGAGCGCATTCTTGCCAAGGGGGTCGCGCCGGAACGAGTCGTCGTTGTACGCGATGGAACAACCCCTCCCGCCTGCTTGCCAGCCGAGGGCGATCCGCTGGTTGGCGAAATCCGCTCCGGCTTCCCCTTTGTCGCTTTGCACGCCGGCAATCTCGGCTTTTATGGAGCCTGGCGCACGCTCTTGAAAGCCGGGGAAATTCTCGGCCACGAAAACATCGGATTGGTGTTCATCGGGGATGGGGCAAATCGGAAGGCGCTAGAAGCCGAGGCTGCCCGTCTCCCCAATGTCCGCTTTTTGCCCTTTCGGCCCGTCGAGCAGGTGCCTCAGGTCATGATGGCGGGCGACGTTCACATCGTGACAGTGAAGAGGGGTCTCGAGGGAGTAGTCGTGCCAAGTAAGCTCTACGGAATCTTGGCGGCCGGCCGGCCGGTGCTCTCCGTCGCAGACGCCCGGTCTGACGCCGCCCGCATTGTCGTCGAATCTGGCTGCGGGCTAACGGCCGATCCGGATGATCCCCTAGCCGTTGCAGCGGCCATTCGGGATTTGCGCACCGATCAAAGGCGCCTGGCCGAAATGGGACGCCGCGCGCGTGAGGCAGCTCAGAAGTATGTTAGAGTAAATGAGCTACAGCGCTTCGTGAACGTTGTCGAAGTCGCTGTCGACCGATGGAATACCCGAGCAAGTGATCCGGAACCGCAGGAAAACCCCAGCCTAGCGGGCCATACAAGTTTGTCCGACGGCGCGAGAGGCATCACCAAAAATGGAACTCCCTCCTGATCTGATTGCCTTCGTGGTCGCTTCGTTCGCCTCGCTGGGTTTGACGATTCCCGTTCGCCGCCTGGCCTTGCGCTACGGCATGGTGGACAAACCCGGTCCCAGAAAGGTTCACCTCAATCCAATACCTCTTCTGGGAGGTATTGCCATTTATCTTGGTTTCGTGCTCGCTGTGCTGCTGACGGTTCGCCGTGTCCCTGAGCAGCAAATCGCCGGTATTCTTGCCGGCGCAACGCTTCTCGCCGTAGTCGGTTTCCTGGATGATGGCGGCCTGCTGCATCATCAGGTCAAGTTGTTTATCGGCATGCCGATTGCAGCCTTCTTTCTAGTCATTTCCGGCATTCGAGCCAACCTGTTCTCGCAATTGGTCCCCGGTCCAACCGGCACTGTTCTCGACATTGCCTTGACCATCTTCTGGGTCGTTGGCATCACCGCTGCCTTCAGCATTTTGGATCACATGGACGGCCTGTGCGCGGGCATTGCCGCCGTTGCGGCCGCATTCTTCACGCTTGCGGCGATTCTGAGCGGTCAGACGCTCATCCGCCTTCTCGGTGCCGCCACGCTCGGTGCTGCTCTCGGGTTTTTGCGCTGGAACTTCAATCCCGCGAAAATTTTCATGGGCGATGGCGGGGCCATGTTTTTGGGCTTCCTCATGGCTACTCTGGGCCTGAAGATTCGCGCCGAGGGTGCGCAATTTCCACTCAGTTGGCTTGTCCCTGTGCTGATTCTCGGCGTCCCCGTCTTCGATACCATGCTAATCTCCGTCTCCCGCTTCCGGCGTGGGCTGATCCCCTTCACCTCGCCGGGTAAGGACCACACGGCACACCGCCTGTCGAATCTTGGCCTCGGTCAACGAGGTGCGGTGCTCCTGCTCTATGCCCTGGCTGTCGTCTCCGGGACCATTGGAGTCTTGATTCCCGATATGACCCCGCCGACGGCATATCTTGTGATCGGGATAGTTGTAGTGTGCGTCCTGGTCGGTGTCTTGCTTCTTGAAAGCGCACCGTACGAACGCCAAGTGAAGTTTCCCAAGTCATCGCCCGCCTCTTAGCTTGGCAGTCGGACTGTCTTAGCGGTAGCGCTTGTGAACGACATACCTGTTTTCCTCTCGGGTGCGTCGAACGAATGTGTTAAATTGTCCTTTTCGCCCACATCTAAAGCTTATTGAATGACGCGCTCTCCTTTCTATCGGTGGGGCATTGGCCTTCTTGCGCTGCTCTTTTCTATTCGACCGTCTACGTTTTCCTCATCTCGCCCGAGCGATGCGCTGTTGCAAATCATGCAGCGGGAACTTCAGCGAGCCACGGCGTCGCTTGCGAAATCCGATCCGGCCCCTTATTTCCTGGGCTATGCGGTCGAAGATGCAGACGGAGTTACCATTGCCGCGGTAAACGGAAGCATCGTCCTCTCGGCCAGCACGCGCCGGCGCCAGGCCGACGTGATGATGCGGGTCGGCGGCGCCGCTCTCGACAACACCCACGGTGCGAGCCGTCCGTCGGGAATCGCCTCCGGACCCTTGCCGCTTGGCGATGATCCCGACGCCACTGCGCGCGTACTTTGGCAGCTGACCAACCGAGAGTACGAACAGGCCTCCGGCGCCTTCCTGCGCGTGAAGACCAACTCGGCCGTTCGTTCCCAGGAAGAGGATCAATCGCCAGACTTTTCACAAGAGACGCCCGCGAATGAACTGGGCGCCACGATCGCGCCTTTCGCATTCGACCGGAAAGCTTGGGAAGACCGCCTCCGCCGAATTTCGGCTCGATTGCTGAAATATCCCGAGGTGTACTCTTCGGTCGTGCTTCTGCAGGGAGGGAATTCGACATCGTATCTGGCCACGAGCGAGGGCGGCGCCGTGGTTCAGCCGTCCACCATTGCCCGGCTGGTGATCGAGGGAGAGTCGCGCGCCGACGATGGCATGGATCTATTGCGAGTCGAAACGTTTCAGGCAGGTTCGCCTGCGCAGCTTCCTTCCGAAGCGGAGCTGATCAGTAAGTCAGATAAGATCGGCGCGGACTTGAAGGCCCTGCGCGCTGCCCCCGCCGCTGAACCCTACATCGGACCGGCTCTCCTTTCCGGAAGAGCCTCCGCTGTGTTCTTCCACGAAGTGCTCGGCCACCGCTTAGAGGGCCATCGCCAGCGAGACGAACGCGAGGGGCAAACATTCACCAAGAAGGTTGGCCAACAGGTCCTTCCGTCATTCTTGAGTGTTATCGACGACCCCACCAGGAAGGAACTGAATGGAGTCAAGCTGGCCGGCCACTACGATTTTGACGACGAAGGCGTGCCCGCCGAGCGCGTCGTCGCTGTTGAGAACGGCATCCTAGAGAACTTCCTGATGTCGCGGATGCCGATCACCCATTTCAACCACTCCAATGGACACGGGCGCCGCCAAGCAGGCCTGATGCCTACAGGCCGTCAAGGCAATCTCATTGTCACTTCCACCAAAACAGTGAAAGATTCCGAGCTGCGCGAAAAATTCATCGAGGAAATCAAAAAGCAGGGCAAGCCTTACGGCCTCTACTTTGAAGACATCCAAGGAGGCTTCACTTTAACCACACGCGCCCTGCCGCAGGCGTTTCAGGTGATCCCGGTGATGGTCTGGCGCGTTTATCCAGATGGCCGAGCCGATGAACTCGTCCGCGGCGTTGATATCGTGGGGACTCCTTTGCTGTCGCTGAACAACATTATTCTAACGGGTGACACCGAACAGGTCTTCAACGGCGTTTGTGGTGCGGAATCCGGCCAGGTGCCGGTCGCTGCGGCTGCCCCGGCCATGCTGTTCTCTCAAATGGAAGTGCAAAAGCGAGCCAAAGGCACTCAACGCCCCCCGCTGCTGCCGTCGCCGGTCGCTCCTCCTGCTTCCTCACCGGGCAGCGCAGCCCAAAGGCAGGACAGCAGGCCATGAGCTGGTCGTCACTGCGTTCGGCCTGGCGTTCGAGTATCGTTTTTCTCACCATCCTCTGTTGGCTTCCCGCACTCGCCCAACAAAAATCGACTACCTCTTCTGATCCCTTGCTTCAGGCCATGCGCGAGGAACTGGATCGCTCGAAGTCTCACCTGAAGATGGACAATGTCCCCACGCCGTATTACATCGAGTACCACCTGTGGGATGTAGACCAATACGACGCGGAAGCCGCCTTTGGCGCGCTGCGCCAGGACCAAAGAAACCGGGCCCGCTCCATAAGGGTGGTGGTCCGTGTGGGCGACTACAAACAGGATAGCTACGGCCCGGCGAGCGCCGGCGTCACCATTGCACCCATCGACAATGACCCAATCGCCGTGCGTCGCCAGCTATGGTTGGCCACCGATCAGGCGTTTAAAGCTGCCAGCGAAGCGCTGGCCGCAAAGAAAGCGGCGCTCCGCGAGTACAGTGCCGATCAGCCCTTCGATGATTTTGCCCATGCGCCAAAAGTCGAGTCGATCACGCCAACGGTCAAGCTCGAGTTCGACCCCAAGCCCTGGAAGGAGGCCCTCGAGAGCGCCACTCGACTGTTCCGCACCGATCCGAAGATCGAGTCTGTCTCCGCCCTATTGCGCTGCCGGGCCGTCAATCAGTATTTCGTCAACACCGAAGGCACCACCACGCGCGACGGGTACACCGTTTATTACCTGACGCTCATCGCTCTGACGCAGGCTTCCGACGGTATGCGCCTGGAGCGTTCGCCCTATTATGCAGCTGCCCGTTTCGAGGAACTGCCCTCGCCTCAGGCCTTCGTAGCGGACGCGGCGAAGACCATCGAGACCCTCAAAGAACTCCGCGAGGCGCCGGTGATGGAAGAGGACTATTTGGGTCCGGTCCTTTTTTCCAGCGATGCCGCGAGCGATGTCTTCTATGGAATGGTGGGCGGAAACATTTTGGGCAGGCGTCCTGATCCCGGCGAATCCGCGCGCACGGTGGGAGATTACGCTGCGAACTACAAAAGCCGCGTGCTCCCTGCGTTTCTCTCTATCGAAGACGATCCCACCACGAAAACATTTCAGGGCAAGTCCTTGATTGGCAGTTATGAGACTGACGACGAAGGAGTGCGAGCCGAAAAAGTTTCCGTGATACAGGATGGTATGCTCGTGAATTACTTGCTCGGTCGCGAGCCGATCCGCGATTTTCCCGAATCGAACGGCCACGGCCGCGCCGCTCCGAGCCAGCTGGCCTTGCCCAATATCGGCACTCTAATCGTCAAGCCCAAGCAAACTCTCTCACCATCGCAGCTAAAGCAGAAGCTCATCGATATATGCCGCGGAGAGGGGAAGGAGTACGGCTATCTGGTCGAGACGCTGGGTGGCAAATATGAGCCCCGCTTGATCTATCGCGTGTATGTTAAGGACGGGCGCGAAGAACTCGTGCGCGGTGCGGTTTTCGACAAGCTCGACACGCGCACGCTGAGGAACGATCTCGTTGCGGCCGGGGACGATCCGCTGGTTAGCAACCGCGAAGGTTCGATCCCCACGACCGTAATCAGCCCCTCCATCCTGTTTGACGATTTGGAGGTGAAGCGCACGGAAGCGAAAAACGCCAAACTACCCGAGTATCCCCCTCCCGACCTAACCACGCGCTAGAAGCGCCCGACCGATACAGGCACGCCTCGAGGACTGAGGGCTCGAGCGGAATCGAACATTGCGCACCAGAGTGCCTCAAGGTTCCTGTTTTCTCGAAGTGTTTCCAACGCCTTGCTGAGGCGACCTCAGTGGCCTCCGTTTGTGTGAGCACCTGTCAATTCTTGAAGGGAGATGGCCGGTCGACTCCCCGGGGTGGTAAGGCCCCTGCTCGCTCGGCGCTCGCCTGGATCTGGGGGGCGGAAAGCCCAACCGCCCAACCAACTGGTATTTCTG
>Ga0306920_100003958_pt1 | contig 18896 bp, 14 predicted proteins | sample flu12Cox44000170_FD_204666 | JGI IMG/M metagenome (GOLD analysis project Ga0306920, IMG submission 204666) | Lab enrichment of tropical soil microbial communities from Luquillo Experimental Forest, Puerto Rico - flux4day.12C.oxic.44.000.170 (v2)... | ecosystem: Environmental > Terrestrial >... | reverse complement strand
TGAATCTTCAACTTTTGGATAAAACGGTCACTCACGCAATGGAACAAAACCCAAAACGCAGGCGACTTCGCCCAAGCAAACAGGTGCGATCTCGATTTGTGCCAACGGATCATCCTTTGATGAGCCAAATACATGCGTGATCCTGATTTGGACATTGATGCCAAGCAACTCTTGGACTTATGGAATTATGCTGTGCGGCAGCTCTTGGCGATACGCAGTTAGGTAATGTTCGCCTCACTGGCTCTCCTTCACAACTCGTCCGTTGAGCGGTTGCATGGGCCTGACGTCGTGCGGATAGAGCCTGGCGAATGTATTATTGATTTCCTCTGCCGAGATCTCCACGGGTGTTTTCAGCACAAACCAGGTGACATCGTCAGTACAGGGTGGAGCGGTCAGTGATCCTATATACGTGTAATAGGCGAAGTCGCGAGGCAGTAGGCCGGCAGGATTAATCTCAACTCCCGCAATCTCCTCCTCTTGGCTCTCGTTGGTTGGCATATGGTCCCAAATCTGCTAAATGGTCGCGTTGGCGCTGCCCGCCTTCAGGAAAACAGCGACCCCGGCGAGCTTGCCACCGCTCGCAGCATGCATGAAGTGGATGACCGTGTCATATGGCCTGCCGTGAATGCTCTCTTCGCTGGGATGGTAAAAGTGAAACTGCGTCGGTCGGTAACGGGTGTCTCCCGCAACCAGAAAATTTCCGCTGCCGGGAGCGTCATGGTAGTTAACTCGGATTGTTTTGCCATTATTCATTAGATGCTTGAGCGGACCGTTTTTATATTCGAATCTTACGGCTGGGAGCTTAGCTTTTCCGGATTCCTAATGTCGATCGGAGATTGTGCCGTGCCCGTCTTGCAGACGACGTAGTCTGGATCCAACTCACCCCAATGCTCGGGGCCGGTGATTCCTTCGTAGCTCCATTGTGTCTTCCACTGTGCCCGCGGATCCGAAGGGATTCACATGGCTGCGAGCACGAGCAGGGCCAATGTCATCAAAACGTTTCTCAAACTGCACCTCGCTTCAGGGACAATCCTTGCGCCCAGGCTGGCGAAACCCCTTCCGTCCATCGGATATGCCTGGCAGATTCAAATCGCGAGCGTACCCGCCAACGCAGGGCGATCAAATTCCGCCACCTGGATTCGCCCGGCTGGCAATGCCAATTCGTTGCAGGAGGTTGTGTGCGCTCGCACGCATCCCTCCGATTCTGTTAGTCAACTTACAAGCTTGGGGGCCACCAACAATTCGTTCCACGTGAAAGCATGAATGTTATCCTGCGTACCGAGGACTGCAAACAGTTGCCTAACCGAGTTTCTGAGGCGCACAGTCGCTTTGCATTGGCCTATGGAAATCCTCAAGATATCGCGGAAACCCGGCACTTTTCGCATCTTTCGAGCCTGGTGAGGAGATTTTCCCTCCCTTGAAAATATCTGGAGTCGGTTGTTCGGCTGAACCAGAGATTGATGTGTAGGCACACCCCGATCTTTGTGGAAAAAAACGCTTGCGCGGTGCCAGCGTAACTCGCCAATCGGCGGCGCGGCATGGGAATGCCGCGGAAGGCGACCAGGGCATCTTAATTATCTGATCGCCTGTCAGCGTTTGCTGTCGATCTGAATGGTCGGGACTGTGCGCTGGCAACGGTGCCTATTCCTCGTCCGAGATACGGGGTCAACTCAACGACGCGATGGTCGGGCCAGGCAGGAATTCGATGTGGCATTACGGACAAGCACTAGGGGTGGTTTGTTGCCGTTTGATTACCCTTCACCCTTGCCCATTCAGCTAGAGAGTCGCGAGCAATCTGGAGGTAATCGATTCATACGGCTTGCGGTGTAAGTGGTCGCACGCTGAGAGTGGCGCCGCGAGAGGTCTGTCCCAGCCGTTCCCCAGAAATCGTCTTCGTGAGATCCTTGCAACGAACAAGTCTGATCGCAACAAATCTCAGGATTCATCCGGAAATTGCGTCAGGCCAGTCGTCTATCTTCGCGGCCAGGCTTTTCTGACATCTTACAACGGAGCTGCTGCCCACCCGAATTTCAGAAGCTGCTCGACCATCGCGGCGTTCTGCAGACTTTCATCGCTGGCTCCCTCGCCCAGTTGCCGTTGGCACGCAGCTACACCATTAGTGATAGCCAGGCGGCAGCCAGAAAGCAATATGAGGCTTTCTTCGCACGATGGAAGGTGCTGACCCTGACGCGCCCATCCTGAGACAACCCAAAGCCAAGTACACGAAGCTCTAGCGGCGACACAGCGCCGAGGTTAAGACTAGCGTGCGCCCTAAGCCTGGATGACTGCAATGTTGATCGCTAGTCGCTGAATCGACGGTTACCGAATGCTATTTAGCGTTACAATCTCGTGACTCTTGTGACCACCAGTGAACTCAGCGAATAAAGGAGTCGCACCTCTATCCTTGGGGGCAAACCGTGCCGAAACTGAACCTTAGCTGGCTGCGTAATTTGTTTATTCCATTCATCGTAATGGCCGTTCTTTTTGTGGGTTTTGGGGCCTACTACCTCTACTGGGTTCCGAACCGGCAACGGCACCTGGACGATCGCGGTTTCCGCTACCTGAAGACACTGAGCGAGCAGATTCGGCTGACCATCAATACCTACGACAAAATGATGGACCATGCGGTAGAGGCGGGCGTTAGCAAACGTGATCTTCCGGATTATCTGAAGCTAACGGCACCTCAGCTCACCGTGCCGGGAGACAGCGAGGTCAACCATGCTATTGGCAAGGATGAAAGCGGCTACGGAGATCCGCCGAAGATTGACATCGAAGTCGACGAGGGAAAGCACTTTCTCTATCTGGCCTTTGCTTTTGAGAAAGACGGCGATCATCGCGTGCTCCGAACTGACCTCGACTCTCTGATTACCGAACTGCTTGGCCCTGACACGCTGAGTCCATTCGACGTAGTCCTTGTTGCCCGTAGCGACGGAAGCGTGATTTTCCAGAAATCCCTCTCAGGCGTGGAAATGGTGCAGCTCAACAACCTCGAGGACGCTTCCGGCACAGGAAGCGGGAAGGAGCAAAAGCAGATTGACGCAAAGGTACTGTCCCAGGCGAGCCGTCTTGAAGAAGTGAGAATTGCCGGCGCACGGTATCGGATCTATTCGCAGCCCTTGGAGATTGGCTTCCGCCCCGTGCATCCCATCGATCACAGCGACGACCGTGCGGTTTCCTGGGTGCTGTGCGGACTGGTGCGAGCCGATCGTTTTCGCTCCGAAAGCCAACTGATACCGTATTCCTACATCCTCACGATGTTGGCGGTGATTCTGCTCGCAGTGGCCTCGTTTCCATTCTTGAAGCTGTACCTTTCGCTTCCGGGCGAGCGGTTGCGCGCCCGCGATGCTGCCGTCACAGCCGTATTCACGTGCTTCATTGCCGCCGTCATCACTTTCATCTTTGCGGATGTCTATTTCTGGACACGCGCTTTCGGCCCTGAGGCCGAGGCCGACATGGCGAAACTTGCACGCGCCCTAAACGCCAACTTTCAGAGAGAACAGCAAGCTGCATTCGTGACATTAAATGCACTTGATCGAAACTTGGCGATGGAGCAAGCTGCGCTGAATGGAAATAAAGGATCCAACACGAAACGCACAGGCAACGTGCAGCTGCTGTTCGGTAAGAACGATGATTCCGAATGCGAGCCCCGAGACGCCTGCAGGGTTAATATTCTCGCCAAGCAGCCTTTCTCTTCGATCGTGGACAACTATCCTTATCTTTTCTTCGCATTTTGGAGTGACAAAGACGGCAAGCAACGGGTCAAGTGGACGACCCGAAAGCACGCCACCCCGTTTATTCCCTTGGACGAGGCGTCGGCGCCGTTTTATTCCGCGGTCAGGCTGGCGCTTGTATACTCCGGGGAGTCGCCGACAATTCCGAGCTGCGGCGTTGGCCCGCAGTACTCGCCTACAACCGGACAGAACATCATTACGTTTTGGGGCGTCGTCCCGCTGTCCAAGGCGAAGTGTGGAGTGAACCTGGGGAGTGGCGAAGGTCAGGTCACGCCAGCCGGAACGCAGGAGCGGAGTTGGGCGGCTATCGTGACTCAACCAATCTCTCTCTACAACGCAGTCTTGCCCGGCGGCTTTCAGTTCGCTGTGGTGCAAAAGGACGGGACCGTGGTGTTCCACTCCGACCCCACCCGGAACCTGAGGGAGAATTTTCTGGCTGAGACCGATCTGGATCCCAACCTGCAGTCGCGGGTGGAGATGCGCTCGGAAGGGCCGGTCACGGCGAATTACATGGGGCTGCCCCATCGCATGTACGTGTTGCCAATGGACGCCCGTGACCAGAAAGGTCGATGGACCATCGTGATTTTCCGCGACCTGCACATGGAAGAGGTAATGAACCTGGAAATACTCAGCCTGATCTCCTTCCTTTTCATTATTTACGCCGTCGCGACGATTGTTTTGGTGTTGATCGCCAACTGGATATGGGGCATTAAGTCCGGGCGGAGATGGTTCTGGCCCGACTCACGTCTATCGGGGATGTATCGGCATGTCGCGTTGGTGAATGCGTTTTCAGTGATTGTGCTGATGGTACTCTCGAATTTCGTTTCGGGACTCGCGCTACTGATTTGCGCGACACTCATACCTGCGGCTGTACTCGTCTTCAATATTGCGGCGGCAGGCCGTCGAAAATCCTCGGAATCAGCCCGCGCCACAGTGGAAGAAGCCGAACCGCCAAGTTGGGAGTCCAACTATTTCGTAGCGGCGGCCACCCTGGTCCTGGCGATTGCGGTACTCCCCTGTCTCAGTTTGTTCAAGGTGGCGGCCAATTTTGAGCACCGGCTTCTGGCGGAGAACACACTCCTCAAGCTTGCCAGTGATCTTCAGAATCGCGCCCTTGCGGTGCGGGACCTCTACCGGGAAGTGAATCTGGGATATCACCGAGCAGACTTGCTGGCCGGACCCGAGACCCAATTGGCCGGTGATTTGGAAGGCGAGAAGGTGCCCCGCCCTGGTTCGAATCCGGTTTATTCGTACCATGAACTCCTCAGCACGACTGTCTCGACGAGCCATGAACTGATTCAGGAGTTCCCCGATCCCTCTGCGACTGAGAATTCGCTGCTGAGCTCCCTGAGTTACCCATACAACAAGCGCGCAGCAGACGACCGGCACCTTGCCGAGGGCAAATCGGATGTTTGGCGGTGGACGTCCTCTAGTTCGGGCCGCGAACGCACTCTCGAGCTAACGCGAGAGGAGCCGGGCGGGCAGGTCCGCAGTATCAAGGCGGTCTGGCGCCCCTTCTTTTATCCCTGGACGAGGGTTGTTTGGTGGCTGGGAGTCGCTGGGCTGGTTGCGTTCGTCTATACACTGGGGCGCATCAGCCTTAGCCGGATCTTTCGACTCGGGCGCGGCACGCCTCCTCCACTCTTAGACTCCGATTCCAGGCTCAACCCGGCAAGCTTGATTGCGGACTTGCCGATGAACCTGCTGCTGATCGGGCATGAAACTAGCCGACCGATTGCCGAGTTGCTTCATCGTTCCGACGTTCAGGTGCATGAAGCCGAAACGCTGTTGCAGGCGGAAGCCGCGGCAACTCAGACCGCTGCGTCAAATAGCGCCGCGATTGATGCCATGATCCACGATGGGCGTCCGCTGGTACTGCGAAATTTCGAGCGTCTGCCGGGCGATACCGAAAAGCTAGCCAAGGCGAATGCTGGGCTGATTCGGCTGCTTTCTTCGCTGGGTAATAGCGTGATCCTCATCTTCAGCCTCGACCCGGTGCTGGTGCCGTCTATTGAGGCGAATGACCGGTGGCGAGACTTGCTGCGTTCTTTCGTTCGCATCGATTTGAACGCGGCACCGCGACGACGACTCGGCGAGGATGACGCTGACTACCAGAGCCGCATTTCGGCGGAGTCTTACTTCCATTGGCTTTTCGCCGGTCTGCCGAAACTTAAGAAGCTGGTGATGCTCCAGTTGGCGCAGGAGAAAGTCGTCAACCCCAACAGTGGTGAGATCGTTGATGAGCTGATGGAACAGGAAATGATTGAGCAGAAATGGGGACTGCTGTCGGTAAAGGATGATGAGTTTGCGAGGTTTTTGAAATATGCTCTGCCGCACCACACTGTCAGACATTGGGAAAAACAGCTCGCCGGGGCCCGGCCGTTCTCGCTTCAAACATCACTGATGATCATCGGGGTCGGAGTTGTCGCTTTCCTGATTTACACGCAGGGCGAAGTGTTCAACACCTGGGTGACCTATGCGACGGGTGTGGCTTCAGCCGTGCCTAAGGCGCTGCAGTTCTTCGAGAACTTACGTTCCAAGTCGGCATCGTCGTGAGATGTGCAATGAGGTGGTGGCCGTGAATAACCGTAGGCAGGGCACGTTGAGCGAGAATCACAGGCTCAACTGCCTATAAATGACGTTCACTGACGTTGCACGTCTGGAGGTTGCATTGGCGGCGCCCACGTCGGACCTAGGTGGCCTTCAGCGTGGTGCCGTCAGAGGCCTTAGATCAATCACTCTCACAACCGGCGCCTGAGGTGCGATGAAAGCTGCGACGCTGTTTATGCCTTGTCCCAAGGAGGTCGCACAAGACATTAATGCTGCCAACAACCGGAATATGCGCGTTTGTTTCATAAGAAATGGTGCCCACGCTAGGCAGACCGTAATCTTTAAGTGCGGCGATCTTGCAAGTTGTGGCCCGTTCCGTCCCGTCAGTCTGATTTGGTCCGGCTCGCCGGTGGCACAATCCCGTTCATCCGCCTGTACTCCACCATCTGTCCGCTATGATCGAATGCATGAGCAATGGCAAATGTGACCAAGGTTAGGCGGGACGATTTACCGTCCCCAGGAGGCTGCAACATATTCTCAGGACTCAGCGTAGCGGCGGCCTTGTGACCCAGGGCAAAAGAATCCTTAAGCCTGTATCAAGACTCCCCTTGTAACGCGGCAGCCTCCTTGGCTTTCTATTGCTCTTTGGGGGACTGTTGACATGCCTGCTGCGCTTGTTGATGACACTTTGTGGGCTTTGATCGAACCACTTCTCCCGGCGCCTTTGCCCAAGGCGCACGGAGGCCGACCGTGCATGACCAATCGCGCTTGCCTCGCGGGCATTATTTTCGTCCTCCGAAGCGGTATTCCTTGGCGGACGCTGCCGAAAAGACTGGGCTGCGGCTCGGGCATGACCTGCTCGCGGCGACTGCGCGACTGGCAGCAGGACGGGATTTGGGATTTGATCCGTTTCGCGCTGCTGGACTTGCTTTCGCGTGATGGTCAGATCGACTGGTTCCATGCTGTGGTCGACAGCTGTTCGGTACGCGCAGTTTTTGAAGGTTGCTGACTGGACCAAATCAGACAGACAGTGCTAAGCGTGCCAGCAAGCGCCGAAATCGGAGCGCAGGCAGGTTTGTGAACAAGCCAACCTACGCCATTCTTGACGAACGTTGCCCGCTGACGTAAGTTGACGCTTTCGCCATACTTGGAGACGAGACATTGTTGCAGGTTTGGGCCGCGCCTAACAGTCGATACCGTCCCCCGGGGGTTTCCACTTTCCCGCACTCCGTCCAGCACACCCGAGCCGGAGAAGACCGACTTCCTTCGCTGCTCCGAAACCGAGAGCGTCTGCATATAGTGCTTCGCGACGGAGCGAGTTAAACTGCCAGACTTGGCGGAACCTCCACGGCCTTGAACTTGTGGTTGATGTGAAGAACTTAACAGCGGGTTCTGGAGTCGAATCACACCGATTCTTCCCGCGGAACTACTTTGAACAGACTCTGGAGGCGAATAGATGATCCGCTCTGCTCAAACCGTGCTGACTCGGTTTCACTCGAAGCCTGCTGTCCTGGCCATTGCAGTGATTCTCTGCTGCGCAATTCCAACAGCGGCACAGTATACCGCCGCCGCTGGAGGGGGAGCGACATCGGAAAGCTCTGCTGTGGGGCAGACGACGCAACTTACAGGAAGTGTTCCCAGCGGTCCCGCAACGAATGAAGTTTTGCCTTTAACTCTACGTGACGCGGTGACTCAAGCCCTGAAATACAACCTCGGGTCGATTGAGAGCGGACAGAACACTCAGATAGCGCGCGGTGAGCGACTGATTGCCCTTAGTCAGCTGTTGCCGCAGATCAGCGCCGGAGTTTCCGAGACTGCCGAGCAATTAAGCGTTGCAACCCTTGGGATCAAGGCACCAGTCATTCCACCAGTCATTGGCCCGTTTGCATACAGTTCCGTGCAGGCAACCGTAACCTGGACGCTATTCAGCTATGAATCCATCCAGCGCTTCCGGTCAGCACGCACGGCGGAAGAAGCTGCAAAACTCAGCTATCAAGATATTCTTGATGCCGTCACGCTGATCGTCGGAAACGCCTATCTGCAGGTTATCGCGGACAGTTCCCACGTCGACGCGCAGGAGGCCCAGGTGCGGATTGCAAAGGCGCTTTACGACCAGGCGGTGGATCAGCTCCAGGCCGGGACGGCTCCAAAGATCGATGTCACGCGGACGGAAGTTCAACTACACACTGAGGAGTACAACCTCAGCATCGCAAATAACATTTTCGCCATTGCCAAGCTCGCTCTCGGCCGTGCCATAGGGCTGCCGCTAGGGCAGCAATTTGAATTAGCTGACCAGCTTCCGTATTTCAATATTAACCCTCCCAGCCTCGATGATGCGCTTAGAATGGCATACCAGTCACGCAGCGACTTCCGTGCGGCCCTCGACTCGCAGAAAGCCGCGGCACAGGCGCTTGCGGCCGCCAAGGGCGAACGCTATCCTGTGGTCGCGGCGAATGGCTACTACGGTGATGCGGGCGAGACATTCGGCCACTCACATGGAGTTTTCGAGTTCCAGGGCGGGGTCAGCATTCCCATCTTCACCGGCGGCCGCATCAAAGGCGACATTACCCAGGCAGAAGCCGCGCTGCGGCAGCGCAAAGCTGAAACCGAGAACCTTCGCGGGCAGGTTGACTACGACATTCGCAGCAGCTTCCTCAATCTCAGCGCAGCGAGAGAGCAGGTTGATGTAGCGACTAAGAATATTGCTTTAGCGAACGAGAACCTTGCTCGGTCGAAAGACCGTTTCACTTCCGGGGTGACCGATAGCGTCGAGGTGGTGCAGGCCGAGCAGTCCCTCGCCAGCGCCAATGATCAATACATCGCTAGCATCTACAGTCACAACTTCGCCAAGCTCTCGCTGGCTCGTGCGCTTGGGCTGGCACGTACGAATTACCACCAGTATCTCGGGGGAAAGTGATTTCGAACAACTCAGGAGGACGTCCGAATGCAGTTCTGGGACCGCTTTGCTTCAAGAGTCAGACATCACTAGCTTCTAGTTTTCCCGCCGATAATGTCTTCGAGCCGAGCTTAGGCGGGCAACTGATACAGAAACCAGCATGCGGTAATCCTAAAGAGAGGTGATGCCGTGCCCGAACCGGACAAAACCCCGCCCACCGTGGTCGACAAACCCGAGGAGGCGCCGTCGACGAAGGCGCCCCGGACCGAGAGTGAGCGCTTTCGAGAGGTGGCTTCTCGCCGCCGTACAAAACGGAGGCGTTTGTGGCTGTTCCTTGGAATCGCTCTAATCCTGCTCATCGGCGTTTTCTTCTTGTGGCGTTACTTCAGCAGCTATGAGTCTACCGATGACGCGCAGGTGGACGTCCACATCTACCCCGTCAGTGCGCGCATCTCCGGCTACGTGATTGCCGTGAACGTTGGCGACAATCAGTACGTGGAAAAAGGTACAGCGCTGGTCGAGATCGATCCGAAAGATTATCAGGTTGCGGTCGATAAGGCGCGGGCCGATCTGGCAAGTGCAGAAGCGACCGCTAGATCACTCAACATCAATGTCCCTATCACGTCCGTGACCACGTTAAGTACGTTAAGTTACTCCGGATCTGATGTCGAAAATGCAGTCGCCGGGCTCGCAGCCGCCGAAAAACAACTTGCCGCTGCACAGGCTCAGGTGCAGCAAGCCGAGGCCAATGACGTTAAGGTGCAGGACGATCTCAAACGATACAAAATGCTGGTAGACAAGCAGGACGTCTCCGCGCAGATTTACGATCAGGCGTTGGCCGCGGCCAAGGCCAGCACCGCGACTGTTGCCGCGACTCATGCCAATGAAGCTGCCGCAGGCCAAGCGGTTCAGCAGGCGAGGAGCCGAGTCGCCGAGGCTGAAGCGAACCTTCGGGCAGCGCAGACCCGGCCCCAGCAAATCGAGACGACTCGCGCTCGTGCACTGTCGGCCGTCGCCGACGTCGAACAGAAGCGCGCTGCTCTGGCTCAGGCTGAACTCAACTTGGGATACACGAAGATCCTTGCGCCAGTCACCGGTGAGGTGAACAAGACCGTCGTCGTAGGCCTGAACGTGCAACCCGGCCAACAGATGTTGACGGTTGTGCCGCTGCAGGATGTCTGGATCACAGCCAACTTCAAGGAAACTCAAATGAAGTACGTGCGGCCGGGACAGCCGGTCGAAATCGGCGTTGACTCGAATGGCCGGACCTATAAAGGTCACGTGAACAGTATCGGGGGAGCCACGGGCCCGATCTTCAGTGTGCTCCCGCCCGAAAATGCCACCGGCAACTACGTGAAGATTGTCCAGCGCATCCCTGTGAAGATCGTGCTCGATCCGGGCGAAAACCGCGACTTGCAGCTTCGGCCAGGCATGAGCGTCGAACCGAAGGTGTATTTGCGATGAGCAATACTGCCCAGGCTCTCCCCCTGGAACAGGCGACATGGGTGCCCAGGTACAATCCCTGGCTGATTGGGGTAGTGGTGGCGATGGCGGCCTTCATGGAGATCCTCGACACCAGCATCGCCAACGTTGCTCTGCCTTACATCGGCGGCGGTCTCGGCGTTAGCAATGACGACAGCACCTGGGTGCTCACCTCCTATCTCGTTTCCAATGCCATCGTCCTCCCCATCAGTGGTTGGCTTGCCGTCAACTTTGGCCGTAAACGATTTTTTATGACATGCCTGGCAATTTTCACCGTGAGTTCTCTGCTTTGCGGGATGGCTACGACCTTTCCGCTCCTGCTGCTATTCCGGGCGATGCAGGGCGCCGGCGGTGGAGGCCTCCAGCCGATGGCGCAAGCTATTCTGGCCGACACTTTCCCGCCCGAAAAACGTGGTTTGGCTTTCGCCTTGTACGGCATCACGGCGGTGGTTGCCCCGACCGTCGGTCCGACTCTGGGCGGGTGGATCACTTTCAATTATTCCTGGCGCTGGATTTTCTTTATCAACTTGCCGGTCGGCATTTTCGCACTGGGGCTGGTATATCGCCTGATTGAAGACCCGCCTTACCTGAGCCGGCTGAAAGCTGCCGGCGCAAAACTTGACTATATCGGAATCGCATTACTGACGCTGGGTATCAGCGCCTTGCAGGTGATCCTGGACAGAGGTGAGGAGGATGACTGGTTCGGTTCACACTTCATTACGACTCTGGCGATTGTATCGGCCGTTTGCCTGCTCTCGCTGGTGATCTGGGAGTGGTTCAACAAGCACCCGATCATCGAGGTTCGGCTTTTCAAAAATTTCAATTACCTGAGTTCGAACCTGATGATGTTCAACTTCGGAATCCTGCTGTTCAGCAGTCTGGTCACGATGCCACTGTATCTCCAGACGCTGATGGGATATACGGCCGAACTAGCGGGATTCGTCCTCTCTGGCGGCGGTGTCATCCTGTTGTTCGCCATGCCTGTCGTCGGGCAACTCACAACCAAAGTCCAGGTCCGCTACATCATTGCTCTTGGCTGGCTGTGCCTGGCAACCGGGATGTACTACTCTACCCAGCGAATTGACCTGACAATCAGCTTCGTTTCCGCAGCGTGGTTGCGAGTCGCTCAGGTTGTCGGTATCGGTTTTCTTTTCGTGCCGATCACGATGGCGGCCTACATTGGCATGCCGGCCGAGAAGAGCAATGCCGTCGCCGGCATGGTCAATTTCATGCGCAATATTGGGAGCAGCGTCGGGACTTCCATGGTTACAACGCTGATCGACCGTCGCTCCGAATACCATCAGTCAGTTTTGGTCGGCCACACAGCGCCAGGCATTCAGAACTATCAGAATTTGATCGACGGCGCGAAGCAGCTCTACATTCACTCGGGAATGAGTCCGCCGGACGCGCTGCATAAAGCCTTAGCCAGCGTCTACCAGATGGTTCTGGCACAGGCTGCGACTCTGGCATATATCGATACGTTTATGGTGCTGGCCGTTATCTCGGCGATCATGTTCGTGCTGTCATTTGTTCTGAAAAAGAATGATCCGGGAGGTGGCGGCGAAATGGCGGTTGGTTAATGCAAAGTCAAGGTTTAGCATGGCGAAGCTGCCGGTCCGAATGCACCATGCGAGCATCTGAACAAAGACGGTAACAGCATTGCTGTAAAGGAAACACCGTGATCACCATCATCACCATTGAACGGGAATACGGCTGCGGTGGTGCCGAGATCGCGCGAAAGACAGCCGAGCGCTTGGGATGGAAACTGTGGGACGAGCTGCTAACCGGTGAGATTGCCCGGCTTAGCAACTGCAGGCAATCGGAGGTCAAATCTCGCGAGGAGCGGGTGGACCCACTATACTATCGGCTCTTTAAATCCATCCTACGGGGCAGCTTCGAAGGCAGCCTGAATGCACACCGTCTGAAGTTGCTCGATGCCGACAGTATCCAGCGCATCACCGAGCACGTGGTTCAGAAAGCGGCGGCCGAAGGAAACTGTGTCATCGTCGGTCGAGGATCACAGCATTTTCTTCAGCACCGAGACGATACCCTTCGGATTTTCCTCTATGCGCCGAAAGAGGCAAAGATTCGTCGCCTAATCGCGGACGGCGTAGGCGAAAAGGACGCTCAGGAGGCGGTGGACGTCGTCGATAGTGAGCGCGCGGCTTTCGTCGAGAAGTATTTCCACATGCAATGGCCCAATCGCTCTCTCTATCACGCCATGCTCAATACCGCGATTGGGGTTGAGAACGTAATCAATGAGATTCTGAGTCTGAAGACAGCTGTGGACACATAAAACTTGGAGGGCCCAGCACACCAGCGCACCGAAAGAAGCTAAGGACCTATCTCATAAATCGATTTCAACTGGTTTGCTCACCGTCGGCATAACTTTTGTTTTGGCCGTCACTCGATCGGAATTATCGAAGCTGTATGATCCGCCGAAACATGAGCGTTCCCAGGAACGCATGCTGCTCCTCCACTTCGCCTTCAGTGCCTTGGATTGCACTTCTCTGATCCACCGCCATTGCTCAGGTGTCACGACGCTCGGCTTCGCTGATTTCGTTATGCAACCAAAGCCTGGCTGTGGTCCAGTACCTTTTAACCGTGGCCGGCGAGATACCCATGACTTGCGAGGTCTCCTCAATGGAAAGCCCGCTGAAAAAACGCAGCTCAACAACTCGGCATTGTTGCGGGTCAAGTTTGGCTAGAGCATTCAACGCATCGTCGAGGGCTACGAGATCGACACAACGTGACTGTGGCACTGCTATCCCATCGTCGAGCGTGAGTTTGTATCCTGCGTCCCGCTTTGCTGCTTTCCGGCGGCGAGCGTAATCGACCAGTATCTGCCGCATTAGGTTGGCGCAGACTGCAAAAAAGTGTGCGCGGTTCTCAAAGTCCATCGGCTCTTGTTTTATGAGGCGGACATAGGCTTCGTGGACGAGAGCAGTTGTTTGCAGGGTGTGGTCGGGACGTTCCTTGCGAAGGTGGTAGTGAGCTAACCTGCGAAGCTCATTGTAAACAATCGGCAACAAGCGCCGCAGAGACTCTTCATCACCGGCCCGCCAATTGGCCAGTAGCTCGCTGACAGGCTGGGACGTGGTTTCTGCCACAGCAAACACCCGCACCCGAGGTGTCGGAAAGATATCGGCTTTCCGGTCTGAAGTCAACCTATTGAAAAACAAATAGGTTGCTGTTCAACTTGCTGAGGATTCCGCGGTTACTCAAAGGCTCACGCAATCTTTTGCTGAGAAACTGAGCCAATTCCGCGACGAATTGCGCATAAATGGTTAGGAGGACGCAGGTCGACTTCGGCTCTTTCGTACATTAGCCGTGCCAAAACCCCCGGACCCTGCGTCATTCCTATCGTTGCGGTCTGCAAGATCGAGGAATAGACTAGACCAGCTTTGGCCCAGGAGGGGAGACCCTCATGTTGAAGGAAAGACGGGCGGAAGTCGAGAGGCTCTATCTCTCCGTCAGTGAGCTAGGGCCTGCAGAGCGCGAATTGTATCTCGACCGCATGTGCGGTACCGACGACGAGCTGCGCCGTGAAGTCGAATCCCTCCTGCGGTTCTTAGAACCAGTTCCCACCCAAGCGTCGGACAGGCCGATTCCTGCTGGCGAGCAGATCGGCCCATACACGATATTGGACTTTCTGCGAGCGGGAGGAATGGGTGAAGTCTATAAGGCTCGAGATACGCGTCTAGACAGGATCGTCGCGATCAAATTTCTCCCCAGTGTCCTAGCGCCAGATGCGGTAGCACTTAATCGCTTCCGGCGGGAGGCGCGTGCCGCCTCGGCCTTGAATCACCCCAATATATGTACAGTTCATGACATTGGCGATCATCGCGGACGGCCCTTCTTCGTTATGGAACTCCTGGAAGGGAGGTCACTCCACGAGCGCATCGCTGCCAAGCCGATCCCGGTCTCCCAGCTTGTGGTTCTCGCTGCCCAAGCTTGCGATGCACTAACAGCCGCCCACGCGAAGAGAATTATTCATCGCGATATCAAACCAGCCAACATCTTCGTCACGACAAATGGCCAAATCAAAATCCTGGATTTCGGACTGGCGAAGCTGGTCGAGGAGAGTCACGCTACTGCAACGACTGTGGCGACCGCCGAGACCGAGATTGTCGCCAGCAGCGTCACACGCACCCGCCCCGGAAGTCTTATGGGAACACCAGCATATCTTTCGCCGGAACAAGCGCGTGGCGAAGAGGTGGATCACCGCACTGACATTTTTTCGTTCGGGCTGGTGCTTTATGAAATGGCGACCGGCCGACCAACGTTTCGCGGTGCAACATCGGGCGAACTGATCAATGCGATTTTGCGCGAAACTCCGGTGAAACCTTCGGCATTAAACCCAAAGGTACCGCGTGGACTGGAACGCATAATCCTGAAGGCTCTCGACAAGGACCGGAACGCTCGCTATCAGTCCGCCCAGGAGCTGCTGAACGACTTGGGTGAATTTCAGCGAGCAAAACAGCGCCATGCTGCATGGACGACCCGGCTTGCACTAGGCGGTGCTGTGTTGGCCCTTGCCGCGGCGGTTGGGATAGCGATCATTCATTCCAGGGGATCCAACGACAATGCGCCGAACATCCTTCAGCGGCAGATAACCTCCAATCCAGTAAATGATTCCGTCTATGTCGGCGCACTCTCCGACGATGGCAAGAAAGTCGCATACACCGATCTTAGGGGGATCCATGTACGGCTGATCGACACCGGGGAGGTCTACGACATTGCTGTGCCCCCGGGTCTGTGTTTTCGTTGAGCGAACGTCAACTGGTTCCCGGGAGGAACCAAGCTTCTGATCAGTGGTGCGGGGGCGGCTGGAGTTACCGGAATATGGACTGTGGCAACGATCGGCGGAGAGATCCGAAAAATTCAAGACAATGTGGGGGAGGCCGCCATATCGCTAGACGGGTCCCGGATCGTATTCGAACGAGAGCATAGGTTTTGGCAGCTTGGCCCCCACGGTGAAAACCCGGTGCAACTACAGAGTGGGCTGGACCAAGTATTGCACTGCGGGTCCGAAGGCTTGGAATATACGAATTGTTGGAACCTTTCATGGTCACCGGACGGTCAATGGGTAACTTACGTCCGCAAATCGGGCGAAGACGAGTCGCCAGTGCTCGAAGCCCACAATGCGCAGGATGGCCGCACTGAGATCATTCTCTCCGACCCCGACTTGGTCGGATATATCTGGCTTTCCTCCGACAGGATCGTGTTAAACCGCTGGGAGGCTCCCGACAAGCCGTTCTCGAACTTGTGGCAAATCAATGTTGATCCCAGAAAGCTGAAACCCGTTGGCAAGCCGCGTCGCCTTACGAATTGGGCGGGATTTTCCGTTCAAGGCATGAGCGCAAGCCTCGATGGTAAACGGCTGGCATTAGTCAGACGAGCAGACCAGAGCAATATTTTGGTCGGTGAGCTAGCCGGACACAGCAGTGGCCTTTTGCATCTTCGACGCATCAGCCCCGAGGATCGTGTGGAATGGCCTGGTCGCTGGAGCGCAGACAGCAAGGTTCTGTTCTTCCAATCCGATCGCACTGGAAACATGAACATCTACAGTCAGCCGATCGACTCAACAAATGCGGAACCGGTTGTCCTAGACGAAAATGACAATCGCGCGCCAGTGCTGAGCCCGGACAAAGCCTGGATTCTCTATTTTGCCTGGTCGCGGACAGCCGCCCGGGTCAACAGCGCAAAGTTGATGAGGAAGCCCGCCGCAGGGGGATCGTCGGAACTGATCCTGGAAGCTAAGGGGCTGTCAGCTTCCCCGCAGACCTCTTATCGTGTTGTGATGCCAACCATGACTGGTCAACCTGCTTTTCGCTGTCCTGCGCAGTCAGGCCCTGCCTGTATTTTGAGTGAAGCGAAACCGCATGAAGTGGTTTTCTATTCCTTCAGCCCCGTGCCCACCACAACGAAATCCGAGCTCTTTCGTATTGAGGCAAGGGACCCAAACGAAATCGCGTGGGACCTCGCGCCGGACGGTTCCCGAATCGCATACTCGGAGAACAACTGGCAGTCGGCCACGATTCACATCCGCGATCTCAACGCGAACACCACTCTCGACATCCCGTTAAAGGGTCTATCGGAGTTATCCACTCTTTCATGGTCGTCAGATGCCAGGGGCTTTTACGCGACCACGTTCGGTCTCTGGGGAAGTTCTCTCTTCCACGTCACACTGAATGGCAGATACCGGCTGTTGTACAAGGGAGCCAAAGAGATCGAAGGAGCAAGGCCATCTCCGGATGGACGTTCTCTGGCGTTCGGTGACGTCGTTTCTGCCAGCAACGTCTGGCTCGTTGAGGGGCTTCCCAAGTAACCTCAATCGTCTTTGTCCCACCCCTTTCCTTGAGACTAACGATCTCTTGCGGATTGGCTCCGTCCATTCTCACGGAATTTTTCCCAAGCATGTGAGCCAATTCAGCTCCGAATTGCACATTAACAGTTAGAGCGACTCCGAGTAAACGGGGTGGCGTAGATCGTCAAGAATCACGCGTTTTTCCCATCAGCAAAGGAGGAAATATGTGGGCCATTACGAAGTCGTGGACACTTTGGAAACTTTCACTCGCGGTGATTGTTTTGAATTGCCTCAACACCGCGGTGGCACAAACAAACTATCGGGTAACTGATCTGGGCGCCCTACATGACGGCGTCTTTGGGTGCGCCATGGGCCTCAACAACAAGGGCTGGACGGAGTCCATGGATGGGTTCTTGGATGCGTCGGGAAATTTTCGAGGACGCGCGGTCATCAACGTCAGCGGACTGAAGATCGACCTCGGCACGCTGGGAGGCCCGGACAGCTGGATAAACTGGGGCGGGATCAATGAGCAAGGGGAGGCAGTTGGTTTGGCCGAAACGTCGGTCCTGGATCCAGACGGTGAGGACTTTTGCACGTTCGGCACAGGACTCACCTGTCGTCCGTTCATTTGGAGAAACGGCGACATGACAGCTCTGCCCACGCTTGGTGGAAATAACGGCCAGGCCAGCGCGATTAACAACCGAGGACAAATTGTGGGGCAGGCGCAAACGAAGGTGACCGACTCTGGGTGCCCGCCTTACCAGACTGCGCTGCCGGCGTTATGGGAAAAAGGCGAAGTCCAGCAGCTTCCTACCGTGGAAGGCGACCCGGATGGCTATGCCATTGGAATCAACGACAGTGGCCAGGCCGTCGGCGCGTCGGGAATCTGCAGTGCCCCTTTTACCGTCCCGCTTCACGCTGTGCTGTGGGACAACGGCACTCCGGTTGAGCTTCCAGATCTGGGGAATGCGTCCAACAACCAGGCTGTCGCTATTAACAATAAGGGCCAGATCGTTGGCCAGTCCGGCAGCCCCGACGGCATGACGTTCTACGCCGTTCTTTGGCAGAACGGAACCATCACCAACTTGGGTACGCTTCCTGGAGATTTTGCGGCTTTCGCGACCGGCATCAACAGCAAAGGCCAAGTTGTCGGAACCACTCTGGACTCCAACTTCAACCCGTCTCATGCTTTCATCTGGGAGAACGGGGTGATGACCGACCTCAACACATTGCTTCCCGCGAATTCCAACTTGTACGCAACCATGGCGAACAAGATCAATTCTCGCGGTCAGATATCAGGCATGGCCACGGTGCTCAGGGGCGAAGATGCTGGCAAAATCCACGCTTTCCTAGCAACGCCGGTGAACGAGAGCATCGCCTCATCGGTTTCGGCGGTCGCAATCCAGCCCCCGAAGTCCACAATCCTCACCGATGTTCGCAAGCAGCTTCTTCAGAGATTGGGACTCAGCCGACTTGGCCATTGACATTGTTCGCCGCTGGATGCAGAGCGCTGAGCCACCAGAAGCTTGGCGCTCTGATATTGCATTCTTGCATATGAGAACCAGCAAATCCGAAATCGTGCAGGGCCATTAAATTACTTGCACCCGGCTGCGATCGAAGTGGACTCCTCAAGATGCCAAGAACAAGTTCCGGATGGTCGGCTTAACCGGAAGCAATTCCGCCAACCGTCGCCGACCTGGTGCTGCGCCGGAGTGCCAGCAACGGCATCAACACGAGAATGCGACATACACGCGACCTAACGGATGAACAGTGGCAGGCCCTTGACCCTCTAATCCCGAGGGCTAGGAAACGACGTGATGGCCGAGGGCGACCTTGGAAAAGCCGCTGGTTTGTTCTGAACGGCGTTCTATGGGTCTTACGGACTGGCGCACCTTGGGCTGACCTCCCCGAACGATACCCCTCGTAC
>Ga0306920_100003957_pt1 | contig 18896 bp, 11 predicted proteins | sample flu12Cox44000170_FD_204666 | JGI IMG/M metagenome (GOLD analysis project Ga0306920, IMG submission 204666) | Lab enrichment of tropical soil microbial communities from Luquillo Experimental Forest, Puerto Rico - flux4day.12C.oxic.44.000.170 (v2)... | ecosystem: Environmental > Terrestrial >... | reverse complement strand
GGTTACTATCGTTACGATGCCGGTTACGAGCCGGCCTTTCCCGGCGCCGAGCGTTTCCGAGGAAAATTCGTGCATCCGCAGCATTGGCCGGAAGATCTTGACCATGCCGGCAAACGAGTCGTGGTTATCGGCAGCGGAGCCACTGCCGTCACGATGGTTCCGGCCATGGCGCGCACGGCGGCGCACGTCACGATGCTACAACGCTCGCCATCGTACATTTTGAGTTTGCCGATGGAAGATGCCGTTGCGAATGTGTTGCACCGTTTTCTGCCCCTCAGCGCCGCGCACCGCCTTGCCCGCTGGAAGAATATATTGACCAGCATAGGGATCTACGAGTTCTGCCGGCGTAGGCCCAAGGTTGCGCGCCGTTTGCTTCGCCAGGGAGCAGCCAAGAGCCTCCCTCACAATTACGAGATCGACAAGCACTTTAATCCGCGTTACGAACCCTGGGACCAGCGCCTGTGCGTGGCGCCCGACTCCGACCTGTTCAGGTCCATCAGCGAAGGGCGCGCTTCGGTTGTCACCGACGAGATTGATGCCTTCACCGAACACGGCGTGCGTCTGCAATCGGGCCAGCAACTGGAAGCCGATATCATCGTTTCAGCCACTGGTTTGCAAATGCTCGCCTTGGGCGCAGTGCGAGTCAGCGTTGATGGTGTGCCCGTCGAACCGGGCCGTACGTTGGTTTACAAAGGAACGATGCTAAGCAACGTCCCTAACTTCGCGTTCTCGATGGGCTACACCAACGCCTCTTGGACGCTGCGTGCGGACTTAGCCTCAACCTTCGTTTGCCGCCTGCTGAATCACATGGAGCGCCGAGGTTATCGCACCTGCATGCCTGTGTGCGACCTCGCGTCGATGCAAACCAGGCCCCTGCTCGATCTCACGTCCGGTTATGTAGCAAGGGCCGCGGCGAACCTTCCCAAACAGGCGGGACGAAAGCCCTGGCTTATCCGGCAGAACTACATTCTCGATATGCTCACGATGAAATTGAGCAGGATGGAAGATGGCATTCTGCACTTCGGTCTGCCGGTTACTACTCGTAATAACACGCGTGAAGAGACGCTGATCGCATCCTCGGCGAATGATTAGCCTCAGAACGAATATCGGCCTGACCGCATCCCGCGTGTGGCTTCACGTTAGTCAGCAGTCCATGGCATTCGATCGGCCTGCTGCTCCCCATTTGCTTGCATCCGGAGCTGGTCCTATGGATTCTTACTCAAACGCCTGTAGTATTCGGCGACAGATTCCTGATATTCCGCAGGAACAGAGTAGGACTTTCCCGTGCGAGCTTCGCTCGACGCACCATCGCGTCGTAACAGGAGTTCCAACTTGTCAACCGAGGTGAGCAGTTCACGTTGCATTCGCTCTACCATCGCGGGATTGCCGGGGAAGCGGCTAGGATCAAGTCGCTGCATCTGGCGAGCCAACTCCGCCACCTCCTTTGCGGCCAGCGGATCGTTTTGGACCATCTGCCGGAGCTGGTTCAGGTCTCGCATGCCCTGTTGGAAAATACGCTCCGGATCCTCCGTGTTGTTTGAGGGCCCCGCGGGCGTAGGCTGCTCTCCCGGTTGTCCGTAGCGATTATTGCCGGTATTGAGGTTGCCCCATACGGTGGCATCCGGGGCACCGCCGTCGCTGTATCGAGTATCGCCGCTCTGGTCACGGAAATTGTTGTCGCGGCGAATGGCATCGCCGCCAAGCTGGCCCGTCCGCAACTTCCCTTTGCCCTGCTGCTGTTGCGAGTCCGGTCCGGTGTCCCCACGGCTGCCGCGCGAGGCAGTCATGGCCTCGAGCTGGCTGCGCAGGCGCTCGACCTGGTCGAGCGCTGGAGTCGCGTCGGCAGGCCCGGGCTGCCCAGGTTTGCCCTGCCCGATTCCCTTCTGCGCTTCTTGGAGCTGAAGGTTTAGTTTCTGAAGGCCCTGTGCGATCTCGCTTTCCGAACCGTTTGAATTAGGATCGATTCCGCGCCGCAGCCAGTCCGCCGTTCTTTGCACATGATTATCGAGATCAGCCTCATCCATCTCCGTTAGTGCATCGCGCAATTTCTGAGCAACCCCCGGCTGCGTGGGAGCCATTTCATGCGCAGTATCACGAATGTCTCTCTGTAATTTCGAAAGGTCATCTGAGAGCTGCTGCCGCTCCTGCGCAAGGCGGTTGCGTTCCTGAAGTCGCGCCGTCAAACCGTCCAGATTTGTCGCGTTTGAGTCGCGCTGCTGGCCGGTAAACCTGCTGATCTGATCAGCTTGCGCACGTTCCTCGCGCGTGAGCCGGCTTGCCTCTCGCGCCAGCGAGTCCATCCTGCCCGAGGCGAGTTGCTGTTGTGAGCCAGCCAGCAAATTCGCGGCTTGACGGAGCTGGTCTGCGGCCTGTTGCCCGGAGGTATTCGCGCCTTGCGGCCATCCGTCGGAACGCTTCATCGCGTCAGTCGCTTGTCGAAGACGCTGGAGTGCCTGCTCGACCCGCTGATCTCCAGATTTGTTTGGTACGGATCCAGACGACTGCTTACCGGTCTGTTCACGCGATGACCGTGAACCGTTTGCGCCCTGCTGCTGACCGCCCTGCGTCATCTGCTCGATCTGCCGCTGTAACTGTTCGGCCTCGCGACGCAACATCTCCTGTTGCCAGCGTTCCTCGAAACTCTGCTGCGCATTGCGCTGCTGGCTGGCCAAATCTTCCTGGCGCTTGGCCAAGGCATCAAGCTTCTGGAGTGCGTCCTCCACATCCTTTTGGTGCTGCTCGGCAGGAGACGCTTTGTCGGCGGTCTCATACTGGTTTTTTTCCGTGTCCAGTTCCAAATCGAACAGACTGGCGAGGTCGCGGCCCGCACTACCACCCGCTCCGCCGCCAGCTCCGCTTTGGCCGAAGGCAACCTCGATCTTTCTGAACGTTGCCTCCGCCCGCAGCAGCGCTTGGAGCGCTTTCTGCTCCCATTGGAGCGCGTCTTGCCACCGCATGTTTCCTAGCTTTTCCGCCGAGGGCAACATAGCCGCTGCCGCATCCTGTATATCCTTGTGGAAATCGGAAAACTCTTCATTCGCCTCCGAGAGGTCACGGGTCTGCATCCGAACCGATAGCGCCATCACCTGATCGCGAAGCTTCAGCTGGGCATCGGAGAGGAACTGCCCTGCCGCCGACGCCTCCTTGAGACTTGAGGTTTTGTCGTTCTGCTGCTTCCAGGTAGCCGCGATCAGTTCCTTCTCCCTCCTGGAAATCTCCGTCTGGTTGCTATTACCGGCACCACCGCCGCCGCCTCCGATCTGTTGCGACTGCGAAAACTCGCGCTCAAAGGGCTCCACCTGGATGAAGCTAATGTCGGTGCGAGCCTCGCTGTGACCGTCGCGGGCGGTGGCGTAGAGGCTCACCAAATCGCCGGGTATCAACTTGTATTCTTCCAGCGGCAACATGTAAGAGCCATCGGCGTTCTTTGTTCCGGGCGACTTTAGCAGGTTCACGTCGCGGATCGGTCCGCCGTTCAGTGAGTAGTGAAGCTGAACTTCTCTTAGGGCGAACGCGTCACGCGCGGTCACACCGACCGTGACCTCCTCGATCGGGCTGGCCCGGTAATCACCGCCAGGCCGCTTAATAGCGACCTCCGGCGGCAGCGCCTTGTCGGTTGCGATGAAGTAGTCCTCCGAAAGGCGCAATTCCTGGCTACCGTCCGTGTCGGCCACGTGGTACGCTCCGTCCTTTTCCAAATGAATCGAGCCTTGGTACCTGTTGCCCGCGCCGCCCGCAAGATGAATCACTTGGCCGCCGTCAAGCATGAACCGGCCATCCTTCAAGGGACGATCCATCTCCACTTCAATCGCGGCTTCCGTTCCCTCGATGGCCCGGAGATCGCCGGAATGCTCCTCGCTTACCGGCTTCATTCCGGTCCAGGCCGGATAATGGTAGGTGACGCGGATTTGCTTGACAGAAGGCAGGTCCAGCACCCGCAGTTTGTAGTGAGAAGACACAAGCGGCCCAGCGGCCACATAGTACTCGACACTCTCCGGCAGCCCGGCGAAAACGAATTGATAGGTCGCCCCCCCGCCATTGTCGCGCTGGTCCTGCATAGGCACGGGTTCCCATCCGGATGTGCTCTCATAGTGCGCAAAGAGTCGCGCTCTGTCGGGATACATTCCCGTCACACGCGCGGTAATGAGCTGGTCGCTGTGTCGCCGGACGGTGACGTCACCTGGAGTCACTTCGATCATATAGAGCGGAACGGCGTTCCCGTTCGTCCACAGCAATGAAGCCCCGTATCCCAGATAGCCGGGACCGTTAGCGATCATCCACACCAGCACGGCAAGGCAAGCCACTCCTGCACCGCCGAGCGCGAACAGACGGTTGTCCGGAACCAACGACTGCGGCTCTGCTTGCTTTGTAAACTTCAACGTATCGGCGGCGAGCAGTTCGAGAAACGGATCGGTGCTCTTGCTCGCGCGCTCCTCGAAAGTCGTCAGCCGCTGCTCCAGACGGGGATTTGCGGCTTCCGCTTCGCTGACGGCCCGCTCACGCGTCAAGCCCAGCACCGGCAATGCAATTCCAAATACTGCCGCCAAGCCAAGCGCGACGAGGATCGCCAATCGCGCTGCGGTGACGCCGTGTGCTGGGAAGGCAAACCGGTTGAGCAGGAGCACAAGCGCGACAGTAACGGTGAGCGCAGTAGCCGTGAAGATAGCTGCCCCACGCAGCCAAACACCGAGCCGCAGCCTCCGCTGCAACTGTGCAATATAGAGGGTGAGCTCGCTGCGGTTGTTCATGCTTCCTCCCGTTGCGTGCCCAAGTAGCCGCTGGCCAGAGCGGTTTCCGCCAATGCTACCACCAATGCAAGCAGCATAACGTACCACCACAGGCTTATAGAGTCGCTTTTCACTCCAACAACCTCGGAGCCCGCTGGATGCGACTCTCCGCTTCCCGAACTTCCAACCCACAGGCTCTGTAGATCTTTGGTCAGTGGCTCCAGATCCGATTCGCGGCGGTCAGGATTTACCCCGATGACTGCATCTCGCCCGTTGGCAAATCGAATCCGATAGAATCCAGCCCGTTCCAAACGAAAAGATTGCCTCGTTCGCGCTTCGCTTAGCGACAGCGGCCTACGCCCGTCCGGGTCCGTTACCTCGACACTCGCCACCGCACCCGCCGGTTCAGCCGGCCCACGCAATTGCACAAACGAATCCACCACCTTCGCTCCGCTCAGTCGCTCACTTCCCGAGAGATAACGCGCCGTACGGTCCACAAAAACCACGAAGATGGGATGTAGAGGCAGGTCATTAGTCAGGTTTTCGAGCCCCGAAGCGAGCAGCACAACGTGTCCTTCGCCTAATCGCTTGTCAAGAAGCAGGGCTGTCCCGTCGCCAAGACGCGCCGCGACGCGTGCTTCTCCTTCGTCCAGTACTGCCGCGTAAAAGACCTTCACGTCTGCCCAGCCGCCGTTGTCGCGTCCGGGCTGCACCTGCTCGAGCGCTGGGTAGCTGAAGTCCACCTGCCCTATCGTCGCTGTGCCTCCTGCGCGCGAATAAACATGCGTGTCCTTCACATCACCGCCCCACAAGGGAATCCGCGCATGGTGCGCTGCGGAAGTACCAAGTGCGATAAGCACGCCGTTGCCCTTAGCAACGTACTGGGCAAGCCTGTGCTCGAAAATCGCGGGCAGCGTTACTGCGTCCGATAACACCACAAAAGCGTATTTCGATGGGTCGAGATCCGTTGCCTGCTCGGCGACCACGGATTGCACCACAAACGAACCTTGGGTTGCCGCGGACAGCGCAGATGCAAAGTAAAGCGCCGAGCGCGCATCGCCTGCGGCGTGGACGAACAGGACCCTTTCGGGGTCGGAACGCCGCACGGCAAACACACTTGCATCATCGGCGGGAAAGGAGTCTGCGCCCTCGATCCGCACCTCACAGCGACTAAAACCATATCCCACGTCGAGCGGCGCAAACTCAACTGTCGCGCGACCACTCGCGGGCACGTGCACCTTGCGTGTAGCGATCGTTTTGCCGTTCACCACAAGCGACACCGTTTTTGTCGCGGCAGGAGTGCCGAAACCTGCGACCACTGCCTGAACGCGAGAACGCTTCGGATCTTTTGGGTCAAACAAGGCTGCCGGCGCGTCCACGCTTTCGACTGTCCAGTTGGGAGGTGTAGCGTCAGTCCCAGGCGGGTGCAAGACTAACTCCACGTTATTCGGCAGGACCGCATCGGCAAAGTTCGCCGGCATCGCCGTTCGCTGCATATCGCTGAAGAGGTGAAGCCCGATTGGGCTGTGTACGCTTTCGGCCAGCGTGCGGATTGCGTGCCCCAACTCGCCGAAGTTGGCGTGGCCGTCGCCCGGTTGGACGGCCTCCAACGCGGCGCGCAGTTGAGCGTCGTCGTTGATGGCTGGCGTCCGCACGTCGAGTTGCCCACCGAGGCTCATGACCTGCGTCTTCTGCGCACGTGGTTTTGCGGCCAGCATGGCGAGCGCCTTCCGCTTGGCGTCAGCAAAGCGCGTTCCGGCGCGCATGCTGAAAGAGTTATCCAGCACAATCAAGAGCAGACGGCTGTTTGCGTCTGCCGTGGCACGCCGCAGAAACGGATTGGCGAACGCGAGCACCACGAGCAGTAACAAGGCACATCGCATTGCGAACAGCACTAAATACCTGAGCCTTCGATGGCGAGTCGAACTCTGCGTACCTCGCTCGAAGAACATCAGCGAGCTCACCGGCCGTGGCGTGGCTTTGTGACGCCGCAAGAGATGTACGAACACCGGCACTCCCAGCGCCGCCAGCCCAGCCAGAAACCATGGTGCAAGAAAGCCCATTTAGTTACCCGCCTGCCTTAGTGAAAGATACTCACGCAGCGCCCTGTCGAGCGGTTGACTGGTGAGAAGCAACTGATAATCCATGCCCGCCGCCTGTGCTCGCGAGCGAAGCTGTTCGATATGCGCATCTATCTTCGTGCGATATGTGGTTCTCGTATATTCGGGGATCACCTCGATCCTCCGATCCGTTTCGAGATCCACAAGGAGCGCCGATCCCCGTAGGACTGGACGGATCTCCTGCGGATCGAGAATGTGAAACAACACTACTTCGTTGCCGTGGAATCGTAACGGCGCACTCGCCCGCACAATCGTTTCGGGCTCTTCATAGAAATCCGAGATCACGATCACGATTCCGCGCCGGTGCAGGAAATTCTGAAAATGCTTGAGCGGCTTGGCAAAATCCGTCAGCGACTGCGGTTCGGCCCGTTCGAGCGCGGCGAAAAGCCGAGCAAGCTGGCCTGGGCGTGTGGATGGCCTGATATACTCCCTTACCTCGTTGTCGAAGACGATCAGTCCGGCAGCATCGCGCTGATTGTGGATCGCGAGATAAAAAAGCGACGCCGCGACGTAGCGCGCATAGTCCATCTTTTTCGGGGGACCGGAGGTGTACTGCATCGAGTTACTCGCGTCCAGCAGCACCGTGAGCTGGCTGTTCGTCTCGCCCCGATAGCGCTTCAGGTAGCATCGTTCGGTGCGTGCGAACAGGTTCCAGTCCACATGTCTCAGATCATCTCCAGGCACATAGGCCCGGTACTCTGCGAACTCCTGGCTAAAGCCAAAATCCGGCGAACGATGCAGACCGGCGACAAAGCCATCCACTACGGTCTTTGCCAGCAGGTCCAGAGAGGAGATGCCTGCCAGCACGTTGGGATCGAGAAAGCGTTGCATCAGCTCTCCTTGGGCCGTTCGAAGTGCGAGAGCAGCTGCCTCAGAATCTCGTCCGCGTCGATGCGGTCTGATTCAGCGTGGAAGTTCAGCAGAATGCGGTGCCGCAGCACCGGCACGACCACCGAAGTAATGTCGTCGTAGCTAACGTGGTAGCGTCTATTCGAGAGCGCCCGGGCTTTTGCGGCCAGCACAATGAATTGTGCCGCGCGGACGCTGGCGCCGTAGTTCACATATTTCTTCACCAACTCTGGCGCGTTTTCACTCTTTGGTCTGGTGGCGCGCACCATAGCCACGACGTAACGTGAAAGCGTTTCGGCAATCGGCACCATCCTCACGAGCTGCTGAAAATCGAGTAGATCGTCGGCCGAGGTTACGGCTTCAACCTTGGTCACACGTGTTGTCGTAGTCCAGTCGATAACCTTCAGTTCGTCCTCTGCGCTCAAGTCGTCTAAGACAGAGTTGAACAGGAAGCGGTCCAATTGCGCCTCTGGCAGGGGATACGTTCCTTCGAGTTCGATCGGGTTTTGAGTCGCCAGCACGAAGAATGGCGCCGGCAGCCGATAGAGGTTCCCGCGAACGGTGCATGAGTGTTCTTGCATCGCTTCAAGAAGCGCGGACTGGGTCTTCGGAGGCGTCCGGTTGATTTCGTCAGCCAGAAGGATGTTGCCGAATATTGGCCCTTCGACGAAGGTCCACTTGCGATGTCCGGTCGTCAGGTCCTCTTCGATAATGTCTGTGCCGGTAATATCGGACGGCATCAAGTCCGGCGTGAACTGGATGCGCCGGAACTGCAGACCCAGGGCATCAGCGATCGTCCGCACCATCAGCGTCTTCGCGGTGCCCGGCAGGCCGGTCATCAGGCAGTGCCCGCCTACAAAGATGGCGATCAGTATTTGGTCCAGGACCTCTTGCTGGCCCACGATTACCTCGCGTACTTGCCGAAGGATCTGGTCGCGCACCGCCTGGAAGCGCTCGATTCGTTTCTGGAGAGCTGCTGCATCTTGGTTCAAGCCGACAGTGGAGGCCATAGATATGGTTTCCCTTTCAGTCCGGTTTTGCGGGTGACCGCTGCAACTCAAGCAATAACTTTTGGGCCGGGCGATAGCCGGGAGCAATCTCGAGCGCGGCCAGCACAGTTTCCTCGGCCTTGTCCTTCTGTCCCGCGGCGAAATAAGCTTGGGCCAGATTGAACTTCGCGCCGGCCTTGTCTACTGGATTAGAAGCAATCCGAGCGTTGTATTCGCGAATGGCGCCGTCATAGCGTTTCTGCGCGTACAGGAGATCGCCGAGCCGCCGATGCAGATCCTCATCTTTGACTGGGTAAATGTAGTTCAAGCGCTCGAGCGTCTCCGTGGCTTCGCCTGGTTTTCCAGCGTCTTCCTCTAACGCAGCCAGCCGCTTCAGCGCGTCAGGCAACTGACCTCCCTGGTGCTCGTACGCCCTGAGGATCGCAGCCTCAGATTGAGCATCACCTCGTGCCTTGTGGGCGGCAGCCATAAATAGATAAACGTTTGCATCATCGATGTATTCCGGATACATCGCCAATATCGCCGGTCCCATCTGCAGCACAACGTCGTACTGTTTCTGTTGCGCTGCGGCAGCGAGGACCTTCAGTTTTTCCCGCCACTCGTCGAAGTGCGCGGCCTCCAATCCGTATTGCTGTCCAATCCAGGCGAGATACTGCTTGTCGAACTCTTCGGGCGCAAGCCCGAGATTCTGCTGGATTGCCTGCTCGGTCGTCTGGAGCTTCGCGAAAGAGTGCACCATGTCGAGCAGCTTTTCTTCGCCCCACTTCACTTGCACAAAGTCGCATATGCTACCGGCCTGGAAATAGGAGACGACTACTTGTGACGGGTACTCAGGATAGACAAAGCCGCGATCAAGCTTAGTCACCGGCAAAAGCTTTTTGTCACGAAGGGCGACGAGCACCTCGGGGGTCAACCGGTCCTTCCACTCCGGCGAATGTTCGCCTTCCTCGTGGACGGCCAGTCCTTCCGTGAACCAGCGGGGCACGCGATAATTTGTCGCCGTGAGGACAAACACGTGACTCATCTCGTGCCATAGCGTGGAGCCCCAATTGAAGTCCCCCGGCCTGGCCGCTGAGGGACTGTCCATCGCCACCACCTTACCAAACGTAACGCCAAGTGCGCCCAGCCCTGGCATACCCGTGGTGCGCACGGCGAAGTCTTCGTGGTCCGGGTAGACTTCTACCTGCACAGGACCTGTAAGCTTCAGGCGGTATTTTTTCTCGTATGCCGCAAGAATCGCATGGAGTTCCGCCTGCATGTAGGGCAGCAGCAGTGCCGCTTCGGTCTTGTGCAGCCTCAGAATCGTGGTGTCGTCACGAAAAGTTAGGAAGTTCTTGTAGCTATCGAGCAGCCGTAAGCTGTTCACCGTGGCTTTATCGCGATAGCCGTTGTTGTAGCTCAACTCAAGCTCCCTGAACGGCTCCTCTTCTTTGCCTAACCGCATGAGAGCAATTCCGAGCGCTGAGTGAGCCGCCCACAATCGTGGATCGGCGTCGATTGCCTTGCGGTAGTACGCGACCGCGTCCTCGTAGCGGTAGTGCAATTCGAGCTGCCGCGCTACTCGGGCGTATGCCTCGCCATAGTGGGGATTGATCGCGCGGATCCTTGCAAACCACGAATCGGGAGAGCGATCGGCGATCAGCTCGATGGCCGCACGGATCGCCATCGCATCCAGCGCATCATTTTCGAGCGCGATGGCCTTGTCAGCCTCTGCCACGGCCGCTTCGCGATCGTCGTTCGTAAGCGCAACGTCGGCCATCAGCTCATGCGCCTCGGCCAGCTTCGAATCGAGTTCCATGGCCTTCGTCAAATACTCGGCCGCTTTGCCATCGAAACCATCCGCGGACACCATTGCCAGTCCGAGATAAGCTTCGGCATTCGACGGATTCTTCGCCAACGCTTCACGAAACAGGCCGGCGGCATCGTTATCATTGAAGCGTTCGTGCAGCAACATTCCCCATCGCACCTTGTAAAGATCCTTGCTGTTCGCGGGCTGTGTAGCGAGGCGGAAATGCTCGTTCGACTGCTCCCACTCTGCAAGACCCCAGAATCCTTCGGCGCGAAAGTAGGCGTCACCACTTCGAGTCAGCGTGTCAAAGCAGGCTTTCGCTTCGGCGCTATGTCCGTGCTTGCGCAGGGTCCAGCAGTCAGCGGGAACAGTAGCGCGGACGGATACAACGCATGCCAGTCCGAAAGCCGCAATGAGAGCGAGGAGCCTCATTGGTCCAGTTGCTCCTGCACTTTCGCGAGTTCGACAAGCGCGTCGGTCAATTGCTTCTTGTAATCCTGCGGGTCCATTGCGGCTTTCTGGTACTTCAGCGTGTCAATCTTCTGCTCGAGTTCATCCTTTTTCTCGAGCAGAGCGCGTTTGGCGGGATCTTTGGCTGCTTGCTGGTTTGTGCCAAGGCGCAACAAGGTGAAGCTTGACATCAGCAGGCCTTGGCCGTTTCCGGCTTCGCGCACCGGATCGCCTCTGCCGGTATCATTGAAAACCGCATGCTCAGTCGCAAGGCGCTTCTGCGAGTCGTAGAAAGCTGCGGTTTTTTTCGCCGCGTAGCTAAAAGCTTCCATAGCGCTAATAGAATCGCTCTTGTCGGTATCGGCTGCAGGATCTTGGAGTGCCTCAACCCAGTACCGCGCGAAGACGGTTGCGTTTTTTTCCGTTCCCGATTTCGTCGCCGCAATCACCGCACGGCCTGGCCGCTCGAGAACCTGCACCGCCCCTCCACTGGCGCTCGTGGTATCCACGACCAGCTGGCGCCGGGCCGCGACGTGGTCGCACATCGAGGCGATTTCTCGAGCCGTAACATCCGGCCCAACAAGGTTGAATTTGTACTCCACACCGTCGAAGGAACCATGGCCAATCAGGACCAACGCAAAGTCGTCGTCCACCTTGGCAGTACGAGCCACCTCGCTCATCGTTTCCGCCAATTGCGTTGACGTAGCCTGGGACCCAGTGAGTATGTAAACTTGCGAGGCGGAGCCCGCCGATCTGAAGATTCTATCCAGGTCTTTGGCCGCGGCCGTAAAGCGCTGTTCGTAATCCGGCTCGCCACCGAGGCCGGCGATCACGACGTAGTACGTCACGGCACGCGTCTGGAGAGCGAATGCACAGGCCATTACCAGCAGCAACGTGCGCTTCATATCACGCCCCATTTCCGGCGCAGCAACCACTCGGCGAGCAGCAGACCGAGCAGGAGCAGAAAAACGATCGGCATGTCCCACAGCTCCTTGGTGCTGCGAACGGAGATGCCGGCTTCGGAGTAAGAGACATCTCGTGGGAGATTCTTCAATTCAGACGGTTCCCAATAGCGTCCGCCGGTGTCCGATGCGAGCTGTTCCAGCAAGCGCCGATTCTGCCCGGTATGGAAGTTCTCCGCTACCCCGTTCTCGCGCTGGAAGGTCAGCACGTCGCGACCGAGCTCTTGTGGCTGATTACCCGCAGATTCGGCTATGACTTCGACGACATAGGTGCCAGGTTTCTCCGCGGTCCACTCGGTTTGATGCAGTCCCGGCATGTTTTCCGAGGGCGTCAGATCGATCAGCGCACTTATCCCGTCGGGCCCGATGATGTGTGCGGTTACATGCGCGTTTGCCGCTTGCTGAAACTGTGTGTCGTGCACGCGCGCCGCCAACTGTATCCGTCCCTCATCCATTAGCAGCCGCTCCGGGACGGAAGCGACCACCGGACCAGGCGACTCCGCCACGAGCCAGCGCAAAAGCTGTTGCCAGAAAAGATCGTGTGAAGGATCACCGAGAGCTTCGCTCATCTGCCAGCGCCAAGTGCCACCGGTTGCCAGAATGGCAGTACGGCCGTGGCCATAGGTCTGTGTGATAAGTAGCGGCAGTGTCTGGCGGCCGGCGTGCATATCCGCGAGCACGGTAGCCCCGGGTTTAGGCGCACCGGCGTCCTCATAATCAGCAAGATAGGTCAGTTTTTTCCAGCGCTGGGCGTTCTTCTTCGGGTCGTCGAGCAATTGCGTAATGGGCGAGTCCAGACCCTGCGGCGTCAACTCAACGGTTGCGGCGTTCCTATGGAAGTTGTGATTTCCTGAAGGAAGAAAAGTCGGCAACACATCATTCAAGCTCGAGGCTCCCCACCCTCCATCGCTCAATGAAAACCGGCCGCCTAGGAACAGGATGCCGCCGCCCCGGCGATCGACATACTCGCGCAGCAGTTCCTGCTGAAGGGGCGTGAAATAACCTACATCAACCGAGCCAATGATGATGCCTGCATAACCGAAGAGATCCTCGGGGCGCACCGGAAAGCCGCCGGCTAGCTCGCCGGGGTCGCTGATACCCTGCCGATAGATCTTGTTTTCACTCGTGCGCAGCATGGAGACGAGCTGGACCGTCGGATCCTCTGCTTCCGCCCGCCGGATGAATTTGTATTCCCAACGGGGCTCGCCTTCAACATACAGAATCCTCCGCTTCGCATCGCTCACAAGGATTGGGCGAGTCATTGCATTGTTGGCCAGGTTTTCTTCGCCCGGCAGCGGCTCGATGCTGAACGTCAGACTTTTTGCGCCCGCGGCGCCAGCGGAAAAGAAAATCGGTTCAGTTTGAATGCCCCCGTCGGCGGCCAAGGTAATCTCGCGCTCAGCGATCGTTTTAGCTTCATCGCGCACCGAGAGCTTCGCCTGCTGGCCTGCGTAGCCCCGCTGTCGCAGGCTGACCGTCGCGGCGATACGGCTATTGGCGATTGCGCTCGCCGCGATGCTTACGTCTTCCATCTCCAGGTCATGTTCGTTCTCCTCCCTGCCGAATCCCACTGTGTGAACCGGCAGGCGACGGTTCCTCAAGGCTTGCAGCGCATCGCGGCTGATTCCGGAGCCACCCGTCCCCGCCGTATTCTGGCCACCGTCACTGAGTAGCACGACAGCTCCGACGGGCAGGTCCGAAGTCTCCGTGGCGAGCTGCTTCAAGTTGTCGCTGATGCGCGTGGCCGGTTCTACTGGCGCGATGCCTTCAGACCCTTCCACCCGTCTGAGTTCACTGCCGAGCCGATAGACCCGCGTTTGGAAACGCTGCTGCAGTCCGGCAAGGACGCCGCCCTCGAGTGCCGCAACCGCTTTTGCCTCCCGCGTTGTGCCATCAGCGTCCGCAATGCCCATACTGCGTGAGTCGTCCACCACCACAGCAATGATGTTCTGCTGTGAGGTGAGCTCTGCCACGATGATTGCGGGCTGCCACAACAGGACGAGGACCAGGGCTACAAACGCTGACTGCATTCCCCAGATGGTCCAGGCTCGCCAATTTCGCACTTCGGGCGCGGCGTTGCGTAGCCTCCAACGAATCAGCACTGCGAGCCCGGCGATGGCTGCGCCAATCACCACGACCAAAAGCCACGCGGGCCACTTCCCGAGCACCACGAATTGCCCTTTTCTGAAGACCGCACTTGGGTATTTGAAAAAAAACTGGAACATGAAGCGCTTCTGGTCCTCAATCAACGGGTGGCGGCCCCTGGTTTCAATCTCATCCAGTCTCGATCTGCCTACGGCGATCGTTAGTGGGTCATGCCATACAAGATGTAATCCAGCCCCACGCGAAACGCCATGGACGCGAAGGTCTCCGGGTAGTTCGGGTCGTCGGCCCACTCCCACGCGTCGCCGAGATGCATGTTGTGGCAGATGGCGACGATAATCCGGCCCTTGCGATCGCGAATGGCGCGCCATTTGGGCTGATAGCCGTCCTTCTCGTAGGTGCGGCCGGACCAAACATACTGTTCACCGGGAATCTGCATTTTGTCGTCGATGTCATAAAGGGTGTGGAAGATCTCGTCGCCACTCTGCAGGTCTTCGACAGGATAATCGGGCAGTACCTGCCGCATACCGTTCATGAAATTCTCCCAATCCTCAGTCCCATGGAAGTCGTCCACCATCAGAAAACCGCCCTTCAGCAAGTACTGGCGCAATTGGTTGGCTTCCGCGTCGGTGAATGCCCAAGTCTGTACCTGAACCGCGTAAATCCAGGGATAGTTAAATATCTCATTGGAATCAAGCGTGACCACCTGCTCCGTCGGCCGTCCGTCAATGCGGGTCAGACGGTGCATGGCGATGAGGAACTGACGGTCGGCTTTGGGATAGTCACGCGACCAAGAACTCCGCCAGCCGCGCCCGTAGCTGCCGAAGTTACTGGCTATGTTTGTAGGATAGGCCAGACGGGACCAGTAGAACTCCGCCTTAACGTTGGTCGGTGAGTCGTCGTTTCCGAAGCCGAAGTCCCCGGTGCGCTGGGCCCAAAGCATCGCGCCCCAAGCCGAAGCCAGCAAAGCTGCCAATGCGATGTGCGAAAACTTCATCCGCAAGCTCCGCGAAAGGCAAGTGCGCGTGAGAATCAGTTAGACGACGAAACTGCTTAGTTGGTTGCAGTTAGGCCGCCTTCGCTGCTTGCTTGTCCGGGTCGCTTTCATCGTGAGACGATGCAGACAGGTCCGGCTCTTCCGGGAGCGGCACTACCGTGAACAGGCGCAGTCTCCTCAAACTCGGAGGCATGGCCCTGGCGCAGGCTGGCGTGACGCGGCTGCCCATCAGTGTACAACACGCCGGCACGCGAGGGTCGCTAACCGGCCAGGCTCGCGAGATCAGCGCCGATTACTCACTTCGCATTGCGCCGGTCACCGTCGAACTCGATCGCTCGCACATTCTCTCAACGATCGGCTACAACGGTGCCTCACCGGGACCATTGCTACGGATGCGCGCGGGTAAGCAGGTTACCGTCGAGGTCATCAATGACACGGATACGCCTGAACTGGTCCACTGGCACGGAATGCTAATCCCCTCCGAAGTAGATGGCACCGAGGAAGAGGGCTCCCCTTTCGTACCGGCGCATGGGCGGCGACGCTTCGAACTCAACCCCGGTCCGGTCGGTAGCCGCTGGTATCACTCGCACGCCATGGCCATGGATGACCTACACAAGGGTGCATATTCCGGCCAGTTCGGCTTTGTCTACGTCGACGACGGCCATGACCCAGGCCAATACGACCAGCAACTGTTCCTGGCACTGCGCGACTGGGACCCCTTTTTTACAGCGACGATGGACGATGAGGACGACGACACCCATCATGGCCCGTTTCTCGAAAAGCCGGCCACGCTCAATACCGACCCGGACGGCCTCGAGGTCAACTCCATCACCTACTCGATCAACGGCAAGGCCCTTGGAGCCGGCGATCCGCTCCGCGTTCGCGAAGGCCAGCGGCTTCTGATTCACTTTTTGAACGCAAGCGCTATCGAGAATCGGCGAATCGCGATGGCAGGTCATAAGATGAAGGTGATCGCGCTTGATGGAAACCCGGTGCCGGTTCCGCAGGCGCTCGATTCCATCTTTGTAGGGGCAGGTGAGCGCGTCGATGTAGTTATCGAGATGAACAATCCGGGAGTCTGGATCCTCGGTTCAACCGAAAAGACCATTCGCGAGTCGGGCCTTGGAGTGGTGGTTGAATACTCCGGACAGCATCGCCAGCCGCAGTGGATTGACCCGCCCAGGGTGCCTTGGGACTATACAATTTTCGGAATCTCAGGCTCCGACTCACCCGCTCCTCGGCAGATGATCGAACTGGTCTTCGAAAAGATTCCCGGCGGGGCGGGTAAGTTCAACTTGTGGCTCATCAATGGTAAGCCTTACCCCCATGAACGCGAGTTCATACTCGAACGGGGCGCTCGTTACCGGTTGGTGATGCGCAACCGCACCGACGACGCTCATCCGATGCACCTTCACCGTCACCTCTGGGAGCTGGCTGAAATGAATGGCAAAAAGACGGCCGGCATCCTTAAAGATACAGTTGTGGTCCCGTACTACGGTCGAGCGGTCGTCGATTTCACCGCGGATCAGCCGGGGCTTACGCTTTTTCACTGCCACATCCAACAGCACATGGACTACGGTTTCAAAGCGCTCTTTCGCTACGCGTAACCTCGATTCATCAGGAGCATCATCTCTATGACCGAAAGAGAGCACCTCGCTACAATGAGGGAACGGTCGATAACACGCGAGTGGCAAGAGAGAGGGAAGCTCGCATGAGACAGTCTTGCCGAGACCTAATGACAATTCTCTTGCTGCTCTGCTGCGCTGTTGGTTTCGTCCGCGCGATGTACGCTCAGCGCCCGTTCCGGGAATACCCCTCTGTCGAGTACGGCGAATCCACGCCGCTTCCGCCCGACTGGCAGCGACCCGGCGAATGGGCTTTCGCTCGTCTAATGTACCCGCCCGGCCCCAATGATGGTTACCGTGGACGTTTCGATGGGGATTGGCGTCAAGGCCTGTCGCTGTGGACTCAAGATGGACCGCCCGCCGATCGCAATTTTGCCGCTGCGGTACGGCGGCTGACACGCATCGATGCGCGCTCGGTCGAGCAGGACGTGAATCTCGACGATGGGGATGAGGTCTACAACTGGCCGTGGCTTTACGCCGTGCAGGTCGGCGAGTGGGGAATCACTCAACCTCAGGCGGATGTTTTGCGGGACTATCTGCTCCGCGGCGGCTTCCTCATGGCGGATGATTTTCACGGTGCGTACGAGTGGCAGATGTTCGAGCAGCGCATTCGTATGGTCTTTCCGGACCGTCCAATCGTCGACATCCCAAATAGCGATCCGATATTCCACACACTCTACGATCTTGACGAGCGCGTTCAGATTCCCGGTGCCGCGCATTTGAGACTTGGGTACAAGGTGCCGGATTATCCGCGCGGTCCGGGCGATGGAAAAGGCGCGCACTGGCGCGCGATCTACGATGATAAGGGCCGGATCATGGTTGCAATCTGCTTCAATTCCGATGTCGGGGATTCCTGGGAATGGTCGGGCCAGCCGGGATATCCGCAGCGTTTCTCCGATCTTGGATTCCGGATCGGGGTCAACTACCTTATCTATGCCATGACACACTGACGTGGGTCCTTTCATTTGAGGGTGGTCCCAAAGGTACATCCTGCCGTCGTGATTCAGGGGATTCCGGCGCGAAAGGAAATGGCTACAGTATGCGGGCGGACACTTGGTTGTGTATAATCAAGACGCTCGATAGAAGAGCGGGCGTCGTATAATGGCAATATAGAAGCTTCCCAAGCTTCGGACGTGGGTTCGATTCCCATCGCCCGCTCCAGATTCTAAAGCACTTACGCAGCCGCCGAGCAATGTATGACCGCCGGGGGAGGTTTTCAAGACTGTCGGGCAACAAATAGCGCGGGACGAGGAGGTGCAGTATGTGGTCAGATGAGTTTCCCCGTCCCGACCGACCCATACACTCATTATTGAAAATATTCTCGCCCACCAAGAGCAGAACGATGTTGCCCCAGGGCAATTCCTACATTGCTCTAGACCAATCTCACTCGACAACCTGCCGCGTATCAATCAACGCCGTCAATAGGCGCGAGAATCTTCGTGGAGTTGGAAGAGACGACTGAGCCCTCGTTAGCAGTTTAACTGCGGAGGCTATACGTTCCCTCGAGCTTCCGCCAAGAGCTGAAACCATGCTCATGTGCAATTACGAACCGTGCATCGTCCAGTGCTGGGCTGGACATGTCGGTGGAGGGGTCAACCGCGTAGTATCGTCTGAGTGCGTGAGGATCTCCTCGCTGCAATCCATGTAACAGGTGTCTTGCTTCTTTCTTCAGATGATCCAGAGTCAGAATATGTGGCGATGCCACGCACATTCACCACCTCCCACATCAGGAGACAACAGTGTGTTCCGTCCCGGATGTAACCGTCATCACTGGAGGATTAAGTCAGGAATAAAAGACTCAAACAGACCGAGCCCAGCGAAAGTGGCTGCGGTAAACTCAACGAACTGGACTCAGACGCGACAGCCGCTATCTTTGCCAGTGACGCCGCCTTTATCTTGGAAAGGATAGACAGGAAGTAGCCCAAAACCGAAACACGAAAAGCCCCAGGCTCGAGTTAGCCCTGGGGCTAGCGAACGAGGTGCGGCGTAACCTGCCGGGCGGATGCCCCCGTTCGATGCACAGAAGTTACTGCCATGGTCGATTCGAGTTCACTGACACCTGAATAATGCACTGGGGTGGGCTTTGGTAGGGCTCTAATCTTGAAGGAACCATTTGGGGACCCCAAAAACATGGGGTAAAAATGAGTTCGCGAAACTTCCCGGTTTACGAACTCAACCTCAAGGGGGTCACCCAAATGGTGAAGAACGAAAAGCAGCATATCGAGAAAACCCGCGCCAAACAAGGCTTTCCGGCAGATAGTCCG
>Ga0306920_100003956_pt1 | contig 18900 bp, 14 predicted proteins | sample flu12Cox44000170_FD_204666 | JGI IMG/M metagenome (GOLD analysis project Ga0306920, IMG submission 204666) | Lab enrichment of tropical soil microbial communities from Luquillo Experimental Forest, Puerto Rico - flux4day.12C.oxic.44.000.170 (v2)... | ecosystem: Environmental > Terrestrial >... | reverse complement strand
ATGAAGGTGACCTCGGGCGTCACCTCGGCGGCCAGCGCCACGCTGCGCCGCTCGTCGGCCACCGTGAGCCCGTATCCCGACTTGCATTCGAACGTGGTGGTGCCCTGGGCGAGCAGTTCCCGGCACAGGCCGCGCAGGTTCGCGCGGAGCTGCTCGTCGCTGGCCGCCCTGGTCGCCGCCACGGTGGTCGCGATGCCGCCCGCCCGGTACGGGGTGCCCGCCATCCGGGCCGCGAACTCGGCGCTGCGCTCGCCCGCGAACACCAGGTGCGCGTGCGAGTCGACGAAGCCCGGCAGGACCGCCCGGCCGGCGCAGTCGATCCTGCGGTCCGCGGCCGGTGCCGGCCTGGCCGGCCCGGTCCAGGCCACCCGGCCCGCCTCGATCACCAGCGCCGCGCCGGTGACCGACGCGAAGGCCCCGGGGCCGGCCGGGTCCCCGCCCGCGGCCCCGCCGTCGTTGGTGACCAGCTCGCCGAGGTTGGTCAGCAGCAGGCTCACGGGGCGGAACCGCCCGGGTCGCCCGGCTGGCGGGCCATGCCAGGCTGGGCGCCGGGGAGGCTCCCCCCGGCGGTCCCGGTCACCGCCGCGGGCTTCCCGGGCGCCTTGGGCCGCCGTTCCCGGAAGAGCCAGCCGGCCAGCACCCCGCCGGCCAGGCCGCCGATGTGCGCCTGCCAGCCGATCCCGGCGCGGGGCAGCAGCACGGTGAACTGGTAGGCGAAACAGAGCGCCATGATCGCCCCGAGCACCATGTCGATCACGTGCCGGTCGAAGAATCCGCGGACCATGATGTAGCCGAAGTAGCCGAACACCACCCCGCTGGCGCCCGCGCCGACCGTGTTCACCGGCTCGGCCAGCCAGGCGGTGAGGCCGCTGGTGAGCACGACGATGATGGTCACGCCGATGAACTTCTTCACGCCACGGTAGGCGGCGAGGAAGCCGAAGATGAACAGGGGGCCGGAGTTCCCCTCGATGTGGGCCCAGCTGAAGTGCAGGAACGGCGCGGTGAGCAGGTACGGCAGGCTGCCAGCGTCGCGCGGCCGTATCCCGTAGTCCAGGGTGAGCCGGTAGTGGTCCGCCCAGTTCACGATCTGCAGGATCCAGATCACCGCCAGGACGGCGACCATGACGAACAGGGCCCTCCGGGCCTCGGCCAGCACCGACTCCGCGTCACCCGCCGCCAGGTCCCGCCTCCCCCGGGGCCTGCCCCGGTGCCCGCCCGGCCTCACCCGGCCGGACGGTCCGCTGCTGCCTGTCGAGACCATGCAGGCAAGCTAACCGCATTCGGGGTCCCGTGCTACCTCCGGCGGCCACGAACGTGCCGTCCGGGACCACGCGCACGCCCACGGCGGCCGCGCCGCCTGGGGCGTCAGGCGACTTCGACGGAGCGCTTGGCCAGGCCGAACCAGAAGCCGTCGATCACCGTGCGCGCCCCGGACAGGTCGCCCGAGAGTGAGCGCGCGGGCCAAGGGCCGGCCAATCGAACACTCTGAAGACCGGAATCGTGGTGAAATCAGCGGGGAGGAGGCATGCCCTGATGCCAGCGACTGCGGGCGGCCCGGCGGGGCCATCCCGGCGCCAGGCCATGGCTTCGGGCACCGTGGCGGCCATCTCGTTGCTGGCTGTCGGGTATTCCGACGCGACCTCCAGGCTCATCAACCCGCCCCATGCCGGGCCCCCCGTGGCCGGCCCCGCCGTCGCGGGGACCGCGCCCAGCACGCCGGCCGAGCCCGGTGCCGCGCCCGCCCGGCATAGGCTGCGGATGACCACGACGCCGGAGCTCACCAGCGTGCTGGCCAGGTCATCGCTGCCGGGATTCGCCCCGGTCACGCCGGCTCCCGGCGACGTGACGGTGAGCCCGCGGCAGGTGTTCCAGCCATTCCTGGGCGTGGGGGCGGCGCTCACCGACGCGGCCGCCTATGTGCTGACCCGCTACATGACTTCTCGGCAGCGGCACGCCGCGCTGGAAACCCTGTTCTCACCCTCCGGGCGCAACTGGCGGATGCTGCGGGTGTGCATGGGCTCCCCGGACTTCCGGTCCGAGAAGACCGGCTACACCTACGATGACGGGCCCGCCGACCCGTCGCTATCGGGGTTCTCCGTAGCCAGGGACACCGCGTTCATCACGCCGGTCATCCGGGAGGTCCTGGCCATCAACCCGGCCGTCCAGATCCTCGCCACGCCCTGGACACCACCGGCATGGATGCTGGCCAGCGGATCCTTCGAGTCCGCCGACGGCACCCTCAACGACCGCTACATGGCGCCGTACGCGCAGTATTTCGTCAGGTTCATCCGGGCATACCGGTCGCTGGGCATCCCCATCTGGGCCGTCACCGCGCAGAACGAGCCGGTGGACGGGTACTTCACCCGGCTCACCCCGGCCCAGGAGGCCGACTTCATCGGCGGCCACCTGGGACCCGCCCTGGCCGCGGCCGGCCTCGGGCACGTGAAGATCTTCGCCATGGACGACCAGTGGACCAAGCGCGCCTACGGCCAGGCCGTGTACAGCGGTCCCGCCGCGCACCGGTACGCCGATGGCATTGCCTACCACGGGTACGGGGGCAGCCCGGCGGTCATGAGCCCCGCCTACGGCGAGCAGCACCTGACCGAGTGGCGGTCGCTGGTCACCGAGTCGCTGCATACCACCATGGCCGGGATGGCGGGCGGCTACGTCGCCACCGGGGTGTCGAACTGGGCCCGGTCGGTGATCTTGTGGAACCTTGCCCTCGACCAGAACGGCCAGCCGAACGTGGGCAAGCCCGGCCGGCGCGGCGTGATAACCGTGAACAACAGCACCGGCGCGGCCACGGCGAACCCGGAGTACTTCGCGCTGGCCCACCTGTCCATGTTCGCCCAGCCCGGCGCGCGCCGGTGCGGGTCATCGTCGTATGGCCCCGCCTACCAGGCGTACACCACCTATCCCTCGGACATCACAACGACGGCCCTGGCCAACCCGGACGGGTCGGTGGTCCTCTACGTCTACAACGGGGCGCCCGGCGCCAAGAAGTTCCAGGTCATCGACGACCGGAACCACACCGGCTTCACCGCCACCATGGCCGCGGGCGAGCTGTCGACGTTCGCCTGGTGATCAACAGGGGCCAAGCAGCGGGGTGATGGCGGCGCCCAGCGCCGCCGGCACGTCGTCCACGAGCAGGTGCCGGCCCTCCGCCACCACGTCCCGGCCGCCGATCACCACGTTGCGGACGTCGGCGGCGGACCCGGCGAAGATCACCGACTCCAGCGCGCTGCCGGCCTGGGTGCCGGCCAGCCGCGGGGTGTCCAGCGCCAGGGTCACCAGATCCGCGAACGCGCCCGGCGCGATCTCACCGGCCTCGGGCCAGCCGAGGCAGGCGTGCCCGGCCACGGTCGCCGCGACCGCCAGTTCCTCCGCGCGGAACGACCCGCGCCTGCCGCCCACCAGCCGCTCCCCCATCTCCGCCAGCCGCGCCTCGGCCAGCAGGTCCACCACCGCGTGGCTGTCACTGCCCAGGCTCAGCGGGCAGCCCGCGGCGGTCAGGGCGCGGGCGGGCCCGATGCCGTCGGCCAGGTCTGCCTCGGTGGTCGGGCAGAAGCAGGCCGTGGTCCGGCTGTCGCCGAGCAACTCGATGTCATCCCCGGTGAGATGGGTGGCGTGCACCGCCGTGCTGCGCGGCCCCAGCGCGCCCGCCCGGTCCAGCAGCCGGGCCGGGGTGATGCCGTAGGCGGCCAGGCACGCCTCGTTCTCCGCGGGCTGCTCGGACAGGTGGGCGTGCAGCGGCGCGCCGTAGGCGTGCGACCAGGCGACGACCGGGTGCATCTGGTCCGCCGGCACCGCCCGGACCGAGTGGATCGCCACCCCGGCGCGGGCGTGGGCGGCGAGCATCCCGTGCTCGTCCGCGCCAAGCTGGCCGGCCCGCTCCGCCCACCCGGCGCCATCGCCGTCGCCGAACCGCGCCTGGACGCCGGACAGCGCGATCGGCGACCCGTCGGCCGCCAGCCCGCCGCGCAGGTAGCAGGCATCCAGCAGGGTGATCCGCAGCCCGGCCTGCGCGGCCGCCTCGATCAGCGCCCGGCCCATCTGGTTGGGGTCGCGGTAGCGGGCCCCGCCGGCGTCGTGGTGCAGGTAGTGGAACTCCCCCACGCAGGTGACGCCCGCCAGCGCCATCTCCGCGTACACCGCCCTGGCCAGCGCCAGGTAGCTGTCCGGCTGCAGCCGCCCGGCGACCTGGTACATCCGCTCCCGCCAGGTCCAGAACGTCCCCTGCCCGGCCTGGACGGCGCCGCGCAGCGCACGGTGGAACGCGTGGGAGTGCGCGTTCGCCAGCCCCGGCAGCGTGAAGCCGGCCAGGCGGACCGTGCCCGGCGGGCAGTCACTGGGTGCGACACCCGGGGTCACCGCGGTGAACTGCGGGCCGCTCGCCTCGATGAGCACCCCGGAGTGCACCCCGCGCCCGGGCAGCCAGGCCAGTTCGGCGTGCCAGCGGCGGATGCCGGAGGTCAGTGGCATGCCAGGTCCTCAAGGACGGCGGCCAGCGCGGTCACCCCGGTGGCGCAGTCGCCCGGTTCCGCGTGCTCGGCGGGCGAATGGGACACCCCGGTCGGGTTGCGGACGAACAGCATGCCCGCCGGCACCTGCGCCGCCAGCACCCCGGCGTCATGGCCGGCCCCGGTGGCCAGCACCGGCGCCCGGATCCCGGCGGCGGCCAGGGTGGCCACCATCCGGTCGCGCAGCGCCGCGTCGAAGTCCACCGCGGGCGTGACCGATTCCTCGCTGGCCGCCAGGTCCACGCCGTGCGCCGCCGCGGCGGCGCGGGCCTGCGCCAGCACGTCGTCCACCACCGCGCGCAGCCGCGGCTCGTCCGGCGCCCGGGCGTCCAGCCAGGCGGTGACCGCCGAGCTGATCGCGTTGACCGCGCCCGGTTCCGCGGCCACCTTGCCCACCGTCGCCAGCGCCCCGTGCCGGGCCGCGGCCTCCCGCGCGGCCAGGATTGCCACGGCGCCCGCCAGCATCGGGTCATGCCGGTCGGTAAGCCTGGTGGTCCCGGCGTGGTCGGCCCGCCCGGTGAACGCCAGCCGCCAGCGGCCGTGCGGCCAGATGCCTTCCGCCACCCCGACCGCGGCATCCAGGCCGGCCAGCGCGCGGCCCTGCTCGACGTGCAGTTCGACGTACGCGCCGATGCCCGCGGCCAGCTCGGGATCCGGGCCGATGCCCGCCGGATCCTGCCCGGCGGCGGCCATCGCCGCGGCGAGCGTGGTGCCGTCGCGGTCGGTCAGCGCCCGCGCCCTGGCCGGCTCGATCGCGCCGGTCAGCAGCCGGCTGCCGAGGCAGGCCACGCCGAACCGGCCGCCCTCCTCCTCACAGAACGCGGCCACCGCCAGCGGCCGCACCGGCGCCGCGCCGCGCTCGCGCAGCAGGTCGATCGCGGCGAACCCGGTCACCACGCCGAGCGGCCCGTCGTAGGCGCCCCCGTCGGGCACCGAATCCAGGTGGCTGCCGGTGACCACGCCGCCCCCGGGACCGGCTCCCGGGACGTCCCACCACGCCCACAGGTTGCCGTTGCGGTCGGCGGCCGACCGGAACCCTCGTTCGGCTGCATTGTCAAAGAACCAGCGGCGGCATTCCGCGTCCGCCGCCGTCCAGGAGAAGCGCCGGTAGCCACCGGTGCCGCCGTCCCGCCCGACCGGGAGCAGCGACTCCCACAGCGCGGCGAAGCTCACACCGGGCCCCGCACCGTCACGACGCCCGGCCGGGGTGCTCGAGCATGGGGATGCGCACGCCCCGGTCGCGGGCCACCTCGGCCGCCTTGTCGTAGCCGGCATCGGTGTGCCGGAGCACGCCCATGCCGGGGTCGTTGGTGAGCACGCGCTCCAGCTTGGCGGCGGCCAGCGGGGTGCCGTCGGCGACGCAGACCTGCCCGGCGTGGATGGACCGGCCGATGCCGACCCCGCCGCCGTGGTGCACGCTCACCCACGACGCCCCCGAGGCCGTGTTGACCAGGGCGTTGAGGATGGGCCAGTCGGCGATGGCGTCGGAGCCGTCGGCCATGTTCTCGGTCTCCCGGTACGGGGACGCGACCGACCCGCAGTCCAGGTGGTCGCGGCCCAGCACGATCGGCGCCCGCACCTCGCCGCTGGCCACCAGGTCGTTGAACGCAAGCCCGGCCAGGTGCCGCTCGCCGTAGCCGAGCCAGCAGATCCGCGCGGGCAGGCCCTGGAATCCCACCTTCTCCCCGGCCATCCGGATCCACCTGGCCAGCCCCTCGTTGCCGGGGAACAGGTCCAGGATGGCCCGGTCGGTGACCGCGATGTCGGCCGGGTCGCCGGACAGCGCCGCCCACCGGAACGGGCCCTTGCCTTCGCAGAACAGCGGCCGGATGTAGGCGGGGACGAAGCCGGGGAAGGCGAACGCGCGCGCGTAGCCGGCCGCCTCCGCCTCACCGCGGATCGAGTTGCCGTAGTCGAATACCTCCGCGCCCGCGTCGAGGAAGCCGACCATGGCCTCCACGTGGGCGGCCATGGACTCGCGTGCCCGGGCGGTGAACCCGGCCGGATCCTCGGCCCGCAGCGCCGCCATGTCCTCGAACATCACCCCGCGGGGCAGGTAGGTCAGCGGGTCGTGCGCCGAGGTCTGGTCGGTGACCACGTCGATCGGCGCGCCCATGGCCAGCAGCGCCGGCACGACGTCCGCGGCGTTGCCGAGCAGGCCGATCGACAGCGCCGTGCCCGCGTCCCGCGCCACCTCGGCCCGGCGCAGCGCATCAGCGAGGTCATCGGCGGCCACGTCGAGGTAGCCGTGCTCGATCCGCCGGGCGATGCGGGACGGGTCACAGTCGACGCAGATCGCGGCCCCGCCGTTCATCGTCACCGCCAGCGGCTGCGCGCCGCCCATCCCGCCCAGCCCCGCGGTCAAGGTGATCGTGCCGGCCAGCGTGCCGCCGAACCGCTTCTCCGCCACCGCGGCGAACGTCTCGTAGGTCCCCTGGAGGATGCCCTGGGTGCCGATGTAGATCCAGGATCCGGCCGTCATCTGGCCGAACATGGTCAGCCCCAGCGACTCCAGCCGCCGGAACTCCTCCCAGGTGGCCCACTGCGGCACCAGCAGCGAGTTGGCGATCAGCACCCGCGGTGCCCATTCGTGCGTCCGCACCACCCCGACCGGCTTCCCGGACTGCACCAGCAGGGTCTCGTCCTCGGCCAGGCTTTGCAGGGACATGACGATCGCGTCGTAGGCCGCCCAGCTCCGGGCGGCGCGGCCGGATCCCCCATAGACCACAAGCTGGTCGGGGTGCTCGGCCACCTCGGGGTCGAGGTTGTTCATGAGCATCCGCATGGCCGCTTCCTGTGGCCAGCCGCGGCAGCTCAGGCTGGTGCCGCGCGGGGCGCGGACCGGGCGGGCACCGGGCGGGGAAGCGGCGGCGTTAGCGGAATCCATGACTCCTCCTCGTTGAGTGCCAGGCCCCCATCATCCCAGGCCGGCAAGCCGGAATCGCCAGCCCGCATACGGCCCCGGTAGTGGCACTCGCGGCCCGCGCTAGGGCCGAAGGGTCACGTTCCAGGCGTCGAGAACGTCGGGCGCCCGGCTCGCGGCCGCAGCGCCCAGGACCGGATGCAGGTCCATGGACGGCGAGTACTTGCTGGCCGGCACCGTGCGGCCGAGTGCCTCGGCCATCGCCCGGACGTGGTGCGGCCCCGCGCCGCAGCAGATGCCCACGTAGTTCACCCCGAGACCGCGGGCCGCCACCGCGAAGTCCGCCATTTCGAACCTTGTGCAGCTGAACGGGTCGAGCGCGAGCGGGAAGATCCGGTCCGCACCTTCCACCTGCAGCGATTCCATCGTGGGCGATGCCTCGCTGGTCCGGTACGGGACCGGCTGCGCGGCCACGGCGCAGTCGACCAGGTCCCTGATCCTGGCGATCAGCGGCAGCATGGTGGCGGGCCCGCGGTCACAGTTCAGCCCGACGATGGCAGCGCCGTGGCCGGCCAGGATCCGGCACGCCTCGGCGTAGTCGTAACCATCGCAGGTTCTGGCCGGCTGGGTGGATGCCAGCGTCACCATGGCCGGCAAGCCAAGCTCGTGGCTGACCTCCAGGGCGATCAGCGCCTCGCCGAGGTAGTCGTTTGTCTCGGCGATGACAAAGTCGATGCCCTCCTCGGCGGCCCAGCCCAGCTGCTCGGCATACATCGCGCGCACCACATCCGCGGTAGCCGGGTCCCGCGGGTCGTAGGCCCAGGTGTTGCACACATTGCCGGCCACCAGGGCGCCGCCTTCCGCCGCCACCTCCCGGGCCAGCCGAACGGCCTGCCTGTTCATCGCCTCCAGGTCGGACTCCCGGCCCACCTGGCGCAGTTTCTCGCGGTGCGCGTAGTAGGTGAGCGCCACCATGACGTCAGCGCCCGCGCGCAGGAACTCCCGGTGCAGCTCGGTGACCGCATCGGGGAAGTCCAGCACCGCCTCGGGCACATATGCGCCCGCCTTGATATAGCCCCTGCGCTCCAGCTCGAATACGTATCCCTCGGCACCCAGCACCGTGCCCTGGGCAAGGCGGTCGGCCAAAGCCGAGCTGCTTTCCGTCATGACTGCGGCCCCTTCTCCCTCACTGCCAAGGCCATTGCTAGCAGGGTTCACTACGCCACCTGGACGGTGGGCGGCAAGTCGAGCGGACGGAGCTCGTCGGCGTAGCAGACCGACACGCGGCGCATGACACCGGTCCCATCGATGGTGTACTGGCCGAGCCGCCACAGCGGGGGCGAGTAGGCGTGCAGCGAGATGGCCTGCTCGGCCTCGTCGGTGAGACGGTGAATATGGTCGGGCCCGAAGGAGATCGAGCAGCCTTCGGCGACGACCCGGTGCGCGTGCTCGCCGCCGATGCGGGGATTGGACTCCACAAGCGCGCCCCGGACCACGCGGACCGCGCCGGCCGAGATGTCGTGGTCATGCCAGCCCGTGTCGTTCCCGGGTGACCAGCAGATGAGCCAGACATCGATGTACTCGTCGCGGTGGATCGAGGCGTAGTGCCGCCGGCCTGCGGCGTAGGTAACCTGATCGCTCCACAGATCCGGCCGGCCAGCCAGGTTCTCGACGAGTTCATCCAGTTCGCGCTGGTCGAGATACCGTGCGGGAAGCGCGGAGAAGGTCATTGCGGTCACTCCTTCCTTGCGGGACGGTCAGGCCCGGCCCGCGGGGCGGCCGGCACCATGCAGCAGCCGGGCCGGGTTCGTCACGCGGATTGCGTGGCGGGCAGCGTCGCCCAGGCCAAGGTCGGGATGCGGCTGCGCATACGGCCGGTCCGAGCCGAATACGAGCAGGTCGACGCCGAGCACGCGGACCACGGCGTCCGCGGCGCGGTTGCCGTAGCTGGACGTTTCAACGAATGCGCGCGGATCGGCCACCCCCCGCGCCAGCGGGCCGCCGCCGCGGGCGGCCAGGCGCTCGCCGTGCAACGGGCCCAGGCCCGCCAGCGCGGTAAAGCAGACCCGCAGCCGCGGGTAGGCCGGCCGGCCGTAGGCGCGGAACGCAAACCACGCCGCGTGCAGCTGCTGAACGTACGGGACGACGGGGGCCCACCATGCCGGGCCGCGTGCCGCTCCTGCCGCGGGTCCAGGGTGGACGAACAGCGGGAGGTCCCGTTCGGCGAGCACATCGAGCAACGGGCCGCACCATCGGTAGCCGGACTCGTCAGCGAGCGCGGTCGCCGGCAGCTGGAGCCCGGCGAACCCGCGGTCGAGCTGCTTGACGAGCCCGGCCGCGTCGATTTCCGTCAGGCAGGCCGCGGCCCAGCCGGTGAACGGGGGTCCCAGCTCGGCAACCCCGTCATGGTAGGCGTCGAGGAGCGGTACCGCTGCCTCAGGCCTCAGGTACTCGATGCCGAGCGGGCTTGACGGGCCGATCACAACGCGGCCGACATCGTCGCCGGCCGCTTGCGCGGCCCGCCGTGCGACGTCGTGGTCGGCCGGGCTCACCTCGAAGGGCGGTTCGCCGCAGGTGAGCAAGGTCCAGCCGTCAAGCCGCGGTGGCCCTGATCGCCGCCGCAGCTCCTCGGTAAGCACGCCCGGCCACAGGTGCTGATGGATGTCGACGTGCAGCTTGTTCCTCCGCTGATGGCTCGGCCGGCCGCGGGGGCTGTTGCCCGCGGGGCCGTCGGCCGGCACTGGCTGATCCGGTTCACTGAACCGGTTCACTTATCCGCTTCAGTGAACCGCTTCAGTACTCGCCGTGTCAAGGGCCCGGCCGCCTGCGCGGCTGCCGGGCGCGGCAACTGCCACTAGGCTTCTATGTCACGGCGTGGCGAGCTGGTACGGCGGCCGCGACAACTAGGCTGGCAAAGGGCCGGCGAACCCTGGGTTGGAGACGGTGCCGCAGCAACGCAAGCGCGCAACGATCCGCGAGGTGGCAGAGGCGACGGGGCTGTCACCTGCCGCTGTCTCATACGCCCTGCGGGGTATCCAGACCTCCGAGGAAACGCAGGAACGGGTGCGCCGCGCCGCGGCTGAGCTGGGTTACAACGTCGACCGGATCGCCCGCGCCCTGGCCAGCGGCCGGACCGGGACGGTGGGGCTGCTCTTCGGCTCCCTGGAGGATCTGTGGCAGCAGCTGCTCGGCGTTGGCATCGGCAGTGCCCTGCTTGCCCGTGACCACTACGCCCTCCTCGTGGACGCCGCCGACGACCCCGAGCGGCAGCTGCATCTCGCCCGCCAGCTCCGGGACCAGCGGGTGGACGGCCTCATCGTGCAGCCACTCGACCCATCGGATGAACGCTGGTCAGAGCTGGCCGAGAGCCTGCCCATCGTGTCGATCGGCGACGCATTGCACGGCGGGCAGGCGGCCGGCGAGGTGGTCTTCGACAACCGCTCCGGTGTCACCCTCGCCCTGGAGCACCTGCACAAGCTCGGCCACACGCGGATCGGGGTGCTGACCCCGACGCAGTCCAGCACGCCCGACCGCCCGGCCGACATCCACGTCACCGCGGAAGCCGAGCGGCTCGGCCTCGACGTGAGCATCATCAGCTCACCGCCGGCGCTCACGGCAGCAAGCGAGGTGGCGCACGAGGTGCTGTCGAAGACGGACCGGCCAACGGCACTGTTCTGTTTCGCCGACTCCATCGCCTACGGCGCCTATGCGGCGGCCCGCGAACTCGGCCTGCGCATCCCCGACGAGCTGTCGATCTCCGGATACGACGATCACCCGATGTCGGCGCTGCTGACACCGGCGCTCACCACGATGGACTGGAACACCGACCGGATCATCCGCGCGGCGGTCCGGCTCGTGCTCGCGGCCATCGAGCGAAAGCCTTACCGCCGCCGCACCGTCCAGCCACCGCACCTGCGCAAGCGCGGCTCCACCGGACCGAGGACCTGAGGGCGGGTCATGGCAAGCCCGCGCCTGCGGCGGCGGTGAGGATCGCGGCGATGTCTGCGGCCTCAGGCCGGCGTGGACACGATCTGGGTGCCGGCGATCCGTGCGCGCATGGTCACTCCTGCGGTGGGGGCGATGGGGGCGGGGCGGGCAGCCGGAGCGGGCTGCCGGTCAGGTCTTCGAGCAGCTTGACCGGGAGCATCTCACCCCCGGCATCCCCGTAGCGCGCGCGGGCCTGCCGGTAGACCTGCTCGACCGCCGCGCTGACCGGCACCGGCACCCCCGCCTCCCGGGCCAGGTCCACCGCAAGGCCGAGGTCCTTGCAGGCCAGCGCCAGCGCGAACCCCTCGTCGTAGTCGCCGTGCTCCAGCACGCTCAGCACATCACGGTCCAGGAAGTGGCTGGCCGCGGGGCTGGCGAGCAGGCAGCGCCGCAGCGTGGCCAGGTCGACCCCGGCCCGCGAGCCGACCGTGAGCACCTCGGCGGAGGCGGTCAGGTGCGTGAACCAGAGCAGGTTGATCATGAGCTTGACCGTGTAACCGGCCCCGTGCGGGCCCGCGTGCACGATCCGCTCCGGATCGCCCATGGCCTCCAGCAGCGGCCGGGCCACCGCGAAGGTCGCGGCATCGCCGCCGGCGAAGATCTGCAGCGTGCCTTCCCGCGCGCCCGCGGCCATGCCGCTGACCGGGGCGTCGAGCACCGCGATGCCGCGCGGGCCGGCTTCCGCCCAGATCCGGTCGGCGACGGCCGGGGTGCTGGTGGACATGTCGATCCACACCGAACCGGCCGGCATGCCTGCGAGCAGGCCGTCCGCGCCGAGCAGCACCTGTTCCACGGCGGGCGGCCCCGGGAGCATGGTGATGACCGCCTCCCGGTCCGCGCCCGCCTCGCGCGGCGAGGCCGCCCAGGTGGCGCCGTCGGCGACCAGGCCGGCCGCCAGATCCCGGCGCAGGTCATGGACGACCAGGTCGTGCCCCGCGGCCAGGATGTTGCGGCTCATCGGCGCGCCCATGTGGCCAAGCCCGATGAAGGCGACCTTCATGCTTTCTCCCGCTTCGATGGCGTCGAGAAGCCCGGCCGGGGGTGCGGGCCATCTCGCCGCCGGCCACCCGGATCCCCGTTTGTTCGCGCAGCATCCGCATGCCAGCGCCCGGCCGCCGACCCTGTTCCGGGGCCGCCCGGGGGGGTGCGCCGGCGGCAGGACTAGGCATCGCCGGGCCCGCCCGCCGGCGGCGCGACGTAGAACGGGTTGGCCGGCCGGAACCTGGCGGCGAGCGTGTCCGCGACCGGCGGCAGGCCCTCTGCCCCGGCGCGCAGCGCCTGCCGGATGGCGGCGCGGTTGTTCGCGTACACCAGGCCGGCCTCGGTGGCGGCAGGGTTTACCCACACCGCGGCGATCAGCAGCAGCCGGTCCGCATCGGCCTCGCTGATGATCCCCTCGCTGACCGCGTCGGCGACGCCGCCCGCGACGCCGGCCTGGGCCGCTCCCCAGGTGAGCACGCCGTGCGCCTCCCCGGTGATGGTTGCCTTGTTGACGAACAAGGTCAGCGGCTTGACCGCCAGCCCGGGCAGCAGCACCGCCACGAACGGGGTGTGCCCGGGGCGCGGGGTGGCCAGGGCCGTCGCCCAGGCCGTTCCCACCGGCCCGTCGCGGTCCCCGAGCACGGTGTTGACGTGAGCGGCGTCGGCGCCATCCCCGACGAAGCTCTCCCCTATGAGCATGCAGCCCTCCCGGATTTGCCTCCGAACGCGCCTGCTTCCGGCCGTCTGTGGATGAGGCTATCCGTGGCCGCCATGGCGGCCCGGCGGCCCCTCGGTGTTCCGGATATGTTCACCCGGGCCTTGCCGCCCCGGGCGGCGGAAACTACGCTTCCCCCAGCTACGGCATTCGCCTGCGGCGCGGGTCTCGCACCGTCAAAGAGTGCCCGCTAGCAGGGCGCTGGAGCAGAAAGCGGCGGTCCCAGGCAAGGCCCGAGGAGGGAGGCAGCCTTGGTAAGGCTGTTGACCCAGAAGAACGCGGCCAGGGGCAGCCTTGGCGTCGCGTATCCCCGGGGTCCTCGCGAAAACGCGTCAGCGTTTTTGCGGGGCGGGGTCCCAGCAGCCACGCTGCCGGGTGCTCGAGGGAGGCCAAGGTGGCGACGTATATCCTGAAGCGTCTCGGACTGGCGCTGGTGACCCTATGGTTGCTCAGCGTGATCGTGTTCTTCGCCTGCCACGTGCTGCCCGGCGACCCTGGGCGCGCGGTCCTGGGGAACCTGGCCGCGCCAAGCGCGGTGGCCGCGCTGGATCATCAGCTTGGCGTGGACCGGCCGCTCGTCGTGCAGTACTGGACCTGGATCACCGGGCTGTTGCACGGCAACATGGGTTTGTCCACACAGTTCCGGGCGCCGGTCGAGCCCTATATCAAGGCCGCACTGATCAACTCGCTCAAGCTGGCCGCCCTCGCCTTCGTCATCGTGGTGCCGCTCGGCATCGTCGGCGGGGTCGTCGCCGCGCTCAATTACGGTCGGACCGCGGACCGGGTCATCTCGGTGGCCGGGCTGTCCGCGACCACGGTGCCCGAGTTCGTCTCGGGGATCGTGCTCATCGTCGTCTTCGGCGTCGCGCTGAAGGTCCTGCCGGTCTCGGCATCGGCCGGGACCGGCGCCTCGCCCGCGAGCCAGTTCCAGCACCTGATCCTTCCCGCGATTCCCCTGGTGCTCGTCCTGTTCGGCTACATCGCGCGGATGGCGAGAGCCGGTACGATCGAGGCGCTGAACTCCGACTACGCACGGACGGCCACGCTGAAGGGGCTCAAGCGCTCGGTGGTGATCCGGCGGCATATCCTGCGGAATTCTCTGCTGCCGACGATCACCGTCATCGCCACCCAGACCGGCTACCTGATCGGCGGGCTGGTGGTCGTGGAAACGCTCTTCAACTACCAGGGAATCGGGAATCTCATCTTCAAGGCCGTTAACTCCAAGGACTTCCCGATGCTGGCGGCGGCCGTGCTGACCATCGGCGTCATATACATGGTGGCCACGCTCATCGCGGACATCCTCGCCACCATGCTGAACCCGCGGCTCCGCCTGGGAGGCGCCGAATGACCGACGTCGTAACGACGGCACCGGCCGCCGAAGTCGCGGTTGCGAGCGCGCGCGGCGAACTGCCGCCCTGGCGGCTGCTGCTGCGCAGGCCCACGTTCATCGTGGGTGCCGCAATCTTGCTGTTCTGGGTGGTCTGCGCGGTGTTCGGGCACATGATCGCGCCGCAGGACCCGCTCGCCCAGCAGTTGCTCGCGACGAACAAGGCTCCGTCCGGCGCTCACTGGTTCGGCACGGATCAGCTCGGCCGCGACGTGTTCTCCCGGGTCATCGTCGGCGCCAGGAGCATCCTGGTCATCGCTTTCTTCGCCACGCTTCTCGGTACCGTGGCGGGCACGGCGCTGGGCCTGGCCATGGGGTACCTCGGCGGCGTGGTCGACATGGTGGGCGGGCGGATCGTCGAGGCCGTGCTGGCACTGCCGCTGATCGTGGTCGCGATCATGTTCGTGGTCGCGGTCGGGGGCGGGGGATCTGCGCTGACCATCATTATCATCATCGGCCTGGTCTTCACGCCGCTGATCGCGCGCACGGTCCGCACCGCGGTGCTGGTCGAGCGGCAGCAGGACTATCTGGCCTCGGCCCGGCTGCTCGGCGAGAACCGCGCCTACATCATGTTCGTCGAGGTCCTGCCCAACGTCTTGCCAGCGGTCTTCGTCGAGTTCACGGTCCGGCTGGGGTACGCCATCTTCGCGATCGCCGCCCTGGCGTTCCTCGGCCTCGGCGTGCAGCAGCCGACCCCGGACTGGGGCGCGGACATCAACGCGAACTACGGGGTTCTGCCGGCGGGCTACTGGTGGATGACGCTGTTCCCGGCGCTGGCCATCGCCTCGCTGGTGATAGCGATCAACCTGGTCACCGACTCGATTGAGCAGGTGCTCGCGTCATGACCGCTACCGAGACCGCGGCCGCCGGCAGCGTGGATGACCTGACTCCGACGCTCCAGGTGGAGCACCTGGAGGTCACCCACCGGGTCCGGGGCAACGACCGCCGAGCGCTGCGCGACGTCTCGTTCCAGATCGGCCGGCGCGAATCGTACGGCCTCGTCGGCGAGTCCGGCTCCGGCAAGTCCACGGTGGCACTAGCGCTGACCAGGTACCTGCCGCGCAACGGCCGGGTGACCGAGGGCCGGATCAGCATCAACGGCCAGGACCCGCTGGCCATGGACGAGCACGCCCTGCGGGAACTGCGGGCTCGCACCGTCTCGATGGTGTACCAGGAACCGGGCAAGGCGCTGAACCCGTCGATCCGGGTCGGCCGACAGGTCGCCGAGGTATACGAGGTCGCAGGGCTGGACCGGTCGGCGGCGCAGGACAAGGCCGAGGCCATGCTGCGCACGGTGCAGATCTCCGACCCGGGCCGGGTGATGGGGCTGTACCCGCACCAGATCTCCGGCGGCATGGCGCAGCGGGTGGTCATCGCGATGGCCCTGGCCTCGGAGCCCTCGCTGCTGATACTCGACGAGCCGACCACCGCGCTGGACGCGACGGTCGAGGCCGAGGTGCTCGACCTGGTGGCCGCGCTCCGCGCGGACTTCGCCACCTCGGTGTTGTTCATCAGCCATAACCTGGCCGTGATCGCTAAGATGTGCGACCGGGTCGGCGTCCTGTACGCCGGAGAACTCCTCGAGGAGGGACCGGCTCAGCAGGTGTTCGAGGAGCCGCGCCACCCGTACACGGTCGGACTGTTGCGCTGCATCCCCCGCCGCGGCCAGCGCAAGGATGCCGGGCGGCTCGATACGATCCCCGGCTTCCTGCCGTCCCCCGGGCACACGCTCCCGGGGTGCGTCTTCGCCCCGCGCTGCCCGATCGCCGAGCAGCGCTGCCGCGAGGCCCCTCCGCCTGCCTTCTCGGTGGGCCCGGCCCGGAGCTCACGGTGCTACCTGCACGACGCCACATCGGATCTGCCCACGAACGCGCCGCCCGACATCCAGTTGCCGGCCAGCTATGACGCGACCGAGCCGGTCGTGTCGTTGCAGAATCTCTCCAAGACCTTCACCCACAGCGGCGAGTCGGTGCGGGCCCTGGTCGGCGTCAACCTCAGCCTCGAGCGGGGCGAGACGCTGGGCCTGGTCGGCGAGTCGGGCAGCGGCAAGACCACCCTGGCCCGGGCCCTGCTCGGCCTCATTGCGCCGGACGACGGCTCCGTCGTAGACCTGGACGGGGCCGCGCTGGCGGCCCAGGCGCAACGCCGTCCACGTGAGCAGCTCAAGGCGCTGCAGATCGTGTTCCAGAACCCGGATTCGGCGCTGAACCGCCGGCACACCGTCCGGCGCCTGATCAGCCGGCCGCTGTCCAGGCTGGCCGGCCTGTCCGGGGCGCGGCTTCGGGAGCGGCTGACCGACCTGGTCCGGTCGGTCCGCCTCGAGGAGCGTCATCTGAGCCTGCGGCCGAGCCAGCTCTCCGGCGGCCTGAAGCAGCGCGTGGCCATCGCCCGTGCGTTCGGTGGCGGGCCGCGGATCGTGGTCTGCGACGAGCCCACATCGGCGCTGGACGTCTCGGTTCAGGCGGCCATCCTCAACCTGCTGGCCGACCTCCAGGCCAAGGAGCAGGTGACCTACCTGTTCATCTCGCACGACCTCGGGGTCGTGCGGTACTTGTCCGACCGGATCGCGGTCCTCTACCTGGGCAGGATCATGGAACTCGGCCCGGCGGAGACTGTCTTCGCCGCGCCGCACCACCCGTACACCGAGGCGTTGCTGTCGGCGGTGCCCAGCATCGACGGCCAGCGTGCCGACCGGATCCGGCTGCACGGCGAGATCCCGTCCGCGGCCGATCCGCCCAGCGGCTGCGTGTTCCACACCCGCTGCCCGCGGCGGCTGGCCAGCGGGGTGTGCGAGACCACCGAGCCCCCGCTGGCGGAGGTGGCGCCGGGCCACCTGATGAGCTGTCACATCCCTATCGATCAGCTAACGATCCTGCAGCGGACCGAACAGGACAGTGACTGAGGGCATGGCCGGGGCATAGTTTCATTCGATTCGCACCAGCCGCACGCCGCGGCTGAGTGAAGTTCGCGGGAGGACCCAGTGGACATCGACCATGGCCGCCTCAGCCGGCTCCGCGATGGGCAGGGCGAGATTGCGAATCACGTCATCGACGAGTACGCCGCGGGACGGCTCTCCCGCCGGGATTTCCTGCGCCGCGGCGCTCTGGTGGGCATATCGCTGCCGGTACTCGGTGCCGTCATCTCGGCCTGCGGGAGCTCCAGTTCCTCGACGCCGAGCACTTCGGGTTCCAGCGCCGGCGCGGCCGGTGCCACGATCAAGGCCGGAATCGTCGTGCCGACGGCGACGATCAACCCGCTCACCGTGGCCGACCAGGGCGGGCTCGACATGCTCGCCCAGACCGGTGAATACCTGACGTTCTCGAACCAGCACCTGACGCTGCAGCCGGCGCTCGCCACGAGCTGGACGCCCAACTCCACGGCGGATGTGTGGACGTTCAAGATCCGCCAGGGCGTGAAGTTCCACAACGGCCATCCGCTCACCGCCGACGACGTCGTCTACACCTACAAGCTGCAAACCAACCCGAAGAGCTCGTCCAGCGCGCTGTCGGCGTTCGGCGGCGGGCTGACCCCCGAGGGCGTGGTCAAGGTGGACGACTTCACGGTCGCCTTCCACCTCACCTCGCCGAACGGGAACTTCCCCTACCTGACGTCGTCCGACAACTACAACATGATCATCATCCCGAACAACTACAGCCCGGCGCAGTGGCAGGGTTCCTTCGTCGGGACCGGGCCGTTCGTGCTGAAGAGCTACACCCCCAAGGTCGGCGCGTCGTTCACCCGCAACGCGCAGTACTGGGGCACCAAGGCCCTGCCCGCCGCGACCGAGTTCACCTTCTACGACACCCAGACGCCCCTGATCCTCGCCCTCACCGGCGGGACCATCGACGTCGTCGGGCAGTTCGCCGTCGCGGGCGGCGAGCAACTGCTCGCCCCCGGGGCCCCGTACAACATCATCAACCTCAAGTCGAGCGCGCACCGGCAGCTATCGATGCGCAACGACCAGGCGCCGTTCACCGACCCGCGGGTGCGCCAGGCGATCGCGCTCACGCTCGACCGGCCGGCCATCGTGCAGGCGCTGTTCAAGGGCAACGCCGTCGTCGGCAACGACTCCCCGTTCGCCCCCGTCTTCCCGTCGACGAACACCAGCGTCGCCCAGCGCGTGCAGAACATCGCCAAGGCGAAGTCGCTGCTGGCGGCCGCCGGGCACTCATCCGGGTTCACCACGCACCTGGTCACCGAGCAGTTCGTGGAGATCCCGCAGTACGCCCAGATCATTGTGCAGGCGGCGAAGCAGATCGGCGTGACCATCAAGCTGACGGTGGAGAGTTCGGCCGCTTACTACGGCAAGTCCACGTTCGGCAACTCGGACTGGCTCGACGCGACGATGAGCCTGGTCGACTTCGGGCACCGCAGCGTGCCGAACGTGTTCCTGACCGCGCCGCTGCAGACGATCAGCGCCACGAAGGGCACCGGTTCGTGGAACGCG
>Ga0306920_100003955_pt1 | contig 18904 bp, 19 predicted proteins | sample flu12Cox44000170_FD_204666 | JGI IMG/M metagenome (GOLD analysis project Ga0306920, IMG submission 204666) | Lab enrichment of tropical soil microbial communities from Luquillo Experimental Forest, Puerto Rico - flux4day.12C.oxic.44.000.170 (v2)... | ecosystem: Environmental > Terrestrial >... | reverse complement strand
CCGATGGGAAATGCTTGCATTATTACTTCTACTTCCTCGACGAAGAGCTAGGGTTGACTTACGTGCGTGTCCCCACCTGGTTGCCGTGCCGCTTGCAAATCTACTTCAACGGGCATAACTGGCTGGCGGCGCAGCTGCGGAAACAGAACATCCCCTACGAGTTGCGGGACAACGCGTTTGTGGAGATCGGCGATTGGCGACAGGCACAGCAGATTGCCGACGGTTGGCAGGCGAAGCGGATTCACCGGAAGCTGGACGAGTTTGCCCAGCGCTTCTGCCCGATCTTTGGTCAGTTGGGCGTGCAGTATCACTGGAGTATCGATCAATGTGAATACGCCACCGACATCGTCTTTCATCGGCAGGCGGATCTGGCAGCCATCTATGAGAACCTGACACGCACCGCCGTGCACAGCGTCAAAGCGGACAACATTGCCACTTTTCTGGGAAAGAAATTGCACGGCAACTACCAGGACGAGATGGGTAACCGCTTCAACATCCGTATCGAAGGGACGCGGATCAAACACACCATGGGACCGGTGTCCCTCAAGTTGTATGACAAATTTGGCTTGATTCTACGAATCGAGACCACGGTCAATGATGTCTCCTTTTTCAAGCACTACCGCCAGGTAGAACATCGCGACGGAAGCCAAGAGATGAAATACGCCGCCATGCAAAAAACCATCTATAGCCTGCCCGCCCTGCGGGAGCTGCTGCTGGCAGCCAACCGCCGCTATCTGGAGTTCCTCTCGGCCATGGAAGACAACACCGCCGGAACCAACAAGCTGAACAAGATCTCACGTAAGGCGGAAGACGCGGGCCGCTCCTATCGTGGCTTCAACTTCTTCGATGACGAGGACCAGGAATTGTTCCAATCCCTGGCCCGCGGTGAGTTCAATATCAGCGGCTTCCAAAGTAAAAATCTTCGCCGGCAACTGCAGCATAAAACCAACGGCCAAATCTCACGACTGCTGAAACGGCTCCGCCTTCATGGCTTGATCAAAAAGATCGGCAAAACCTACAAGTACTACCTCACCCCCTTCGGCAAGCAAGTGATCACTCTCGGGCTAAAGCTTAAACACCTCTACATCATTCCCCAGCTTTCCCTTGCTACGGCAGGTTGAAACTTCTTGCCAGAATTGGCAAGCCTTTCTTTATAGAGGTACTAACACAAGGGTTTTGCAACAGCCTTTAGCTAGTGGCGCACAACGGGACAAGGTACAAACCATCATCAGCCTTGGTATTGCGGCACGGGGACGGAACGAAATCATGAAGTGAGCGTGCGGTGTTAAGGCTAGAGGCCGAGCTTCTTGACTTCTTCGTTGTAGTACTTGCGGTACAGAATGTCCCACTCCTGGGAGCCTTCGAGGATGGTGCGACGTTGGTTCTCAATCTTCTGCCGGGCGGCCTGATCGATCTTGGCTTCCTGCGCCAGCATCTCTTCGAGAATCCGGCGTGCTTCCTGTCGGATCGTGTTGCGGTCTTCAAGAAAGTCGACATTTTCCAACGTGGCCAGCGTATCGGCTACCGCGTGGGCTAGCTTGTTTACCTTTTCGCGGCTGATTCGTTCCGGCTTGTCACGCTCGATCCTCACAGCACCGCCTTGTATTTACGCACCAACTCGTTCTTAATCTTCTTGAACATCTCCTGGTAGTTGGCGCCGCTGCGTCGCATCTCGTCGGAGTAGGTCTCGAGGATGATACGGACTTCGTCGTTAATGCGGTCTTCGAGGCTGAGTTCTTCCAGCAGCGCAGCGTTGATACTGTTGGTGACTGCTTGCTTGTCGGGGGCCTCGATGAACTCCCCCGCGATGAGCTTGTTTGTGACCCCGCGGGCCAGATAGCTCACATATTCTTTGGAGAAGAGCATGGTAGTGCGAATCGGGTGGTGAAACAGGCTAGTTTAACACACGGTTTTTGCGGGTTCCTTCCCATCCACGGACCCTGTTTGGGAGAGAAGTGGAGGAACTCGTGCAGCTTGATTGTTTGCGTTGTGTCGGGTCCTTGCCATCGGAGTATGATGAGGTATCGCGTCAACCCAAGCCCATGATCGCGGCCCTGGCTTGCGAAAATGGGTGATACCTGAGGGTGCGCCGCGCGAGATTGCAAGAAACTATGTCGGACGACCTTTCCAGCCTGAGAGACGATATGGTGGCCTTTATCGTGGGGCATGGCATGAGCCGCTTCCAGGGCTACGTCACCGAAGACGTCCACAGCGTCATGTGGGATCCGCGTGACAACCCGGACAGCTGGAAGGACTATGTTGAGCTGGCCAAGAAAGCGGGGTCAGCCTTTCTCTCGATGGACGAGGAAGTTCTTGAGCGTGACGAGCTCGATTACTTGATTCAGCGCCTGCAGCAGGCCACCTATCCCACCGACGAGGATTTGGAAGAGGCGCGCTGGTTGCGGAGTTATGTGGGCAAGACTGGTTTCATTCAGCTCGGCTGGCCGCACCAGGGCATCATGTTCCTGTACGAGGTCAGCACTGAGTGGTATGACCGGTACCAGCACCTTCTGGACCTCGTAGAAGACTTCGGCACGCTCGCCATAGATGAGTCCGACCAGGACGACGAACACTGAGGTGCGCTGGTCCTCACGCAAGGCGGATCCCAATTCTGTTGAACGCCTGACGGCGGAGGCAGGGTTGACTCCGACGCTGGCACGGTTGCTGGCGACACGCGGCATCGCGACCGCAGACGAGGCGCAGCGGTTCCTGAATCCCGCGATCGATCAGTTGCATTCGCCATATCTGCTGTCAGGGCTGCGAACGGCAGTTGAACGACTGCGCGCGGCCGTCGAACGCGATGAGACGGTCTTTATCTACGGGGATTACGACGTGGATGGCACCACCGCAATCGTTATCCTCCGGACGGCGCTCGAGCTTTGCGGCGGCAAGGTCGAGTATCACGCGCCCCACCGCATTCGCGAAGGCTACGGCATGCGCGACGAGGTGATCGAGCAGGCGGCAGACCGAGGCATCCGGCTCATCATCAGCGTGGATACGGGCATTCGTGCCTTTGCCGCAGCGGAGACGGCCCAGCGCCGGGGCATCGACCTCATCGTCACCGACCATCACCTGCCGCAATCGGACGGCGTGCCTAAAGCGCTGGCAGTGGTGAATCCCAATCAGCCGGGCTGTGACTACCCCTGTAAGTCTCTGTGCGGTGCCGGCGTCGCGTTCAAGATCGCGCAGGCATTACTGGAGGAGACTGGACGCGCGCGCTTGCTCCCGTCATTTTTGAAGGTTGTAGCCATTGCAACGATCGCGGATGCTGTACCGCTGATCGGCGAGAACCGCGTCTTCGCGAAGCTCGGACTTGATGGTTTGCGCAAGCCGGTGAATGCTGGATTGCGCGCGTTGCTGGCGAACTGCCAACTCGATGGATCACGTCCGCTCACAGCTGGCGATATCGCCTTTCGCGTGGCTCCCCGGCTGAATGCTGCTGGACGGATGGATGTCGCGGAGCGCGTCATCCAGCTCTTCAACGAAAAAGATGCCACTCGCGCCGCCGAGATGGCCATGGAACTCAATGAGTTAAACGGCGACCGCCAGCAGGAAGAGCAGCGAATTATCGATGAGATCTCCCAAAAAATCGAGGCGTCACCCGAGCTGAAAAGTGCGTATTGCCTGGTCGTCGACGGCGAGGGCTGGCATCGCGGCGTGATCGGCATATGCGCTACGCGTGTGGTGGAGCGCTACCATCGCCCGACCATTATCTTCTGCCGTGAGGATGGCGAAGCCTACGGCTCAGGGCGATCGATCGAGGCATTCCATCTGCTGGAAGCACTGGAATCGTGCCCAGAGCTGTTTACCAGGTTTGGCGGACACGCCCACGCGATTGGTTGCTCGCTGCCGGTGGACAAGATTGGTGCTCTGCGCGTGCGGCTTGATGCTCAGGCTCGCGAGCGGTTGACCCCCGCGGACTTTGTTCCGATCCTCGAATACGACGCTGAACTATCGTTGGATGAAGTCGACCAGCGTTTTTGGGAGTCGCTCGAAAAGCTCGAGCCATTTGGGGTGGGCAATCCGAACCCGGTGTTTGTAGCGCGATCAGTGAAGCTTGTGCAGCCTCCCAAGCTGCTGAAAGACAAGCACATCAAGCTGCGAGCGATAGGAACCGCGAATCCCCCCGATGGGCGGTGGCAGCGTGGGCACGATGTGATGGGCTGGCGCATGGCGCAGCGCGCCGCGGCAGAAACCTTGTTGGTCGGGGATGTCCTTGACCTGGCATTTACCGTCGACTACAAGCAGCATCCTGAGTTCGGCGGCGTGCAGCTGAACCTGGTGGATTTTGTGCGTCCCGCGGGGATTGTGGCCAGTACTCCGTCCACCCCATAGGGCTTTACAGGTCTCCTGTGTGGCCTGTAGTATTCCCCTCCAATGGAAACTGTGGTCGACCGCGTGTGCCCCAGTTGTGGCAATGCGTGCCTCCCGGACGGTCAGTTCTGTTTGTTCTGTGGCGATTTGCTTCCTGAGTCAGGTCCAAGAGCAGTAGCATGGCCTCTGGCACCTGACACGATGACTGACTCCGCCAGCGTCGGCCCGGCCGCTCCTGAGTACGCCGGGTTCTGGCTGCGCTTTTGGGCGAGCCTCTTCGACGTGGCTTTGGAGTGCCTCGTGGCCCTGGTGCTGACCGCGGTGCTGGATTACGGGTTGCGATGGTTCGGTGCGCGGCATGGCTTAGAGCCGGCAACCTCTGCGTTCTTGTCCGGAATGGCGTTCATCCTGATTCTGACCATTGGCGCGTGGCTTTACGTTGCGTTCATGGAGAGCTCAAGCTGGGGTGCCACCCTGGGAAAGCGCTTGCTTGGATTGCGGGTTGTGACTTCTACCGGTTACCAGCTGACTTTTGGTCAGGCCACGATTCGGCATGTCATGAAATTCATATCGCTGTTTACAGCCGCCATAGGGTTCATGATGGCGGGTTGGACCAAGCGCCGCCAGGCGTTACATGACATCCCTTTGGACTGCCTGGTGATCCGCGTACCGAGACCTTCGATCTCACTCTTCGGTCGCTAGCTCTTCTGCAGCGAAGACGCCAGAATTTCTTCAGCCGCACGCAGTCCGCTGGCATAGGCGCCATGTACAGTTGCATGATGGCCGTCGCTCTGGGTTGCCTCTCCCGCAAAAAACAGGCGGTTCCCCAGAGGCAGCGCGAGTAGCGCTTGCGCTTCCATTCCTCCCGCCAGGACGTAGCTGTATGCTCCCCGCGAGAACTTGTCGGCCTGCCGGTCATGAAAGTACGAGCGAACGAAGCGACGACCTAGGGCATCCTCCGGCAGCCCGAGGATGCGCGTCAGGGCGTGCAAGGCTTCTTTCTCCAGGCGCTGCTGCGACCAACCCGCCTTCGCGGCGGCTGATGGTCCCGCCGACCAAGCCACCAACAGGGGTAAGCGCAGGGGCATCGCTGTCCAAAAGGTCGGGAAGACCGGGTGGCGTGTAAAAAGAAAATGCAAGTCTGGAAGGGTTTTGTCGCCCATGTGGGTGCCATCCTCCCAAAACAGGAATCGAATTGCAGCGTCAGGCGTACCACAGATCCCATACTGAGTTTGCGCAAGGCTTCTTCTTTTTCGACAAGTGAAGGGTTGAAAACCACGGCCCCGGGGTCGCGCGGCTTTCTTTGGAGCACGCCGAGAGGCAAGGCCACTACCACTTGCCGGGCGTTGACCTGGAAAGTTTTCCGGAGTTCCGTCTTGCTGCGACGATGACCGGGTCGTGGCCCCATTCGACGCCTGGTGACGACGCTCGCAGTGCGGACTTCCACCATGGGAGCTAAGTCGTTACAGAGTGATTCAACCAATCGGCGGTAACCTCCAGCGATGTGGAATCCGCGATGCCCGTCAGTCTCCTGCTCGGCGTGATCGCCGGCAATGATGGAATGAGTGCTGATTCGGGATGGATCGGCCGCATGAAATCCCTCGACGAAGGACCGTGCCCAGCCTCTCTCTTCTTCCGGCACATTGGCGAACCGGTGTTGGAGCGTGATGCCGAATGGTTCGTCGGGAGAGCTGCTGGGATCGAGCTGGTCGAGTTCTTTGAAGAGATCGAAGCTCGGCTTCATCACACACTTCGAAACCATCTTCGGCTATCCGGTGGCTATGCCCAGCGGAGTTCAACAACCGTAACTCGTGCGCCTCGAGGTATTCGTCGAGCACCTTCGGCGTGCCGTGGACGAATTCGGCCCCGAGTTCAATAGCATGCTCCGACGTGAGGCCAGGCAAGCTACGAATTCGGCCTCCAACGCGGTCCCGAGCTTCCAGCACCAGGACCCGACGCCCAGCCTGGCCGAGGCGCTCACCCGTCGCCAATCCCGCAACACCAGCCCCAAGCACAACTACGTCAAACTGGTCCACATGCCTCTCGATTCAGGGTCGAATTCTTCGAAAACCCCTTGGATGCTGAAAAATTCAGCAACCGCATCGCGGTGTTAGACACCGACTGATGCGTTTTTCACCGGCGACGCTGTGCCGGCTCTTTCCTACGATGCAATGTACGACAGCGAGCGGGTAACCACTGCTCACCCCGTTGCGAAATCCATCACGACCCGGAGTGACCAGCGTCACTGCGTAGCCTGGCGACGGTATTCAACACTGAAGCCGTGGACGGAGGTCAGCAAAATCAAGGTCCTCCGCGGAGCGCCAGGGTCTCGGGCCAAGACGTTCACAAGGCTTCAGCTTTCCTACAACTTTATAAAAGGGAGAAGTCATGAAGAAGGTCATTTTGGCGGTTTTCGTCACCGCTATCGCGCTGTTTCTCATTCTGCCTAACCTTTCCTGGGCGCAAGCCGATCTTTACAAAGCCAAGTGCGCCGCCTGCCACGGGGCCGATGGCAAGGGCTCTGCCGCGGGGCAAAAGATGGGAGCCCCGGCTTTCTCGTCCGATAAGGTTCAAAAGGCATCCGACGCCGAGCTGGCTGATTTCATCGAGAACGGCGGGCCGCAGAAGAAGGCTTCTCACGCTTTCGCCAGCAAGGGTGTAACTGCAGCCGATGCCGAGAAGCTGGCTGCTTACGTCAAGACCCTGAAGTAGGTAGTCCGGCAGCAAACGCCGGAATGGAACTATTGGTAGTCGCGCAAGCCAAACCGGTCCCAGGGATGGCCGGTCTGGAGTGCCCCTTCCCCCTCGCCATCGCCCGACGGCGCGGTCGCACGCGCCGCTTCATCCTGCCGAGGTCCGACTGGGCCGCCTGGGCGAGTCGGGAGAAAGCATATGAGCAAGGGACTTCTGTACGATGCCACGATGTGCATCGGCTGCAAGCAGTGTGAGCAGGCCTGCGCCACCGAAAACGGCCTTCCTTACGACGACTCGGTCGCCAGCCAGGAATTTACCTCGGCCCACAAGTACACCGCCGTCCTCAACCGTCAGGACAAATTCATGCGTAAGTTGTGCATGCATTGCGAAGATCCGGCCTGTGCCTCGGTCTGTCCGGTGGGCGCTCTCAAGAAAACGTCGCTTGGTCCGGTGACCTATGACAAGAGCAGGTGCATGGGATGCCGCTACTGCATGGCTGCCTGCCCCTTCGGGGTTCCCAAATACGAGTGGGAACGAGCAATACCCGGCGTACGCAAGTGCATTCTGTGCGCGAACAGGGTCGCTCGCGGCGGGCAGACGGCGTGCGCCGAGATTTGTCCCACGGGCGCCACCAAGTTCGGTGACCGTGACGAGCTCTTGGAAGAAGCCAGGAAACGCATTCACGACCATCCCGGCGCGTACTTCGCTCATATCTTCGGCGAGACAGAAGTCGGCGGCACATCGGTGCTGCTGCTGTCGTCGGTCGGCTTCGGGGCGTTCGGGTTTCGTAACGATCTGACGGAACGAGCTCTGCCCAGATACACCTACCAGGTGCTGTCACGTATTCCCGACTTCGTGCCGTTGTTCGGCACTCTGCTGGGTGGCGTGTACTGGATTACTCATCGCCGTCAAGAAGTCGCTGCGGCTGAAGCAGAAGAAGAGAATGAAAGGGGGGACGCGCGGTGAGCATTCCCAAATTCCGCTTCACCTTCTGGAAGGCAATCTTCGCCGTGATCATGGTCGCGGGAATTTACGGTACGTACATCCGCTTCTTCCGCGGCCTTGGAGCCTCGACCAATTTGAGCGATCAGTTCCCCTGGGGCCTGTGGATCGGCTTCGATGTGATGTGCGGGGTCATGTTGGCGGCTGGCGGCTTCACCCTGACCGCCCTGGTCGAGATCTTTAACATTGAGCGGCTGCATTCCATTGTCCGGCCCACCATCCTCACCGCTTTCCTGGGATACCTGTTGGTCTGTGCGGCCCTGATGTATGACCTGGGGCTGCCTTGGAACATCTGGCACCCGCTGATCATGCGCAATCCGCACTCGGTAATGTTCGAGGTCGCCTATTGCGTGATGTTGTACACCACGGTGTTGGCGCTTGAGTTCTCCCCCATCGTGCTAGAGCACTTCAACCTCCAGAAGCCGCTTCAGATCGTTAGGCGGCTGATGATTGTCCTTGTCATCTTTGGGGTACTGCTCTCGACGTTGCACCAGTCTTCGCTGGGCACGCTTTACCTGATCATGCCCAACAAGCTGCATCCGTTCTGGTACAGCCCGCTGCTGCCGGTGTTCTTCTTCCTGTCGGCTATAGCGGTCGGCTTGGCGATGACCATCTTCGAGTCATCGATGAGCTCCAGGTACTTCGGCAGGGAGCTCGAAGTGCCGATCCTGCGCGACCTGGGACGGGGCCTGGTCGTGGTGTTGGCGCTGTACGGAATCCTCAAATTTGAGGACCTGCTCCATCGCGGCGTCTTGAAACAGGTGCTGGTGCCGGGATATGAACAGCGGTTCTTCCTGGTGGAGATCGTGTTATCCGTACTTGCGCCATTGGCCTTGCTCATGGTCCCTCGCGTCCGCGACAGCGCGCAGGGTCTCTACTTGGCGGCCGTGCTGACGCTGCTGGGATTCGTCACCAATCGACTGAACGTTACCATCACTGGCGTGGAGAACGCAGTGGGCGCGCGCTACGCGCCAAAATGGACCGAAGTCGTGATCACGGGGATGTTCGTTGCGCTTGGCTTCGCCTTCTTCGGACTGGTCGCGAAGTACCTGCCAATCTTCCCCGAGTCGAAAGTGCCTCTGCCCGGACTTGGCAGGGTGGAAACTCGAGAGCTTGCGGTGCCTGCAAATGTCGGAGACTGACAACACGGGTGAGCCCTCGTCCTCAGCTTCGGATGGGGTGCTTGCAGGCTGGCGTTCAACTTGGCTGCGCAAGCTGGGCTACAGCGTCAGCGCCAAGCTGATGGCCCTCCTGTTCCTGGCAATGGCCGTCTTTTTTTTCCTCCTCGGCTACTTTAGTGTCCGGCTTCACCGCAAGCATCTGGAAGCGGCGGCGTTGGTCAGCGCGGAACAGCAGAGCGAGGTTTTGCATCGCAGCGCTTCGCGTTACATGCTGCGCAATGACCGGGTCGGCCTCTACGAAATGATGCTGAACATGGCGGATCAGCCCGGCATCGTGCGGGTGCGCATCATGAACCCGCAAGGCGTCATCAGTTACTCCACTTACGCAGCCGAAGTTGGGAATATGGTCGACAAGGGTGGGGAGGCGTGTTATGCGTGCCACGCCCGGTCGCAACCGCTCACCCGGCTGAGCCGCTCCGATCGATTCCGCGTGTACCGCACGGACGGCTCTCGCATCCTGGGAGTGATCACCCCCATCGAGAACCAGCCGGCCTGTTCCAACGCCGCCTGCCACGCCCATCCGGCAAGCACCCAGATCCTGGGCGTTCTCGATACCAATCTGTCGCTCGCCAAGGTTGATGAAAGCCTGGCGCAGGATCGCCACACCATGTTCGCTTACACGGCATGCGCTATGAGTGCGGTCATTGCCCTGAGCGGACTGTTCGTCTGGATCGTCGTGCGCAACCCGCTGCGCGAGTTAAAAAAAGGCACAGAGCGGGTCGCCACCGGCAAGCTGGGCACACAAATTCCGGTGACCTCCCACGACGAGGTTGGCCAGTTAGCACAGTCGTTTAACGAGATGAGTGCCCGGCTGCAACTTGCCCAGGCCGAGATTACAGCGTGGGCGCACTCGCTGGAAGATCGCGTCGAGGAAAAGACCCGCGAACTGAAGCAGGCTCACCAGCGCATGATGCATGTGGAAAAAATGGCAACGATCGGCAAGATGGCCGCCGTGGTCGCGCACGAGATCAACAATCCCCTGTCCGGCATTCTTACTTATTCCAAGATCGTAAAGCGTTGGATTGAGAGCCATGCGTCTGGCATGCCTCGCAAGGATGAAATGACCGGCTCCTTGGACATCGTGGCGAGCGAAAGCAAACGCTGTGGTGAGCTCGTGAAGAACCTGCTGAGCTTCTCCCGGATTTCTCCTATGAATCTGACGTGGTGCGATCTTAACCACGATATCGACCGCTGCCTCCGCCTCGTGCAGCATAAGATGGACATGGCCAACATCCAATTAACCCTCGATCTTGCCCGCGACCTGCCTGTCATACATTGCGACCCCAACCAGATCGAGCAGGTAGCCCTGGCCCTGGTGATCAACGCCATCGACGCCATGCCGCAGGGTGGCAATCTATGGGTGAGCACACGAACGAGCGACAACGGGGAGGTCGAGCTTCTTGTTCGGGATGACGGCATTGGAATTCCCGAGGAGCATCTCCGGCACGTTTTCGAGCCGTTCTACACCACCAAAGAGTCGGGCGGTTCGGGGCTGGGGCTGGCGATCAGTCAGAACATCGTCGAGCGCCATGGTGGCCGGATCGAACTGAAGTCAACCGCGGGGCGAGGAACGAGCGTCCACGTATTTTTGCCGGTAGACAGTCAGGCGCCGGCTGTTGCAACCGAGAAGAGGGACGTGCTGGCGCATGCGAGGTAGAGACATGACCAACGGTAAACTGCTGATCGTGGATGACGAACTGAGCGTGCGTGACTCACTCGCCAAGTGGTTCGGCGAAGAAGGCTATGAAGTCGCCACTGCCGAGAGCGCGAACCAGGCGCTCACTCGTGTCGCGGAGCAGGTGTTCGATGTGGCGCTGGTGGACATCAAGATGCGCGGCATCGACGGCATCGAGCTTCAACGACGACTGCACGAGATCTGTCCTGACATGCTGGTCATCATCATGACGGGATATGCCTCCGTGGAAACCGCGGTGGTAGCGTTAAAAAACGGCGCCTACGATTACGTCAATAAGCCCCTCGATCCCGAGGAGACCGCACACCTTGTCGCCAATGCGATGACCCACCGGAAAACCCAGCAGGAAAATGTGCGACTGAAGCAAACCGTGGCTGAGATCACACATCCGTCGGAGATTGTCGGGCAGGGTGCGGCGATGAAACGTGTCTTCGACGCCATTGAGACCGTCGCGCCAACGGATGCGACAGTGCTGATCACTGGAGAGAGCGGTACAGGCAAGGAACTGGTGGCACGAGCAATCCACGCCGGCAGTTCGCGACGCTTCCATCCCTTGGTCGTAATTCATTGTGGTGCGCTGACCGAAAGCCTGTTGGAGAGCGAGTTGTTCGGTCACGAGAAAGGCGCCTTCACGGGAGCCCAGTACCGCAAGAAGGGCAAGTTCGAGATCGCCGAGGGTGGGACAGTCTTTCTTGACGAGATCGGCGATATCAGCCTGAAGACGCAGACCGACCTGCTCCGCGTGTTGCAGGAGCGTGAGTTCGTTCGCGTCGGTGGTAATCAGACGATCCGGGTGGACTTCCGCTGTGTTGCTGCTACCAACAAGAACCTGGAGCAGCTGATCGAAGAAGGGAAGTTCCGGCCGGACCTTTTTTACCGGCTGAATGTGTTTCATATTGAGCTACCGCCATTGCGCGTGCGCCGGGAAGACATTCCGCTACTGGTCAATCATTTTGTCGGCAAGTTCTCCACCGAGATGAATAAAAAGATCACGCGCGTTGCGCCGGCAGCGATGAACCTGTTGCAGCAATACCATTGGCCGGGTAATGTGCGCGAGTTGGAGAACGCCGTCGAGCGCGCCATGGTGGTAGCCCAGGAGCCCGAGTTGCGCGAGCAGGACTTCACCCTGAAGGCAAAGAATGGAAGCGTTTCGAATGGCGATGTGCGCAGCCTGGAAGACGTGGAACGCGCGCACATTCTACGGGTCCTGGAAGAGTGCGGCGGCAACCAGACGCGCACAGCTGAAGTCCTGGGCATCGATCGCGTTACTCTGCACCACAAGCTGAAGAAGTACGGGTGGAAGCGCCGCGAAAACGAACTGGTCGGCGCAGAAAGCCGATGAAAAAGCTGCAACTGCTGCCGGTAGGAACGGTGGACGCCGGCCTGCTTGAGTGGCTGGGGCGGGCGCTGGCCCAGAAGTTTCGTGTGGCGACGGAAATCCTCGCGCCGTCGCTGGATGTCGCCTTCGCAGAGCACGCCGAGCGAGAACAGCACCACTCTTCTGAAATCCTCGGCTGCATGCAACGATATGTGAAGGGCAGTACCTGGCGCCTCCTGGGTGTGACTGGGCTCGATCTGTACATTCCTATCTTGACTTTTGTCTTCGGAGAGGCGCAACTAGGCGGCACCACGGCTGTCGTGTCCTATCACCGGCTGCGGCAGGAATTCTATGGCTTTCCTCCCAATCTCGATGTGCTGGCGAACCGGTTGTTGATCGAGTCGGTCCACGAATTAGGACATACGTTGCAGCTCACCCATTGTCATGATTACCGGTGCGTGATGGCGGCATCGCACGCCGTGGAGTGGATTGACATCAAGGACAGCGGCTTCTGCGAAGATTGCCTGGCGCGAGCCGTGGAAGCGGTGTGAGAAAACGCTTTTCTCGCCTCGGCCATCTGGTCCACAACGATAATTGTCGGGATGCCTTGGACGGTTGGCCTTGCGCGGAAAGAAATATTGCCGCGTAGCAGGCCGCAGAGAGGTTCTTCGGGTTGCTGGTCCGTGCTAAATGGCGGTGGGCTGGGGTCGTTTGGCAGTTAGGACGAAGTGGCACTCTCTTGGTGTCGAGCTGATCGAAACCGGCCCCGAGAGAGTCGCAGCGCAAAATCCGATGAGATACACCGCCCGGGATCACCAGTCACGTCAGCCCCGCGGCCCGTGCAGTTGCGTGGAGCCTTGAGGTTCGTCATATCGCAGGGCGCCGGCAACGTCGGCTTCAAGGCACATGCTGCTACGTTCTCACCGATGGACTCCTCGGGCTACTTGGAAGCGGTCTTCGCTGGCTTCGGCAAGTCACTCCAGGTACCGCTGAACACCCTGCCACACTTACTCTTGTGCTCTGCGACCATGGCTGTCATCGCCATCACTCCCATGACCAGGAAGATCACAAGGAAAACAACCGCAATCACGAGGACTGGCATACATCACCTCGGGGTTCATTCTGTCGCGGAGCCAACCATCTCTTCCGTGATTGCAGTCACAGGTGGGTGTGAGGTGCAGACCATCGAGACAGAGCTTGGGGTTCCAGCTCTCAGCAGCCCCTCGGCTCGAATCTGGCTGATGTGATTGGGCAGCAGACCCATATAACTGCCCATCATGGTGAGCTGCCGCATGGTGACAAAGGGCTCTTGCTGTCCACCCCCGATGAAAGGTGAGACCCTCGGCCACGCAGCCATGGTGGGGAAGCAGGTGCGGAGAAAGGCTGCAATGTCGACCCGGCTTGCGGTCTGAGCTTGTAAGGATTTGAGAACCGCGTCACCAGTAAATGCCCACTGGCGTGCCCATACGACCATGTGTATCCCGAAACCTGCCACTACCACAAGCGCAGAAGTGATGAGCCATTTCCCCGGTCGCCGCCCCTGGTTCAGGCTTGTTGCTGATGGGCCCAGGTTGGCGATGGAACGATGTGTGGCGGTGGAGTGCTCCCGGCACGTATCCGTCTCGTAGCAAGGTTTGGACATGAGATGAGGGGTTGCGCCCCGGCGTTTTTTCGAATCCCTTGCGACATGTTCACAGCCTTTTTGAAGTTCCTGACCAGCAGGTCGGTGATAGAGCGAGGGCGCTCGGCGAGTGCCACACGGACTGAAGTCAGCTTGAGGCTCTGATGCGGCGTAACCACGGTTTGTCTTGCGGTTTCAGCCAGACGCACGGTGGTTCAGCCATGCTGGTAATGGTGCCAAAGTGACATGGCGATTACTCGGTGTGGCCTCTTTGAGGCTTTGCAGTTTGAGCACGTGGTTGGTTCGCTGAGACTACTGCACCGTGCGGCCACGTTCTGGAGCGGCCGACCACTGTTTGGCTTCGAAGTCGCGGAATTGTTGTTCCAGCTTCCATTGCAGGCGGGCTTTTTGGCTGCCATCGAGGAGTCTCTGGCAACCTGTTGATGGTTTCGCACTGCCCCGGTCAGTTGTGCAGGCTTTGACAAGGGTGAAGGCAGAGCTGTCACTCCACAGGCTGTCTCCCGGGATGAAGGCGAGCTCGAGGCTGGTGCGCGCCATTCTCTTTAGCTGTGAGTAAGTGAGGTCCTGTTCTTCGACACCTTTCAGGTATTCATGCGTCATGTCTGAGCGGGCCACACCCTCGTCGTCGGTTGCAAGCGAAACCGGTACGCCGGCGCGGAGATAAGCATGCAGGGGATGGTGCGGGCCGCGCACACCAAGGATCACGTCATTGCTGGTGAGACAAATCTCAACCATGATCTTGCGCTGGGCCATATCGCGCATAAGGTCGGCGGGACGGGTCTCATTCATGACGTCCACTCCATGGCCAATTCGCTCAGCATGTCCGATGTAAATGGAATCACGAATATGAGAGCGAAGCCCCTCCGGCGGGACGAGCCCTTCCACCAGTTCGCCGGCGTGCAGCGTAATGTGCACCGTGGGGTAGACACCATGCAAATACTGGAGCATGCGCATCTGCAAGGGAAAGTCGCGCATCGGGATGTAGTAGTCCTCAGGCATTACGAGATTCAAACCGACGAATCGCTGGTCCTTCATGGCGGTTTCGAAGCCGCTTAGCATCTGCGCGAAGACTACCTGCTTTGGCATGCCTCGCAGCACCTGGAAAAGGTAACGCTGCACGACTTCGCAGCCCGGGTCCGCCTGCGCGCTGCCGCAGCGCAGGATCTTGTTGCGCTCCGCTTCGGCCTCGTCGATTTCCTTTATGGCGGCCTCGACGGCGTTAGCCATGCCGTTCGCCAGCATGGTTTCCCGCAGGTTGACCAGGTCGTTGTTCTCATTCCATGGCGACTTCTGTACTACGGCCGCAAACTCCGGCCCGCCCGGGGTCAGCATCAGCTCCTGGTAGACTTCGCCCTGCGAAGCCGCCCGAACCGCGGTCTCGGCCAGCATCCTGCCGGTATTGCCGTGGGTGGCCGCGTTAAACTTGTCGAAGCTGTCGAAGAAATGGTCGTGTCCTGATTGCCCCGAAAGCTGCCAGTTGCGCATAGAGAAGGCATCGACCATGCTGCGGTAGAGAACCGGATCAGAGTACGCGGTCTTCACCGGCACTGTGGACTTCTCCATGCCACATGGCTGAAGACTCAGGTAAAGGGTTTTGGGATCGACGCATGCATCACGTTCTGTAGCCCAGTCGATGAGTGTTTCCGCGTAGATGGCCCCAGAGAGATGGTTGTGCAGGTCGCCTCCCTTGGGCATTTCGCGCAAGAACGCCAGCACCAGATTAGGATCGTGCCGGACACTCTCCAGATAACGCTCGACGCGGATTTCCCCGGCGTTGGGATTTGCTGCCACCGTGGTCGGAGGCGCCATGGCTACGCATAGGGCTGCGACTGCCGTAACGAAATGCGCTTGGTAGCACGAAGTGCGACGCATGCCTTGCTCCCGCGGAACCGTGCAGTGTTCCTGACCACGGCATAATACCAGCCCGCCTTGCACGTTCAAGTCTACGAGTTGGCGGTTCGAAGCCTCGCGTCAGCCAGGTTTCGCGTACAACTTCGATTCTCGCCCTGGGTCACGCGCCGATACTCTCGCGTTGAGTTCCTCGCCTGCATTCTCTACTATCCAGACTTCCACAATTCACAGGCAGGTTACCTCTTGGACAAACTTAGAGTATTAATCACGTGGGACCAGATTGCGCAGAAGGTGACCGAGATGGCCGACCGCATCACGCATGATTTCGCGGGCGAATCGGTTGTCTTGATCGGCGTGCTCAAGGGAGCCACGATCTTTCTTGCCGATCTGGCTCGCCAGATCAAACTGGATGCGACGTTCGACTTTATCTCTGTCTCGAGCTATGGCAAGGCCAGTCAGCACAGTGGGGAGGTAAAACTCCTGAAAGACGTAGACCAGTCAGTCGAGGGGAAGAACGTCATCCTGGTGGAGGACATCCTCGACACCGGGCTGACGTTGACTTATCTGAAGAATATCTTTTTGGCCCGCCAGCCCAGGTCGTTCAAGATCGCTGTGCTGTTGGACAAAGTCCCGCGACGCCTGCAGCCCATCGACGTCGATTACGTCGGCTTCGAGATTCCCGACGAATTTGTCGTTGGTTACGGCCTTGACTTCGCTGAGCGCTATCGAAACTTGCCGGATGTTTGCGTCTTGGAGTCATACTCGAAGCCGGAGTAAAATCCCCATTTGCCCATGTCTGTTAATACGATCCTAGCTTCTCCCTCGTCCAGCTTGACCGACGATTGGCGAAAAGCAGCCAAGCTGATTGATCACACTCTTCTGAAGCCTGACGCAACCCCAAAGCAGGTCATGGCTCTTTGCGCTGATGCGGCACAATATCACTTTTTTTCGGTTATGGTGAATCCGGCGAATGTATCCCTGGCTGCCGCCCAGGTCCGCGATACGACGGTCAAGGTCGGCACGGTAGTGGGGTTTCCGCTGGGTGCCAACTTGACCGTTACCAAAATCGCCGAAGCCGAGGCTGTGCTACGCAACGGAGCCCAGGAACTCGACATGGTGATCAACATCGGTGCGCTCAAGTCGGGCGATCGTACGCTAGTACAGGCGGAGATTCGCTCACTGGCGCAACTGGCCCACTACAGTGGTGCGATCTTAAAGGCGATTCTGGAAAACGCGCTGCTTACCCAGGAAGAGAAGATTCTCGCCTGCGCCCTGGCGATGGATGCCGGCGCCGATTTCGTAAAGACCTCTACCGGATTTGCCGGCTCAGGAGCGACACTGGCCGATGTCGCGTTGATGCGGGGCGTAGTAGGCCATAGGCTTGGCGTGAAGGTGGCAGGTGGCATTCGCACCCTGGCTCAGTTCCTCGATATGGTCGATGCCGGGGCGACTCGTATCGGTACCAGCGCGAGTGTTGAGATCATGCGCGAACTGGGTGCGGCCTCGGATGTATAGGCATTCCTTGCAACCCGCGGTCTAGTCAGGAGCCGTGATGCCGAGAATTCTGGCCAATCCGCTATCCGCATTCGACCACGTCGTGCAGGAGTGCGCATGGCACGTCTGACCGGCGTGCTGGGCATTGTCCTGATTCTGCTGTTTGCCTATCTTTTTTCCACCGACAGAAAGGCCATACGGCTGCGTACAGTCCTGGTCGGACTTGCCCTGCAAGTGTGCTTCGCGATTCTCGTGTTGCGGGTCAGCTACGGTGTGTGGGTAATGAAGACTCTGGGTGATGGAGCCAACAAACTCCTGAACTACTCGTACGCGGGATCATCGTTCGTCTTCGGCGATCTGGGTAGCCGGACATCAAAGTACGGCATTCTTCTCGCCTTTCAGATCCTGCCTATCATCATCTTTATCGCAGCCTTCTTTGCCATCCTCTACCACTACGGGGTGATGCAGTTCATCATCCGCCAGCTGGCCAAGGTGATGGTGCGCTTTATGGGCGCCAGCGGCGCCGAGTCCCTCAACGTCGCGGCCAGCATCTTCATGGGACAAACGGAAGCGCCGCTGACGATTCGTCCTTTCCTGCCCAAGGTTACGCGCTCGGAGTTGATGACCATCATGACCAGTGGCATGGCGCACATCTCCGGCGCCGTAATGGGAGCTTACATCGCCTATGGCATCGAGGCGCGCCACCTGCTGGCCGCGGTGATCATGACCGCGCCCGGGACGATCCTCATCTCAAAGATGCTGGTGCCGGAGACCGAGCAGCCACTCTCGGCAGGCGTCGTTCACATCGACGACGTTCAGTTCGAAGAGCGCGGCAGCAATGTGCTGGACGCCGCCGCGCGAGGGACGATTGACGGCCTGCACCTGGCGCTTAACGTAGCCGCAATGCTGATCTCGTTCCTGGCGATTGTGGCTCTGATTGACGGCATCCTCGGTGGAACACATAACTTCCTGATGGCGCATGGATTGGCCTGGTTCCCGCCGAACTTGGAGACAATCTTTGGGGTAATCTTCGCGCCCGTGGCTTGGGTAATCGGCGTGCCCTGGCACGACTGCCTGAACATCGGGAATCTGCTGGGTACACGCATGGTATTGAACGAACTGGTTGCCTTCACGATGCTCGGCGGACAGAAAGCAGCGCTCGACCCGCGGTCCTTCACTATCGCGACCTTTGCACTATGCGGCTTCGCCAACTTCAGCTCGATCGGCATCCAGATCGGCGGACTCAGCGCCCTGGCGCCAAACCGCAGGCACGATCTGGCGAAACTTGGGTTTCGTGCCATGATCGCGGGAACTTTGGCGAACCTAATGTCGGCGAGCATCGTTGGAATCCTGCTACGCTCGTAGGGCAGTTCAGCACCCTTGGCTGCACACGGCCGAGTCCTGACGCGAGGACACGAGGCAAGAGATGCTGCGCTTGAAAACATCTCTGTGACCACTGTCTGTGCCTTTGAGGCCCAGACGAGACTGAACCACTGCTGCCCAGTGGACGCTTCGGTTGCCGTTTTATGGTGCTTTGCCGACCACGCCACCGCCTTTACACCAGCAACATCGGAGCAATTCTCGGCTGGTGCAGAAGCCGCCCCACCAGCTCCTTGGCCACCGGGAGTTGCTAATGCGTTGCTGGTTGCGGAGCGCCACAGGCGCACCTCTGTGGCCGAGGTAACAACATTGCTCCACCAGGTTGCGTGGCCTTC
>Ga0306920_100003954_pt1 | contig 18905 bp, 19 predicted proteins | sample flu12Cox44000170_FD_204666 | JGI IMG/M metagenome (GOLD analysis project Ga0306920, IMG submission 204666) | Lab enrichment of tropical soil microbial communities from Luquillo Experimental Forest, Puerto Rico - flux4day.12C.oxic.44.000.170 (v2)... | ecosystem: Environmental > Terrestrial >... | reverse complement strand
CACGGTGGGAGCGTCCGTGGAGGGCGCAGCCACGAGGCCAGGATTGCGCATCCGGGTCCTGATCGCGAAGCGGTCCGACGTCATTGCGGACCTTGGGATCTCCGAGATGGATCCATCGTCTCATCTCGCCCGCGTTGCTGCCCGCCGGAGATGCATACCATTATTTCGTCCTGCGTGCTCGCCATACCGCACACGGCACGTTCTTGGGCCCGTCCGTGCGGTCGACGGTTCAGATTTACGATCTCCCTGGGCGACGCCTCCGCGATCGTAGGACCGGCGCGCCTGGGGTCCCCCAGCGCGCGCGAAGAGCGCCATGGCCTCCTCCCGAGCCCGTCCTGCAGCGAGGTCCCCCCTCTCTCGGCCTCCAGCTCCGGCCAAACGAAGGAGGACCCGGTCAGCTTGCCTGCCGGGTGGGCGAGGCGCTCTGCGAATCCCGACCCGACGGGTCGCCTACGCCGACGAACACGATCGGCACCGTCGGCGGCGCGTCTCTCGCGGCCATGGTCGCGGGCGTACCGAAGGTCACGATCACAGCCGGCTCAAGCCTCAACAGTTCCAGGGCCGGGGCTGGAGGGAGATCCCGATTCCCGTCCGCGAACCGGTACTCGAGCAGGAGATCGTCACCTTCGTGGTACCTGAGCCCCCCTGAATCCTTGCCGGAGGGCATCGAGCAATGCAGCAACTGATCCCAAGCGGGGGATTGAGGGTCAACAATCCGACGCGGTACCGGTGCCTCGCCTGCTGCGCCACACCGGCGACCGACGCCGCCAGGAGGGCCACAAGCAAAGGACGACGGCCAACCGCTTCATGGTACCTCCCGCTGACCGAAATGCTACGCCGGGAGTCGACGATGGTCAACCGCCAGTGGTCAGCTCCGCCTCGCCCCCAAGCACCCGCGCCATCGGCGCCGGCCGCGCCTGTGCCACCGAATTCCGTTGCCCCGTGGTGGTGAGAATCGAACTGAGAACTGTCCGGAAACGGAGCAGGTTGGTCACCTATTGTGAAGTGCCAAGCCAGGACGTTCGCATGCGAGCGTAGCTCAGGATTCGCGCGGAACGCCCGAGGAACGTCTCCGACGCGAGATCCACGGCCTCGGCCAACCGGAACGTGGGCTGCCGCAGGCAAGCCATTTGATATGCCACGTCGGCTGGCTTTGTCGGCCCTCGGCCGGTCGCTTGCCTTGGCGACGAAGTCTGGCCGGGGGCTGCCAGGTGAAGTATCTGACTCGCGGCCCCATCAATCGCTCGACAACAACAGTCCCCAGCCACGAGTCGTGGAACCCCCCCCACGTGGCCGCATCGCCGCGATTCCGCAGGTCGGCGGGCTCCATCATCGCTATCAGCGGGTCGCCTGATCGTCGTCGGGATCAGCCTCCGCTTGTTCGCATGATCCAGCAGGCGCCGGCCGGGTTATGTCGCGATCCAGGCCCGCGTCTCTGTCTCCTTCTTCACGACGATCATGAGCACAGCCGCCCGAGACGCCCGCGCACTTCACGCTCACGCTCCTCATCCGTGCGCGGGGCACCGAGAAGGTCGGACTGGTGGGGTTTTTGACCAGGACAAGGGCCCGACGCCCTGGACAGTACCCTCGACGCGAACCTCGAGCCTCATCCTCGACACCCGGGACCTCGACTCCATTGTGGCAGGAGGCTCGATCACGTTTCCAGGCCCGGGGTGGACGTACCCTCGTCAGGGATCCAGGGGTTCGACCGGCGACGGCCCGACGCGCGAGGCATACCGGTTTGGTGCCGTGTCCATCATGCGGATGGACGAGATCCTATTGTTACCGAGGGGCCCTCGCCGGCCCAGGACGCGTCCGCTGACCCGTGAACACCCGAGGTGGATCGGTCAGCCCGCGGCGTTGAGTCGGTCAAACGGCGGTCGGCGCGCGCCGACAGACCTCGGCCCGAAGGAACGCCGCGAAGCGCTCGAGCGCGTGCGGGAACGCATCGCCGCTCGCGGCAAAGCCGATGCGAAAATGCGAGGGCATCCCGAAACAGTCACCCGGGGCCATCAGCAGGCCGCGGTTCGCCAGCCGTCGACAGAACTCCCGCGTGTCCCCGCCGCCCGCCAGCCACGGGAAGGCCGTCATGCCGCCGCGGGGCCGAACCCATTGCAGAACGTCACCGTACTCCCCGAAGAGCTGATCGAGCAGGGCCAGGTTCGCGGTCGCGACGCGGCGAGCCCGCCCGTAGATGGCCTCGCGGTGCTGCACCGCGAGGGTAGCCAAGCGCTCACCGAGGGCGGTGTTGGAAACCGTGAAGTAGCTACGCGCGTTCGTGTACCGCGCGCGCCGTTCGGGGTCCCGCTCCACGATCCAGCCGACCCGCAGGCCGCTCAGGCACAGGGCCTTGGAGAAGTCGCCGAGCACGGTCGCGTGTCGCAGCCTCGCCGCCGACGGCATCTCGGGGCCGTGGTAGATGGGGTGATACACCTCGTCGCAGACGAACTGGATGCGCCGGTCCGTACAGAAGTCATGCGCGCGCTGCATCTCCTGAGCGCTCAGGACGGCGCCGGTCGGGTTGTGGGGTGAGTTCACCAGAACGATACGGGTGTGGCGATCGACGAGCGTCTGGACCTCGTCCAGGTCGAGCCGGAACCCGCTCTCGGGCCGGAGGGTGTAGCACCGGACCTCAAGCCCGAGGGACTCGGGCAAGGCCGCGTTGGGAGGGAACCCGGGATTGGGGAGCACCACATTCGCCCCTGGTTCGGCCGCGAGAAAGAACAGGATCAGGAGGGCCTCGGCGGCGCCCGTCACAACCTGCACCGCGTCGGGATCGACCCCCTGCAGCGCGGCGATCGACTCGCGCAGTGCCGCGGATCCCGCGGCCGCGGTGTAGACCAGGGTCGTGTCGAGAAGCCGCGCCTGTTCGCCGTCGTCGGCCAGCGCGAGCAGGTCCCGCAGGGTCCAGCTGGGGCCGGTACTGGCGGCCAGATCGTAGTCGATCGGCGGCTTCGCGCAGAGCTTCTGTTCGAGCCACTGATCGAGGCGGAACGGGGACAGCTTCACCGCACACCTCCGATCCCTCGTTGGCCCGGACGGCGAGTCGACCGTCCGGCACGGCCATGTTCACCCGTTGCCGGTACTGCTGACAAATGAACCGGATCCCACCAATGGTCGCATCCTGGTCCGGGCCATGGCTCCTCATCAAGATCCAATTGGGAAGAATGGCCTGGTCAACCACCCGAGGGATGGACCCGGGCGGGTTCGCCGCGGCCCTGGGCGACTGGCGGGGGGGGGCCGATGTATCGTCGGCGGGCCGCTGCCATCCGTTCCGCCATCGACTCCGGTGCCGTGGCCCGCGCCGCAGAGTGAACGTGAGCCTCTCGCCACCGGCTCGCCGTTCCGCCGTTTGGGGGGAGCTTGACGCAATCGCCGACGCGGCGGCCTTCCTGGTTTCGACTCAGGCGCGGTGGATCACCGGCCAACACATGCCGGCGCGAGAATCACGTGCCCGGGGGCCCGGCGACCCACAGGTAGCATAAGGGTCCTCATATCCGATGGTACGCCCTTCCCCGTCTCGCGCCCCGGCATGGTAGCATCGGGCGATGAGCGGGGGGGCCGCGCCCGGAGCCAACGCAGCCCGCTACCTGATCGAGGCGGACGCCCGCCAATTCCTTCATCAAGCCTCGTCCACGCCCTGCCGTTCTGCCGTCCAGGCCGCCGCCGGGGTATGGGTCGAGGAGGTCGGCGGCCGGCGCTTTATGGACTTCCACGGCAACAGCGTCCACCATCTGGGCTACGCTCATCCCCGACTCGTCGCCGCCCTCAAGGCGCAACTCGACGGCCTGACGTTCTCTCCCCGCCGCTTCACCAACGAGGTGGCGGTGACCCTCGCCCGGCGGCTCGCGGAGAGGGCCCCGCCGCCCCTGGGCCCGGCGAGCAAGGTGCTCTTCGCTCCCTCCGGGAACGACGCCATGGAGATTGCCCTCCGGCTCGCTCGCGTCGCCACCGGCCGCTTCAAGACGGTATCTTTCTGGGACGCGTACCATGGTGCAGGCCTGGCGGCTTCGAGCATCGGCGGTGAGCGCGAGTACCGCGCGGCCCGGAACGGCCCGCTCCTTCCCGGCACAGAGCACGTGGCACCGGCGACGTGCTACCGCTGTCCCTACGGCTATCCGGAACGCGCCGGCCGCCCAGTCCTTGAGCTGTGCCACATGGTCTGCGCCTCGTTCGTGCGCTACGTCCTGGAGAGGGAAGGCGACGTCGCCGCGGTAGTCGCTGAGCCGTTGCGCTCGACGGCCCATGTCCCGCCGCCCGGCTTCTGGCAAGAAGTCCGCGCCGCCTGCGATGCCCACGGGGCCCTCCTCATTTTCGACGAGGTCCCCAACGGCCTCGGCAAGACGGGCCGTTTCTTCGCCTTCGAGCACTTCGGGGCGGTCCCCGACATCGTCGTCCTGGGGAAGGCCCTCGGCGGCGGCATACTTCCGCTCGCCGCCGTCATCGCTCGGGGCGCCCTCGACGTCGCCAGCGACCTGTCGATCGGCCACTACACCCACGAGAAGAACCCGCTGCTGGCCCGCGCGGGCCTGACCACGCTGGAGATCCTTGAGAGCGAGGGCCTGGTCGAGCGCGCCGCCCGCCTGGGTGAATGGGCCCTGGCCCGGCTGCGAAAGGTGGTGGCGAAGCACGCGCTGGTCGGCGACGTGCGTGGCCTCGGTCTCCGGCTGGGCGTGGAGCTGGTTCGCGACCGAACGACCAAGATTCCGGCGGGCGCGGCGGCCGATCGGGTCGCACGCGCCGCGTTCGATCGAGGATTGAACCTGTCGGTCGCCGGCGAGAACGTCCTCGGGCTGTCGCCGCCCCTCGTGGTGACCGAAGCGGAGCTGGACGCCGCCTTCGAGATCGTTGCCGAGTGCCTGGACGCCGCCGGCTCCAGTCGGAGTTGACGCACGGCGCAGACGCGGGACCGGTGCTGTTGGGCCTCTGCTGTTCAGCCCCGCGTGGCGCCGACGGCCCCGCCACCCGGGAGCCGGTGGGCGGCGGGTGGCATCCGCACGCCGACGCGGTCCCCCTCGACGTAGCGCCGCGCGTGCTCGGGATCGTGGGCGTCTACGATCAGCGGCGTTCCGCTAACGTCCACCGTGTAGCGCACGATGGCCCCGGTGTAGGCCGCGCTCGTCACCTTGCCGACGATGGCGGCCCCGGGCTCGCCCTCGGGGATGAGGCGGACCGCCTCGGGTCGGACGACCAGTTGGACACGCTCGCCCGGGCCGGGTGGCGGCGTGGCCTCGCCGACCGTGATCATGCCGAGGGCGGTCTGGACCCGGACCGCGTCACCCTCCATGGCCCACGCATCCCCTTGCAGGAGATTCACCGCGCCGAGGAATCGGCCCACGAACTCCGTCGCCGGGCGTTCATAGATCTCCGTGGGTGAGCCGATCTGCTCGATCCGGCCCGCCCGCACCACGGCGATCCGGTCGGAGATCGACATGGCCTCCTCCCGATCGTGGGTGACGTAGACCACGGTCAGCCGGAGGTCCTTCTGGAGCCGTGTGATCTCCTCGCGCATGAGGACCCGCAGGTTGGCGTCCAGGTTCGAGAGGGGCTCGTCGAGCAGCAGCACCCGCGGGCCAACCGAGAGTGCCCTGGCCAGAGCCACCCGCTGCTGCTGGCCGCCGGAAAGCTGGTCGGGCCGACGAGCGCCGAGCCCCTCCAGCTGGACCAGCCGGAGCAACTCCTCCACCCGGCCCCCGATCTCGGGCCGGGCGCGGCGATGTACCCGCAGCGCGTACCCGACGTTGTCGGCCACGGACAGGTGCGGGAAAAGCGCGTAGCTCTGAAAGACCATCGCCGTGGACCGCCGGTTCGGAGGCTCGTCGGTCACGTCGTGCCCGTCGAGAACGACGCGCCCGGCGTCGGCGCGGATGAAGCCGCCGATCATGCGCAAGAGCGTGGTTTTGCCACAGCCGCTTGGGCCCACGAAGGACACCAGCTCTCCCTCGCCGATCTCGGCGCTGACCCCGTCGACGGCCACGATCGAGCCGTAGCACTTCGTCAGACCCTCGACCCGGAGCACCACGCTCATCCGGCCGCTCCCAGCACCAGGCGGCCGCTGCCCCGGGCCACCGCCCGGATCACGCCGAGCGCGATCAGCACGACCGTCATGAGGAGAAGCGAGATCGCCGAGGCGACCCCCAGCTCGCCCTGCCGGGCAAAGGCGAAGATCACCGAGGACGCGGGCTCGCGCCCGGGCGAGATCAGGAACACGATGGCGCTGAGGGTCAGCATGCTGTTGACGAAGGCGTAGGTGAGGGCGGCGAGGAAGGCCGTCCCCGTGAGCGGGAAGACGATGCGGACGAACGTGCCGAGCCGGCTCGCCCCGAGGTCGGTCGAGGCTTCCTCCAAGCTGGGGTCAAGTTGGGCGAGCTTGCCGAGCCCCGTCTCGACGGCCACCGCCAGGTAGTGGAAGAGACAGCTCAGCACCAGGATCCAAAAGGTGCCGGTCAGGTGGAGCGGCGGCTCGTTGAAGGCGAGGACGTAGCCGATCCCGAGCACGGTCCCGGGCAGGGCGAAGCCGAGCAGGGCCACGAACTCCACCAGCCGGCGGCCGGGGAACGGTGTGCGGGCCAGCAGATAGGCGAGGAGGAGCCCGAGCCCCGCCACGGCCACCGCGGAGGCGCCCGCCATTCGGAGACTCAGGTCGAGCGAGTGAAGCCCGCGAATGTTCGCGAAGTGCTCAAGGGTGAGCCGGTTGTTGACTCCCACGAAGCGGGTAAAGGCCCCGAGCCCGACGACCGTCATTGGCAGCAGTACGGCCAGGCAGGCCACCAGAGCGAGCAGCAGGCACGGGACGTCCACTGCGGGCACCGCGCGCCGCGGCTCGGCCGCGGCCCCGCGCCCGGTCACGGTCACGTAGCTTCGCCCAACGAGCCATCCGTGCTGGGCCAGGAAGACCACGAGACTCGGGACCATCAGGACGACCGACAGCACGCTCGCCAGCCGAAGATTGAATTCGGCCCCGATCACCAGGAGCAGAGCGTCTTGAGCCAGAAAGGCGACGCCCCCGCCCAGGATGGCCGGTGTGGCGAAATCGGCCATCGAGAGCGCGAAGACCATCAGGCCAGCCCTAACGAGGCCCGGAGCGACCAGGGGCACGGTAATCGTGCGCAGGACCCGGATGTCACCCGCGCCCAGGTCACTGGCGCTGTCCTCGAGCGTACGGTCGACTGTGGCGAGAACATTCTCGATCATCAGGTAGGCGAGGGGGAAGAGCGTCAACGCCTGACCCAGGATCACGCCTGGCCAACCAAGCAGGCGGAAATCGGTGCCGAGGGCCACGTTCACGAGCCCGCGACGCCCGCCGAGGATGATGAGGGCCACCCCGAAGATGTAGGACGGGGCGATCAGGGGGAGGAGGGAGGCGGTCCGGACGGGACCTCGGAGCCAGCGGGGGCCACGGGTCGCCGCCATCGCGATCGCGAAGCCGACGATCAGGGTCACCGCCGTGACGGCCGTCGCGAGGATGAGACTGTTCCGGAGCGACAGGAGGTAGTAGCGCGTGCGGAGGAATGCGGCGTAGTTGGCGAGGGTGAAACCGGCGTCGCCCTCCAGGCTGGTGATCATCACGCGACCGACCGGCCAGACGACGAAGACGCCAAGCCCAGCCGCAAAGACGAGCGCCAGGGCGGAGGGGAGGACGGCGTCGACGACAGCGCCGGCCCTCGCTCCCCGTCCTCGCATCGGTCGCTCCGGCCTGGCCTTCTTCCCCGTGGGAGGAGAGGACGTCGCGGGGTCCTCGCTACTGCGTGCGTGCCTTGTGCCCGAACTTTTCGCGCCAGGTGTTGATGATCTTGGCGCGGATCTCCTTCTGCCCGTAGTACTTCCAGTCGATCGGGATCAGCTTGGGGCGGGTCGGATAGAGGGGGCTCTTGACCTCGCGAGCGGTCAGGTTGCCGTACGTGGCGAGGAACTCCTGAAACTCGGCCGCGCCGGCCAGGTCGATCATCTTCTTGGCGAGGTCGGGCGCCTTGGAGCCCTTGGGAATCGCGATCCACTGACCGATGGCGCCCTGCCCTTCCTCAGGAGTCGCCACCTTGACCGGGGCCTGCTTCGACAGAAGCGGCAGCGCATCCTCGTCGGTGGCGAGGCCGAGCATGGCCTCGCCGCGGGCGACGAGCTGGGCCGGCCCCCCGCCGCCCCGCGTGTAGTGGGCGACATTCTGATCGAGCGCCTCGAGGTATTTCCAGCCGTCCGCTTCCCCGTACAGCGATAGGAATGACAGCACAATCAGGTAGGCGGTGCCCGACGTGATCGGCGAAGGCAGGAGGATCTCACCTTTCCACTTGGGGTCGAGCAACTCTTTCGCGCTCTTCGGCATCGCGTAGCCCTTCTCGCGAAGCCGGGGCTCACTCGCGTAGATCAGCCAGGAGAAGGTGCCGAGATTGTACCCGGCCCCGTCTGGGTCGATGTAGGCGGCGTCGATCCCCTGCCACCCGGGCGATTTCGGGTGGGGAAGCCAGAGGCCCTGGGTCTTGCCGATCAGGATCTGGTCGGGTAGGACGCTCACCACCAAGTCGGCCTGGATACCGCTTGGATTCGTGCCCTCCTTGGTCTCGGCCTGGATCCGCGCCCACATCTCCCCGCAGCTCATCCGGAGAAGCGCGGTCTTGATACCCAGCATCTGCTCCCAGCGCTGGTTCATGGCCTCGGAGGCTTCCATGCAGTTGTAGACCCGGACGGGCTCGGCGGCCCGCGCCGGCACTGCCGCCGCGGCGACGCCAAGGACCAGTGTGAAGCCCATGGTGAAGACCCTGGCCGCTCGTCTCATGACTTCTCCTCTCGTGGGTGGGACGCATCCAGGCCGAGCCTTCCGCGCTCGCCACCCCTAGATACCACAGTCACGAGGCAGCCCGGATGACGAGCAGGTTACGCCTGGCTCGCTGCTGGAGCACGAGGCGCTGTGCCGGGCTTTTGACGGCTCGCCGACTCCCGGAGAGCACCAAGATCGTCCCGATGAAGCACCACGGACTTTCCGAGCCCAACGCTGATCGCTGCATCGCCAGAAGCTGAGCATGGATAGCCGAGGATAATCCGCCTTGCCCGTGCCTGGTGCTCGCGACTTAAACGCGCGACGATTGGGACAACCACCGAACGCCGTGGATCGCGGTGGCCCCGGCGACGCGTCGGCTGAATCCCTGGATGTCTAGCCGCTGGCCCGGACTGCCGCTCCCCGGCCGGTCCGCGTGGTCGCGGCGAGTACCATCGCCGCGCAAAGGTCTCGCCTGAGGTCGGCCTCACCGCCAGCGGGAGCGTGATGCGCCGAGTTGTAGTCCCTGATCTCGAGACGGTGCATGGCGGCGGCGAAGGGACAGCGAGGGAGTCGGCGTCAGGTCTGGCGAGCACCCTCACCATCGGGCACTAGGGTTCGCGATCCCGCCGTGGGCGGACGGCTGCGCTCGCCCTCCTGGGAGCCGATTAGGCTGCTCGGGTTCTTCCTCCTCGGCCCCTTGCGGACCGGGTCCGTTGTGCTTGATCGCTTCGGCGCCCAACGGAGCGACGACGGGTCAAGCGCGTGAACGCCGTGAGCAGCTTCCGATCGTGGGCATACGTCAAGAAAGTGTCCGCCGCGTCCAGGCCCACCCACCGGACGTCGTCGATCTCGTTCCCAGGCCCGGCTCTGCCGCCAATCACTCGCATCGCTCAGTAGCGGACCCGCTTCGGACGACCGGAGCGTGTGCGGTAGGTCGTTGGGGGGTAGCTCGGGGCCCAACACGCAACGAAGGCCGGTCTCTTCCTCCACCTCACGGCGGGCACAGGCCGCGTCCACCTCGTCGCACCGCCGCTTGCCCTTGGCAAAGGTCCAGTCGTCGCGCCGGGCCCGGTAGACGATCAGCACCTCGCGACGACCATCCTCGCTCACACTGTTCACGACCACCGCGTGGTGGTCGGGACCGTGGCTCTACCGCGCCCTCGGCGGCGCTGGCGGCGCGCTCGCCATCGCGCTCGCCTACTCCAACCTTGTGTTTGCGGGCGCGAGCGCGGTCTGGGTGTTCAACATCCTCGCCAGTGTCGTCCGCGGTTCGGGAAACATGGGCCTGCCCGCGGCCGTCGTGGTGGGTGGGGCCGCCGTCACCCTCAAGCTCTCGCCGGCGCTCATCGTGGGTGCCGCGGCCGCTCTGTTGCGTATTACGCGGCGGGGAGCCTGGTGCTCCTCGGCTATCTGGCGTCCGGGCGCGGGCTCGTGCGGCTGTCCCTCTCCCGTCTTCGGATTCGGGGGGCCGTCCTGTCGGACATCCTGCGCGTGGGGATGCCCGGATCCCTCAACACCATTCAGGTCAACCTGACCGTCGTCCTCCTGACCGGGCTGGTCGGATCCTTCGGCACCGCTGCCCTCGCCGGCTATGGCATGGGGGCCCGGCTGGAGTACCTCCAGATCCCGCTGGTGTTCGGCCTCGGGTCGGCCCTCGTGACGATGGTCGGCACCAACGTGGGCGCGGGCCAGGTCGCCCGTGCGCGGCGGATCGCGTGGACCGGCGCCGCGATGGCCGATGCCGCGACGGGCGACATCGGGCTGGCGGCCGCTATGTTCCCGCACGCCTGGCTCGGCCTCTTCAGCCACCATCCGGGCGTGCTCTCGGCGGGCACCACGTACCTGCGACGCGTGAGTCCGGCCTATGGCTTCGTCGGCCTCGGGCTGGCCCTCTACTTTGCCTCGCAGGGCGCCGGCCGGGTCCTCTGGCCGCTCCTGGCCGGATTCGCCCGGCTGCTGACCGCGGCCGTCGGCGGCTGGGTGGCCATCCACTGGCTCGGCGGGGGCCTGCCTGGGCTCTGCCTCGCCATCACGCTCTCCCTCGTCGTTTTGGGCACGACGGTGGCCGTGGCGACGTGGGCGGGGGCGTGGGCATCGCGTGGGCCGATCGCCGAAGCGGGCGTCAACGACCACCTGTCTCGGGCGCTCCGGATCACCGACTGACCCGTCACGCAAAGGAGCTCACTGAATGCGGCATTCGATCGACCGTCGCGACCTCCTGAAGGCTGGCGCCCTGGCCACGGTCGGGAGCGTCTTCCCCCCTCGGGGGTGGACGCGGCTGGCCTTCGCCGGCGCAACCATCGGGGTCCCCACGGACACCGACACGATCCCGCTCACCCCCAACCGCACGCTCGAAGCCTTGAAGGCGGCTGTGGGCTGGCCCAAGCCGACGCTGCCGACGATCCTGACGCTCACCGGACAGTATCTCGCCTCCGGGCGCGAGCCGGATGCCTTCGCGTACTTCCGCGAGCGCGCCGCGGCGGAGCCGGACCAGCCGATCTTCCTGGCGCTCGAGGGGATGTTCCAGCTCCGGATGGCGGCCGAGGTGTTCGTGCTTCGCCGTGTCGCTTGGGTCAAGGAGGCGGTCGCCAAGCTCGACCGCGCGGCGGACCCGGGCCATCCCGTCGCGCGGTACCTGCGAGGCGTGGCCCTGGCCGAGCTCCCCGCCCGATTCGGCCGGGCCGAGTCCGCGGTAGCGGAGCTCGAGTGGGTCCTCGAGCACCGGGAGGGCTTTCCCCCAGGCCTCCGCCGGGCCGTCTACCGGGGCCTGGCACGCGCGTTCACCACCCTCGGGCGCCAGACCGAGGCGAAGGCGGCGCTCGAGCGGTCCGGGTATCCCTCGCTGGACCCGGCACTGCCCCAGTTCACGACGGACTTCTCCGTGACCGCGCGGGACGGCTTCCGGTTCCGCCCGCCGCGGCTCCTCGAGGTGGCGCCGCGGGTCCACGCCGCCCAGGGCTACGACTTCGCGGACCTCGCGTTCGTGCTGACGGAGGAGGGCATCGTGGCCGTCGATGCCGGCACCACAGAGACCGCCGCCCGGGCGGCGCTCGACGCCCTGCGCCGGCACTCGTCGCAGCCGATCACCCATGTCGTCCTCACCCATGCCCACTGGGATCATATCGGCGGCCTCGCGGCGCTCACCGCCCCCGGCACGCGCGTGATCGCCCAGGCGCGGTTCGCCCAGGAGCTCCAGATCGTGAACGAGACCGGAGTGCCCTTCCGGTACTTCTTCGGTGACGAGGTCCGGCGCCGCTACGAGGTGGTGCCCGACCATCTGGTCGCGGCCCGCGAGACCCTGACCGTGGGCGGCACCGAATTCGTCCTGTACCCGGTCCACGGGGGCGAGACGGCCGACGCCCTGCTGATCCAGCTCCCGGCGACCGGCGTCCTCTTCGTGGGAGACGCGTTCATGCCCTACCTCGGGGCCCCCTTCCTACCCGAGGGGTCGGCTGAGGGCCTGTTCGAGACCATCGCCATCATCCGCTCCCTCCACCCGCGGACCCTCGTCCATGGCCATCCCCCAATAACCGAGCTCTTCACGGTGGAGGCGCTCCCCGGATTCGAGGCGGCGCTGCGCGAGGTCTACACGCGGACCCTGGAGGGGATCGGGGATGGCCGGACGCTGGTCGAGATGCTGGATCAGAGCTGGCTGCCGGCGTCCCTCCGCGACGCGCCCAACGCCGTGCTGCCCTTCCTGGTGATCCGGGACAACTTTATCCAGCGCGTCGTTCACCAGCGAACCGGGTACTGGAAGCCCGACGGGGATGGGATCGAGGTCGTGGCGCCACGGGACTGGGCCGGCGCCCTGAACCTCCTCGCCGGGGGCCAGGAATCGGCGTTCGTCCGGAGCGCCCAGACGCTCCTGGAGCAGGGTGACGCGGGGCTCGCGCTCAGACTCACGGACCTCGGACTCCTGAGCCACCCCGCGAGCCGCGCCCCGCCCGAGCTCCGTCGCCAGGCCCTGGACCGCCTCCGCACGCGGCATCAGAACATCAATCCGTTCAAGTTCATCGTCTACTCCGAATGGGCGAAGGTCGAGCTGACCCCGGTCGAATAGGTAGCGCATCTGCCGCTGGCTGCTGACATGTCGGGGTGGCGCACGTCAGAGAGTCCACTCAACCCGCGGGCACCGTTCACCCGACGAGAGCCGCCGTGAATTTCGTGGCGGTAAAGATGCTGACCGGGGACCGGAGCAAGTACGTCGGCTTGATCTTCGCGATCAGCGTCGCCTCGATGCTGATGGCTTATCAGGCGTCGATCTTCGCCGGCATCATGTGGCGCACGACGAGCCAGATGCAGGACGTGTGGCATGCGGAGATCTGGGTGATGGACCCGTGCCTCCGCTTCCTCGACTAGATCGAACCCCTCTCGGACGACGACCTTCATCGCGTGCGGGGGGTCGAGGGGTCGAGTGGGCGGTGCGGCTCTACAAGGGGACGACCCGGACGAAGTCGCCCGAGGGCCACCTGCGAGCGGTCGTGCTCATGGGCATGGACGACGCTACCCTCGTCGGGGCCCCGCGGAAGCTCAAGCTCGGGACTCTGGCCGACATCCGCCGCCCGGACGCGGTCATCGTGGACGAGGCCGGCTATCGCACCTCTGGCCGGGACAACCGCTGAGCCTCGGGCGGACCCTGGAGATGAACGGCCGCCCGGGCGTCGTGGTCGCCGTCGCCGACTCGTCGCCGCCGTTCCTGTCGACGCCCTTGCGCTACACCCGCTACAGCCAGGCGCTCGGCTACATCGTCGCCGATGAAGCCCCGGAGGCTCGAGCCCGCGGACCGCGCCGACACGACGTCGAGATACGACAGCGCGACGAACCGGAGGTCAGAGTAGCGAGTTTATTATAAATCCAAGCCGCGGCAAGCCAACTTGGTTGGCCGGCACGAGCGGAGGGAATCCGTGTTCCGTGCCCTCCAGGGAGCCGGATAAAGCCGCGTGTACTATTGCACATCGGGATGCAGCCGAGGGAATGTCCGTCGGGGCGACCTTCAAACGTTCATGGACTGAAGTTCACCCCAAAGGAGGTTCTACCATGAGGGAGTTTGCCTTGTTGTATCGCAGCACGCGCGAGGCGCACCAGGAGGCGATGGGTTCGCCCGCGAAGGCGCAGCAGTCGATGACCAAGTGGCGGGCGTGGTTCAAGGAGCTGACGGACAAAGGGCAGTTGAAGAATCTCGGTCAGCCGCTCGAGCGCGTCGGCAAGGTGGTCGGAGGGAAGAAGAAGACCGTCACCGACGGGCCCTTCGCGGAGTCGAAGGACGTCATCGGCGGCTTCTCCATCATCGAGGCGAGGGATCTGGAGCAGGCGGCGCAGATCGCGTCGGGCTGCCCCGTTCTCGACATCGGGGGATCTGTGGAGGTGCGGCCGGTGATGCAGATGAATCTGTAGTCTCGTGGACGTCGAGGAGCATCTCTTTCGGCACGAGGCGGGCCGCTTGGTCGCGGTCCTGACCCGCCTCTTTGGCATCCACAATCTGGCCCTGGCAGAAGACGTCGTGCAGGACGCCTTCTGCCGGGCTTTAGAGACCTGGAAGTTCCACGGCGTGCCCAAGAATCCGTCCGCGTGGCTGATGACGACCGCCAAGCATCGGGCGTTGGACGTCTTGCGGCGGGAAGGCACGGCGCGGAAATTCGCGCCGGAACTCCAGCGGCTGCTCGAGTCAGAGTGGACTCTGACTCCCGTCGTCGACCAGGTCTTCGAGACGGGCGCGCTCAAAGACGCCCAGCTTCGCGTGATGTTCTCCTGCCTCCACCCGCAATTGCCCGAAGAAACGCAGGTGGCCCTCGTCCTGCATCTCCTCTGCGGATTCGCCATCGACGAGACCGCGGCGGCGTTCCTCAAGAACCGCGCGGCCATGGCGAAGCGGATCGTTCGTGCGAAGAAGACGCTCGCCCAGTCGAAACAACTGTTCGACCTGGCGGGCGCTGGCGAGGTGGTGGCGCGCCTACCGGCGGTGCTGCGCGCTCTGTATCTCCTGTTCAACGAGGGCTACCACGGCGCCTCCGCCGAGTCGGCGGTTCGGGCTGAACTGTGCGAGGAGGCGCTCCGCCTCGTCCACCTCCTCCTGGAACATCCCCTGACCGCGACGCCGGCCGCCCATGCGCTGGCGGCGCTCCTCAATTTTCACGCGGCGCGATTGCCGGGACGCTTGGATGCTGAGGGCAATCTCATCCTGCTCATCGACCAGGATCGATCGTGCTGGGATACTGGCCAGATCAGAGAGGGCCACCGCCAACTCGAGTTGTCCGCGGCGGGCACCGAGCTCACGGCCTATCACGTCGAAGCGGCCATCGCCGGTCTGCACGCGCAGGCGCGCTGCGCCGAAGAGACCGATTGGGGCGGCATCGTGTCCTTGTACGACACGCTGATGAGCATTCAACCGTCGCCCGTCGTGGCCCTCAATCGTGCCATTGCCTTGGCGCAGCGCGATGGCCCGGCGCGCGGGCTGGAGGAGATCGCGCGGATCCGAGACCGGCAGCGCCTCATCCAGTATCCGTTCCTGTTCACCGCGGTTGGAGAATTTGAGCTCCGCCTCGGCCGCCTCGTACAGGCGCGGAAGTCGTTTCAGGCCGCCTTGAGGCTCGCGCGGAATCCTACCGAGACCAGGTTCCTCCAAGGGCGCCTGCGCAGCTGCGGGACCGACCCTTCACGGCATCGGCGCCTTCCATCGGGACCGGTTGTTGGTTCCGCCCTGGGGCGAGCGTGTGACCTTCCGTCGAGAGGGTATGGAGAAGCCATAGGCAGTCGCGCGGGCTCGGACCGTCCACGCGTCGAGTGACCGCGCGCACGATCTGGCCCTCTGACGCTGCCCTTCCCCAGCAGCTCGTGCGGCCGGACAGACGGTGTGCCGGCTCCGCTCGGCGGCCGCCGCGACCGCGACCGAGCGACGCTCGGCCCGGCAGTACCAGGGCACGCGCATGTTCGTCAGGTCGAGCGCCTTCGTGGACTCTTCGTCTTGCCCTTCGCCTTCCCCTTGTGTAGGGCCTTGGACACGGGCGAGGGCGGAGCGGCAGTCTTCCGAACATCCAGCACGACGTCGTGCCACCAGTGCTCCGCTGGGGCACTCTCTAACCCTTCGAGTCGCTGCCGCGTCTCCGCGAAAGTCGGATCATGGTGCCATCGTTCCCAATCCGCGTGGGTCTTCCACGTACCAACAATCGCTCGCCGGTCTTCCTTATCGACGGGTCGGAGGAGTTGTCCGCCGACCCACCCCGGTCGTGTCCTCGCGGCCGTCAGCCGCCTCTGCATGACGGCGTCCCAGTCTCGTCCGGCGCCTGGCTTTAGGTGCACATGCGTCACAATCGTGTTCATCGGGAAGCCTCCTGACCTGCCGTGGATCACTGTCAGTAGCTATCAAGCCCACGCCAAGACGGCAGGCGGGGATCGTCAGGCCGAGCGCCTGGTCGCCTGAGATTGACCGCCGGCACCGACGAACCGCGTAGAACGTGCGCCTCATTCGGGAGTCATCCCGGCCATGCCCTCCGCGACCTGGGTGGCTCCAGCCAGGTCGTCCTCGCCGAGAACCACGTGCCCGCGCGTGGTCACATAGACCGAGTCAATGTTGATACCGGCCTTGGACATGACGAGCGCCATGTCACCCAGCGCGCCCGGCTCGTCGTGCACTCTGACAATGAGCACCTCGCGCGTGGGCGGTCGGATCCAGGATCTGGACAACGCCGTCGAGGACCCCCGGGTGCCAAAGTCCACTGGCTCCAGGCGGCCGGCGCTTTGTCATGTTGTGGCCTTCGGGCTCTCCAAGTAGGCCCAGCGTTCCACGATGCGGCGCCCGGCGATCCGCCAGATCACGATTCCGCCAAACTGCAGCCGTTTTCCGCTGCCGGGGTCGGTAGCCCGCCACACGTTGCGCACCACCACTTTGTCGTTCTCGGCCACGATGTCTTCGATGGTCACCTTCAGGTCCGGGAATTTCTTCAGCGCGCTGCCCACGTATTGAATCGCGCCCTCGGGTCCGGGAGGAGTTCCCGGCGGCACGTCCGCTCCGTGGTCCACGAACTCCGGGGCGAAGTTCATCCGGCCGATGGCCAGGTTCTGCTTGTTCACGAACTCTTCGGAGTGGTGGCGGATGAAGCCCTTCATCTCCTCGGGCGTCATCCCGGAGGCGCGGCTGTGCTTTGGCAACTTCGCGCCCCTCAGGCCTTCGGGGGCGGCGGCCCGAACTCCGCCTTGTTCTCGGCGAGGTACTGATCCATGGTGATGGGCGCGCGGCCGAGCAGGGACTTCAGCAGGCCGTCTGTCGCTCCGCCCTTTCCTCCCGCGTAATACTCCTGGAGCTCGACGAGTGCGTTGGCCTGCCATTGCGGCATGCCCTGGTCCAGCATGGATTTGCGGATCACCTCAAACGGGAGGTTCACGTAGGTCACAGGTTTCCCGGTGAGCGTGGTGATTTTCGCGGCGACCTGGGTATGGGTCAGCGCTTCCGGCCCGTTCAGCTCATACGTCTGGCCGGCATGCTCGCGCCCGGTCAAGGCCTTCGTCGCCACCACCGCGATATCGCGCGCATCGAGGTAGCTGTATTTCGCGTCCCCCGCGGCCCCATAAAACGAGCCCTGCGTGCGGATCGTCGGCGCGAAATACGCCACCACGTTCTGGTAAAAGGAATTCGGCCGGAGAATCGTGTAGCTCAGCCCGCTCCCCTTCAGCTTATCCTCGACTTGGCCGTGCCAGCCCGCGAATGCCTTCGGATAATCGCCGGCGCCGAGCGCCGAGTTTAGGACCACGTGGCGCACGCCATTTTCCTTGGCCACTACAATCACATTGTTCTCGAGCTCGACAAGCTGGGGAATCGGCGAGCACACGACGTACACGCTCTCGACTCCCTCCAGCGCTTTTCGCAGGCTTGCCTTGTCCGCAAAGTCGGCGATTACGGTTTGTCCGGAAGTGCCGGCTTTGGCCGCGTCGCCGGCCGACCGGTACATCAGCCGGTAGCCTGTTCCCGTTCGCGACACCTCTCGCGCGACGTACTTGCCTACTCCGCCGCTGGCTCCGGTTACGAGAATCATGTCTTCCTCCTTACCGCTCGGCATCCCCGCTCAGGTCTTGAGACCGAGATGCGTTTCTTTTCGTGTCAAGTCTTCCTGGCGAAATGCGCTTCGTTCGGGCGTTTCGTCTCGAGGCGATTCCGTCCCTGAAGCGGCGCGTGATCATGACCCCGTACGCCGAAGCGCTCGGCGGTGTTGATGTTCCCCACGCTCGGATCTGCGTGGACCCCATGGTGGAAACAAGGGGCACATGGCTTCCGGCGCCACCGTGCGTTCGGCTACTCAATGCTCTCGTCCCTTAGACAGGGCCGACCCCAGGTGTTCTGGAACATCTGAATTTCCCAGCGCTCTGCCTCCTTCACCACGATCAGGGTCGGCCGCGCCTGGATCTCGCGTGCTTGGCCATGCTCGGAGAACTGGAGGTGTGCCTCCACCAAGACGATCGCCACATCCGGTCGAGGGAATCGAATTCCTCGAACCGTGTAGTGATTGCGGCTCCCGTTGTAGATGCCGACGAAGATGCCGCGGTGGCCGGCTTCGATGGCCCCCAGCCATCGAGTTGCCCGCCGTAGGTGTGGAAGGCCGCGGAATCGCGGGCATTCCAAGCGTTTCACGGCGCCCTTCCGCGACGACGCCGTGTATATCCTTTCGAGTTGGCGAACTAGATCGGCGAGGACCCGCTCGTCAGGCGTCATCGCGCCCCGAGTATACGGCATCGCGGACCGTCGCCTCCGACGGCCGAATAAGGGCGACTCGGGGGTTGTGGGCATCCGAGCTCTTCCGGCAGTCCCAGAGGTCGAGCGCGACGCGCCGGCGGTCCGCGGGATCGACCTTGACGGGCACCGTCCTGCCGGGCTGAAACTGCGGGACGTTGAGCCGCGAGAGGAGCGCCGTGCTGTGCGCTTCGTAGACCTCGCCCCCTGGTGCGTGGACCTCCAGCACGAACTCCACGACTGGATCCTGGTTGATGGTCGTGCCGGTGTCGATCAGGCGCACGATCGTCGCCGCCGCGGGCTGGCCGATCACGAGGATGGCACAGGCCTGTCCTGGTCAAAAACGCCATCGGTCCGACCTGTCCCTTCCGTTTAGCCATCCCGGGTGCTCATGGAGGGGCGGCGGGCGGTTGGCGATCGGGCACACCCAAGAAC
>Ga0306920_100003953_pt1 | contig 18908 bp, 17 predicted proteins | sample flu12Cox44000170_FD_204666 | JGI IMG/M metagenome (GOLD analysis project Ga0306920, IMG submission 204666) | Lab enrichment of tropical soil microbial communities from Luquillo Experimental Forest, Puerto Rico - flux4day.12C.oxic.44.000.170 (v2)... | ecosystem: Environmental > Terrestrial >... | reverse complement strand
TGCCGCCCACAAATTTGATCATAGCAAGCGAGTGTGCCGATCTCACGGCAGAAGACGTAATCTCAGGCTCCCGCTTTCTTCCCTTTTGGATTCAACATGTCAATACGGCATCCCCGGGCCGAATCGCCGATCAAGGTGGAGAGCCGCCTCAGCCGCGTCGCCTCCTGTTTGGCGCTTATGACCCACCAACTGGCTGTCCGACGATACCAGGGGGCTTGCGCCTGAAAGAACTCCCAGGCTTTCTTGTTGGCTCGGAACAGCTTCTCCAGCTCGCCATCCAGCCGGGCGTTCTTGCGCTCGTAGGAGTATTTCAGTGATTGCTTCTGCTCACGTCCCTCGAAGACCTTGCTGCCGGAGGCATGCATTCGGCCGAGCCCGATCAACTCGGTGACACGCTTCGTGTTCACGGCGCTCCAGATGCTGTTCGGCTTGCGCGGGGTGAACCGAACCCGATAACTGTGCTCGTTGATCTTCTTGCGCACCCCGTCAATCCAGCCGAAGCAGAGTGCTTCATCCACCGCTTCAGGATAGGTGATGCTGGCCTTGCCCGAGGTTCTCCGATGAAAGCCAACCCAGAGTTCCCTCGCCGTCGCATGGGTTGCCCGGAGCCAGACTCGAAACTCGGCTTGGGTTTTGAAGAAAGTAGGGTTCATGGAGACTTAACTCCGACTGCTGGGGGGCGACGGCTGAGAGCCACTTCGCGAATCGGCGTTCGCCCACCGATAATCTAAACAGAAACGATAGAATAGGGCTAGCAATGCAACGGGTCTACCTCGACAACAATGCGACGACGCCGCTCTTGCCGGAAGTGTTTGAAGCGATGCGTCCGTACTTCTTAGAGAAGTTTGGCAACGCGTCGTCGATCCACCAGCAGGGGCAACAGGCACGAGCCGCCGTGGAGCACGCGCGCGAGCAGGTCGCCGAGCTGGTGAACTCACGTCCGGCAGAGATCGTTTTCACCAGTGGTGGTACGGAAGGCGATAACCTGGCGCTGTTTGGCATAATGCAACCCGGCGATCACCTGATTACCTCGGCGGTTGAACATCATGCGGTGCTGAATTCGTGCAAGCGCCTGGAGCAGATGGGATGCGATGTGACGTACCTGCCCGTGGACGGTCGCGCACTGATTGATCCTGACGATGTCCGGCGCGCTCTCCGGCCAGCAACAAAGTTGATCAGCATCATCTTCGGCAACAACGAGACGGGCGTGGTACAGCCAGTGCAAGAGATCGGCAAGGTTGCAGCCGAAGCGGATGCTTACTTCCACACGGACGCTGTGCAGACCGCCGGGAAGGTGCCGATCGATGTGAAAGAGATTGGCTGCGATCTGCTGACGCTGACGGCGCACAAGATGCACGGACCGCAAGGTGCAGGTGCGCTGTTCGTGCGCAGGGGAACGATCTTGCAGCCCCTCCTTTATGGTGGGCGGCACGAGCGCTCGCGGCGTGCCGGGACGGAAAACTTGCCGGGAATTGTTGGCTTGGGTAAGGCTGCGGAAATCGCGCACGAGGGATTCGAAAGTGGCGGCGTTGAGCGCATGGCTACGCTGCGCGACCGCCTGGAGAGCGCGATTCTCGACAGCGTGGAGCAGATCGGCGTGAATAGTGGCAGTGCGGTACGTGTGCCGAACACGACGAACATCTACTTCGACTGCATCGAGGGCGAGGCGATGGTGATCGCGCTCGATCTGAGGGGCCTATCGGTTTCGACCGGCGCAGCATGTTCGTCGGGAGCAATTGAGCCGTCGCACGTGCTGACCGCGATGGGGTTGTCGGCAGACCGCGCGCGCGCGAGCATCCGTTTCAGCCTGGGCAAGCAGAACACGGCCGAGGATGTCGAGTTCGCGATCGAACTCGTGCCAGAGGCAGTTGCCCGGCTTAGAGAACTGAGCCCGGTATGGAAGAGAGCGGTGGTGAGTTCCTAGTCCCAGGGCGGCGCGGGCGATGCGCATCCATCCGGAAGGTCGTCGTCACCAGCCAGCGAGGTTTTTACAGCGGAGCGAGGTTGCCGAATTCGCGGTTCAACAAGGGGGCTTCTCCACCCGGAGGTACGACGCCGCCCATCGAAATGAACGAAAGGGAACGATTCAGGAGTGAGCTTGCAGGATAACAAGACTGTAGCTGTGGCCATGTCGGGCGGCGTGGACTCGTCCACCGTCGCAGCCATCCTCTGCCAGCAGGGCTACAAGGTAGTCGGTCTTACTCTGCAACTCTGGAACCAGCGCCGCCTCGCCGGACATCATGGCATGCCTGATGAGCCCGTTGCCGGGCGTTGCTGCTCCCTCGATGATGTGTACGACGCGCGCCGCGTCGCGGAGACGCTTGGCATCCCCTATTACGTCGTCAACCAGGAGTCGCGCTTCGAAGACAATGTCGTCCGTCCGTTCGTGCACGACTATCTGTCGGGTCGCACGCCGATTCCCTGCAACCTGTGCAACAACCACCTCAAGTTCGACCAATTGCTCATCACCGCTCGGCAGATTGGCGCCGAGCTGCTGGCCACCGGCCACTATGCCCGCAATGAGTTCGACGAGCACACTGGACGTTGGGTGCTAAAGCGGCCAGCGGATCGGGCCAAGGATCAGACCTATTTTCTTTTCGGTCTGACACAGGAGCAGTTGAGTCGGACGCTGTTTCCCCTGGGCGGCATGCGTAAGACGGAAGTACGTCAGGAAGCGAAGCGCTCTCATCTGCGGCTGTTCGAGAAGCCTGATTCGCAAGAGATCTGCTTCATTCCCGGCGGGGACTACAAGAAATTTCTTGACGCCTACCTGGAGGAGCAGGGCGAGGAAATCCCCGACACCGCTGGCGATCTTGTCACCACGACAGGTGAGGTCGTCGGTGCACACAACGGCATACACAACTTTACCGTGGGACAGCGCAAGGGGCTTGGTGTCGCCACTGGCACGCCACTGTACGTCCTGGAGATTCGTGGCGACAAACGGCAAGTGGTGGTCGGCAGGGGAGAGGAACTGTTCTCGCGAAGGTTGAGGGCCAAGCGCGTGAACTGGATTGCGGTCGCTGACCTGCGCACGCCGATGCGCGTGGAGGCAAAGATTCGGCATCGCCACGAGCCAGCCGGAGCTGTAGTCGAACGGACTGGCGATGACGAGGTGCTCGTCAGCTTCGACGAGCCGCAGCGCGCCATCACGCCGGGACAAGCGGTCGTGTTCTACGAAGACGATGTGGTGGTTGGCGGAGGGTGGATAAGTTAGGGACCTGCGCGAAAACGTGTCTTAGAACAAAAGGCTTTACAGCTTTGGAAGCTTCAAGATAGATCCTCGCAATAAGGTGCTGATAGCTCCCCGTTCCACGTCGTTGGGAAAGCAGCAAGACTTTGTGCCTGTTCGCATGCGGCTGTTCTTACTCCTTCAGCGCCGCTTCCGCTTTCTGCTCTTCGACGGCGACCGCGCGCAGCGAAACATGTTCACGATGCGCCAGCAGCAGCCCCATCGGAATAACAGACATGAATGTGGCCAGCCAGAGCAGCATTCCGCAGCTTACTGCCAGCTCGTTTTGTACGCCAAAGACTTTGTTCAGCACGGCAATGCTGGCAAGCTGAGATCCGCCGCCGACGCCAGGAAGTTGAATCAGGGAGCCAAACATCGTCGCAATCATCAGAAGGACGATGCTGGCAGGCCCTAGCTCCGCAAGAGTCCCGCCGTAGGAATGCAGAACGAGCCAGTAGGACACACCGGCAAGAATCCACATCACAAGCGAGAGGAGCAGCAACTGGACGAAGGAAGAAAAGTCACTGATGGTTTCCAGGCCATGGGTGAAGGCGAGAATTCTGGAGGTTATTGCCGAGGCTACTTTGGTGCTGTACCGCCCGATCCTGCACTCGAAATACTGCGCGATACGTTCCCCCGATAACCGAAGTAGAACTGCAAGGACGCTTAGAACGACAATCACAACCAGGAACAGGCCGGCCGACCATTCCACCTTGACTTGCAGGTCTCGAATGCCAAGTCTCCGCCAAAGCGGATCGCCGATAAAACCTTCAATCACGAACAGCAGGGCCACCGACCCCATGTCAAAGATGCGTTCGACAAGCCACACTGCAACCTGGGAAGAGAAGGTGAGCTGCTCCTGGCGCGCGACCAGGTACGGACGAATCATCTCGCCAGGACGGCCAAGCAGCGCCAGCCCCGCGAACCCGATGAACTGCGGTGCCAGCAGCCTGGACGTCGTGGTCTTATGCACGGGCTTCAGGAACATACGCCAGCGAACTGCGCGCAAGACGTACAGAAAGTAAATGATTGCGACTACGACCGCAATGTAAGACCAGTTCACGTCTTCGGTACGTTTCAAAAATGTGGCCCAGTCGAATTTCTTCCAGGCGTGCACCTGCAGGTACACAAGCAGGCCCAGCACGACGACAACGATGCCTGTGCCAAGAATGCGTTTCCTGTTCATGACGCGTTAGGCTGGTCTGTAATTGGATTGGGTTTCGCCAAAGTCAAGAGTACACGAGCACACCCAAGCCCAAAAGGATGAATCGGCTGGAAATCAGTCGCTGCCGGCAGCGGACGCCTTTGGTGCGGCAGCAGCAGGGGCCGCCGCCGCGGTCGTACTCGAACCGGCAGGATGCTGGGTCGACCTCGGCTTCGAGGATTTTGCTTGCACAACTGGAGTCCGCAATTGCCGGCGTTCTGCCAGCTTCTTGCGGTTATAGTCGTTGATCACGCGTGCGATGTAGCTATAGGTCTCGCGATATGGCGGGATGCCTTTGTACTGCTGCACGCGTTCCGGGCCGGCGTTATATGCGGCCAGCGCCTTTACCATGTCATTGTGGTAAAGGAGCAGCAGCTCCTGAAGATAGCGGGCGCCGCCATCAACATTGTCCGCCGGATCAAAGCTGTCCTTCACACCCAGCTTGTTTGCAGTGGCCGGCATAAGCTGCATCAGGCCTTGCGCACCTTTGTGCGAGACCGCATGTGGGTTGTTGGCACTCTCGGCCCGGATGACGCTGGCAATGAAGTCGGCATCTACCTGGGTGTGCTCGCTGGCGGACTGGACCACTGCACCTAGATCCTGTGGCTTGTGCAGCTGACCGGTAACGGGCTGGAGCTCAGGCGGCGCCGGTTCGTAGCTCTCAATTTGTAGGGTGGGTACATCGATATACCCGTCATCAGCTTGCGCGCCGATATAGAGCCGCGTGAACTCGCCAACGATCTCGTGACGTTCGTGCCGGATACTGAAACCGTTGCGCAAATTTGCGAGCTCCGCGGCTTCGACTTGCGACACCAGCCCCGCAATCGCAATCGCGCCCGCCATGCCAAGTTGTAAGAGCCTATGCATTCAGGATAGCTTTCTCGTCAAGCACCTGCTCAATGGCGGCGGCCACACCGCTGGCATCATTGTGCAGGGTAACCGTCCAGCCGCTCTGCTTCAAATCGTCAGACGCGTTACCCATGATCACCGGATGTCCGGCAAAGGTCAACATTTCAATGTCGTTATAGTTATCCCCGATCGCCATCACCTCGGAGCGGTCCAGGCCCCGATGATTGGCCAACCGCTCCAGAGCATGACCTTTCGAGCAAGCTACGTTGAGAATATCAACGATGCATAGGTTGCGATGTACGTACTGGGTGCGCAGCACGCTGAATTCGTCTGTGAAATCGCAAGCCAAAAGGTCAGCCTGAGCGCGCTCCATCAGATCGATCGGCCCACAGAACATCGCCTGGATCGGATCGACCGTCAGAGCCCTCTCGATGGGACGGATGTATTGAATGAAGGGAGCATTCTTTTCCATCCAGCGCTGAATCACGCTGAACAGGTGCTCGTGGCTCTGGCACACGATTGCACCCGCTCCCTCTCGGTCGAAGGTTAGGACGGTGTAGTTGCGGTACTGCCGCATGTATTGACACAGCTTGATTGCTGTTGCCTTTGGCAGCAGGTCCCGGTGGAACAGCTCGCCCCCGGTCGAACGGGTTACTGCGCCGTTAGAGCTGATGAGGCACAGCTCAAAACCCAGCTTCTCAGCGATTGGCAGGGCAAAAGCGTGCCGGCGGCCGGTGCCCAGCACGATCTCGATGCCGGCGTCATGAGCACGCCGCAGTGCATTCAAATTGGCTTCGCTGATCTGGACATTCGAATCCAGCAGGGTACCATCGATATCGATGGCGATGAGGCGAATGGGGCGCTTCACTGCTAGATTCTAACAAAGTAGATTCTAACAAAGTAGATTCTAACAAAGTAGCAAGCCGAATTCCCGGCCTTTCTCTGTCGGGATGATAAGAGCCGGACGAAGGCAACCACTTTCCGCATCATCCTTTACAGCTATTGCAGTTTCCTCCAGTTCGCCTCGATGAAACTTTCCTTTCCCATTGTATCCACCAGTTCAATGCGGGAGGTGAACTGGTCGTCGCCGATACGAGTCAGCGTGCTGCGCTTGGGATAGGTACCGTTGGGATTGGCAAAGACCACCTGGCCTGGGCTGAAGCTGGCCAGCTTCATCGTCAGTCCCTTGTGCCCGGGCTCTTCGTTCAATTCCGGGGAGAGAAAGCGTACGCGCTCCTCGACGCCAGTCGCTGTGTCGCGGATGGTGTACAGCTCAATCATCTGCGTGCCCTGGCCCCCGTTAAGCCAGAACATGCACAGCATCATGGCAGGCTCAGTAACCGTACAAACCTGGTTGACCGTGTGCCATTCACCGTGCCCTGCCACCGGCCGGCCAGGAAGGCGAGGTCAGAGACCCTGACGTTCTTTGCGTCAACCGGAGGAATCACCGATTTGCCAGCAGCCGCGTGCTGAGGTTGGGCGAGCAGAGGGGCAGGCAAGGAGAACAGGACGCACAGACTCCAAAGGAATTTCGAGCGGTAATTCGACTTCATGGTTTTCTCCTCCGCGATTGGTGGGCTGGTTTGGTTTTTGGCTGGGCTGCCATTGCCTGGAGGCTTTGGAAGTAGTGCCTTAGTTGTTCTACGGAAGCGTCAAAGGGGCCAATGTCGCGATGGGCGCGGGCCTGCATCACGCCGCCCTCCATCACCGTGAGCACTAGTTGTGCTAATTGATCGAGGTTGGTCCTGGCTGGCAGACCATCGGCAGCATCTGCCAAGCACTTGCGCACGGCTGTGACCCAGCCGTTGAAGTTTCGCAGCAATCTTCTGGTGGACCTTCTTCCTCGTGGGATCGATCTCCAACGCCAGCCGGCCTAGAGGGCAGGTGAAGCCGTAATTCGTCATCAAGATCTTGTTGCGGTAGTCCTCGAGCAGCAGGAAGACGCGCTCCAGCGGGTCGTTCTCTCGTACAGCGCCTGGATCAGGATAGGATCGAGGTTCGCCAGGTACCAGTCGAGCACCGCGTGCAGCAGATCTTCTTTTCCCTTGAAGAAGAAATAAAAGCTGCCGCTGTTGGCTCGCGCTTTTTTCAGGATATCCGCCATTTCCGTAGCGGCGTAGCCTCGTGAATAGAAGAGCTCCACCGCGGCGAGGAGGATCCGTTCCCGGGTGTGCGTGGTCTCTCTCACCAATGTCCATCCCACTTACTTGAACGATCAGCTAAGTTAACCTTGAACAAAGCAATCTTGTCACGGCTGCGCGAGCAAATTTTCTCCACGGCACGGCAGCAGATGGGCTGCGGCGGGGCGCCGCCGCTTGTCGAAAGCGGGTCATCCCTTATAATTCCCGCCTTATGCCAATATGCCAATCTCTTCGTACCTTGATGTCTGCCGTTCTAGCGTTGTCGGCAGTTACCGCGGCTCTTGCGCAAGACAACACGGCTGTGATGCAGGAGGCACTCCAACCATCGAGCCCGCTCGAGGCCAACCTGCGGCGACTGACGGACGAGATCGGCGGACGAATGCCGGGCACGCCCGCGATGGGGCAAGCTGTAGAGTGGGGCGTCGGGGCGTTCAAAGCTGCTGGCGCCGACTCGGTGCATACGGAAGACTTCACGATTGCCCAGTCCTGGGCTGAAGGAGACACCCAGGTCAACGTGGTTGCGCCCGTGAAGTTCCATGTGTTGGCACACTCGCTGGCGTGGGCTCCTGCGTTGGCGCCGACCACAGCTCGTGTGGTGGATGTCGGTATGGGGAAGCCCGGGGACTTCGCCAAGGCGGGCGATATCTCGGGCGCGATCGTGCTGGCGCACTCCGTGGTGTTGAAGACATGGGACGACCTGTTTGATGAGTACTTTCGAGCGCCGGGAATCATCGAGCAGGCAGTGAAAGGCAAGGCGGTCGCCGTTGCGTATGAGGCGAGCCGCGAACACGATGTGCTCTACCGGCACATCAACACCGGAACCGGAAAGATCGATGTGATTCCCCAGGTCCTGCTGGCGCGCGAGGACGCTGAGCGTATCTCCCGGCTGTTGGCGCACGGGGAGAAGGTCGAGATCTCAGTCGCGATGCCCAACCATATTGGCCCCGAGATTACCTCGAGCAATGTGATTGCCGAGCTGAAGGGCGCTGAGCAGCCCAATGAAGTGGTCATGCTCGGCGCGCATCTTGACTCATGGGAACTGGGGACCGGGGCGCTTGATAACGGATGCAATGCAGCCCTGGTGGTCGATGCATTGCGCGCGCTACGAGCTCGAGGTGTGCGGCCCAGGCGCAGCATGCGGTTCGTGCTGTTTTCCGGGGAGGAGCAAGGGTTATTGGGTTCATGGGCCTACGTTCGCGCCCATCGCAATGAACTGGACAACATTGTCGCCGAGATTGTGTTCGACGCGGGCAGCGGAGCGGTGACCGGCTTCTCCACGGGAGGGCGCAAGGACGTGGACGCTCGAGTTGAGCCGATGCTGAAACCGTTCGCGCAGTGGAAGGCAGCCGCTCTCACGAATGACGCGCAGACGGGCACGGACCATTACGACTTCATGGTCGAAGGCGTTCCGACCTTGCTGGCGAACCAGGAGCCCGCGAACTACATGGTGAATTACCACGCCACGTCTGACACCTTTGACAAGGTGGACTTCCCACAGCTCAAGAAGAACGAGGCGATGGCTGCGGAATTGCTGGTCCAGCTGGCGAACGCACCGTATCGAATCGGGCCGCGCCTGACACGCGCGCAAATTGAGGCGACATTCCACGAGACCCATCTAGACGAGCAGATGAGAGGTTTCGGCCTGTGGGAGGACTGGGTCAACGGCGCGCGCGGAAGACAGCCTTAAGGGTTGGTGGTTTCAGTACCAGGCGATGAGCGTCGTGCACGGAGAGCGTCATGTCACGCGCCCAGGAACAATGGGCACTTGGAAAGAGCGGCGCTAGCCCCGAATGTCCAAGGCTTTACCGCGGCGGCTAGAGCAGGGTTCAGGCGCTGGCAACGTGCGCCTGAAGGCTTGCTCCAGCGAGGACACACCGGCCTGGGGCCTGGTTTCTCCAGCAGATGCCGCCACTTGCGGCTGAATACACGCCTGGTGGGAATCACGCAAGATTCTCGAACAGGCGTCGCTCTCACTGCTGGCTTTGCTGCCCGGTTGCCGGTTTCCGACCGGTCGTTGTGCTCTTGTGCGTGGTAGACGGCTTCGGCGCAGGTTTGCGCGGATCGACGATCTTGATGCTGACGATCTTCGGTGGGTCGAAAGGCCGGTCGTTCCGAGGATCGGTCGCGAGCCGCGCGATCTTCTTCACGATGTCGAGGTCTTCACATTGCCCGAAGATCGTGTGCTTGCCGTTCAGGTGCGGCGTGGGAACTTCGGTGATGAAAAACTGCGAGCCGTTTGTATTGGGTCCGCTGTTAGCCATTGCCAGGCGTCCAGGCTGGTCAAAGGTGAGATCGTCACTGAATTCGTCTTTGAAACTGTACCCCGGGTCGCCGGTGCCGGTGCCGAGCGGGTCGCCACCCTGGATCATGAAGTTCGGGATCACGCGATGAAAGATCGTTCCGTTATACAACGGCACTCGGTGCATCATCTTGCCGGTCTGTGGATTTTTCCAGGCTTTCGTACCTGTGGCCAGACCGATGAAGTTGGCGACGGTAAGTGGGGCTTTGTCGGGAAACAGGGTGCAGTGAATGTCACCCGCTGTGGTGATGAATGTCGCTGTCGGCTCGGCTGGGGTTGCGGGAGCGGTCGCTGCCCCCTGGCTGCCAGAAGGTGCGGCGCTGCTCGTAGCTTGGGCCCCCGCGAAGCCCGTGACGGTAAGGCAGAGAAGGGCGATTACGACGTTGCGCATGAATCCTCCAATAAGAATCTGGAACCGATGATTATTGCTGGCCTTGCGGCTCCGGCGCAATCTCGCCCCGTGGGTCTTTATTTGTCGCCGCCTGAATCTCCTTCGCGGTCTTCTCAACTTCGGAGAAAACCCGCATCAGGTTGCCGCCCAGAATTTTCTGAATATCGCCAGCTGTGTAACCGCGCTCATACAGTGCTTTCGTGATCTTGGGCAGGTCGGCGGCGGAATCGAGGCCCTCAGGCGAGCAGTTGATACCGTCAAAGTCGGAGCCCAGCCCCACGTGGTCGATGCCTGCCACCTTCACCATGTGATCGATATGATCGATCAGGTCGCTGAGCGGCGGCCTCGGCAGCTTGGTGACCAATGCGGCTTTGGCTGTTTCCAGTTGCTGGCGCACTCCAGGTGTCTGTTCTTTCAGGAACAGCGATTGCACCTTCTCGTAGTCAGGGTCGCGCTGATCTTTGAGCTGCTTGGCACGATCAACATACTTCTGCGACACGAAAGCGCAGTAGAAGTTCACCTGCGCGACACCGCCATTGCGGGCCAGCGCAAGAAGCATATCGTCGGTCATGTTGCGTGGCACGTTCGTGAGGGCCCGCGACGAAGAGTGTGATGCAATGACTGGTGCGCGGGTCGTTGCCAGCGTCTGGTAGAAGGTTTGATCAGCAACGTGCGAGATATCGACCATCATGCCGAGATCGTTCATCTCCCGCACCACCTGGCGGCCAAAGTCGGTGAGGCCATCGTGGTGCTGAACGTTCTTGTCATCAATGTCGCCGCTTGAGTCGCCCAGGTCGTTGGTGTTCGACCATGTAAGCGTCATGTAGCGCACACCAAGACGATAGTAGTCGCGCAGGATGCCCATGTCGCCCTGAATCGCATGGCCGCCTTCGACTCCCATCAGGGCCGCGAGCTTGTCCTGGCGGTGTGCCACGAGGATATCCTGCGTGCTGAAGGCCATCATCATCCTGTCGGGATGCCGGCGTGCCTGTTCGTAGACGGAATCGATCATGTCGAGGGCACGGCGGGCTTCCTGGCCTTTGTGTGCCGTCGGCTCAACCCAGATTGAGAAGAACTCGGCACCCAGATTGCCGGCCTTGATCTTGTTGAAATCCAGGTAACCGTGTCCGGCATCCTGTGCGAGATCGAAGTTCTCGTCGACGAAGCGTCCAGCTGTGTCCGCGTGGGTGTCGATTATCAGGGCGGAGTCGTGGATTGCTTGCCAGCCAACCGTGGAAGTGCCGGCTTGGGACATGGCAGGTGGGGTCCGCGCCGTTGTCAAGGTTCGTGACAAAACAAATGCCGCCGAGACGACGGTGAAAGAGAGAAGGAGGCGGGCGCTTCGCATCAGGGTGATAAGTTACTCCCGGAAGAATTGAATGCCCTTGGATTGTAAATGAAGGTGAAACGAACAGATTCTCCTGCGCTCCAAGGAAGATAGTCGTAGGTTGGTGGGAACTCGGGAAAGTGATGATGGGTCACGAGGCAGAAAGGGCTTGTAAGCAGGACTTTTTTTCGCACCGACAGCGCGACGAACGACGACTGAGCCAAAGCCTTGGGTGAGACCCTCGTCACTGGCTAATGCCAGCATGCCGTTGGGCGCTGTACAGCACAGGCGAAAACGGCACCCTACCCGGCCGGAGGGTGCAAGGGGCTACGACCTGAAGAAGTCTTTCACCGCCTGCCACATGACCTGGCCGCCAACGTCGGCGATCGACTTTGTCAGAGGCACCTCCTTGGGGCAGATCTCGACACAGTTTTGCGCGTAGCCGCACTCCTGAATGCCACCATCTCCCATCAGGGCCGTCAGACGTTCTTTCTTCAGCTCCTTGCCGGTCGGATGCGAATTGAACAAACGCACTTGCGCGATGGTGGCGGCGCCCACAAAGCCCGTCTTCTCGTTGAACTGCGGGCAGGCTTCCATGCAGCAGCAGCACGAGATGCAGTTCGACAAAGGATACGCCTGTTCCTGATCCTGCGGACTCACGCGAGGCCCGGCGCCGAGGTCATAGGTTCCATCCACCGGAACCCACGCCTTCACTCTCTTCAGGTTCTCGAATAAAACGCTGCGGTCGACGGAGAGATCGCGAACCACAGGAAACTTGGAGAACGGTTCGAGGGTAATGGGCTGCCGTAGCTTGTCGACCAGGGAGGAGCATGCCATTCGCGCCCGGCCATTGATCAGCATGGCGCACGAACCGCAGATCTCCTCCAGGCAACTGGAATCGTAAGTGACGGGTGTTGTCGCGGTGCCTTGTCGGGTGACTGGGTTGGCGGCGATGTCCATCAACGCCGATGTTACGTTCATCCCGGGACGATACTGCAGTTCGAACTCCTCCCAATAGGGCTTGGAGTCAGGATCCTGCTGGCGCTTTATTTTGACAATAAGTGTTTTCGGATTCGCCATCTATTATGCCTTCCAGGAGGTTACTCGTACCTACAGCGAGACCTTCTGCCAATCCCTGGCGGGCGCTCAGGACCATGCGTAACGACTCTCCGGCCCTGAAACCCTAAGCGGAGCCGAAAGCCTCCGGCCATCAACTTCTGTGTCCTCTGCAGAACCTCGACCCCTCCCGGACAGAGTCGGCAAGAAACGGACTGGAAGCCTGAATGAACCTAATTCACAAGCCCTAAAAAAAAACTGACAACCGACTACCGATTCCTGCCGTTACGACGCTGCATCGTACCGTCTTGGGCGCGGCTTAATCAGCGACGTGTCTACCGGTTCGAACTCAAAGCGTGGCTCATCGGCGTCGGCTGCAAAGTAAGCTTTCGTCGTCTTCAGCCAATTCGTATCATCGCGCTCGGGAAAATCGGGCTTGTAATGTGCGCCGCGAGATTCGTCGCGCAGCGCTGCTCCCTGGGCGATCACGCGAGCCAGTTGCAACATGTTGTAAAGTTGGCGAGCGAAGACAAAGGACGTATTCGCCCACCGTGACTTGTCGCTCAGGTTGACGTGCTGGTATCGCTCCAGCAGTTCGACCAGTTTGGCATCAGTCTCACGGATATTCTTGTTGTAGCGGATTACTGTGACGTTCTTCGTCATCGTTTCGCCAAGTTCCCGCCACAGCAAAAACGGGTTCTCCCTGCCGTCGTTGTTGATCAACCGCGAGTTAATTTCTTCCTGCCGTTTCCGTTCGGCATCAAAGGCGCCATTGGAGACAGCGTCTGATGACTTCAACAAGTTCTGCCCATACCTCACCGCGTCGGGACCAGCAATGAACCCGCCATAGATGCATGACATAAGCGAGTTCGCGCCCAGGCGGTTCGCGCCATGGATTGAGTAATCGCATTCACCACAGGCATAGAGGCCTGCGATGTTGGTGCGTTGCTGGAAGTCCACCCACAAACCGCCCATTGTGTAGTGCATGCCGGGGAAGATCTTCATGGGCACCTCGCGCGGATCGTCGCCAACAAACTTCTCGTAGATTTCCAGAATTCCTTCGAGCTTGCGATCGAGCGTGGCGCGGTCGATGTGTGTCAGGTCGAGGTACACCATGGGCTGGCCATCGATGCCCAGGTGGTGCTCATAAACAACCTTGTGAATGGCCCTCGTCGCTACATCGCGGGGCACCAGGTTGCCGTACTTTGGATACCACTCTTCGAGGAAGTACCAGCGCTCGTTCTCCGGAATGCTCCGAGCCTCACGCTTGTCACCGGGTCGCCGGGGAACCCAGACGCGGCCCCCTTCCCCACGTGCCGACTCCGACATGAGGCGCAACTTATCCTCGCCGGGAATCGACGTTGGGTGCACCTGGATGAATTCGCCGTTAGCGTAAAACGCTCCCTGCTGATAGAGAGCCGACTGCGCAGAGCCGGTGCAGACCACTGAGTTGGTCGACTTGCCGAAGATAGCGCCAATCCCACCCGTGGCGACGATGACCGCCTCCGCCGGGAAGGTGCGAACCTCCATGCTGCGCAGGTCCAACGCGCAGATGCCTCGGCAAACGCGCTGGCCATCGAGCACCGTCGACAGGAATTCCCACGCTTCGTACTTGGTGACCTTGCCCTCTGACTCATAGCGCCGCACCTGCTCGTCGAGCGCGTAGAGCAACTGTTGGCCCGTCGTCGCTCCGGCGAATGCGGTGCGGTTGTAGAGAGTGCCGCCAAAACGCCGGAAGTCCAGCAGTCCTTCGGGTGTGCGATTAAAGGGAACTCCCATGCGATCGAGCAGATCGATGATCCCAGGAGCCATTTCGCACATTAGCTTGGCCGGGGGTTGGTTGGCCAGGAAGTCGCCACCGTAAATCGTGTCATCGAAGTGCTGCCAGCAGGAATCGCCCTCCCCTTTGAGGTTCTTGGCGGCGTTAATGCCACCCTGCGCGCACACTGAGTGAGAGCGTTTGACGGGGACGATGGAAAAGAGGTCGACGTGACCTCCCAGCTCAGCCACCTTGATGGTGGCCGCCAGGCCGGCCAGTCCGCCACCGACAACGATGATCTTAGGATTTGCCATATCAAGATGAACTTTACACAAAGTTAAACCAAGCGGCCGAAGCCGCCGAAATTACCGCAGCATGGTGCTCTCATAGCTTGGGGCCTCGGAATGGGGCACTTGATCAGCGGGCGTCGCGAGGAATGCCTTGATCGTCCACAAACCGATTCCGATCAGCGCAACCGCCAGGACGAAACACAGGTAACCAAACTTCCGACGAGCGCTATCGCCTACCGTGATCCCCCACTTTGCGGCGAAGAGCCACACTCCATACGCGAAGTGCCATGACGCAGCGACGATGCCGACAACATACGCCGCCACTGCCCAGGGATTCTGGAACTCGTTCCACACCTTCCAGAACGCGTTGCCATAGCCGCCACCCATCAGGTGCACGCCGGTGAACCGCATGTAGTAGGTGTGGTAGACGATATAGATGAGCGCGATCAAGCCCGTCCACCGTTGCGAGGTGTAGAGCCAGTTGCCACTCCATGGGTACTCACCCACGTTCGACTCGCCGCGGTACCAGATATACAACCCGTACAAAGCGTGATAGAGAATCGGTAGAAAGATGAATCCCCATTCCAGCACGTGCACGAACGGCAGACTCGTGAGGAACTTAACCTGGTCGTTGTAGGCGGCGGGCCCACTGGTGGCCTCTGAGTTGGAGATGAAATGCTCCAGCAGAAATGCACCGATGGGGATGATGCCGGTCAAAGAATGCAGTCTGCGCAGCACAAAGGACGAACCCTGCCCTGCTCGCAGTGGAGCAACTCCTGTATGAATTCGGGTCGGGGATGTGCGGGTATCGACTGTATTGGCCGAGGAAGCCACGACGCCAACTCCTTAAGGATTGCAAGGTGCAAAGGCGAACCTTGCATTATCAATTTCGCAAACTGCGGTAGTCAAGAAACGTGAAACACTGAAACGTGCAACACTGCTGCCGGACCAATGCAGCTCCGCTTACATTGTGCCGCGATGCTCAGCAGACCCGGGGCACGGATTGGGCACGGGCAGCTTTGAGCATAGCTGTCGCAAGGCCAGATCACCTGTGACATCGGTCACTTTCTCTTATGACGAGGTGACCGGGGTCGCTAGCCCGTGTGCGGATGCAAGTCCTGCATGTGATCTGTCCAGGCGAGGAACGCCCGAAAAGCGGCGCCGCGGTGGCTGTACCTGGCTTTCTCCTCCGCCGTCAGCTCGGCGAATGTCTTGGAGATCTCGGGGAAGTGGAATAGAGGATCATAGCCAAAGCCGTTTGACCCACGAGGCGAGCGCAGAATCAAGCCCTCAGCTTTACCGTGAAAGGTCGCCAGCGTGTGGCCATTGCGCGCCACGGCGATCACGCATACAAAACGGCCGGTGCGGTACTCGTCAGGCACGTCGTGCAGTTCGCGCAGCAGGCGAGCATTGTTCGCTTCGTCGTCGGAGTTGATGGCATGCCCTTGCGGGCTGTGTTCGTCAGCGGCAAAACGTGCAGACCGTACGCCAGGAGCACCTTTGAGGGCGTCAACTTCAAGGCCGGAATCGTCGGCAATCACCAATTCGCTTTGTGCGTATTTGCTATAGTGCTCGGCCTTCTTGCGGGCATTGGCTTCAAACGTTAGTCCGTCCTCGACCACGCTGGGCTGGGAAATGAAGCCAGGCAGCGTCTCAATCTGAACTCCGTGAGCGGCTGCGGCTCCCACCAGGTCACGGATCTTGCCAGGGTTCGACGTCGCCACCAGTACCCGCTTCAATGCACTCCTCCCCCTCCCACCGTACCAGAAGGCAGCCATTGGTGGTGAGCTGAATACCGCGTTCCCACCGCTGTATGCGTCGTTCCGGGCTTCAGTCGCGGGTGCGCCTGTGAATTTCTATTAGCCCGGGCTTCAGCCCATGGATACTTTGAGTTTCGCCGTGGAGAAAGCCCGGCTTTGACGTCCGAGGCCACACTGGACGCGACACTGAAGCGCACTACACTGGTCGAGAAGCAGCGACGCGGTGGCCGAACCGGGGTTGCGCCACCCCTCGGGCAGTACAATGCTGCAATCAGCATCATCCCGGCTGACCTGGAGGTACATCCTGCAACCTTCAAGAGCGACCATCGCATGAGTGCCAACCCGGTAGAAATTTCACAGCAACATCTTGACGTCGTCGCCAAGGAGCACGGCCTCTCGCGCCAACTCAGCGAACGCCAGGTAAGCATGATGGCAATCGGCAGCGCCATCGGCACCGGGCTGTTTCTGGGCAGCGCCCTGGCGGTCCGCACCGCCGGTCCAGGTGTCATTGTCAGCTATATCCTTGCCGCAGGAATTGCGCTGCTGCTGATGGGCTGCCTCTCTGAAATGGCGGTTGCCCATCCCACCGCAGGCTCGTTTGGCGTCTATGCCGAGCTGTACGTGTCGCGCTGGGCGGGATTCGCTATTCGCTATACCTACTGGGCGGCGCAGTCGATCGCGGTAGGCGGCGAAGCGGTGGCGGCAGCGATCTATACGCAATGGTGGTTTCCCAACACACCAGCTTGGATGTGGGTGATCCTCTACTCGGCGGCGCTGATTTTTATAAATGCGCGCAGCGTCGGTGCCTTCGGCGAGTTCGAGTACTGGTTCTCCATGATCAAGGTAAGCGCCATCGTGGTGTTCATCGTGCTCGGTATCGCCATCCTGCTCGGGGTACACCAGCAGCGGCCGATCGGGTTGGAAAACTTTCGCGCCTACGGCGGCCTTCTGCCACGAGGGTGGACGGGCGTTTGGCTCGCCTTGGCTTTTGTCATCTTCAGTTTCATCGGCACCGAGGTCGTCGCTGTCACCGCAGGTGAAGCCAAGGACCCCACAAGGACCGTCCCACGGGCCATGCGTACGATGCTGGCGAGACTGGTTATCTTCTATGTCGGTGCCATCGCAATCCTGGTGGGTGTGATTCCCTGGACGCAGATCCAGCCCGGGCAAAGCATCACGATCAGTCCCTTCGTCCAGGTCTTCGAGGTGATGCATATTCCGGCAGCGGCACATGTCATCAACTTCGTGGTGCTGACGGCGGCGCTGTCGAGCATGAACTGCAATCTTTATCTCGGAACGCGCATGATCTTTTCTCTGGCGCGCTCGGGCTATGCCCCCGAATCACTGGGTCACGTCTCGGGGCGAGGTACCCCCATGGGCGCGCTGTGGTTCTCGGCAGCTGGTTTGGGCGTCGCGGTGGTAATGGCTTTTGCCTTTCCCGCTACGGCTTTCGTGTACATGTTCGGGATTGCGCTGTTCGGCGGGCTGTCTGCATGGCTGCTGATTTTCCTCACGCATCTCGGCTTCCGTCGCCACTGGCAAGAACGTAGTCATAGGCCGCCATTGGTTGTGCTTCCCCTGTTTCCTTGGACCACAATTGCGGGTGCACTTGCGGTGTTCGCGATCATTATCTCAACCTGGTGGGTTCCGGGCATGCGAGTTGCGCTAGAAGCCGGGATTCCATGGCTGCTCCTCGTGACGGTACTCTATTATGCGTGGGGACGCCACAATCGCGGAGCCGTGGAACTGCGTGCAGCCAATCGTGTGAGACAAGAGGGCGCTGCAGATTAGCACGCGGCGTATACTTTCGCGTTGCACAGTCATACAACACGAGGCTCCATGAACCAACCTCTTCTTGTCTTTGTTCTCTTGTGCGGATCCGTCATTTTTTGTGGCGCGCAGGCAATGAAATCCGAATCCAAGTCGCAGGAATCGAAGCCAGTCAATCCGGCGTTTGCCGAGCTGACCGAGCAATTTATCCATGAGTCGCTGGTTCTTTCTCCGGTAAGCGCCTCGCAAGCGGGGTATCACCAATACACGGATCCCAAGACACACAAAATTATCGACCTTGATGGTCAACTTGACGATGTAAGCGCGCACGCCGTTGCCATCCAGGAGAAGTTCTATCGTGACTGGCGTCAGCGCTTCCAAACTGAGACGCCGGTTGCGTCGCTGGATGAGCAGGACGCCGCCGATTATCGGCTGATCGACGACCAGATTTCACTGAACCTGCTGGAGCTCCAGACAATCCAGAACTACAAACACAACCCGACGGGGTACGTTGAGCTGTTGGGAAATGGTCTGTTTCTGCCACTCACCCAGGAATACGCGTCGAAGGAGAAGCGGGTGGAGGATGTGATCTCGCGTATCGGCCAAATCCCGCGATTTCTCGACCAGGCCAAGTCCGTCCTGACCGATGCTGATCCTGTCTTCATCTCGACTGCCATCGAGGAGAACGAGGGCAACATCAATCTCATCGACTCGGTTGCGGCCGATATTGCTCCTGGCTCGCCTTTGAAGGCGCAGTATGACAAGCTCGCACCCGGAGCGAAGAAATCGCTCGCCGACTTCAGCGAATGGCTGAAGAACGACCTTGCCAAGCA
>Ga0306920_100003952_pt1 | contig 18909 bp, 14 predicted proteins | sample flu12Cox44000170_FD_204666 | JGI IMG/M metagenome (GOLD analysis project Ga0306920, IMG submission 204666) | Lab enrichment of tropical soil microbial communities from Luquillo Experimental Forest, Puerto Rico - flux4day.12C.oxic.44.000.170 (v2)... | ecosystem: Environmental > Terrestrial >... | reverse complement strand
AAGCGCATGGTGCGGAGTACTTTTCGAAGAAGCAGAACCGCTGGCTGAAGGCGGGCTCGATGGGGTGCGCCGCTGCATTCAGTTTTTATCCCGGAAAGAATCTCGGAGCCTGCGGCGAAGGCGGCGCGATCACTACGAATGACGAATCACTGGCACGCAGGTCAGCAATGCTCCGCGATCATGGGCAGTCCAAAAAGTACTATCACGACGTGGAAGGATACAACGGGCGGCTCGATTCGCTGCAGGCCGGAATCTTGCGGATCAAACTGCGCCATCTTTCCCACTGGAATGAGCAGCGGCGAGCCAGCGCCCGCGTTTATGACGAACTCCTGTCATCGCTCAGCGAAAGCGTGACCCACACAGTCGAGGCCGCGTATTCCAAGTCCGTCTATCACCTGTACGTCGTGCGGACACCATTCCGCGCGGAACTGCAAAAGCATCTGACCGAAGCGGGAATCGGAACGGGAATACATTATCCAGTGCCCATCCATTTGCAGAGCGCCTACGCTTCGAGAGGCTGGAAGCAAGGCGATTTTCCGCACACCGAAGCGGCTGCAGCCGAGATCCTTTCCTTGCCGATGTTTGCGGGCCTAACAACGGATCAGCAAAAACAAGTAGTGGAGCTCATTTCGCAATTCGCTGTTTCTCCTGCTACACGCTAAATCGTATCTGGTCAATAACTGATCGGTCCTATCAGTCTCCTTGCTTGTTCCTCTCAAGAGTTTTCCCGTCTTGTCTCCTGCAATTGATTTAGAAAAGTAAACCTATGTTTTTGGATACGCAACTTAAGAACCCTTCACCTGAAGGCGTGTCAAAAAACCACTTCAGCAGCGGGAGCGACTTGGCGCCGCAACTTGCTGCCATGAATGCGCTAGCGTTGCGCTCCTTGGCCGACTTGTTCTCTGAGAAGGAAAAACTCTTCCTGCGCTCCGTCACGCTTCGAGACAACCGAGTTTACCGGGAACAGAGTTCCCCGAAACGCACGATCATCGCCTTGTTGGGATTAAATCGTCTTGTGGATCCTAGCATGAACAGAATGTTTGACATCCGCTCCATGCACGAGGCTGTGTTTTGTGATACGAGTTGGGTCAAGAGCTTGCGAGAACTGGGCCTTCTGACGTGGTTCACCGCGGAATGCGCTCCCGAAAGACTTGGAAAGCTGTTTAAAGAATTCGAATTCGACAAGGCGCTCGGAAGCTATCAGGACGGCCGGGAGGCGCACACGAGTGGACTTGCTTGGTTTCTGGCAGGGATTTCGCATTCGCGATTGGCTGATTCGGGAAAGGTTCCGGATTTGACCGATCTTGCGGTAGATACTTATCACTTGCTGATCGAGAATCAAGGAGAGGGGGGAATCTTCGGGCAAGTGGCATTTCCAAGATGGTATCGATGGGATCTCTATCGCCGCCTCGGTACGTTCGGTGATCAGATCTACGCGATTTACGCGCTGTCAACCTTTGCCAGGGCATTCCATATTGAGGAGCCGCTTGCACCCGCGCTGAGCTGCGGGCACGCGATTCGCGCGTTGCAAGGTGAAAACGGGGAGTGGTGGTTTCTTTACGACAAACAAATGGATCGCGTTGTGAATCGATACCCCATCTTTTCCTGGCAGCAGGATGGGACGGCGCCCGTTGGCCTGCTCGCTTTGGGGGAAGCAACCGGTCAGAGTTTCCTCGAACCAATTCGCAAGGGGCTGTCCTGGAGTACACGCTCGACTGAATTCAGAAATACGACGGAACTCCAGGCCCACCGCCAAGGCCTTAGCTGGGATTCCGTTCATCCCAAGAGTAGGACAATAAAGTACTGCGAGGCCGCGCTGAGCCTGCTCAATATCTCTCGCAAACCTCAAGAGAAGCCGCTTTGTGTTCGCTATGCAACTCGTCCTGACCACTTTGGATGGATGCTTTATGCGTTTGGCCGGATAGGCCTTCCAAAAGAACCGTCTATAGCCGGAGCAATGAGGGCGAAGTCGCGGCGAGGGAAACGGCTAGGGTAAATGGCGGTAACACCCTTCCCTTGGTCCACGGTTTGGTTGGCTTTGTTGCAAGAGGACATCCCACAAAACCAATTAACTTATTTATTTGCAGGTACTTGCGCGGTGATGGACGCATTCCCGCGGGGAAAAGACCTAATTGCTCTGGCAGCCGGATTGCGATAGGATGGTATCCAGTTCTCGCTGTAAGTTGATTGTTTTGAATTGCATTGGCAGGCCAAGACCGGCCCGCAGTCAACAGCCTCATTTATGGCGGTAGCCTGTCTGCGCAATTGTTGTTGCCCCGCTCGACACCCGCATTGATTCCCGCCGCTAGGATGTAACGCAGGTTCACGAAAACTCCAGGGCAGGTTGTCGCAAGCCCACAATCGGGAAGCAGAAACTGCGAGATTTGACGTTTTTGGATCAGGGAGACGAAGGAGTGCCGCGAGGGAATGGCGAAAACGAGCTGACGACTCGAAACTCAAGAACAGCCTTGGTAACTGGAGCTGAGGGTTTTATCGGTTCTCACCTGGTCAAATTCCTCCACGCCAAGGGTTGGAATGTTGTCGGGTCCTATCTCCAAGACAGCTCCAACTCCTTACACGAATTGCCGAATCTGAAGTTTGCACAGTGCGATCTGCGAGATGCGCGACGGCTGAGGCAAATCGTCGAGGAGTACACCCCGACACACATTTTTCATATGGGGGCGCAAAGCCTGCCGACTGTTTCTTGGACCGATCCGGTCACCACCTTTGAATCCAACATCATGGGATCCTTGCATCTTTTTGAGGCCGCACGCCATATGAAACCGTGTCCAGTCGTTGTTTCGGCTTGCTCGAGCGCCGAATACGGAAGCGTGCCAGCCTCGGCAATTCCCGTGAAAGAAGAGCAGCCGCTTAAGCCACTGCATCCCTACGGAATCAGCAAAGTCTGCCTGGATCTGCTGGCGCGCGAATATTTTCTGGATTACAAAATTCCCACGGTGAACATCCGCTTGTTCAATACTACCGGCCCGGGGAAAACGAACGATGCGCCATCCGATTTCGTACGGCAACTGGCGCGGATCAAGAAGGGTCTTCAGAAACCGGTCGTTGAGGTGGGAAATCTGAAGCCGCGCCGCGCCTTCCTCGATGTCGCGGATACTGTACGAGGGTTCTATCTTGCTGGGATGAAAGGAAAGCGCGGTGAAGTGTACAATCTCTGTGCAAGCCGGACTTATCTTATCCATGAGGTGTTGCACATAGCAATTCGATTGTCCGGTATTAGAGCGGAAATTCGACCCGTGGCGCGATTGATGCGACCCTCGGACGAGAAAATCATTTTCGGCAGCACGCAAAAGATCCGGAGGGACACCGGCTGGCGGCCACTGAATTCCATCGATAAAACGTTGAAGTCCATGCTGGATTACTGGCTGGCCGCGATTTGAGGACTGATGATAACTTCTGTCCGCGCTGACGAAGCTGCTTATGAGACCATGCGTGCCTTGCTGTTGGTTGGCGGAATGGGAACGCGCCTGCGGCCAGTGCTGTCTTCGAAACCGAAATCCTTGGCGCCGATCGGAGATATATCCTTCCTCGAATTGCTTGCCTTGCAACTTCGCTCACAGGGTATCCACCGGCTGGTGATGTGCACGGGTTTTCAGGCCGAGCAAATAGAAGAAGAGTTCGGTGATGGCAGCAAATGGAATGTCACGATCGAGTATTCGAAGGAATTAGAGCCCCTGGGAACGGCTGGAGCAATCAAGCATGCTGCACGCTTCGTTTCGGAAGCTTCTGATTTTATGGTGCTCAACGGCGATTCGTTCCTGGAAGTCGACTTTTGTGAACTGATCCGCTTTCACCGGCGGCGTGGTGCATGTGCGAGCATCGCGGTAAGACGCGTCGGGGATGCCGCACGATATGGCACGGTACATGTGGACGAGCAGGGTCGCGTCGTACGTTTCAGCGAAAAAATGGCGATACCAGAACCCGGGCTGATCAATGGAGGCGTCTACGTCTTTAACAGAAAGGTCCTCCGGTTGATTCCCGACGGGCCTGCGAGTCTTGAAAAAGATGTTTTGCCGGTGCTTGTCGAGCACGGAACTTTTGCGCTCGAACAGAACGGACTGTTCATCGACATCGGAACTCCCGAGGATTATGCCCGCGCCCAGTCTCTTTGTCGGCAACTTTCTGAGGCGGCTGTTTCAACCCCTCACAGCACATCTCAGGAGCACCTAACCCGCTAGACGATGGCGAAGGCAAGCATTTTTGGATCGCGACAGAGTCATCAATCAAAAAGCTCGGGTGGGGCAGCATGTGGCGCGTTGGAAGGATTTGTGGCCGCGAGCTTACGCCTCGGATGGTGCTTTTGAACAATGCCGGATGCTGGACCGCCCGGCGGTCGCGGAACAATTTTCGCTGCGGGAGAGGGCGGGAAAGCGAGCCGTGGCGAGTAAAGCAGATGTTGTTGCGGAATCACTTTCCGAGGCCGCTGCCCCAATCCATCATTTTGGACATCCCTAAAAAGGAATCTGAAGCATGATCATCACCCGTACCCCACTTCGCATTTCTTTCTTTGGCGGGGGCACCGATTACCCTGCCTGGTACCGTGAGTCTGGTGGCGCTGTTCTCTCCACGACGATTGACAAGTGGTGTTACATCACCTGCCGGTATCTTCCGCCCTTTTTCGAGTATCACAGCCGCATTTCGTACTCCAAGGTGGAAAATGTAGCCCAGAATAGCGCGATTGAGCATCCCTCCGTCCGCGGATGTTTGCGGTTTATGGGAGTCGACCAAGGAGTCGAGGTTCACCACGTTGCCGACCTGCCGGCTCGTACTGGACTCGGGACGAGTTCGGCTTTTACAGTCGGTTTCTTGCTGGGTCTGTACGCTATGAAAGAACAGATGCGCAATAAGCATGCGCTCGCGCTCGATGCGATTCATGTGGAACAAGACATTTTGAAAGAAGCGGTTGGCTCGCAAGACCAAGTCAGTGCGGCCTATGGCGGCTTCAACCGGATCAACTTCCAGACGGACGGTGGATTCGAAGTCAAAAAAGTCATTGCTCCGGCCGCCAGGCTGGCCGCACTACAACAACACTGCGCCCTTTTCTTTACCGGATTTTCGCGGATCGCTTCAGAGATTGCAAAAGAGCAGATTAAGGTGACGCCGCAAAAGAAGCGCGAGCTGGAGACGATGCACCAAATGGTGGATGAGGCGGAAGCTATCCTGAGCAGTCCTACCCGCCCCATTGAGGAGTTCGGCCGGCTATTGAACGAATCGTGGCAGATCAAGAGAACACTCACTCAAAACATCACGAACAGCAACCTCGATGAAATCTATGAGGTGGGTCGCAGCGCCGGTGCGCTTGGCGGCAAACTGCTCGGTGCGGGCGGCGGCGGCTTTATGCTTTTCTTTGTGCCAGCGGAGCGGCGAAAGGAATTGCGCATGCGGCTTAAGAACTTACTGTGCGTTCCGTTCTCGTTCTCAAATCGCGGAAGTCATGTTCTTGTGCATGAGCCGGATGAGGCGTATGACAAATCCCTGACCGTGGAGCGCTCCGAGGTATATGCGCAACAGTTTGGGTCAAGCAATTGAACGACATTCATCGCCGATGGCCGAGAAAGCCGTTATGCAAAGAGAACATGCGCTCCCCCCATACGTCCTGATCACGCCGGCTCGGAATGAGGAAAAATACATCGAGAAACTCATCCGGTCGGTTACCAGCCAAACGCTCCTGCCAGTTAGGTGGGTAATTGTCAACGACGGTTCTACGGATGCCACAGCGAGTATCGTGTCCAGCTACCTTGCGGAGAATGAGTGGATCGAACTGCTAAACCTACCTGCACATCGAGACCGCAGTTTTGCAGCAAAAGTATTCGCTGTTAATGCGGGCCTGGAGAGGGTCAGGAACCTGGATTATGAAATTGTCGGTAATCTGGATTCCGACGTATCATTCGATCCAGACTATTTCGAATTCTTGATGAAGAAATTCCAAGAGGATCCAGACCTTGGGGTTGCGGGAACGATCTTTCAGGAAGGAGGGTACAGTTCCGGAAAGGACAGTTTCGAGGGCCAAAGCCACGTTGCTGGTGGCTGCCAGCTTTTCCGGCGTCGCTGTTTCGAACATATCGGCGGATATATCCCGAACAAAGCGGGCGGCATCGATTGGATCGCGGTCACTACGGCGCGCATGAAAGGCTGGAAGACAAGGTCGTTTAGGGAAAAATCTTTCTTTCATTACCGCAGTTTGGGCACGGCTGAACGCTCCTTGCTGGCCGCGGCATTTTCCTACGGAGAAAAGGATTACTATCTCGGTGGCCATCCCCTGTGGGAGGTTTTCCGGGTTGCGTACAGAATGACCAAGAAACCCTATCTCCTCGCTGGAGCTGCGCTTTTTTCGGGTTACGTTTCCGCTTTTCTTCGCCGGATGGAAAGACCCGTCTCCGATGAGCTGATGCGGTTCCATCGCAACGAGCAGTTGAAGAAACTGAAAACGATTCTGAGGTCACTCGCAACCTTCAAGAAAGTCGACAGCTTCGAGGTTAAGCCTACTTAATTCGGCGATCGTTCGTTTCCTTTCGTTGGAGATCACGGACTGACTCACGCCTATGTGCGGCATATGCGGACAATTTAATTTCCGAGACCAGGCGCCCGTTCGCCGTTCGGACATCGAGACGATGACCCAATCGATGGCTCATCGAGGTCCGGACGACGATGGCTATTTCCTCGCCGGGCCAATCGGATTCGGATTTCGGAGGCTTTCCATAATCGATCTGTCCGGCGGACATCAGCCCATGTCTGACCAGGAAGAATCGGTGTGGGTAATCTTCAACGGTGAGATCTACAATTTCCCTGAACTGAAGCGTGAATTGCAGAACTATGGCCATATGTTCCGCACCAACTCCGACACCGAGGTAATCATTCACGGATACAAACAGTGGGGAGACGAGGTGCTCAATCGCCTGAACGGCATGTTTGGTTTGGCGATTTGGGACGTTCGGCAAAAGCGGCTCGTTGTGGCCCGCGATCCCTTCGGCATCAAGCTGATCTACTATCGCATCGATGGAAACACGCTTTATTTCGGATCGGAAATGCGTCCCATCCGCGCGGTCGTGCCGGGGAAGGCGGAGATCGATGCGACCTCTCTCAATCTCTTCCTGCGGTATCGGTTCACGCCCGCGCCGTACACGATTCTCAAAGATGTTAGGAAACTAGCGCCGGGGACAAAACTGACCGTCGAGAACGGTGCTTGCGAGGTCAGTCGGTGGTACCGATTCCGACCCGAACCATTCATGCCGGCCAAGTCGCCAAGCGAGGCCAAAGAAGAGCTACTCTCGATCTACAAGGCCGCCATCAAGCGCCAACTTATCAGCGACGTGCCGGTCGGTTTGCTCCTGAGCGGGGGGATCGACTCCGGACTCTTGCTCGCACTGATGAACCTGAACGGGAATTCCTGGCCGACCTATACCGTTGGGTACGGTTCTTCCTTCGCCGCCGACGAACTGGCAGACGGCGCAGAAACCGCTCGCGTGCTGGGTTCGAAGCACACAAGCGTCAAGATCACAAGAACAACATTCGAGAAAGCACTGCCCAAGATTGTCGCAGTGCTGGAAGAGCCCATCGCAGCTTCTTCCATTGTTCCGATGTACTTTGTGTGCCAACGTGCCCGCCAGGACGTCAAAGTTGCCTTGGTTGGACAAGGGCCGGATGAGTTGTTTGGCGGCTATCGCCGCCACTTGGGTGTGCAATATGGAGCCATGTGGGCGGGCTTGCCGGGATGGCTTCGCACCCCGGTCTCCTCAACCGTGGCCAAATTACCGAGGAACGAGACTCTCAAGCGAGGCATGAACTCTCTGGGGATCCCCGATCGGATGCGCAGATATCAACATGTTCTTTCGCTTTTGCCGGGCCAGCAAGTGGAAGGGCTGTTCCAGGATGGGCTTCTTTCTCCTGAGGCTGGAGACGCGATCCTCAAATGCTGGGAAGATATGGGCGAGCTCATGAGCGGGACCGATGAGCTGGGCGGCCTCCAGTTCCTTGAGGTGCGCTCGACCCTCCCGGACGAACTCCTGATGTACGCCGACAAACTCTCGATGGCGCACAGTCTCGAACTGCGTGTCCCGTTTGTCGATAAAGAGATCGTCGAATTCGTGGAGAGATTGCCGGCCAGTTTTAAGGTAAAGAACGGTTCGAGGAAGTGGTTGCACCGACAAGTGTGCCGCTCATTTCTGCCCGAATCGATCGTGAGGCGGCCGAAACGAGGCTTTGCCGGTAACGTGGTGGATGACTGGTTCCGAGGAGTCATCGACAGCAAGATGGTAGATACGTTGCTCGATGAAGGCTCCAGGATCTACCAATATCTTCGGCCGCAAGCTGTGCGCCAGCTGCACGAGGAGCATGTGGTAGGGCGGCACGACCATCACAAGGTGCTGTTTAGCCTGGTTGTATTCGAACAGTGGCTGAGAACCTTGGAGGAGCCGATCGGCGTCAAACGGATGGTGCCTGCGAGTTGCATTTCGTCAACGAGGCCATGAATTACTCCACGGTAAGCGCCGCAAGGATGGAGGCCGGCTACCCGACTAGTCCGTCCTCGCTACCCGAACCGGACGGTTCTTTCACCGTTGCGCCCGATGACCAGATTCTTGTAACCGGGGCTGCCGGGTTCATCGGTTCTCGCGTAGTTGGGGGTCTATTCGAGCGCGGCTTCCGCAATGTGGTCTGCTTTGGCCGCCCCTCGGGAAAGCTGGCCAGCCTGACAGAGATCGCGAACGCTCATCCGGGCGCGCAAATGCGATTGATCACAGGAAACCTCCTCTCGCGGCGGGATTGTCAGGCAGCCTGCAAAAATGCGAAGTTGATCATTCATCTCGCCGCAGGTGCCGGCGAGAAATCATTTCCTGACGCCTTCATGAATTCGGTTGTAACGACCCGAAATTTGTTGGATGCGATCCTCGAGAGTGGCCGGCTGCGACGATTCGTTTTGGTTAGCTCGTTTTCGGTTTACACGAACCGCGGGAAACCGCACGGACGGGTTTTGGACGAGTCGTGTCCGCTGGAAGAGCACGGCGACCTCCGGGGGGAGGCGTACTGCTTCGCAAAATACAGGCAAGAGCAACTCTTGGCCGAGTACAGCAGGAACTTCGGGATTCCTTACGTCGTGGTCAGACCCGGAAGTGTGTACGGCCCAAAGAGACAGGCGATTGTAGGCCGTGTGGGCATCGACACATTCGGCCTCTTCTTGCATTTGGGTGGTTCCAACACGATTCCCTTCACCTACGTTGACAACTGCGCTGACGCAATCGTCTTGGCTGGACTGGTCAGGGGCGTAGAAGGCGAGATCTTTAACGTTGTCGATGATGACCTCCCGTCGAGCCGGCAATTCCTGCGTTGGTACAAGAAGAACGTGAGAAGCTTCAGGTCAGTTTATGTGCCTCATGTGGTCAGCTATGCATTGTGCTATCTGTGGGAGAAGTATTCCCAATGGTCAGAGGGGCAGGTGCCACCGGCCTTCAATCGCAGACGATGGCATGCATACTGGAAGAAGACCAGTTACAGCAACGAGAAACTGAAGACCCGATTGGGCTGGGCGCCGCGAGTCTCCGCGACGGAGGGATTGCAGCGCTTTTTCGAAAGCTGCCGTCAGGACGGAAAGAATGCTTAGTGTTGCCATTGTGGGGTGCGGGAAAATCGCGGATGCCCATGCATCGCAGATACAACGCATTAAGAATTGCGAGATTGTAGCAGCGTGCGACCGTGAGCCCCTGATGGCCAAACAGCTGTGTGAACGATTCCCTATCAAGCAACACTTTACGGAGCTGAAAGAGCTTTTGCGCAGCGCACAACCGGACGTTGTGCATATCACGACGCCCCCAGCCGGACACTTCGAACTTGCCAAGCTGTGCCTTGAGCATGGCGCTAACGTTTACATCGAGAAGCCGTTTACCGTATATGCGGCTCAGGCGCAAGAGCTAATCGATCTCGCGGAGAATAAGGGACTCAAGCTGACAGCGGGCCACAATTGTCAGTTCAGTCCTGCGGCGAGGCGCATGAGAGAGCTCGTCAAGAGTGGCTACTTAGGTGAGAAGGCTGTTCACGTCGAGAGCTATTACGGCTACAATCTAGGGGATCCAAGCTATACGCGTGCCCTGCTGGGAGACAAGCAACACTGGGTCCGCAGGCTGCCCGGCAAGTTACTCCAGAACATCATTAGCCACGGCATCGCACGAATCGCAGAGTTCCTGACAACCGACCACCCCCACATCATCGCTTACGGATTTGTGAGCCCGGTTCTCAAAAGCATTGGTGAAACCGACATTATCGATGAGCTTCGCGTTATAATTTCTGACGAGCAGCACACGACTGCGTATTTTACGTTTTCTTCGCAAATGAAACCGTCGATTCATGAACTTCGCGTCTACGGTTCCAAAAATGGCCTCGTTTTCGATGATGATCACGACATCCTCCTGAAGCTTCGAGGTAGCAAATACAAGAGCTTCGCCGACAAGTTCATTCCTCCCGTGCAATTGGCCACGCAACATTTTGAAAATCTAATCGCAAACGCAAAGCTGTTCATGACCAACGATTTTCACATGGACGCAGGCATGAAATACCTGATGGAGTCTTTCTATCGTTCGATAAGTGAGGATACGCCGTTGCCGATTCCTTATCGGGAAATTTTATTGACGGCTCGAATCATGGATGAAGTGTTCCAGCAACTGGGAGCTAAAGAATCGCAAGACCATTTGACCTACCAGAATATTGAGTGTGAGAACTCGCAGTAAACCTTCCAAAATTCAGACACACCACAAGGTTTCAGACCTGATGAAAGCCAAAAAGAGCGGTTTGAGTTTTTGCGGTAGAGAACTTATGGTCGAGGGGCGACTGTGCCGGCTAGCGTACCTTGACGCGGATGATTTCAAGGTTCTCGATGAACCCGAAGCGTTGCTTGCAGAGATAAGCAAGTCTGGGGCACGTATTGATCTCTTTACTTTCATACAAAAATTGCCCGGCACCACTCCCAAGTATTCCTATCCAATGGAGTGGGATAACGTGGCGGTACTATCTATCTCCACGTTTGAAAACTGGTGGACCAAGCAGATCGGATTCAAGGCGCGAAACAAGGCCAAGCAAGCCGAAAAAAAAGGCGTTGCCGTTCGGGAGGTGCCTTTTGATGATCGACTCGTTCGGGGCATTTGGGAGATTTACAACGAGTCGCCGGTTCGTCAAGGAAGACTTTTTCCCCACTATGGGAAGAGCCTGGAAGCCGTTCGCAAGATGAGTGAAACGTTTCTCGATTCCAGTGTTTTCCTAGGAGCATTCGACGGCGACAAGCTGATCGGTTTCATTAAGATGACCTTCGACGACAGTCGCACGCAAGCTACCATTATGCACATTCTTTCCACCCTTAACGACCGTGATAAGGCGCCTACGAATGCGCTCCTCGCACAAGCAGTACGGGCCTGTGCTGATCGAGGCATTCCGCGCCTGGTCTATGCGAAATTCGCCTACGGGAAGACGACGAACAGCAGCCTAAGCGACTTCAAAGAGCGGAACGGATTTCAGCGCGTGGATTTGCCCCGTTACTATGTTCCGTTGACACGCTGGGGCTCCTTCTCTTTGCGGATGGGGTTTCACCACCACCTAACTGACCGGTTGCCGGAGCTCCTGGTCGCCAAGCTGCGAGAGTGGAGGGGCGCCTGGTATCAGCGCAAATTTAACTTGAAGCAGGAAGCGCTTTAGGGAGAGTAAAGAGTGCCCGGAATCGTCGGACTTTTCACTGAGCGCCCGAGAGCAGAAGCGGAGCAAGAACTGCTCCGAATGTTACGATCGGTCTGCCACGAATCATTTTACGCAAGCGGTACATGGATCGACGAGCAGCAGGGGATTTATGTCGGCTGGGTGGCCCGGAAGGGAGCCTTCGCGGACGGAATGCCTCTGCACGACGAAAATGGTGAAGTTACGCTGGTTTTCTCGGGCGAGGAATTTCCCGAACCTGGAATTGTGTCAGGGTTGCAAGCGCGAGGGCATGCGTTTGCTAAAGGCGGGGCAGCCTACCTCGTGCATCGATACGAAGAGGAGGCGGACTTTCCCAAGCGGCTGAATGGTCGGTTTCACGGCTTGCTGTCAGACCGTTCTCGCGGGAACGCGATACTGTTCAATGACCGGTTTGGCCTGCAGCGGCTCTATTACCACGAAGCGCGAGATGCTTTTTACTTTTCAGCCGAGGCGAAGGCCATTCTTAAGGTACGCCCCGAACTGCGCAACATCGATCCCCGCGGCTTTGGTGAGTTCGTTACGTGCGGTTGCGTGCTGGAGAATCGGACGCTATTCCCGGAAATTCATGTTCTGCCTCCAGGATCCGCCTGGATGTTCCACGGGGGAAAACTCGAAAAGAAAAACAGTTACTTCCAGCCCCGAGAGTGGGAAGAAGAAGAGCCGCTCAAGCCGCAAACCTACTACGCCACATTGCGCGACGCCTTCGTCAAAAATCTTCCCCGCTATTTCAACGGGAAGGAACGCGTGGGTGTTTCGCTCACCGGCGGGCTCGACACGCGAATCATCATGGCCTGGCGCAAGGCCCCTCCTGATTCGTTGCCGTGCTATACATTCGGCAGCATGTACCGGGACAATCAGGATGTGCAACTGGCGCGCCGGGTGGCCAAGATTTGCGGGCAGCAGCATCAGGTTATCACCACGGGGAAGGAGTTCCTGGACCAATTCGCTCATTATGCGGAACGCTCCATCTATCTCACCGACGCCTGTGTGGATCTGAGCCGTTCGCCGGATCTTTACGTAAACGAAAAGGTACGTGAGATTGCGCCGGTGCGGGTGGTGGGTACGTACGGCAGCGAAATGCTATTGCAAGCCGTAATGTTTAAGGCGGAAGAACCGACTGAGGGTCTGTATCAGGACGAATTCGGACCACAAATTCATGCCGCCAGAAAAACCTACGACGCAAGCCGTCAGGTCCATCCGATGACCTTTGTTGCATTCCGCCAGTCGCCTTGGCATCACTTTGGTGTCCTTGGTCTGGAACAGTCCCAGGTCGCCGTGCGATCGCCCTATCTGGACAATGACTTGGTCAAAACCATTTATAAAGCCCCGGGAACGATTGCGGCCAACGAAGAGGCCAGGTTGCGGTTGATTAAAGAGGGCAACCCCGCCCTTGCACAGTTGCGTACGGATCGCGGTGTCGGGGGACTCAATGGCAATTTGAGTCGGGGCATTTTGGAATTCTTTTTCAAAGCGGAATACGCCTACGACTACGGTATGCCGCAATGGGTGGCACAAGTAGACCACTTGTTCGCGCCTCTTCATTTAGAGCGCATCTGGCTGGGCCGTCACAAAGTGTTTCATTTCCGGGTGTGGTATCGCGACCAGCTTGCGAATTACGTCCGCGAAATGCTGTTCGACCAACGGTCGCTAGCCCGCCCCTACCTCAATGCGGAATCTGTCCGAAAAATTGTAAACGGGCACCTGAAGGGCAATCGAAACTACACTACCGAGATCCACAGGCTCCTCACGCTTGAACTCACACACAGACTGTTTCTGGATGCGAACTGAAAGCCGCTGCCTGCTTGCCAATTGAGAAATTCACTCAATGAAAGACTGGCGTGAATCTACAAGCAACATCCCCGGTTAACTCTTCTGCTGCACTGGTGGCCAACTCTCTGCCGATTGAAAAGACTCGTTCGGCAATTCTGAAATTCACAGGCTGGCTGGAAAAGTACGGCGAGACTTCCCATGACTTTCAGAGTTTCTATGCGAGCGGAGTGGGGCAGTGGGCCAAAGCAACCTATTACAAAAGGCCCCTACTGGGAATATTGGCCGTAGCTCCCATGGTATTTTCCGAAGCGTTTTTGCCGTCGGCCAGAGCCATATTCTGGAAACGCCAGCGATTTCCAATAGCCGATGCGCACTATGCAATGGGATTTGCTTTTCTCGCGAAGCTCACGAAAAAAGAGTCTTACTACGCCAGGGCGCTCCACTTTCTTCAGGTGCTCAAGAGCACTCGATGCGCCGGCTATAGCAATTATTGTTGGGGATATCCATTCGACTGGGTAACGCTGCGGGGCACGATCGCGCAAGGGACCCCACTTATTACAACCGTTCCCTACGTTTATGAGGCCTTTAAGCAGGTTTGGGAAATAGACAAATCGGACGAATGGCTGAAGATCATGTATTCGATCGCGCAGCATGCTTTTCAGGACTACAAAGATTTCCCGACGTCCTCGACCGCATCTACCTGCTCGTACACGCCCGATCCCGAACAATCGGTCAGTGTTGTAAATGCAAACGCCTATCGAGCTTTCCTGCTGACGAGTGCAGCGCACGATTTCTCAGAAGAAGAATTCCGGAAGGTAGCCGAAAGAAATTTGAACTTCGTCATTGAGGCTCAAAATGAGGACGGCTCCTGGTATTACGCCAAAGACGGGAAGCGGAATTTTGTAGACCACTTCCACACCTGTTTTGTTCTAAAGGCGCTGGCAAAAATCGAGGCAATGACCGAACATCCCGGATGCACCCAAGCGATCGACCGGGGAATTGGATTCTACGTAAAGAGTCTGTTCGATGAGACTGGCGCCCCCAAGCCATTTTCGAGCCGCCCTCGAATGACGGTGTACCGGCGGGAACTCTACGACTATGCGGAATGCATCAACTTGGCGGTGCTGCTAAAGGGGCGTTATCCAGAATTGGATGATCGGCTGTGTTCTGTTCTGAACGAAATTCTGGCCGTGTGGCAAAAGGCGGACGGTTCGTTTCGCAGCCGGCGTCTCCATTTTGGCTGGGACAACACGCCCATGCACCGCTGGGCCCTGGCGCAATTGTTCCGAAGTCTTTGCTTCCTCGTCTGTCGAAATCAAGAAAATTGCGAGTTTAAGAGCCTGACACAGGCTTAGTTCAGTTCATTCCAGAACCCACCAGCAGCAGAACTAAGGAGCACATCTTGAAAGTCAGCATATTCGGTCTGGGCTATGTGGGGACAGTGTCAGCGGGCTGTCTCGCGAAAGAGGGTCACGTAGTCGTGGGGGTGGATCCGGTCGGGACCAAGGTCGATTTGATCAATGCCGGTAAGTCTCCCATTATCGAAAGGGACATCGATGAGATCATTGCCGAGGCCGTTGGCACGGGCCGGCTCCGAGCGACCCACGACTCAGTCCAAGCCATCCAGGGCACCGAGCTTTCTTTTGTATGCGTGGGCACGCCCAGTCAGATCAACGGCAATCTTGACTTGACGCACGTCCGAAACGTGTGCGAACAGATTGGCCAGGCTCTCAAGGGCAAGTCGGCGCGACATACGGTGGTGATCCGCAGCACGATCCTGCCGGGGACCATGCGCCGGATGATCATTCCCGTGCTGGAAGAAGTCTCCGGCAAGAAGGCCGGTAGCGACTTCGGAGTTTGCAACAACCCTGAATTTCTGCGTGAGGGCACCGCAGTGATGGACTTCAACGCGCCATCCAAAACGGTAATCGGCGAACTGGACAGCGCCAGCGGGGATGCCGTGGCGGCGTTGTATGCAAAGCTCGATGCTCCTCTGATCCGGGCAGACGTGGAAACGGCGGAGATGATCAAGTACATCGACAACAGCTGGCACGCCCTAAAGATCGGCTTTGCGAATGAAATCGGAAACCTCTGCAAGTCTTTCTCCGTGGATGCTCACAAGGCCATGGAGATTTTTTGCCTGGACAAAAAACTAAATATATCATCGGCTTACCTCATGCCCGGCTTTGCATTTGGAGGGTCGTGCCTCCCGAAGGATTTGCGGGCTTTGGCCTATTCCGCGAAGCTGCACGACCTGGAAATGCCCATTCTGAACTCTATTCTGCCGAGCAACGAGTTGCAGATTGCCAGAGGGCTGAAGCTGATTATGGAGAAGGGCCACAGACGCGTGGGGATTTTGGGTTTCAGTTTTAAAGCTGGGACGGATGATTTACGCGAGAGTCCAATGATCGAAGTAATCGAACGGCTCGCGGGGAAGGGTTATGATCTGCGAATTTACGACAAAAATGTGCAAGTGGCCAAGCTGGTTGGTGCGAACCGGGATTTCATCCTGAATCGCATCCCGCATATTTCCAAACTGATGGTGGACAATATTGATGCCGTTCTTCAACACGCCAAGACGATTGTCATCGGCAATAAATCCGCCGAGTTCGAGAGCGTTCCTCAAAGACTGCACACCGGCCAGTGCCTGGTCGATTTCGTGCGCATTTCGAATTACAGGAGTAATAATGGCGAGTACAGCGGCCTCTGCTGGTAAGAATTTTGAGCCCCAGCGAAACGCGGATTTCGCCCATACTGTGGTTGAGGTCAGCGAGCCAACTGTGGTTGGAACCTCGGGAAATCGATCCCAGGCGACCACCCAGGGGGTCTCAAAAAATCGGGTCTTGATCATCGTCGAGAACCAAACGGTTCCCTTCGACCGGCGTGTTTGGCGGGAAGCGTGTTCGCTTCGGGAGAATGGGTATGAGGTGACCGTATTGTGCCCCCGGCGGAAGGCGTGTCCCAAAGGCTACGAAGTCATCAAGGGAATCCGTATCTATAGGCATCCTTCGCCCGCGGAGGGAAGCACTCCAAAAGGGTATTTGTGGGAGTACGGTTGCACTTTGCTCTGGGAGTTCCTGTATACGCTGTGGATCTGGCTGCGGCATGAATTTGACGTCATTCAAGGTTGCAATCCGCCCGATGACATTTTTCTAGTAGCACTGCCATTTAAACTTCTCGGAGTGAAGTACATTTTCGACCACCACGATGCTAACCCGGAACTGTACGTTTCGAAATACGGAAAGGGAGGAACACTCTACCGGATTCTGGTGGCACTCGAACGGCTGACCTATCGGTTCAGCGACGTCGTGATGGCAACGAACATGAGCTATAAGGATCTGGCGGTGAATAGGGGCGGGGTGGCGGCAGAAAATGTTTTTGTTGTTCGCAACGGACCGGAAAGGGAAGCATTCAAGTCGGTTCGCCCCAACCCCGCAAGGAAAAATGGAAAGAACTACCTGGTGGGTTACGTGGGCAACATGAGCGTTCAAGATGGCTTGGACATCCTGCTGGACGTTGCGCGCCACATCAAGGACTCCGGCAGGCGCGATATCTTTTTCACGTGCGTCGGCGGAGGCACGGAACTCAACAAACTGAAAAAGATGGTGGAGAACAAGGATTTGCTCGATACCGTCCAGTTCACCGGAAGAGTCTCTGACGAGGAATTGCTGGAGGTCCTCTCCACGGCCGACGTGTGCGTGAATCCGGACCGGCCGAGCGAGATGAATGATATCTCCACGATGATCAAAATCATGGAATACATGGCTCTCGGCAAGCCGATCGTGCAATTTGACTCCAGGGAAGGCAGGTTTAGCGCCCAGGAAGCCTCGCTCTATGCCGGGAAGAACGACGGGGTCGCGGACTTCGCCGAAAAAATCGTCTGGTTGCTGGACCGGCCCGAAGAGAGAAAGAAAATGGGGGAGTTCGCAAGAAAGAGAATCGAAGGGCAGCTTGCTTGGGAATATTCCGTGCCGCAACTTCTGGCGGCGTACCGGAAGGCCCTTGATGGATCTCCTCGAAGGATTTAACGATACGGCAGCTTTGCAACTGAGATAAGATGCCTCCTTTCCTTGCCAACCTGGTCTATGCCGGCGGAATCGCCGCACTTTTCTACCTGGACCGGGACAACTCCATCCGGACTTCCAAGGCGTTGTGGTTGCCGGTTGCCTATTTGTGGATTCTTGGGTCCAGGTCCCTATCGGCCTGGCTGGGCGTCACGCCCACAGGGACCAATGTCCAGCTTGAAGGCAGCCCTATCGACGCGGCTTTTTATACAATTTTGTTCATTGGGGCCGCCAGCGTTCTTGTCCTCCGGAGACCCCGGATCATCGCGCTGCTCAACGCAAATTTCCCGATTCTGATCTATTTTGCCTTTTGCCTGTTCAGCGTTATTTGGTCGGCTTATCCGGGTGTGGCGTTCAAGCGATGGTTCAAGGCAGTCGGGGATGTGGTGATGATTCTCATTGTGGTAACCGACGAGCAACCGGTCGCCGCGCTTCGCCGCTTGTTGTCCCGCCTCGGTTTCGTCCTGCTGCCTCTTTCTCTGCTGTTTATCAAATATTATCCCAACCTCGGCCGCTACTATGGGGCATGGAACGGCGAGCAGATCAATATCGGCGTGACACAGGACAAGAACGTGCTTGGAGTCATTGCCTTTGTTCTGTCACTCGGAGCGGTCTGGCGGTTTCTCGCCCTCTACGCAGACAAAAATTTGCCCGATCGGCGCCGGCATCTGCTGGCACAAGGAACGCTTCTTGTTATTGGCGTGTGGCTCTTGATGCTCGCAAATTCCGCCACTTCTCTCGTGAGCTTCGTTTTGGGAGCCGGACTGATGCTGGCCACGAGGCGGCCATTTGTAATACGTAACCCCGCGGCAGTGCACGTGCTTGTGCTGTTACTTGCTGTAGCCGCTGGTTTGGTGCTGGCGCTCGGCGGCGGAGCAAGCGCGGCTGCGGCGCTCGGTCGAAACTCGACCCTTACCGGTCGCACGGATATCTGGGCGGCCGTTATCCCCATGGCTGCCAACCCGTTGATTGGAGCCGGGTTCGAAAGCTTCTGGCTGAACCCGCTTGTACACCAGAGACTCGACGCACTCATCCCGAATCTTCCGCTCAACGAGGCCCACGACGGATACCTAGAGGTTTATTTGAATCTTGGCTGGGTGGGAGTTCTCTTAATCGTGCTCTTATTGACTGACGCTTATCGCCGTGCTGTCAAGGCCTTCCGGCACGAACCAGCGTTTGGGAGCCTATTACTGGCATATGTTCTGACGGCGGCAACCTATAACATCACTGAGGCTGGCTTCCGGTTGTTGAGCATAACATGGATTTTCTTGCTCCTCTCAGTTGCAGAGGCGAACGTCATTCTCGCGCGCGTCAGTGTCGGGACATCGCAGACTGAAGGACCCTC
>Ga0306920_100003951_pt1 | contig 18916 bp, 16 predicted proteins | sample flu12Cox44000170_FD_204666 | JGI IMG/M metagenome (GOLD analysis project Ga0306920, IMG submission 204666) | Lab enrichment of tropical soil microbial communities from Luquillo Experimental Forest, Puerto Rico - flux4day.12C.oxic.44.000.170 (v2)... | ecosystem: Environmental > Terrestrial >... | reverse complement strand
CGGCACCGCGATCGAGCCAGGCGCGCCCCCAGCGCGCGACCGGTAGATGCGCCATGTAAGCGTAGACATCTACACCGGGCACCAGCCCTCCACCGAAGCCAAAGCGGCGAGCGACCGCATCGTCATGGATCTTGTTCTCGGACGCCTTTGCGGTGTTGAAGGCTTCGACGCGATAGGGGCTGAGGGTCATTGCTGTCATGTTAGGGGTTCCTGGGTTGCTCGCTCAGGCTTGCACCGCAACGGCACCTCCGCAATCCTTTCCTTGTGATCTCATTCTGTCGACAAAAGCCGAGACCGCGCCATGGCCAGCCATCTTCCCGAATACGAGCTCTATGCCATTCGCTATGCCGAGCGGGACGCCCGGCGATCCGATCATTTCATCGGCGGCGACCCGCATGACGGGCCGATGCCGATGGACTACTTCGTCTGGGCCGCTGTTGGTGCAGAGCGCAGCTTCGTGATCGACACCGGCTTCACCGCCGAGGTCGCCGCAGCACGCGGGCGGCGGCACTTGCGTTGCCCGGCCGACTCGCTAAGCCTGGTGGGGCTCGACCGCAACACCGTTGCCGACGTGATCCTGACCCACATGCATTACGACCATGTCGGCACGTTCCACCGCTTCCCGGCGGCAAGTTTCATCTGCAGGAGGTCGAGCTGCACTACACGACCGGTCGCTACATGCGCCACCCGTTCCTCGCCCGCGCCTTCGAGGTGGAGGATGTCGTCGGCATCGTGCGTCTCAATTTTGCCCGGCAGGTGCGGCTCTACGACGGTCCGGTCGAGCTCGCTCCGGGCATAAGTCTGCACCCGGTCGGCGGCCACACGCCCGGGATGCAGTTCGTCCGCGTCCATACCAGGCGCGGCTGGGTCGTGCTTGCCTCCGACGTCACCCATTACTACGAGAACATGGAGATCGGCCGGCCTTTCACCGCGGCATTCCACATCGGCGATATGCTCGAGGCCTATGACGCGCTGCGCGCCCATGCTCCGAGCCCGCACCACATTGTTCCCGGGCACGACCCGCTGGTGATGCGGCGTTACCCGCCGGCAAAACCAGAGCTTGAAGGCGTTGTCGTCCGCCTCGACGTGATGCCGAAGGAGTAGCCTTCAGCCGACGCGTTCGAGCACCGTGTTGAACAGCTCGGTTCGGCGTTCCTCGAGATTGCGCGCGGAGTTGCGAAACATCGCCTGCCAGTCGGCGCCGAGGATCAGATGCGTGCCCAAAACCGGCGCCGGACCGCCAGCATTGCGCGCCCGCGCCTGCGCTGCCTCCAGTGCCGTTTCGGTGGTGTCTTGCCATACCAGCACGCGAAAGCCGGCAGCTTCGACCGCTTGACGGGTAGCTTCCTGAGAGAACAGAAAGCTGATGCCGGGGGTCCGCGCCCATTGCACCGGGTAATGCGGCGACCCGCCCGGGCCGGCCGCGACCTCCTGCAAGGCGAGCTTCCCGCCCGGCTTCAGCACACGTCCCATCTCGCGGTAGAGCCGGTCGCGGTCGGCGATATTCATCGCCGCATTTTGCGACCATACGATATCGAAGCTCCTGTCCTCGAACGGCAGCTCGAGCGCGTTGCCCTGGCGAAAGTCGGCCTTTTCCGCCAGTCTGGTCAACCGGGTCAGCATCTCGGCGATACGGACAAATTCGGCGGTCAAGTCGACACCGCTGACCCGGCAGCCATAATGCCAAGCGAGATACCGCGACGGCCCGCCGAGGCCTGAACCGACATCGAGCACGCGCTCGCTTCCGGTGAAGCCGACGAGCTCCGCGAGCCGCACCGTCGCCGGCCGCTGACCACCGTGGAATTCGTCGACCGGAGCAAGATCGTCCGGCGTCAGATGATCCGGGTACTTTCCCGCCGCCCGCAGTGCCGCAAGGATCTCATCCCCGAGCTCCGTGCGGGTGTAATGGGTTTCGACCGGGTTGTCCGTCATTTCCCCTCAGCTCGCTTGATCGGACGGCCCTGGCACCGGCGGCGCTCGCGCGTCGGGTTTGGCTCTCGCGAAAGAGCCATGCCTGCGGCCACCATCCCTTCGAGCCGGCTCACCCGGTCGCGAAGATCGGCGACCTCTTGGCTTATCCGCGCCAGATCGACCGCGGTGTTGCGCACACGCTCGTCGAGCAGGATGACTTGCCGGAGCGCCCTGATCGCGTCGCCATAGAGGCTCACGCCGCCGCCGTTTTCCCGCGGCGGCGAATCCCCGGATCGTGCCGCGACGGACCTGCCAAGGCCTCGGCGACCTTGCGGTGACATTCGTCGGCGATCTGCAATGTCTCCGGGTGGATCTGGTTGAACACTTCAACCAAGTCACGGAGCTCTGCCGCCTCTTCCTCGGTGCCCAGCTCAAATGCCTGAACGGCACGTCGAACGACTTCCCCGGCGGAGACGCCAAGCGTGCGCGCCTTGGTGTTGAGCGACGCCCGCTCCTCCGGGGACATCAGGACCATCAATCGAGCGGATGCCGCCATACCTAGCCTATATATCTACATCTGCATAAATATCATGTGTCCTATCCTGGCGCGCAAGCGGGTTGCTCGCGACGTCACATCGATTATGGAGCTCTGACCGTGCGCCTGTTGATTGCGATGATGAAGCACGAAACCAACACTTTCTCGCCGGTGCCGACCTTGCTCACGCGGTTCGGCCACGGCCCGGGGCCGCTTTATGGCAAGGCGGCGATTGACGCCTTTTGCGGCACCGGCACCGGCCTCGGCGCCTATCTCGATCTCGCCGAGCGGGAAGCAGCCGAGATCGTTTTGCCGATCGCTGCCGGGGCTTCGCCGAGCGGCCCGGTCGAAGACGGGGCTTATGCGCACATCACCGACACGATCTGCGAAGCGGCTGCGCGGGGAGGTCTCGACGGCATCATGCTCGATCTGCACGGTGCAATGGTCACCCAGAGCCTGGAAGATGGCGAGGGGGAGTTCCTTAAGCGGCTGCGCGCCATCGACCCGGTGACGCCGATCGCCGTTTCTCTCGACATGCATGCGAATCTCTACGACGCGATGATCGCCAATGCGACCGTGGTCGCCGGCTACCGCACCTACCCGCATATCGACACCTATGAGACGGCCAAGCTCGCCGGCGAGATCCTGCTGCGCGCTATCCGCGGCGAGGTGAAACCGGTCATGGCGTGGCGCAACGAGCCGATGCTGCCACATGTCATGCGGCAGGGCACCGACGACCATCCGAACAAGGAATTGCAGCACCGCTGCGCCGCGATGAGCGCCGAAGGCGCCTTGGCCGCGAGCCTCTTCACCGGCTTCCCGCACGCCGACATCACCAATGCCGGGTTGAGCGCGGTGGTGGTCACCGACGGCGACCGCAAGCTCGCCGAAGAGCTTCGCGACGAACTTCTCGGCCGGGCTTGGGTCGAGCGCGAGGCCTTTGTTTACAAGATCGAACCTTTGCAGCAATCGGTTGCCCGCGCCAAGGCGATTCCGCCGGGCCAGCCCGGAGAGGGCCCGATCGTATTGCTCGACCATTATGATAATTGCGCGTCTGGCGGGACGATGGACACGACCACGGTGCTCGCCGAGATCGTGCGACAGGGGCTCGAAGATGTCGCCGCCTTTGCGATCTACGATCCAGAGGCGGTGCAGCAGGCGATCGCCGCCGGCATCGGCGCGCGGGTGACCCTTTCGATCGGCGGCAAAATCAAGATGCCGGCGATCCCGACCGAAAGTCCGCCGCTGACCGTAACCGGCACGGTAAAGACGATCTCCAACGGGCGCTACAAGAACCGTGGCCCGATGGGGCGCGGCGCCGCGATGGATATGGGTGCAACAGTGGTGCTCGACACCGGCGCTGCCGAGATCGTGCTGATTTCGCGCCATGTCGAGCCCTCCGACCTCAATTGCCTCTCGAGCCTTGGCATCGACCCGCTGCAAAAGCGCTATGTGATGCTGAAGAGCCGTATCCACTGGCGGGCCGGGCTCGGTCCAATGGCGAAGGCCGTCGTCGAGTGCGCCGGGGTCGGCGTTTGCACCTCCGACTATGGGCAGCTGAAGTTCGAGAAAGTCAGGCGGCCGATCTACCCGCTCGATCTACCCAATCGTTAGAGGCTTATTGTCAGCTGCGCGCGGTGGGGTCTCAATCCACTATCTGAGGGGATGTCACCCCCATCGACACATAGATGCTCATCAGCGCTTCCACTCCGAAATCCGCCGGCTTGACCCATTTTACCGGGACATAGACCAGGCATCCGCCGACCGGCACCGGTGCAGAAGGAACCAGCAGACATGATATGGCTAATCGCCGATCATGATCGGCCTGGACATCGGCAGGAGCCCGAGAACCGCCGCACCCGCCAAAGAAACACCAGACCGGGCTCATGCTCCTGGGCGATGAAGGTGCGGAAGCGGCTGATCATCGTTCACCGTCTGTCAAAGGGCCTTACGAGAAAACAGATAGGCGAAGACGATCCGATTAACGCCTCGAAAATCGCGGCTTGGGAGTAGAGCGCCCCTGTTAAACCGGGGGAATCAGGGGGAAAAATCAAATCGGGCCTGAAATTCGCCCGGCTCAACCCGGGAAAGCTTTCTCGATCAAAGGCTTACCCAACCGCCTCCCGCGTGATCTAACAGGGCAGCTTGACATGGTTTGCAGGGGGCCAAATGGGGCTAACAGGGGTGGAACAGGGGGAGCGGGGAGATCGCCATGTTCGACCGAAGCTCGGCCCGTCATTAGGCCGTGAGTCCGGCGAGAGCGACACTCATTTCGCCGCCTCTGCTGCTATTATCGCCCGGCGAGCGCGCGGCAGGCGGATCGCAAATTCGGTGAACTCGCCGACCCGACTGTCGACCACGATTGTGCCACCGTGCTGCTGGGTGACGATGTCCCAGCTGATCGACAGACCGAGCCCTGTGCCTTCGCCGGTCGGCTTAGTCGTAAAGAATGGTTGGAACAATTTGTCCTTGATCTCGGGCGGGATGCCGATGCCGATGCCGTTGTCGCGCACGCGGATTTCAACCGCCTCGCCGAACTCGTGCGTGATCACCTTCAGAGCTGGCCGGAAGTTCGGCTCGGTGCCGTCGCGCCGGCGCTTTGTCGCGGCGTAGAAGCCGTTGCCGAACAGGTTGAGCAGCACCCGAGTGATCTCCTGCGGCGCCAGCTCGATCGGGGCGGTGGCCGTATCGAGATCGCGCTCGAGGGTGATGTTGAAACTCGCATCCTGAGCGCGGGCGCCGTGATAGGCGAGGTTGAGCGCCTCCTCGACCAGGTTGTTGAGGTCGACCTCACGGCGCTCGCCGGAGGCGCCGCGCGAATGCTCCAGCATGCTCTTGACGATGCCGTCGGCGCGCTTGCCGTGCTCGGCGATCTTTTCAAGATTGCCGGTCAGCATCCCGACGATCTCGTCGACATCGGCACGCTCGTCCTCGGCCAGACCGGCGATCGCCGGCGCCGCCGTCTCCTTCAGCTCGTCGAGCAATTCGACCGACAGGCCGGCGAAGTTGTTGACGAAGTTGAGCGGGTTCTTGATTTCGTGGGCAATGCCGGCGGTCAACTGGCCGAGCGAGGCCATCTTCTCGGCCTGGACCAGGCTCGCCTGGGCCGCCTTCAGGTCGCGATAGGCGGCTTCGGCGGCGTCGCGGGCGGCACGGATCTCCGCCTCCGAGCGCTTGCGCTCGGTGATGTCGCTGTAGATCAGCACAAATCCGCCTTCCGGCATCGCGTTGCGCCGCACCTCGATGACCCGCCCATCCGGACGCGTACGCTCGAAGCGCATGTCCCGACTGGTGTCTTCGACGGCGCGGCTCAGCTCCGCTTCGAGATCGGCCGAGCCGTACTCGCCGCGCTCGGCGAGATAGCGGAAATACTCGGCAAAACTCGGCCGCTCGGCGAGGAAGGCGTCCGGGAGATCGAGCATCTCCTGGAAATTGCGGTTCCACGCGGCGAGGCGCAGCTGTTCATCGAACATCGCCACGCCGTCGGCCATATTGTCGAAGGTGACCCGCAATTCGGCCTGGGCTTGGCGGATCTCGCCGAGCAGCCGCGCGTTCTCCATCGCGATCACCGCCTGCGCGGCGAAGTTCTGCAACAGCGCGATCTGCTTGTCGGAGAATGGCCGCACTTCGCGGCGGAAAATATGGATCGTGCCTAGGCAAATATTATCCTTACGCAACGCGGCGATGACCCCGGTACGGATACCACCAAGGTCGATCAACTCTTTGAAGTCCGGGGAAGTGCGGTAAACCTCCTCCTGCCTTACATCGGCCATATTGACGACCTGTTCACCACGCAGGACCCGTTCAACAGGGGTTCCCGCTCCTGGTGGCTGGGAGCCCCGCTGTCGCCACCAGGTCATGAACGGCCGCTCACCGCGCATTGCGGCCGGATGAAGTCGCTCGCCATCGAAGGTGTAGATATACCCGTAAGCGGCCTCGCACAGGCGCATCGCCTTTTCGAGCATCGCATCGAACACCGGCGCGAGGTCGCCCGGTGAGCTGTTGATGACCTGCAACACCTCGGAGGTCGCGGTCTGCTGGTCGAGAGCTTCGGAGAGTTCGGCGGTGCGCTCCTCGACCTTTTGTTCGAGCTCGGAATAGGATTTCTGCAGGTCGGCAGCCATGCTGTTGAACTGTGTGGCGAGGCCTTCGAGCTCGTCGCCGGTATGGATCTCGATGCGGCGATCGAGCTCGCCGGCCCCGATCCGCGCTGCCCCCGCCTGCAACTCTCGGATCGGCCCGGTCATGCGTCGGGCCATGGCAAAGGCGGCGATGGCGGCGACGCCAAGCCCGACGACCAGCAATACCAGGCTGCGCGCCGCCTGGCCATAGAGCGGCGCAAACGCCTCGGAGAGCGGCACCTCGACAAAGACGAGCCAGCCGAGCGGTGCGATCGCCGAATGCGTGGTCAATACCGAACCACCGCCGATACCCTTGGCGACGGCGACCGCCGGTTGCGCGCCCGGCGCCGCTTGTGCCGCCGACAGCGCCGCCGCCACTTGCGGCAGCTTCGCCAAATTGGTGTCGCGCAATACCAGGCTGATATCGGGATGGGCGATCAGCCGGCCGCGGCCGTCGACGACATAGGCGTAGCCGCCCTGGCCGATCTTCAACGCGGTGATGACGTCCCAGATCAGCTTCAGATTTATTTCGGCGACGGTCACCCCGACGTTCTTGCCGGCGCGTGCCATCGCCAGGGTCATGTACGGCTCGGATTCCTTGCGGAAATAGACCGGGCCGAACCAGACACCGTGCGCCTTGGCCTGGGTGAAGGCCGGCGCCATCGAGAAATCCTCCTCGGTGCCGACCTCATCCTCCGCCAGCCGCGAAACCTTGAGCTGCTCCTTGCCGGCACCGTCGAGCTCGGTCAATTCGGTGATCGCCGGCACCTGCCGCAACAGGCGCACATAGTCGAAACGCCGCTGGTCGAGGGGGCCGGCTGCCCATCGCGCATGCGTCGTCCAACCGATCTGACGCTCGATCTCGTCGACGAACTCTGCGATGCGCCCCGCCGCTGCGTCGGCTTTCTCCTGCTGAACTCGGAGGAGGGCGTCCTTGTTCTCCTGATAGGAGAACCAGAAATCGAGCGCACTGTTGAGGATCAGTGCTACCCCGACCAGGGCGATGAATAAGAGCGCGTATTTGCGCAACAGGCGGCCGCGCGGCTGTGACACCGGGCCGGCCGCGGCGCTCGACGGTGCAACCCACGTCGATGGCATGGGCGGCGTTGTCTTTTCGACGGCGGTCATTCAATCACTTCGTCGGCGCCATCGAGGATCGCGGCCGGGATCTCGATGCCGATCGCTCGCGCGACACGCTGATTGATCACCAGCTCAATCCTGGTCGGCTGCTCGGCCGCCGTGTCACCGGGCGGCGCCCCCTTCAGCATCTTGTCGGTGACCGCCGCCACTAACGCATAGGCCTCCGACAATTTGATGCCATAGCTCGCCAGGCATCCCGCCTCGACCATCTGGCGAAATTGGCAAATCGCCGGAAGCCTGTCGCTCAGGCTGAGCTGGCCGACCTTCTCGCGGAGGCCCATCAGCAGCGGCGAGGCGAGGATATCGATTGCCTCGACGCCCCCGGCGCGGAACGACGCAAAGGCTGGAGTGATTTCGGCAGGATCTCGCACTTCCACAGTCTGAAGCTCAACGCCGAGCACCCGCGCCCGGTCGATGATCGCCCGCATTCGCGCGGGCACCGTATTGGCAGGATCGCTGAGCACACCGAAGCGGCGGGCCGCGGGAATGATCTTCTTCAGGATCTCGAGCTTCTTCGCGTCGAGCTCGGTCGCGAGGATGCTGATCCCGGTAGTATTGCCCCCAGGCCGCGCCAGAGTGGTGATCAGCCCGGAAGCGACAAGGTCGTCGGCCATCGCGACAATCGGGATCGAGTGGGTCGCCTGCTGCGCCGCACGGATCGCCGGATCGCCGAGCGCGACGATGACCCTCGCTTTGTCGGCGACCAGCGCTCGGGCGAGTTCCGGAAACCGCTCGACACGGCCCTCGGCGAGCCGGTATTCGATGCGAATGTTGCGGCCATCGACGCGCCCGAGTGCTGCCAACGCGGCTCGGAACTGTGTTGCCATCGGCTCGACGGTATCCGGCGTGTTGATGCGCAAGACCCCGACGAGCGGGAGATTTGCGGCATCCTGCGCAATTGCCGGAGCACCACCGCAGAGCGCGAAGATGAGGAGAGCCCCAAGGTGCTTCACTCGATGACCTCGTCGGCGCGGCCGGACAATGTCAGCGGTATCACGAGCCCGAGCATCTCTGCGGTCTTGAGATTGATGACCAGTCCGACCTTCACCACCTGCTGAACCGGCAAATCGGCGGGCTTGGCACCTTTGAGGATTTTGCCGGCCAAGACCCCGGCCTGCCGCATGGTGTCGGCAAGATCGGTTCCGTAGCTCATCAGGCCGCCGGCCTCGACGAATTCCCGCCATATGTAGATCGCGGGCACCACATCGCGGGCTGCCAGCGCCACAATTTGGTCTCTCCGGCTCTCGAAAAGCGGGTCGCCGACGACGACGAGCGCACCGGCTCGAAATTCCACAAGGGTCCTGAAGGCCGCGTCGATCTCGCTCTCGTTGCTCGCTCCCAGGACATGCATTTGCAGCCCGCGAGACCGCGCTGCGTCCCGGAGGCTTCTTGTTTCGGCCTCGGTAGTGGCGGGGTTGCTCGGATTGACCAGCACAGCGACGACGGCTGCCGTCGGCACCAATTCATGCAGCAGGTTAAGTCGCTTTGCCGCCAGCTCGCCGGTCAGACTCGTCACGCCGGTGATATTGCCGCCCGGCCGGTTGAGGCTGGCGACGAGGCCAAGCTGAACCGGGTCGAGGCCGACGGTGAAAACGATCGGAATCGTAGCGGTCGCCGCCTTGGCAGCGACTGCCTGAGGAGCGCCGCCGATCGCAGCGATCACGGCCACCTGGCGACGAACCAGATCGGCCGCCAGGCCCGGTAATCGATCGTATTGGCTCTGCGCCCAAGGTATTCGATGACGATGCTCTGGCCCTCGACATAGCCCATTTCGTTCAGGCCCTGCCGGAAGGCGGTCAGACGGGTTGCGACGTTGTCGGACTCCAGCGACCCGTTGCTGAGATAGCCGATCACCGGCACCGGCTGCTGAGCATGCGCCGCCGGCGACAGGGCTGCGGCAGTGCCGAGCAGCGCCATGATTTCCCGCCGTCTCATGTGTGGGTGGCCCCCGTGGTGCAAGAGGTCATTCAATGACCTCGTCGGCCTGGGCGAGGATCATAGGCGGAACCGTCAGTCCGAGCGCCTCGGCAGTCTTCAAATTGACCACCATCTTGAATTTTGATGCCTGCTGGACTGGGAGGTCGCCGGGTTTTGTCCCTCTGAGGACCTTGTCCACGTAGGTTGCCGCCTGGCGAAACAGATCGTCAAAATCCGGCGAGTAGGAGATCAGGCCTCCCGCCTCCGCGAACTCCGGGTAGGCATAGATAGCCGGCAGCCGACTGGCCGTCATGAATTCGACGATGCGTTGTCTTTGCGCCAGCAGCTGGGTATCGGCAAGCACCAATGCGGCATCAGGGCGCGTCCGACCAAGCGCCGGCAACGCGGTCTCGAGATCGCTCGCATCGCGTATCTGGACATTGTCCAAGCTCAGCCCGGAGGTTTTGGCGGCTGTTTCTGCGTACCTGATACCGACGATTGTGGTTGGGTTGGCAGCATTCGACAACACCGCGACCCGCCTGATGCCCGGGACTAGGTCCTTCAGCAACCCGATGTGCTTACCGGCAATTTCGATGTTTTGGCTCGAAAACCCAGTGATGTTCCCGCCGGGATGGGCCAGACTGGGAACGACGGCACTGCCGAGAGCGGTTCCGATCGCGCCCATTACGATGGGTATCGTCTTGGTCGCGTCCTCGGCCGCGAGCGCCGCCGGCGACCCCCAAGTAAAGATCACATCGACCTTGAGGGCGACGAGCTCGGCGGCCAAGGCAGGATAGCGAGTGTCGTCGCCTTCGGCCCAGCGATGGACGAACTCGACGTTTTGTCCCTCGGCCCACCCGAGCTCCCGCAGCCGTTGTCGGAAGCTGTCGATGGGGTTCAGCGGGGCCGCGGCGAGAATGCCGATCCGCCGAGGCGCTGCCTCCTCGACGGCCGCGCGCGAACTACCGCACAGCAGCAGGAGGCCGAGCAGCAATGCAAGCGACCGGATTCCCGCGACTCTCATGCCGACACCCAAACAGCTTGATCGGTATCGCTCGCGGTCATTCGATGACCTCGTCGGCGCGGACGAGCAGTCGGACATCGTCCGAAATGCCAATGGGCAGCATGGCTCCCTGATCGAAGTGCGCGGCGCTCGGGCCGCGACGAAATTTGCGAACATTGATACACGCCCGCCCTGCGATCCACCAGCGGTGGTTCGCGAGAGGGTTACTGCGGCCTCCGATGGCGAACGGATCGTGCGGCCGGCTTCCCGGTGATCCCCGGATGGCCGCAGGGCGCCGGCCGCCGGTCGTCAGATCCGGTCGGAGACCGCGAAGCGGTCGAGGTCGAGCGCCGCGCGAAAGTCGGCGCTGGCCGTTGCCTTCTCGGGCTCCAGCGGGATGCCGGTCGCGTCGGCCACGCGGTCGATCGCGTTGAAGAGGCCGACCACGCCCGCCGCGTCGACTAGTCCCGGCGGACCAAGCGCCGTCATCAGCGCGTCGCGCGCTCGCGCGAGCGCGGCGTCGTCCTCACCGAGAGCGGCTTCGGCAAATCCTACGAGGAGCCGGCCGTGCGGCACGCCGCCGTCGCTCTCCAGGGTGCCGGTGACCGCAGCGAGATCGTAAGTCTTGTCGTAAGTCCGGCCGCTCGCACGGAGCAGCAAGGCATGACTGGTGGTTCAATAGAGGCATCGGTTGAGCGCCGAGACGCGCGCCGCCAACAGCTCGATCTGAGCGTGGCTGATCGCCCGGTACTCGCGCGAGAAATCGCGCATCACCTCACCGGGCAGGTATTGGTGGGTCACCAGGTCGAAAAAGCTGCGGACCTCGGCGGGTATTAGGCTCATCGCCTTCATAATGTTGGCCGGAAGGCGATCCCTCGGATAGATCGCAGCCTCGACCTCGCCCGCGTCGGCGGGCTCGACCCAGGGGACCCACGCGCCACCTACTTTGGCGCCCGATGGCCGATAATGTGAGGGCGAACCCGGCACCGAGACCGGCAGCGGCAGCACCTCGAGGCCGAGGCCCCGCGCCATCGTGTCAATCGCGACGGTGTGGGCGACCACGCTGACGATCTCGACGTATTGCTCCGCCGTGAGACCGCGGACGATGACATCGCGATACCAGCCCTCGCCGAGGCGACCGGGATCGGTCCGCACCCGATGCGCCACTTCGACAACGATTTCGGGCAATTGGCCGAGGCTGTCATGGGTACCCTCGATCGAGAGGGGCGACAGCGCCTCCTTGCGTCGGCGACACAATTTGCACGAGGGAGCGAGGCGCGCCTCGGCGGCGATCGCAACACGCTCGGCCCCGTCCCACCAGGTTCCGGGCCGCGCGATCCGTGCCCACGCACGAGCATGCGCCGCGGCCAGATCATCGCGGATCGGGAAGGATGTGGAGGCGTAAAGATGGGTCATCGACAGCCCTACGGTCGGAATGACAGGACGCTGGTGGTCGCGGTGCCCAGTGTCAACAAGCTTCGCCGTTGTTTCGCCGAGCCCGCCGCGGTTAGGTTATCGCCGACAGGCTCACGGATAGGAGCGACGATGGACGACACCAGCCAACTTCTCGAAACCGACCGGCGCTATCTCGTCCACCCGCTGCACTATCCCGACGATCACCGCCAGCCGTTGGTTGTCGTCGAGGGCCGTGGCGCCATGCTGCGCGACGCCGACGGCCGCGAATACATAGATGGGCTGTCGGGTCTGTGGAACGTCAATATCGGGCACGGGCGGGCCGAGCTGGCCGATGCGGCGAGCGCGCAGATGCGGCGGATCGCCTTCGCCTCGGCCTATATCGGCGCCACCAACGAGCCGGCGGTCCATCTCGCCGAGACGATCGTCGGACATGCCTACCCCAGTTCCGCCGCGGTCTATTTCACCACCGCCGGCGCCGAGTCGAACGAGTCGGCCTTCAAGTTCGCCCGCTATTACTGGAAGATCAAAGACAAGCCCGAGAAGACCAAGATCATCTCGCGTATCCACGCCTACCACGGCGTGACCCTGGCGGCGATGAGCGCCACCGGTATGGCGGCCTACCAGAAGATGTTCGGGCCGCTGGTGCCCGGGTTCATCCAGGCAGCACCCCCCTACCCCTATCGCTGGGCCGGCAACGAGGAGCCTGGCATTGGTGCCGCCGACGCGGTCGAGAAAGCGATGCTCGCCGAGGGCCCGAACACCGTCGCCGCTGTCATCGCCGAGCCGGTGATGGGGGCGGGCGGCGTCATCGTCCCGCCGGCCTCTTATTTCCCGCGGCTGCGCGAGATCTGCGACCGCCACGACGTCCTGCTGATCGCCGACGAGGTGATCACCGGCTTCGGCCGCACTGGCAAATGGTTCGCACTCGGCCGTTGGGGGGTCGAGCCCGACCTCGTCTCCTTCGCTAAGGGAGTGACGAGCGGGTATCTGCCGCTTGGCGGCGTGATTGCCTCGAAGCGCGTGCACGAGGCGATCGAGAGCGCGCCGGCTGACCAAAGATTCATGCACGCGGCCACGTATTCCGGCCACCCAGTGTGCTGTGCGGTCGGGTTGCGGAATATCCAGATCATCGAGAGCGAGGGCCTCGTAGAACGCGCGGCGGTGATGGGTGGGCGGCTGCTCGCCGGGCTCGAAGCGCTGCGCGATTTGCCGGTCGTCGGCGACGTGCGAGGGCTCGGCATGATGTGCGGCGTCGAGCTCGTGACCGATCGCAACACCAAGGCACCGGCGCTCGGCCTTGGCGCGCGGATTACTCGCAAGGCGCTGGCGCGCGGGCTATTGCCGCGCATCCGCCCCGGCAGCGTCGACCCGCCGGCCGGCGACACGATCTGCCTGGCGCCGCCCTTGATGACCCCGGCCGAGACGCTCGACCGCATCCCCGAGATCATGCGCGCAGCGATCGTCGCCGCGACCCGCTGATCGTTACCGCCTCTATTCCGAAGCCGCCGGGTGTAGGACATCGGCGGCACGTGCTCAGCGCTAGAGTTGTGCTTGGCGCAGCACGCGGACCGGAGGCTGACGGCGGCAGACGGGAGTTCGGGGAATGAGCCCTGAGACATCTCCGGTTGCGCCCACGCGGTAGCTTCTCCATAGCCGTCCCGGAGACAAAATCGGGTCGTATCGTCGATGGGAGATGGGGAGCCAGCTGGGCACTTCCGGTCGCTCGTCCGTGCCGGATCCAGAGGTCGAAAAACCGTCAACGCCTCCCTCAGGGGGTGTCCAAAGGCGTCCAACTAGGAAATAAGTATTTGAAAAATTTATCGATTCTTGGAACTGTGACCGCTTAGCGATTTTTTCCCGCGAATTTCGCGTCCGGCAGGGAAATCGAGCGTCAAACAAGCGACAGGAGAGCATATGGGCACACGTGCGATCGGCGTCGTCATCGACGGCGCCACCGGGCGACTCGGCTCGACCCAGCATCTGCGCTCGCTGATGGCGATCCGCGCCGAAGGCGGGCTGCCGCTCGCCGGCGGCGATCGCCTCGTTCCCGAACCGGTGTTGCTTGGCCGCAACCCGACAAGGCTCGCCGCTTTCGCGGTAGCAAACGGCGGCTTGAATTGGAGCACCGAGCGCGATACCTGCCTTGCCGATCCCGGCATCGCGATCTACTTCGACGCCAGCGCAACAGGCGGACGGCCCGAGCGTGCCGGCGCCGCGATCGACGCCGGCAAGCATGTCTATCTCGAAAAGCCGATCGCCGAGACCCTGCCCGAGGCACTGGCGCTGGCACGGCGGGCGCTGCGCGCCGGCCTCGAGAGCGGTGTCGTGCAGGATAAATTGTTCCTGCCCGGGTTGCGTAAGCTCAGGAAACTTTACGACGCCGACTTCTTTGGCCGGGTTCTTTCGATCCGGCTGGATTTCGGCTGGTGGGTGTTCGACGGAGAGTTAGATCCGGCGCAGCGACCGAGCTGGAACTATCGCAAGGAGACGGGCGGCGGCCTCGTCCTCGATATGTTCGCCCATTGGCGGTATATTTTCGACCGCTTGCTGGGCGAGATTAAAGTGGTGTCGTGCCGCCACGTGACTGCCCAGCCACGGCGCCGCGATGAGGCGGGACGGTCATACGACGTCGATGTCGAGGACCACGCTTTCGCGACTTTCGAGCTCGCAAGCGGGATTCTGGCGCAGGTCAGTTCGTCCTGGGCGAGCCGCGTCAAGCGCGACGACCTGTTGCAGATCCAGGTCGATGGCACTTTGGGCTCGGCGGTGTGCGGTCTCCACCGCTGCTTCGTGCAGCCTCTGGTGGCCACGCCGCGGCCGTTCTTCGACCCGGAACGGCCGCAATCAATGGTCTTCGACGAGCAATGGCAGGAGTTGCCCGATTTAGAGCCGTTGCGTAACGGCTACCGAGCCGGCTGGGAATCGTTTCTCAGGCATGTCGCGGAAGGGGCACCGTTTCCATCGCCCCTACTCGAAGGGGTTAAGGGCGTCCAGCTCGCCGAGGCCTGCCATCAAAGCAACCGGGAGCGGCGCTGGATCGACCTTCCTCCACTCGTTCTGTGAACTAGGCACGCTATGCGGTCGCGGCTTTTGTCTGCCAGCCGTCAGGCGGGCGCTGCGTCGTCTCACCGGCAGTGATGGCGGCCCGGCGAAAATAGAGATGCACCGCGGTCCCTATGCCTTCGGCGCTTTCGACGCGGGCAAAGCCGCCCACCTGACGGCTCAATTCCCCGGCGGCAGCGACGGCCGGTCGAGCTGTCGCCGTCGGGTCGAGGATGCGGGCGAGACGTTCTAGGGATAGACCGGGGCCGTTGTCCTTGACGGTCAGCCGCACATAATCCTCGGCGACGCTGCCCGGAAGTTCGGCAGCCATCGCGTCGTCGACTGCATATTGCCGGGTCCCGATGATCAGATCGCCACCGGCCGGCATGTCGGCCACCGCCGCGGCAACCAGATCGAGAGTAGTCACCGCGACCGCATCCGGGTCGGTGTGACAACGCCACAGCTCGGGCAGCAGAGAAAAGCGGCATCTGACCGAACCCGGAACCCGTCGCCTGATGGAGCGCTCGAGGGTCGTCAGCGTGGTATTGAGATCAGTCGGATACGGCCCCAGCACGCCGCCCCCGCTGGATAGTCGGCGCGTCACATCCGTCAGCCGGCTCGGCGCGTCAGACGCTGCGCCGCGCCATCGCGCGACTCGAGATTGCATGCTGCTTGCGCTGCCGAGCATCCTCAAAGGGTTCAGCGAGCGCAACGCTGCAGCGCGCAATTGCGTGAGGCGAGACTGCGTGAGAACATGTCCATGGAGCTGGTCGAGCAGCGTCGTGACGCGATCGCCGAACTTGCGCCGTGTCTCGACGAGGGCTGTCGCGGTCCGTGCCAACCCCTCGCCGGGTGGCTTGGGGTCGCTGATGGCGGCTCCAGCCGAAGCGGCTCTCCGCCCCTGCACGCGCCACCACAGAAAGCCTGCGCCGGCAAGCAGAGCGACAGCGGCGCCCACGGCGGCGATGGTCGCTTGCCCATCACTACGGCTCCGGGGCGCACCGTTGGGATGGTACAGAAAGGCGTCGAGATCGGCCGGACGCGATATTTCGCCGATCTCGGTCAAGCTCTGCTGAATACGGTCCCAGCGATCCGGGTTCGAATGGCCGAGCGGAACATCGGGGTAGCGAGCGAGCTCACGCGCGACCTCGGTCTGATAGCGGGTAAAGCCGGCCGGATCGGAAACTGCTACCAGGATCGGCAGTTCGGCGAGAACGCGCGCCGCGATTTCGTCGGAATGCTGCAAGGCATACCCCCAGCCTTTGACCGAAGCCTCGCGAAAACGCAGAACCAATGCTGGGTCGGTCTTCGCGAGACGCTGCAAGGTGAACAGACTGTCGCCGTAGTAGTCGACGCGATAGCCTGCAGGGTTGAAAGATTTCAGCGCCACGCCTCGCTCTCGCGCCTGCCAGGGCAGCTCCCAGACCGAGCCGGCCGCAGCGTCGACCCGATGGCTGGCAAGGTCGGTCAGGGCTTGGCCCGGCTCGCTCGACAGCGACCTCAGCGTGTCTGGATCGATTGCTTCGGCATAGAGCGCCGTGCGTAGCTCGAGGTCGAGAATGTTGCTCGGGGGCAACCGCCCGATCCTGCCGTTGAGCAGTGCTCCGGGGGAGGAGAAGTCGCCATCCACGCGATAATACACCCTCGCGTCGCTCTGTTGAAAAATCGGCGCTAAGAGCAGCAGGGATTGTCCCTGGGCTGCCCGAATCAGCAATTGAACGCTTCCGGTCCCGAATTGGGCGCGACCCTCGACTATTTCACGGACCGGGTCGATCGGGGGAACTCCCGGACGAGCGCCCGGCTTGATCTCGACCTCAAGCCCCGCCTCCCGGTAAAAGCCCTGCCACAGCGCCGCATAGTAGCCGGCAAACTCGAACTGCGCCGCACGGTGAAGCTGGAGTACGAGTTTGTCCGCGGCATCCGCGCCCCCCGGCGAGACCGTCAACGCAAGCGCGAGCATGAAGGCGCGAATTACCGATGGCCAGAGCGAGCTCAGTGGCGCGGAGATGGAAATCCGTCTCGACATTCGCCCTCCCGATATGAAGCGCGGGCTCGCCCTCTTGACGACCGAACCGTCGTTATCGAGCCATTTTTCGATGAAGGTTCGCCGGCGTCTCGACATCGGCACCATCAGAGACAGACATGAGACGCTGGCCCGCTGAATCAGCATATTTCAAGTTTGTTACTGCCAGCAAGCTAAGGGTCCTTAGGGGCGTGTTGCTCGATCCGCGGGGGCCGGATACCCTGGTACGGCGTCGTAGACACGGCGGCTGGCGATGAAAGTTTTAGTGACGGGTGGCGCCGGCTTTATCGGCTCGGCGGTTTGTCGGTTGTTCGTCAGCGAACTGAACCTCGCGGTTCTGAACGTCGATAAGCTGACCTACGCGGCAAATTTGAGCTCGTTGCGGACGGTCGAATCGAGCCCTCGTTACGCGTTTCGCCAGGCTGATGTCTGCGATCGGCAAGCGATCCGCGCCCTGTTGCACGAGTTCGACCCCGATGCGATCTTGCACCTCGCGGCGGAATCTCATGTCGATCGATCGATCGACGGCCCGGCCGATTTCATCAAGACCAACGTCGAGGGGACCTGCGTGCTGCTCGAGGCGGCGCTGGCGCACTGGCAGAGACTGCCTGCGAAGCGTGCGGCGCTGTTCCGTTTTCATCATGTTTCGACCGACGAGGTTTTCGGCTCGCTCGGAGTTAGCGGCAGCTTCACCGAAACCACGCGATATCAACCGAACTCGCCCTACTCGGCGTCGAAGGCGGCCGCCGATCATCTGGTGCGCGCCTGGCGGGAGACCTTTGGACTGCCCACGGTAGTCAGCAACTGCTCAAACAATTACGGTCCCTGCCATTTTCCGGAAAAGCTGATCCCGCTTGCCATTCTGAAGGCGCTGCACGGCGAGCCGATCCCGATCTACGGGACGGGCGACAACATCCGCGACTGGCTCTACGTGGAGGACCACGCCCGTGCGCTGTTCGCAGTCTTGAGCGGGGCGCGGGCCGGCGAGAGCTACAATATCGGAGGCAACGCCGAGCGGACCAATTTCGATGTCGTGCAATCGATCTGTCGATTGCTCGACGAGATGCTCCCGGATTCGCCACATCGGCCGCATCGGCGCCTGATCGGCTTCGTCGCCGATCGGCCAGGGCACGACCAACGCTACGCGATGGACATCACCAAGATCCGGCGCGAGTTGGGCTGGGAGCCCGCCGAGAACTTTGACAGCGGCTTGCGTAAGACGGTCGCCTGGTATCTCGCAAACCGTTGGTGGTGGGAGCCGATCTGGTCCCAAAGGTACCGCGGCGAGCGGCTTGGGGCCGGCGGCGACTAGGCCGCCGAGAACAGCCTCCGTCCGGCCCGTCCCCAACTTCAACCGGGAAGCATGACTTGCATAACTTCAACCGGGAAGCATGACTTGCATAATGTGAATTAGGTAATTGACATTTCCTCATTTAGTCACTATAGAGACAATCACAAATTGACCCATGATAATGAGAACTTCGCCAGTGTCGAACCCAGCACCCTATTTGCCGGCGGTAATGTCCGATGTCGTGATCGACCTCTATCACGGTGATAACGTCAACGTCGATTTTTCCGTCATTCGATCAGAGAACATAGACGGAGTGATTCTGAAGGCGAGCCAAGGTACATGGACGGATCCGGCCTTCCTTGAAAGAGTCCAGGAAGTGCGGGCCGCCGGATTGTTGGTGGGCGCATATCATTTTCTCGATGGTAGTAGTCCTGCCGACCAGATCGCGCACTTCTTGACCGTGGCGAAGTCGAAGGCAGGCATTGAGTGGCTCGCCATCGATTGGGAGCCTTATCCA
>Ga0306920_100003950_pt1 | contig 18921 bp, 14 predicted proteins | sample flu12Cox44000170_FD_204666 | JGI IMG/M metagenome (GOLD analysis project Ga0306920, IMG submission 204666) | Lab enrichment of tropical soil microbial communities from Luquillo Experimental Forest, Puerto Rico - flux4day.12C.oxic.44.000.170 (v2)... | ecosystem: Environmental > Terrestrial >... | reverse complement strand
GCTGGACGTCAGCGTCCAGGCCGCGATCGTGGAGCTGCTCGGCAACCTGCAGCGCGACCTCGGGCTCGCGATGCTCTTCATCACCCACAACCTGCCGCTGGTGCGGTCCATCGCGCAGCGCGTCGCCGTGCTGAGCCAGGGCAACATCGTCGAGCTCGGCGATACCGGGCAAGTGCTCACCGACCCGCATCAGCCCTACACGCGCCAGCTGCTCTCCGACACCCCCTCGCTGGAAACAGCCGCCTCCGAAGCCGGTGCCGGCGAGCCCCCAGCCGACCTCGCCGAGGCTTAGCCACATGCCGGCTGGACGGCGCCCGGACATCCTGATCATCATGGCCGACCAGCTGGTGCCGTCCGCGCTGCCCTGCCACGGTAACCCGGTGACCCGGGCCCCGGCATTGTCCTGGCTCGCTGAGTCCGGGGTGGTCTTCGACGCGGCGTACACGGCCAGCCCGCTGTGCGCCCCGGCCCGGGCGTCGTTCCTGACCGGCCTGCTTCCCTCGCGCACCCGTACCTACGACAACGCGGCGCAGTTCAGCTCCGAGATCCCTACCTTCGCTCACTATCTGCGGCGGGCCGGCTACCGCACCGTGCTGGCCGGCAAGATGCACTTCTGCGGTCCCGATCAGCTGCACGGGTTTGAGGAACGGCTCACTACCGACATCTACCCGGCGGACTTCGGCTGGACGCCCGACTGGGATCGCCCGCACGAGCGCCCCAGCTGGTACCACGACATGTCGTCGATCGTCGACGCGGGGCCGTGCGTGCGGTCCAACCAGCTGGACTTCGACGACGAGGTGGCGTTCGCCGCGGAGCGCTCGCTGTTCGGGCACGTCCGCTCGGGCGACGAGCGCCCGTTCTGCTACGTGGTCTCGTTCACCCATCCACACGACCCGTTCACGATCTCCCGGAGGTGGTGGGACCTCTATCGCGACGAGGACATCCCGATGCCCGCCGCCGGGCTGGACGAGGCCTCGCTGCACCCGCACGAGCGCCGGCTCCGTGAGGTCTGCGCGATGAACGCCGCGGAGATCACAGAAGATCATGTCCGCGCGGCGCGGCGGGCGTACTACGGCGCGATCTCCTATGTTGACGACCACACGTCCCGGCTGATCGGCTTGCTGCGGGACACCGGGCGGCTCGATAGCACCGTCGTCATCATCACCAGCGACCACGGCGAAATGCTCGGAGAGCGCGGAGCCTGGTACAAGATGAGCTTCTTCGAAGGCGCGGCGCGCGTACCGCTCATCGTCCGCGCGCCCGCGCTCTTCCCGCCGGGCAGGGTACCGGCCGCTGTCTCCACGATGGACCTGCTGCCGACCCTGGTCGGCCTGGCGCATGACGGTGACCTGCCGGGCATCGTCGGCCCGCTGGACGGCCGGAGCCTGTTGCCGCACCTCTCGGGCGAGCCCGGCCACGATGAGGTGGTAGCGGAATACCTCGCCGAAGGAGCTATCGCACCGATTGTGATGATCCGCCGGGGACGGTATAAGTTCATCCACTCACCGGCCGACCCAGACCAGCTCTTCGACCTCGCGGCCGATCCGCACGAGCGGGCCAACCTGGCCGGCGATCCAGCGTCAGCCGGGCTGGCCGGGCAGTTCCGGCGTGAGGTCGCCGCGCGGTGGGATCTCAAGGCGCTGGACCGCGAGGTCCGCCAGAGCCAGCAACGACGGATCGCCGTTGGTGAGGCGCTCCGCACTGGCACACCGGACTCGTGGGATTTCAGTCCTACCTACGATGCATCGCGCCGCTATATCCGCAACCACATGGATCTTGCTGATCTTGAGAAAATGGCCCGGTACCCGCCGGCCGGGTAGCGCGGGACTGCGTCAGGTGATCAAGGCCTGGTAGGTCCTGCGCATGAACGCCTGAAGATTGTGCTCGCTGTTCAGCATCAGGCGGCCGGCCGGGATCTGCCCGGACCGATAGCCGGCCTGCTGCCGGTTGGTGGCCTCAGCGTCTTCGCGCAGGACCTGGTCCCACATACTCAGCCACTCGCTGACGATGCCCTCATCGGCGCCGGGCCGCACGTACATGTCGGCGAAGGCTGAGCAGCGCTCGGGCCCCGTAGGGGTCACACCCCCGGCGAACCCGATGAAGTCGTCGACGGCGAAAAATGAGGACGGCCAGAGGTACGCGAACCGGAAACCCCTGAGCGTGGCCGGGTTCAAATCGCCGGGAATCCACTTTATCGGCGACTCGTGCCAGAGGGTGTCGGGCCAGGAAATGGTCTGGTAGGCATCTGGCCCGGCGTCATACGCCTTGCCGAAACTGTCGCGGTGCGTGGTCGGGCAGTGATAGCACTCGATCGCGTTCTCCGCCCAGACCTTCCAGTTGCAGTCCATCTCATAGGTGTAGCGGGCGCGATATTCGTATTTCCTCAGATCGGCGTTCAGCTCGTCCGTGCGCGGGCGGATTTCGGTGGTTACCTTCGCGAGCGCGGTGGCACCAGCGTCCGCGTTGACGAATACGAACTGGTCCCACCGCTCGACCGAAACCGGCTTGAGCGAGATGGCCGAGCAGTCGAAGCCGGGCTCGCGGGCTTGCCGGGGAGCGTGCTTGAGCCGGCCATCAAGCTCATACGTCCAGCCGTGGTAGGAGCACCGCAGCAGCCGCGCGTTCTCGTTCGCCGTTGCCACGGGGTGCAGGCGATGCCGGCAGACGTTGACAAAGCCCCGGAGCTTACCGTTCTCTCCGCAGACGATCATGATGGGGATATCACCCGACTTCGTCAGGACGACGTCTCCTGGCCTCGCCAGCTGTGAGTCATGGCAGGCGTACTGCCACGACCGCGCAAAGATCTTCTCTTGTTCGAGCTGATAGACCTCAGGTGCCGCATAGAGCAGTGCTGGGAGGGTGTCACCGGCGGTAAGCGCGGCGAAAACGTCCGCGTCCGAGGGGAGACCGTACCGTCCCTGGATATCACTCAGCGTCAGCAACTTCCTCACCCTCAATTGCCGGAATGCAGAACAGCCAAGCTACGTGACGGCTGAAATCCGAGACAACTGCGGGCCACGCGGTGTGCGGCGAGGCTTGGTCTCCCTCGCCACCCCTCAGGGAGCTGAGGAAGCCACAGCTCCGGGCCTGGCCCAGCCGCCAGGCCCCGGTCGGCGCGGATCCGGGCGGGCCAGCCGGTTACCACCACGGTCATCGCGTTCGGGCCTGTCCGGCGCAGGCTGGAGTTCAGGTGGCCGCCTGATCACCTGCTGGATATGCGGGCTGCGGGCGGCGGCGCGCGACGGTCAGACACAGCGCGGCCAAGACGGCGGCGAGGGGCGCCTGCAGGAAGCGTTCCCAGCTGCTGGGCGAGGCGAGGTTGATGAGCGCCTCCAGGGTCAGCAAGCCGGTCAGTGCCCAGGTTCCGGCGCGGGAGGCGCTGGCGGAGATCAGCGGGATCCGGTACCCGCCGCGGCGCAGGACCACCAGCGCAGCCAGGAGCCAGATCAGCACGGCGACGGCACTCACGAGCCTGAGCCCGGGCGGCAGGTGGGTGTGGCCGCCTCCGAAGGCGGCCCGGCCCAGCGGGGCGCCGAGGGCCAGGGCAAGCTGGAAGACGGCGCATCCGGCGAACCCGGCCGCGGCCGATGCCGCTGCCTTTGAGCGGGCCCGTTTTCCTTCTGTGATGATCGGTTCGACCGCTGACATGGTCATTGTGTTTTCCTTTCCCCGGCCGGGCGCGGCGCCCCGCCGGACCGTTCCAGCTCGTCCAGTGCGGCCAGGGCCTCATCAGCCCAGTCGATGGCCGCCCGGGCCGAGTGCTCCCCCGCTGAGATGGTGAGCTGCCAGTACGGGCGGTCTGCGGCGGTTTCCTCGTCCGGGGGCTCTTGGCGAATCGCCTCGAACTTGGCCAGTTGGCGCTCGGCCTCAGCCTTGGCATCAAGCACTAGGGACCGGCACGCTTGCGGCCCGAGCTGGCGACCGAAAAACAGCCGGAGCATCAGCCCGTTGCGCGGCGGCACCTGCCGGATCGGATCGCTGAGCAGCTCTTTCAGCCGGGCCGTGCCCGACGGGGTGATGGCGAACGTCGACGCGCCGGTCCGGCCCGAACCGGCCCGCCGCACGTGCCCACCCTGCTCGAGCTCGGCCAGGGCCGGGTAGATCTGGCCGAAGCTCTCGCTCCAGAAGTGCCCCAGCACCTCGCGGATCGCCTCGCGCAAGGCGTAGCCGGTCATGGGCATGACGCTCAGGGCGCCGAGCACGGCGGTCTCGGTCTGGCTTGTCCGCGCCATACATCCACCTCCTATCTTTCAGATATATCTACCAGATACACAGCTCGTTATCAACCACCCGGCGAATAACACTGACCGCCGCCACGCTCCGCGATCCCTCGTCGGGCTCGGGGTGCGCAGAGAACTCAACCGCAGCGCATGCTCACGAGGGGCAGGCGGTCGTCAGCAGGCAGGAGATGGCGCTCCCCGTGGCTCGACGCGGGCGCGAGGTAACCCGTCTGACGCCACCAGATGACGCGTAGGCCTGCGCAGGCAGGGCGCTGATAGCACGATCTTGTGGCGGGAAACGCGGCCCTATCCTGCGCAGCGCCCCGGCCGCTGCCACCCCATTACCGGCTGGTTAGTGGCCAGCCCGGGGCGGGGCGGTGATGTGGAACGCCGCGCCGTACTGGCTGAAGGTACGCGATCCGACTGCGCCGGTGTCATCGAAGCGCAGCGGGTAAGCGGTACCGACGTTGGCAACGTAGAGCTTCGAGCCGTCCGGATAGGTAACCACGACAACCTTGTGGCCCGCCAGCATCGATTGCGTGACCGTGCCGCCGCCCCCGTGCGCCGACTCTTCGGCCGTCAACTCGGATGCCAGCGAAGCGAGCGAGAACGGCGTAAGCATTTGCCGAGCTGGCCCGGCCGTCACCCACTGGTGCAGAGGCAGGCCCGTGGTATCAGGGTTGCCCATGGCCCGCCAGCCACGCTTATCGGCCTTCAGGTAGGCCCTGTCACCGGCCGTGATGATCTGGATGGGGACGCCGTTCACGGTGAACGTGCCGCTGGTCGAGTCACCCTTGTAGCGAAGGTTGAATTTCTCTGTCCGGCGGTCGGTGAAGAAGCTCCCCCGGACGTGAACGCTTGTCGCGGTCTTGAGAGCAGCGTGAGCCGCCTGCGCCACCTGAGCGGCGGCCTGATTCTCCAGGCCATTGGTGGCCGGGCCGCGAGCCGTCTGCGAACTGGTCCCCGATGAACCGCAGCTAACCAGGACCACAGCCAGGCTCGCCGCCACGCCGGCCACCACTAGCCGGTAAGCACGCCCACTCATGTCATCCTCCGAACTCGCGCCCCCGGCTGCGCGACCACATCGATGGCCGCACCGCCGCCCCATCAGGCACCCCGCGATAACGGCCCTCCACCACTATTCAGCTGCCGGACCAGGCGAATTCATAGAGACAGAAGTCCCCGCCCGCCAGGACTTTTTGAGGCCGAAACGGGCAACATCTCTCACCGCACGCCGCCAGTGATCAGGGATTTCAGGGCTGGACCGGCGCCGGCAAGCCGCAATGAGACGGCATGGCGGCGGCCCGGTGCGGTCGCCGCCGGGCAGCCGCTGGATCGGGCTGGCGATCTGCGTGAGCGCTACCATCCCCTTGATGCTGTCTTTCTCTGCGCAAACCCGAGCGGCGAATCTGGCACGGATGGCTGAGGGCCGCTTTGACGTGCTAGTGATCGGTGGCGGGATCACCGGTGTGGGTATTGCGCTGGACGCCGCCGCGCGGGGTTTCTCGGTGGCTCTGGCTGAGAAGAACGACTTCGCGTCGGGAACTTCCGGGCGTTCCTCACGATTGATCCACGGGGGTTTCCAGTACCTGGAGCATCGCGACTTCGGCTTGGTCTACGAAGCCCTGCGGGAGCGCAGGATTCTGCTCCAACTGGCCCCCCACCTGGTCCGCCCGATACCGATGTATCTGCTCGCGGATTCCCTTCCGAGCCGGGCTCGCTACCGGCTCGGGTTGACCGTGTACGACCTGCTGGCGGCCGGGCGCAACGTCGGCCTCCACCGGTCTGTGGATGCGGACCAGGTTCGGGAGGCCGTCCCGGGATTTGGTGGGCAGTCCCGCGGCTTCCGGTACTTCGAATGCCAGACCGACGACGCCAGGCTGACGATCGAGGTGGCTCGTACCGCGCAAGCCTGCGGCGCGGTGCTGGCGAACCACGCCCGGGTCGAAGGACTGCTCGGCGGCGCGCGGGTGGAGGGCGCTGCCGTGGTCGACGAGATGACGGGACAGCGATTCGAGATCAGGGCCAGGGCAACGGTCAACGCCGGCGGCGTGTGGGCCGACCGCGTGCGCGGCCTGGCCGCCCAGGGCACGGAGCGGCTTGTTCCGAGCAAGGGTGTCCACCTGGTGTTCGCGCCGGAAGCGGTCCAGACGAGGGTGGGCGTGGTTGCACCCTCTGCCTCCGATGACGGGCGCTATGTCTTTCTCGTCCCGTGGGAGGACCGGGTTTATGCCGGGACTACCGATACCGCCTATTCGGGTGATCTGGAGGATCCGGCAGTAGAGGATTCCGACCGTGAATACATCCTGTCGGCGGTAGCCCAGCATTTCCCCGCCGTGACCAATCGCGATGTGGTCGCTTCCTGGGCCGGGCTGCGCCCACTGCTAAGCCAGGACGCCCCCGCAGACGTGACAACCCGTGATCTGTCGCGGAGGCACGCTGTCTTCGAGGACCCGCCGGGCCTGTTCACGATCACCGGCGGGAAGCTGACCACGTACCGGGCCATGGCGGAGGACCTCGTGGACCGGATCGCCGGTGCGTTGGGGGTAGCCGGGCAGTGCCGGACGCGAAACATCGCGCTGGGACTGCACGGTTCGCCAGGCGCGGCGCTGCGCCTGGCCAAAGCCGAGGTGACCCGCCTGCGGCTACCGCCGCACGTGGGAGCCCGGCTCGTGCAGCGTTACGGGGACGACTGGCGAGAGGCCGTCCGCATGATCGGTGAAGACCGGTCACTGGGTGAGCCGGTTGTGGACGGCCTCCCGGTGCTGAACATAGAGCTGGAACTCGCACGCAGCCGCGAGATGGCGATCACCGATGAGGATGTATCCGTGCGCAGAACCCGGCTCACCGCCTTCGATACATCGGTCAAACGTCGTCCGGCTGATTCGCCAGGCTAGAGACCATCACACCTTGACCCGGATCGCGTTCCGGATGACCTCGAAGGTGGCCGGTGTGGTGCCCAGTGTTTCGCCGTCCGCCTCGATCCGGAAGGGCGGGTCCGTCTCTATCCGCACGCGGCCGGCCCGGAGTTCCACGATGTTGCGGTGGGGCAGGTGAGTCCCGCGGTAGACCTTCGGCAGCATGGTGAAAGCGTCGGATTTGGGGCCCACCATGACAAGGACGTCAAATGCGCCGTCGTCCGGCTCGGACCTGGGCGAGATCTGCATGCCGCCGCCATAGAAGCGGCAGTTCGCCACCACCACGTTATGGGCCCGCCATTGGAACGCCTGGCCGTCGGCATCGAGCCGGACCGTGGCTGGGCGGAAGCCCGGCAGCGTCAGCCAGAACCCGCAGAAGTACTTCGCAGGCCCAAGGAACGCCGGGAGCCTGGATGCCCGGGCTGTCACGGCACCGCCCAGGCCTGCCTCGGCGATATTGGGGAAGTACCTGGCTGCCCGTGTAGTGCCGGCGGTGAAGGTGACCATGCCCACGTCGATGTGCCGGACGCCCTCGCCAGCCAAGTGGCGGGCGGCCCGGACCGCGCCGCCCGGCAGCCCGAACGACCTCACGAAGTCGCATCCCGAGCCGCTGGCCACGACCCCGAGTACGGCATCCGCAGCGACCGGCTGGCCGTCCTGCAGCATCCCGTTGACCACCTCGTGGACCGTGCCGTCGCCACCCGCCGCGACCAGGTAACGCTCACCGCCCGCAAGGGCAGCCCGGGCGATCTCCGTGGCATGACCGGGGTGCGTGGTCCGTACGATGCGGTAGTCAAGCCCATCGCCGCGCAGGATGCGCTCGAACTCGCCGAACTCCTTCCCCACCTTCCCCCGCCCGGACTGTGGGTTGGCGATGACGACGATCGGGCCGAACGGGCTGGTCACGGCCGACTCCGGCGGATGGTCACGGCAGCAGGCCCCCCGGATTCATAATCCCCTGCGGGTCGAGCGCAGCCTTGATCCTCGTCAGCACGTCCACCCCGGTCCCGCCCAGCTCTGTAGTCAGGAACCGGGCTTTCAGCCGCCCCACTCCGTGATGGTGGGTGAGTGTCCCGCCCATGGCGGCACAGCTTTCCGCTGCCTGATCCCATGCCGCAAGATAGCGCGTCTCCGCGTCATGGTCATCGGACCCCCTGACCAGGAACGTGAAGTACAGCGACGAGCCGGACGGATACAGGTGCGACAGGTGGCAGCCCACCGCCTCCGCGTGGGCTGCCAGGGCGCCCCGGATGCCGGCGTACAGCTGGGGCACGGCGGACCATAGGCCGGCGACCTCCATCGTGTCGACCACCACTCCTGCGCCGAACGCGCGATCGGGTCCCATGATCCGCTGGTAGGTGGCGACGGCATCGTTGCGGTGCTCCCACCAGTGATCCCCGTATGAGGAGCCGAGCTCACCCGATCCGCCCGCACTGCGCAGCACCTCAGCGGCCAGCCGTTCCCGGTCTTCCAGGCCGGCAAGACCGGCTGGGAAGCCGAGCATCCCCACGCATCCCCCGGAATGACCGAGCCCCCCGAAGCTCAGCTGCGCATCGGTTTCGTCGTAGCCCCGGATGATGGCAGCGCCGGTCTCCGCGCGCCGGGCCTCGCGAAGACCGTCAGCGAGCGCAGCGAACGACGGGAAGCCAGACACGAGCCACTGCCAGCCATCCGGCCGGGGCCGGCATGCCAGCGCCGCCTCGGTCACCACCGCGAGTGTCCCCTCGGACCCCACCAGCAGCCGCCGCAGGTCCGGTCCCGCGGCCGAACGCGGTACCGGCCGGCAGCGCAGGATCTCGCCGCCTGGGAGGACGGCGGTGAGCCCCAGCAGCACGTCCTCGATCGCGCCGAATCCCGTGGATGCCTGCCCGGCGGAAGACGCCGCGATCCAGCCGCCCACCGTGGATGCGGCGATCGACTGTGGATAGTGGCCGACCGTCAACCCGTCCCTGGCGAGGGCATCCTCCAGTTGGCTGCCCCGCACGCCGGCCTGGACATGCACCACCTGCGAGACCAGGTCCACGCCGGTGACCCTGTTCATCCGGGACAGATCAAGGACGATCGATCCCGCGCCCGCCTCGGCAGCGCCGCACACGCCAGAGCCACCCCCGCGGGGGATCACGGCCATTCGCGTTTCCGAGGCCCAGCTCATCACGGCGGCCACCTCCGCGGTGGATGCCGGGTAAACCACCGCGGCCGGCATGGCCGGTGCGTCGCCCCGGGCACGCCGGAGCAATGCCAGCGTCCAGGAGTCGGTTGCCCGCTCCCGCAGGGTCTCCGCATCGGTAACTACCGCACCAGGCGGAAGCCGCCGCACAAGAAGGTCCAGGATGTCCACGGCGCGGATAGTAGCTCAAACCGCGGTACCCGCCGGCACCGCGAGCGGCAGTACCCACTCTGTGAGCTGCGAGCTGGAACGAGGCGTACTCTGTGTGCCGGGTTAGGAACCGCCTGGAAGGGGAGGCCGGCATGTCAGGAGACTGGTCGCAGAGTTCGCCCGGCACGAGTGGGCCGGCCCCGAGCGACCTGGACACCAGCGTGCCGCACATCGCCCGCGTCTACGACTACTGGCTGGGCGGTAAGGACAACTTCGCGGTGGACCGAGAGGCCGCCGAGCAGGTGATCGAGGCCTACCCGGGAATCTTGCGCGATGTCCGCGCGCAGCGGGCGTTCTTGTCCAATGCGGTGAGCTACCTGGCGGGGGTGGCGGGCATCCGGCAGTTTCTGGATATCGGCACCGGCATCCCGACGGCGAACAACACCCACGAGGTCGCCCAAGCCGTGGAGCCTGGCTGCCGGGTGGTTTATGTGGACAACGATCCCATGGTGCTCACCCACGCCCGCGCGCTCCTGGTCGGCGTGACCGCCCCGACCGCTTATGTCGATGCCGACTTGCGCGACACCGGCAAGGTCTTGGCGGAGGCGGCCCGGCTGCTGGACTTCAGCAAGCCGGTCGCGGTCATGCTGATCAGCGTGTTGCACCTGATCCCGGACGAGGACGACCCGCACGCGATCGTCGCCCGCCTGTTGGAGGCGGTGCCTTCCGGCAGCTGGCTGGCGCTGTCCCACCCGGCCCGCGATGTCCACCCCCAGCAGGTGACCGAGGCGGCCAGCCGCTTCAACCAGCTGGCGCGGGCGAAGGCGACGCTGCGCACCCAGGCCGAGATTCTGCGTTTCTTCGACGGCCTGGAACTGCTGGAGCCGGGCCTGGTCCAAATCCATCAGTGGCGGCCCGGGCTGGCCGCCCCCGGGCGCCGCCAGGAGGCAGCTGGCTACTGCGGTCTGGCCCGTAAACCCTGACCCGCCTGATCCAGCCAGCCCTTAAGCGCACGGCCCAACGGCCTGTCCAGCGGGGTGAACGCCCCGCGACCGGATCCCGGACATCGCCGTCCCATCCGGCCGCACGCCGCCAGTGATCAGGGATCACCGCATGAGTTCGAGGCTGGCTCAGCTGCCGGCCGCGCGGACGTAAGGCATCACCGGCTAGGGCACAACATCGGCGCCGTCTGGGGCAGCGTCATGCGGGCGGCCCGGTGGTCAGGACGACGGTTGCCGACTTCTGCTGGCCAGACCGCGCGGTGTAGTTCACGGTCACGCTCTGTCCGGGAGTGAGGTCGTTGACCATCACATGCCGCAGCGAGGACTGGGAGCCGACCGGGTGACCGCCGACTGAAGTGATCACGTCACCGCCTTTGAGCCCGGCCTTGGCGGCGGGACCGCCGGAGACCACGCCAGAGATCGGCACGCCGGAGCCCGAGGCCGGGGCGCCGCCGTTGCCGAACCCGGATCCCGGGCCGCCGGAACCGCTTTGCCCGATCTTGACGCCGAGGAACGCGGTGGGCCCCACGTGCACACCGCCGCCGGAGTGGCCGTCGAGGATCTGCGTGGCTATCCCTGTGGCCACGTTGATGGGGATCGCGAAGCCGGCGCCCGCCTGCTGGGAGGCGAACTGGGAGGTCTGCGAGCCGGCGGTGTCCATCCCGATCACTTGCCCCGAGGCATTGACGAGCGGGCCGCCGGAGTCCCCCGCCTGGATGTTCGCATTCGTCGCGATCATGCCGGTCAGCTGTTCGCTGGTACCGCTGAGGTCGTCCGAGGCGGTGATGGTTTGGCCGGTCGCCGTCACCGTCCCGCCCGCGTAGCTGGGTGTGCCGCCGGTGCCGCCGGCGTTGCCGATCCCGACGACCTGCGTTCCCACGGAAACGTTCGGCGAGCGGTCAATCGTGACGGTTCGCAGGTTGGAGGCGCCAGACAACCGCAGGACAGCGACGTCTTTGCCCGCGTCGTAACCGGCCACACGAGCCTGGTAGGTCCTGCCGTTGCCAACGTCGGTGACGCTGATGGAGGTGGCACCGTTAATGACGTGATTGTTGGTGAGCACCTCGCCATCGGGGGTGAGCACCATGCCGGTGCCAGCGGCTCGCGCCTGGCCGTAGTCGACCGTGATATTGATGTCCACCAGTCCCGGATCAACGCGGGAGGCGATGGATGCTGCGTTTGCAGGCCCGGACCCGCCGCCCGGCGCGGTGCCGGACGAGCCGGGCGGGAGAGACCCGCCGGAGGGGAACTGGCCGAATCCTCCAGACGGCGCACCACCGGAGCCGCTGCCCGGGAGTGCGCCCACTCCGCCGCCCGGGCTGACGGGACCCGCGGCCCCGCTGAAACCACTCACCCCAGTAGCGCGGGCACTGCCGATGGCATCCCCGATGACTCCCCCGGCGGTGCCGGCCACCAGCAAGGCCGCCACACCGCCAGCGACCATCAGCCCGCGGCGCCCACGGCGCCTGCCCCAGGGGCCCTGGCCTCCCGGCCCGGGCCATCCGGCATGGCCGCCCGGCGGTGCAGGCGGCGGGCCGTACGCCCACCCCCCATAGCCCGGCTGATACGGCGGCGGCCAGGAACCGGCGGGCCCGTAGGGCGGAACACCAGGCGGAGGCTGGCCCTGCCAATGGCCGCCTCCCGGGCTTACCTGCGGCTGCAGGGGGAACCAGGCGGGGCTCGCGCCCTCGTTCGGCCGGGGTGCGGGCTGTTGGCCTTGTTCGTTCGTCATAGCCAACACCGTGGAGCGCGAACCTCAGGCCAGCATTAGTTGAACCTGCAAGTTTGCGGAGGTTCATGCGCCAGCCCGGCCGTGCCGCCGGCTATTGGGCGGGGCCGCTACCAGTGTGAGAGAGCGCCTTGGCGGCGGCGGCTAGCGCCGGGGCACGGAAGCGCGGGTTGACTATCACCTGGCCGAGGCGTTCGGCGTGGTCGGGGTCGATGGCTGCCAGGCCCTGAACGACGGCGGCCAGTGCCGCCGCCTTCCTGACCGGGTCGGGTATCGCCTGGGCAAGATGCTCGGCGTCGCCGATGAGCCGGTCGGCGCGGCGCCGGTTGGTGGCTGCCATGGCCCTCGCCACGGCGGCCAGTGCCGGTGCCCTGAGGCTTGCGCCGGGTATCGCCTGGGCAAGGCGTTCAGCATCGGCGCTGAGCCGGGCGTTACGGTCAGGGTCGGCGGCCGCCACCGCGTCTGCGATGTCGGCAAGTGCCACCGCTCTCAGGCTCGGGCTTGGGACGGCTTGGGCGAGGCGCTCGGCGCGGCCGGGATCGGCGGCTGCCAGCCGCTGCGCGACGGCGGCCAGTGCCGCAGCCTTCTCGGCCGTGTCGGGCATCGCCTGGGTAAGGCGCTCAGCGGCGGCGCTGAGCCGGGTGGCGCGGTCCGGGTCGGTGGATGCGACCGCGGCCGCGACGGCAGCCAGCGCCGGGGCCCGGCAGCTTGGGTCGGTGATGGTGCGGGCGAGACGTTCGGCGCGGCCGGGGTCGGCGACTGCCAGGCCCTGAACGACGGCGGGCAGCGCCGCCTCCTTCTCCGCGGGATCGGGGATCAACTGGGCAAGGCGCTCGGCGTCATCGGTAAGCCGGGCGGCGCGGGCGGGGTCGGTACCAGCCACGGCGTCCGCCACCATGACAAGCACCTCTGCCTTGGCACCCTCGCCGGTGATCGAATTGACAGCCCTCAGCGCATCGGCCACCAGGCCGGTGTGACGTGAGGATCCTGGCTGAACCGGCCCAGCATCCTCCTGCCGCGGTGCCGGGGGGGCGTCACGAGGCTCCGCGGGAATGATCTGAGCGGGCTCGGCGGCGACTGCGCCGTTAGCCGAAAAGTAGAACTGACCGATAGCCCCGGTACCGCGCTGGCTGGGCACGGGCAAGCCCTTGCCTCGCAGTCGCTCGCGCAAGACCGGGTAGATGTCGGTAAAGGTCAGCCGCGGCGCCTTGCCGGGAATGCCGGCGTGGATCAGATCCCGCAGCTCCCCGGTGAACGAGGTGCACGCCGTATCTTGCTGGCCGGGCGGCAGGACATGAGCGGTACGGTTGCGAGTCGTAGCGGCCAGCGTATAGACGCCCTCGACGTGCGCGATATCGGCAAGGCCCGGCTCGCTCTCGCTGGCAAGGGCCTCCGTCGCCTGGCCGGCGAAGCAGCAATCCAGGATCGCCACGCGGACGCTGGCGGGGCAGCCGCGCAGCACCTCTCCCATGGTCTCCCACGGCAGGCCGCTGATCTTGGGCCGATCCGGGCGTGTGGAGGTCACCGTCAGGCACAGTTCGCCCGAAGCCGATAGCACACCGTGTCCCGCGTAGTACAGCAGCAGCACACCGGTGGTGCTCTCGGCCAGATCGGCGATCTGAGTCGCCAGGCCCGCGGCGGAGATCGGGTTCGCGATCACCGTGATCCACTCAGGCGGCCAGGCGCACAGCGCCGGATCCGACAACAGCGCGGACATCGCTTCCAGGCTGTTGCGGGCCGCGCGGATCGGCGGGAACTCGGCGTACTCATAGGCCGACACCCCGACCAGCACCGCCCGGGAACCAGCTACCAGGCCGGTGTCAGCACTCACCGCCGGACCATCCGTCCATACCCGCCCCCTGGCCACCTTCAGTGATCGATGCCGGATCCCGCCGCATGGCGGCATCTGTCAGTAATTGCTTTAAGCGTCCCAAGAAACGGCCTTTCGGTGAAGCGGACGCGCCCAGGAACGACCAGCCGTCTGGATACCGGGCCTGGTGATGGCTGGCGTAAGCACCGGTCCTGCTGCTGGTAACTGCTTGGCAAGAAATGTCACATACGGGCTGCCCGTGGCGCGGTCTGCTGGTCTCACCTGGTCGCTGACCAGGGCCAGCGGCAACATCACAGATCGGAGTCCGTTCCATGCCAGTACGACATCCCGCCCGGGGCCTGTTTGCAGCCCTCGCTGGCGTTTCCTGCCTGGCGGCTGCCGGGTGCGCGGCTGGCACAGCCGCCACGGTTGCGTCGCAAGGCCAGCCGGGCTCCCAGGGAGCCTGGGGGACCGCGGGGGGGAAGCCAGCCGTCGCCTCGACGGTGATCCCTGCACAACTCGGTAACACCTGGGTCTACGCAGTGGACAGCACCGCCCTCGGGAAGGGCACCGAGACGTCCCGGATCTCAGCCGTCACAGCGGCCGCAGGTGGCCAGCGGGCGACGCTGCTGACCAGCCTGCGCCTGGACGGGTCCAAGCAACCGTTCCGGTTCGCCTCCCACTTCATCGCCGGTGCCGACGGTTCTGTCACGTTCGGGTCCACCTCGTTCATGGGCGCCAAGCTCGCGTCCGTGAATGTCAGCTGGCCCAGCCCGGCGGCGCTGACCCCGGGACGGCCTCGCACCAGCACGGTCACCGGGAGCTTCCTGGGGTTCAAGACCAGCGAGCGCCTGACCATCACCGAGGTCGGCCCGGCCACGGTCACCGTGCCCGCGGGGACCTATCAGGCAACCCTGATCGAGCAGACCGTCACCAGCCGTGGGGGCGGCCGGGAGGTGATCAAGTCCTGGGTCGTGAATGGGATCGGCCAGGTCAAGACCGAGACCAACGTCACCGTCAAGGGCGAGCGCACCGCCGTCTCGCTTGTCCAAGAGCTCACGTCATTCACCAAGGGCTAGCCGCGAAAGGAAGTTGGCACGATGAGATGTGCACAGTGCAATGAGGTAAACGCCTGGACCCTGGCGCAGTGCCGGAGCTGCGGCGCGCCGCTGGCCGCGAGCACCGGTTCGAGCCCGGGCCAAGGCGTGCGGAGCGAGGCAGCCCCCGCATCGCAGAGAGCACCTGGAGCGCCGGAGGCAAGCCCGGCCTTCGCCTTCGACGCACGGCGGTGGACCTTCGCCGACCGGGTTACCGGCTTTGCCACCCTGGTCCTGCTGGTCTCACTGTTCCTCCCCTGGTTCGGAACTGACGGTGATTTCTTCAACGTGAGCGTTGACGGGATGTGGCACGGCTACATGGTCATAGTCCTCATCCTGGCGGTGGTGGTTCTGGGGTACCTGGTGTTGAGGGCGGGATTCGTCTCGCTACCGTCCGGATTCTCCGTTACGACGGCCGGGCATCTGCTGGCCGGTGCGGTGGGCCTGAATCTGCTCCTAGCCGCCATTTCGTTCGCCACCAAGCCAACCGCCACAAGCTGGCAGTACGGCGCGTACATCGGCCTGGCGGCTGCGATCGTGGCCGTCATCCTGCCGGTCAGGTCAGTCATGGCCGGCCGCCACGACTGAGCACGCCGCGCCGCGTGGCTGGTCATGCCCGCCGACGGACCCGGTCACTGGGGACTTGTTCGCTAGTCTTGTGGCCAGGCCGGGTCCGAATGGCGAGCGATCAGCTAGTGGTGGCGCCCATGGTTGCCAGGCGCGTGCCGCTGCCAGACTCATCGGTAGCGGATTTCGGCGGGATGCTGCGCGTCCTCCGGCACCGCGCCCGGCTGACACAGCGTGAACTCGGGCTCGCCGTTGGCTACAGCGAGGCCCAGATATCCCGCCTTGAAAAGGGCAAGCGCCTGCCCGATCCCTCGGTCGTCGCGGCGTTGTTCCTCCCCTCCCTTGGCCTGGCGAACGAGCCCGAGCTCGCGTCCCGGTTGCACCGGCTGGCCGAAAAAGCCCGGACTTCGAGCCATACGACGGCCACGCCGATGGGCTCCGGGCACCATGAGGTGGGCGCGGTGTCGCCCGCCATGGCCGGCGACCTGGCGGACGTCCCACTGCCTCCCCAGCCGAACGTGCACCGTGCCGCCGAGGCTGCGGAACTGGCCGATCTCCTCGCCGCGCAGCGGTGCGTGCTGATCATCGGGCCACCGGGGACAGGCAAGACCAGCCTGGCCGCGGACGCCGCCAGGCAGCAGGCCCGGGAGTCCGGCATCTGCTGGCTGACCCTCACCGCCGGCATCACCACCCCGGTCGAGGCCGTGGTCCGGCGGCTGGCCAGGTTCCTGGCCCGGCACGGCGAGACCGAAGTCGTGCCCCTGCTTGACCTGAGCAAGACCGAGCACCCGCTGCCAAGAGACGAGCAGCTGCACCTGATCACGACCGCACTTGGCCGGGCACGCCCGCTCATCTGCTTGGACAACGCCCACCTGCTCCGCGCGGAACCGGAGACGATGGCGGTGATCGGGCACCTGGCGGCTGCCCCGGGTGCGCGATTCCTTGCGATGAGCCGGGAAGAACTGCCGCTGGACGGGTTCGACGTGCTCCACCTGGGCGGCCTCGGCGACGGCGAGGCACGCACGCTGATCTGGCAGGTGGCCGGGGAGACGCTGCCAGAACCGCTTGTGGACCGCCTGATCGGGCGGACGGCAGCGAGCCCGATGCTGATCCGCCTCGCCCTGGGCCAGGTACGGGCGGACGATCCGGATCCAGCCGCGCTGATCGAGACGCTGGAAACCGAGCCGCAGGTCTCCGCCTATCTTCTCCAGACCACGCTGGGCGACCTCACTGAGCCCAGCCGCCGGCTCATCTCACTGCTTGCCGTCTTCCGCCACCCCGTTGACCTGCTTAACGAACAGCTCATCGAGGCTAGCGAGGAACTCGACGGCCCGTTCGACGTCGCCGCGGGCCTTGAGGAACTGCGCCGCAGGCAGCTGGTCGGGCACGCGGCCAGGGCCAGCCTGCATCCCCTCGTGCACGACCACGTCTTCGCCTGGCTGGTCGGCACCACTGCCGGCCGCCGCCGGCTGCACGGGCTCGCGGCGCGGCACTGTGAGCTCGTGCTCAACGATCCGCTCGAAGCATGCTGGCACTTTGCGCGGGCGGGTGATCATGCCGAGGCCGCGGACCTGCTCGTGGCCAGTGCCGCCGACCTGACCGCGACCGGGCGGTCCGAGCGCGCTGCCGACCTGGCGGCCGAGCTGCTCGGCAGTGCACGGCTGGCCGAGAACGCCGCCCGGCAGCTCTTCATGGCCCGCGGGGACCTGCTCGTGCACACCGAGCGGGCGGCTGAGGCCGAAGATGCCTACCGCGAGGCACTGCGCCGGTCGGTGCCGCTCGCGGTCCGTGCCGAGGTGGCCTGGCGGCTGGCGCAGTGCCTGCTGCAACGCGGCCAGGTGCGGGAGGCGCTTGCCCTCTGCCGGGACGCCGCGGCCGAGCTCGGGAAAGGCGAGGATGTCCTGCGGGCGCACCTTGCCGCCGTACAGAGCGCGGCTCACCTCATGCTGTCGGAGTTCGCGGCGGCCGTGACGATGGCGCAGGCGGCATGCTCGATCGCCGACCGGATCGGGGTGATCACTCCCGGTATCGCGACCTCGGTGCGGGCACGCGCCTACTCGGTCCTCGGGATAACGGCTCGGTTGCGCGGCGACCGGGAGGAAGCGGCCCAGTGGCTGGATCGGGCCGTTACGGCGGCCCGGGCTTCCGGGATGCGCGAGGCAGCCGGCCGCGCGCTGTTCAACTTGGGGGCGATGGCCTATGAGGGCGGCGAGCTGGGCCGTGCCGAGTTGCTGTACGAGGAGGCCCTGACCGAGGCGCGGACGATCGGCGACGGCTACGGCGCCGCCCGCGTGCTGCACGCTCTCGGGATCACCCAGAAGAACCGCGGCGCGGCCAACCGGGCGCTCGAGTTGTTCGAGGAGTCCTGCGCGCTGAAGCAGCGCATCGGCGACCTGGACGGTGTGGCCAATTCACAGCATGCCTGTGCGCTCGCGCAACTGTGTCTCGGGCGGATAGCGGAGGCGCGCGCCACCATATCCGCGGTGCTCGCGGCCTCCGAGCATCTCGGGGAGCGGCGGAGCCGGGCACACTTCCTCGATTCGGCGGCGATGATCGCGCTTGTCGAGGGGGACCTGGGCGGCGCGTGGCGGTTCATCGCGGAAGCGGCTGAGGCGGCCGCCGGAATGACCGAGCCGTCCCTGCTGGCGAGTATCGCTTTGCACCGGGCGCTGGCCGAGGTGTCGGCCGGCGATATCCCAGCTGCTCAGCGGGACGCTGATCGGGCCGCTGAGCAGATCTCCAGGGCAGGGCCCGGGGTCAGCGTGGGAACCCTGGACACGGTAGCCGTGACCGTCTGCGTCGCACTCGCCCGTGACGATGCTGCGGGGGCCGCGGCCGGTGCCGCGGTGCTGGCGGAGCAGGCCGCCAGCACCGGTTTCGTCCTGTGGGAACGCGTCGCCCAGCGGATCGCTGCCACAGCCTCGGCAGCAGAAGCCGGAACGGGCCCGCCTGACCCTTGCCGGTACCCGGCCCTGATCTACGTCGATCGGCCCGTCCCCGCCAGCGGTTAAGACCTTGGGCCGGTCCCCGTCGCGAGCGGAGAGTGGCTGGCAGGCGCTCGGGCCGGGGCCATGGCGGTGCCGATGATGGTGGGGCTGGCGAACTTGGGGGCCTTCGGCAGCGCCGTGTGCTCGACCTGGGTGATGGTGAAGCCCGCTTCCTGGATCGAGCCAAGCGTGGGGCGGTTGCAGTCACAGCAGACGACGAGCCGGTTCAGCCAGTTCATCCGGTCCTGCATGTGGGCCGTGCGCGGGTCGTCGGA
>Ga0306920_100003949_pt1 | contig 18922 bp, 15 predicted proteins | sample flu12Cox44000170_FD_204666 | JGI IMG/M metagenome (GOLD analysis project Ga0306920, IMG submission 204666) | Lab enrichment of tropical soil microbial communities from Luquillo Experimental Forest, Puerto Rico - flux4day.12C.oxic.44.000.170 (v2)... | ecosystem: Environmental > Terrestrial >... | reverse complement strand
TACGTTGCTTCAGGCACGACGGTTCTACGCGATGTAGCTCATGGCACGCTGGTGATGTCGCATCATCCGCAGCGCGAAAAACCTGGCTGGACCGTGACCTGGCATCAGCGCCACGCAAATCATCCCAAGGCACGAGGCCAAACTGGCGACAGCAGCGAATAGCGCGGTTGCTTTCGAGGGCCGTACTCATGTGCGGAATAGTTGGATACGTCGGGCCGCGCGAGGCCTCGACGATACTGATTGGCGGTCTGCGACGGCTTGAATACCGCGGTTACGACTCGGCCGGAATTGCCACGCTGACCGGCAATGGCCGGCTTGAGATTCGCCGCGCGGTGGGCAAGCTCGATAATCTGCGTCGGATGCTAGAGGAATCGCCGGTGAGCGGGCACATCGGTATCGGCCATACGCGATGGGCGACGCACGGCCGCCCGTCGGAAACCAACGCGCATCCGCATAAGGCCGGACCGGTCGCGGTAATCCATAACGGCATCATCGAGAACTACGTCGCCTTGCGCGAAATGCTGCTCAGCCGCGGCCACAAACTTAAGTCCGAAACCGATACCGAGCTGATTTCCCATCTAATCGAGGAGCGGCTCAAGGAAGCGGAAACCCTGACTGCAGCGGTGCGCGCGGCGGTCTCAGAACTGCATGGCTCATTTTCGATCGTCGTGATGTCGGAGACCGAGCCGGATAAACTGATCGCTGCCAAAACCGCGACGCCGCTCGTTCTCGGATTGGGCGACGGAGAAAACTTCGTGGCCTCGGATATCCCAGCCATCCTGGAGCATACGCGGCGCGCCCTGGTGCTGGAGGATGGCGAACTGGCCGAAATCAGCGCCGATTCTGTGGCGCTGTTCGCTTTCGACGGCAACCCGGTCGAGCGCCCTGCCCGGCAGATCGAATGGGACGCCGTCGCTGCGACCAAGGCGGGCTATCAGCATTATCTGCGCAAGGAAATCGCCGAACAGCCGCAAGCGTGGATCGATACTTTGAGTGGGCGTGCCGCCGCCGGTTCTGCCGAGGTGCGCTTTGAGACTGATTTGATTCCGGCCGGCGGGGCGGCTGCAATCAGCCGGATAGTGATGGTGTCCGCGGGCGCTTCATGGATTTCGTCGCTGATCGGCAAATTCATGCTGGAGGAATTGTCCGGGGTTCCGGCCGAGGTCGATTATTCTGCCGAGTTTCGCTATCGCAGTCCGGCAATTGACCAGCACACGATGATAATCGCGGTGTCGCAGTCCGGTGAAACCGCGGACACGCTGGCCGCGATGGAGGAAGGCAGGCGGCGCGGGGCGCATCTGCTGGCTCTCACCAACACCGTCGATTCATCGATCGCGCGCAAGGCCAATGCACAGTTGTACACGCGCTGCGGGCCTGAGATCAGCGTCACTACCACCAAATGCTTCCTGGCGCAAATCGAGGCTTTTTATCTGCTGGCGATTCATCTGGCGTCGCGGATGGGACGGATAAAGCCGCCGCAAGCCGAGGAACTGCTGCAGCCGTTATTTGCGATCCCGGCTCAGATTGAAGCAATCCTCGCTCAGGAACGGCATATCCAAAAGATCGCGCGCAAGTATGGCAAGGCCCGCGATTTTCTCTATCTTGGACGCGGCATCAACTACCCGGTCGCACTTGAAGGTGCGTTGAAGCTCAAGGAGATTTCCTACATTCACGCCGAAGGCTATTCGGCCGGGGAGATGAAGCACGGCCCCATCGCGCTAATCGACGAAGAGATGCCGGTGGTAGTGATAATTCCCAACGACATCGTGTTCGATAAGACGCTCTCCAATCTGAAGGAAGTCGAGTCGCGTAATGGCCGCATTATCGCCGTCACTGACCATCGCACCCGCGAACTCGAAGAAGTGGCCTGGGAGATTGTCGAAGTACCCACCAGCAATCGCTTTCTGATGCCAGTGCTGACCACGGTTCCGCTGCAATTGCTCGCGTACCATATCGCGGTCTATCGCGGCACTGACGTAGACCAGCCTCGAAATCTGGCGAAATCCGTGACCGTGGAATGAGGCATGACGGGGCCCGGTTAACCGAGCATCGGCCACAATGATCTTGCGGTGTCGGCGAACAGCCAGCGGTGGTCTGCTTCTGGCAAGAATGAAAGTTTGTCGAGGGCGAGCCCCAATTGCTCCTTGAGGCTGCGGTCGTTGGTATTGGGAAAATTCGAACCCCACATCATTCGCCGCGCGCCAAACACGTTAAGCAGGCGCCCGAAGAATGCTTCAGGTGTGCTTTTGCCCATGGCCGCGGCGTATAGATTCACAGTGGAGAATTTCAGATAAACGTTGGGAAGCTTGACTAGATCAAAAAGTGGCGCGGCTTTCTCGAACGGCGGACCGTCCTCGAGGCGCGGTGAGCCTAAATGATCCAGCGCAACACGAACCTGCGGATAGCGCTTGATAACGATGCACAATCGCGGCAGTTGTCGGAATCGCAGGCAAACGCAAACCGGGATATCCATGGCCGCCGCACGCTCCCACAACGGGAACGTGCGCTGGTCATCCAGCCATTGCGGGTCCCGTTCGGCCGCTGGGAATAGCCGGAGGCCGCGCACCCCGCGCTCCTTGACCCAGTAGGTCAATTGCTCGGGAGCATCGGGCCGAGTCGGGTCAACGATACATACACTGACGAAGCGTTGGGGACGCTTTAGCGCGAAATCGGCGATGTAATTGTTGTCGTACTCATAGGCGCTATGCGCCTGCACCAGCATCGCGCGATCAATCCCCACCTCGTCCATCAAATCAAGCATTGTTTCGCCAGGCATATCGGTCACCCAAGCACTGTTGGCGGGCGCGAGCTTGCGCGGATAGCGATGCTGATCCGGCGCGACGATATGCACATGTGTGTCGATGATCATCTCTAATGGCCTCATCTTCTGTTTGGGTGCGTGAGGGACCCTCAAAGTCGCCATCGGGCTTGGCGCCGCGAGTTCGGGTAGCTCGATCAGCGATTGTAGATACCCAGCCAAGAACGCCGATCCTTCACGATCGGGCGGCGGCTTCTGATGAGAGCGTAAGCGTCGTCGAGGCTCATTCCACGGCGTGTTTTTAGGAACCAGGCGACCGTCAGCGGCGCCCGTTCGCATCCTTCCTCGCAATGGACCAGTACAGGCATGCGAAGCCGCAGTGCCGCGTCGATCAAAGCGGATGTGCTATCGAGGGAGGCGCGTCCGTTGGCCAAAAAGGGCAGCCGGATCGTCCGTTTCGGCTCAGCTGCGATCGCGTCGGGCAGAACGCTGATGATCATGCCGTCGAAGCGGCCCGCATCCTGCAGGTCACCGAGAAAGAGATAGCTGATTATCTCGCTTTCGCGCCATCCCAACGTCTGGTGCTCTGCCGCGCTTTCCCGCCCATTGCCAACCCCCGAGAGCTGGGATGCAAATACTGGAGATTCGCCCGCGCCGAGACGCTCGGGTGCTGACCGTGTGCAGGGCGCAGACACGTCGTCGTCCCGAGTATAAAAGCTTGGTATCACCATGGCGCTTGTGTCGCAGCCTGTTATGGCGCAATCTGAGCAAAACAGGCCACTCAGCGTCAATGGAGCCGTCGCCGCGATGTCCGACCAAGAAGCCCTAATCAAAGCCAACCAGGCTTTTTACCAGGCGTTCGAGAGCTTGGACATCGAAAAAATGGAGCCGATCTGGCTGCGCGACTCCAAAATCGTCTGCATCCACCCGGGCTGGCGCAAGCTTACCGGCTGGGGCCCGATCATGAACAGTTGGGAGCGGATTTTTGACGCTGTATTCGAAATGAAGTTCGAATTACGTGACCTGCATCTGCTCGTCAGCGGTGACATGGCCGTCGTCGTGACCGAAGAGAATCTTACCCAACGCGGTTATGAGGGCACAATGCGCACGCAGGTGCTCGCCACCAACATCTACGAGCGGGTGGGCAGCCGGTGGATGATGGTGGTGCACCATGGGTCGCCGGTCATTCAGCCCGCCGACGACGAACCGCCGTTGCAGTAGCCTCGGCCCTAGCCACAGCTCGGCCGCCCATTATCGAGTTCGCAGATGAGGCAAAACCTCCGCGGCGAAACGCTCCAGCGAGCACATTGTTTTGCTCGGCTCCAGCCCCGGTAATTGCATCGCGAGGATGAGTTCTGTGGTCTCGCCCGCGTCCACCAACTGCTGGAGCCGTTGCCGCACCTCGGAAGGAGAACCAATTATCGCGCCACGCTTGAGCCTCTCGGCATCGGGCCAAATCCACGTCTGCCCGGAGCCCGCCGCTGACGACAGCCATTGCGCGTAAAGCGATGCCTGATAAAGCGCCGGCCGTTCGATATCGGCCCAGGCCTGATCGAAATTGTCAGCGACATATACGATACGATTGCCGACGATACTGAAGGCCGCCGCATTTTTCCCATATCGCTGCAATGCGTCGCGATAGAGTTGGGCTTCGCGGCGGCCGAGGTTGCATGCGAACGAGAGACCCAGCTGCGCACCGCGCTCGATGGCCCTGGGCGTCATCCCGCCCCATAACAATTCTGGATACGGCTGGCTGATAGGCCGAGGCAGTACGCGCACGTCGTTGAATTTGAAGTACTTGCCTTCATGATTGAAACGCTCACCCGTCCAGGCCTGCTTGAGAATCTCGATGAGTTCGAGGGTGCGTCCGAGCCGCTCGCCTCGCGCAACACTGAAGCCGGCAAATTCCTCGGCGCGGTAGCCCAGGCCGATGCCGAGGCGCAGGCGTCCATTGGAAATCACATCCACTGTCGCGCTGTCTTCGGCCAGGCGCAGCGGATGGTAAAAAGGCGCGAGCAGTACGTAGCTGCCGAGCTTGACGCGCCGCGTGCGAGAAGCGATCGCCGCTAGTACCGGCATCAGTGCACCAAGGTAGCCGTCGTCGGTGAAATGATGCTCGGTCAACCAGATCGAATCGAAACCCGCTTGTTCCACAAAATCCACCTGCCGAAATATGTCGGCATAAAAGAGACCGAAATCGAGCTTCGAGAAGTGCGGATTGCGGAAATCCAGCATGTAACCAATTTTCATATCGGAACCTTTTTGGCCTCGTTTCCAAGTGAACGTACCGGGAGGCGACGCCGCACGAGCAAACGACGTCGCGGTTTGACAGCACGCAAAGCTCGTCGAAGATCATGGGCAGATCATCGGCGGCAGCGCACCGCTCTCGTGATTCGGTGAAAGCTGTAGCAGGCTTTTGCTCATGATTTAGTTTCCGGTTTTCCAACGCCACCCCGGCGCCGTTTTTCGATTGAGCGTCCGCCGCCACCCTATCTGTTTCTAACCCGTTCATAAATCTTATCGGGTTTGGCAGTCGCCGTTCACGCTGTTGACGAATCGAGCATGTTGGGCTCTGGTTAGTGGGTCGGTTGGTAGCCGTCCCAATTTGTCATTCCCTGCGCGTCTGCTTTGCCTGGCGCGAGGAATCTCAGATCTGGAACCCTTCGCGCGGCGGCAGCCGCGCTACTGTGATACGAACTGCAGCCAGGATGATAAATCGGCAAACCCAATAACCAGGCTCAGCGAAATACCTCCGGTGGAAGCCATGGTCACAGGGCGAGCAGCCGGATTCATCATCGCCCACCAGTCGCGCAGGTTGAGCTTGCGGTAGGCCCGCTAATGGTTACTTTAGATGCGAGAGGCCTAACATCAACCTATGAATGTCAATCGCTTTACTGAAAAGCTGCAGGAGGCGCTCGGCCGTGCGCAGAGCACTGCCGTCGCCGCTCATCATCAGGCGGTCGACGTTGAGCATCTGGCGTCTGCGTTGCTCGAGGACGAGCAGGGTCTGGCCGCTTCCGTCATCAAAATTGCCGGAGCTGACCTGGCCGCGATCCGCCAAAAATTGGCTGATGAGTTGCGCAAGATTCCGAGCGTTACCGGATCGGGTGCAGAGGCGGGCCAGGCGTATATCACGCAACGCCTGAACCGCCTGCTAACGCGGGCGGAGCAGGAAGCCGGCAAGCTTAAGGATGAATTCGTTTCCGTCGAGCACGTATTGATTGCGATGCTCGACGAACCGGGTGCTACCGCACGCATCTTGCGCGAAGCCGGTGTCACCCACGACAAGCTGATGACCGTCCTGAAAAAGATTCGCGGCAGTCAGCGGGTCACGTCGCCCAATCCCGAGGCCACCTACCAGGCGCTGGAACGTTACGGGCGCGATCTCACACAGCTTGCGGCCGCCGGCAAACTCGACCCGGTGATTGGGCGCGACGACGAGATTCGCCGGGTGATGCAGGTGTTATCGAGGCGGACCAAGAACAATCCTGTTCTGATCGGCGAACCCGGTGTCGGTAAAACCGCGATCGTTGAAGGTCTAGCCCAGCGTATCGTGGCGGGCGATGTGCCCGAAGGATTGAAGAACCGCCGCTTGGTCGCATTGGACATGGGCGCGCTGGTCGCCGGCGCGAAATACCGCGGTGAGTTCGAGGAACGCCTGAAGGCAGTGCTGAAGGAAGTACAAGAGGCCGAAGGCGAGATCATTTTGTTCATCGACGAGCTTCACACCGTGGTCGGCGCGGGGGCGGCGGAAGGCGCGATGGATGCCTCCAATCTGCTGAAACCGATGCTGGCGCGGGGCGAACTACATTGTATCGGCGCGACCACGCTCGACGAGTATCGCAAACATATCGAGAAGGACGCGGCGTTGGAGCGGCGTTTTCAGCCGGTGATGGTCGATGAGCCAAGTATCGAAGATACCATTTCGATTCTGCGCGGGCTGAAGGAGCGCTACGAGGTCCATCACGGGATCCGGATCAAGGACTCTGCCTTAGTGACGGCGGCGATGCTGTCGAAGCGATACATCTCTGACCGCTTCATGCCCGACAAGGCAATCGACCTAGTGGACGAAGCGGCGGCCAAGCTTCGCACCGAAAAGGAATCGATGCCGGCAGAGTTGGACGAGGCCAATCGGCGTGTCATGCAGCTTGAAATCGAGCGCGAGGCACTGAAACGCGAGACTGACCCTGCCTCGCGCGATCGGCTCGAAAAACTCGAAATGGAACTGGCTGATGCCGAAGACCGGCGGCAGGCCCTGCGCGCACAGTGGCAGACTGAAAAGGACGCAATCGAGAAGCTGTCGAAAATAAAAAGTGACATCGAGCAAACCCGTCACGAAATTGACAAGGCCAAGCGTGAGTACGACCTCAATAAGGTGGCGGAGCTGCAGTATGGCAAACTCGCGGGTCTCGAGAAGGAGCTTGCAGCAGCTGAAAGCACTACCGCGCCGGGTGGCTCGCGATTGATCAAAGAGGAGGTCGACGAGGAGGATATCGCCGAGGTGGTCGCGCGTTGGACCGGGATTCCGGTGTCGCGCCTGCTCGAAGGCGAGGTGCAGAAACTGGCCAACCTGGAAGAGCATCTGCACAAACGGGTGATTGGTCAGGATGAAGCGGTGTCTGCAGTGGCCGACGCTGTAATCAGGGCCCGCGCGGGCCTCAAAGATCCGAATCGGCCGATTGGCTCGTTCATCTTCTTGGGCCCCACCGGCGTCGGCAAAACTGAGCTGGCGCGCGCGCTAGCAGAGTTCCTGTTCGACGACGAGAACGCGATGGTGCGCATCGATATGTCCGAGTACATGGAGAAACACACCGTTTCGCGTCTGGTCGGGGCGCCGCCGGGGTACGTCGGGTACGACGAGGGCGGTCAGCTAACCGAAGCCGTGCGGCGGCGGCCTTATTCGGTGCTGCTATTCGACGAGATCGAAAAGGCGCACACCGACGTCTTTAATGTTCTGCTGCAACTGTTGGACGACGGCCGGCTTACCGACGGTCATGGACGCACGGTCGACTTCAAGAACTGCGTCGTGATCATGACTTCGAATATCGCGAGCCAAGTGATCCTGTCGTACAAGGGCCAGCACTATGAGCGGATGAAGGAGCAGGCACTGGATATTATGCGCCAGAGCTTCCGGCCGGAGTTTCTCAACCGGGTCGACGAAATCGTGGTGTTCCATCCGCTGACCAAGGAGCAATTGCGCCAGATCGTCGAGATTCAGCTGGTGCGGCTACGCAAGCGGCTGGAGGAACGTAAGATCGAACTCGAACTCACAGAGCAGGCGCGCGACTACTTTGCCGAGCACGGGTACGATCCAGTCTACGGTGCGCGTCCACTGCGCCGCATGATCCAGCGCGAGTTGGAAACCGCACTCGGCCGCAAGCTACTGGGGGGCGAGGTTCGCGACGGCAGTCACGTGGTGGTCGATGCCGGACCGCGCGGGCTGGAATTCACCACCCGCGAGGGTCAGCGCGCCGCCGCATAAGTAGAAAGATGAGTGGGCTGTATCGCGGCCGGAGCGGAGGAGCATCACTCCGGCCGTTTCATGTCCCGGCTTGTCCTTGTTGGCGCTCCTCGATTTCCTTTCCGGTGGTCCGCATCCGGAGAAAGATCGCTCTGCCTGCGGCAACCACCTGCCCGAGAATGACAAACCAGAAGAATGCACACCGTTTTCTGCCATTCCCGCATGGCTCGCGCAGGCGAGGAATTCCGATTCTTTTCTCTTCCACTAGCTTTGAACTCAGCACGCTACCCGCATCGGTTTAATCTACGGCTAAACGTCTTCAGTCCTCAGGAGATTTTACAGCCAGCATCTACCACCAGGCATTGCCCTGTCATCAGCGCACTGTCATCGGAGGCTAGAAACACTGCGGTGCCGGTCAATTCTCGGGGTTGGAGCGAACGACCCAGCGCGGACTGGCCGACGAGGGCCTCAAGGAACCGTCCCGCAACCACTTTGCGCGTGGCTTCCGACATCGTCACACCCGGCGCGATCGCGTTCACCCGTATATTATACTTGCCGAAATTAAGCGCCATCGACTGGGTGATATAGACCACGGCGGCTTTGGAAATCCCGTAGAGGTCGCCTCCGGTAATGCCGCCAGCGCGAGCGCTGCGAATTGAGGGCGGGCTGATTGCGCCGGGCCAGGCTGCGATTGACGCGATGTTAACGATAGAGCCGCTACGCTGTTGTTGCATGTATGGGAACACCGCCCAGCTCGCTAGCATCACGCCGAAAACATTGACGTCCATCACCTTGCGCCCGTATTCGAGACTCGCTCTGCCCATTTCCAGGTCGTAATAGATCGCCGCGTTGTTGACGAGTGCATCGATTCGGCCGAAGCGTTCCGCGACCTGCTTGGTCATCGCCGCCAGTTCAGCCTCGTTCGCCACGTCGGCGGCAATTGCCAGGGCCTCGCCGTTGTTCGCACTGATCTCCTGCTCGACCGCTTTGGCCTGCTCGTAGCGGGTGTCAACCAGCGCCACCGCAGCGCCCTCCTCAACAAATCGGAGCGCATACTCGCGGCCGATTCCTTGCGCCGCCCCAGTCACTATTGCAACCTTGTCCTTCAGCTTCATCTTGTGCTTCCTCAGGCTCTCTTTAGCAGTTTGGCAAAACACGGTCGCTCGAAGGTGTGACTCACTAGAATGTCATGTGTTCTTGATCACCGCATCGATGACGAATATTTGACCGTCAGACACGCCATCTATCGCTATCCTGAGCGCCGCTTCGAGTTCGGAGAATGAGCTTACCGGCCCAATTGCCGCAGCTCCTTGGGCACGGGCCATGGCCGCGAGGTCGATGTCGGGTTCGATTATCTTTTGTCCGATCCACTTATTCTCCGAGGGACGGCCGCGGGTCCGGGCGACTGTTTGTTGATGGACTTCGTCGTTGTAGTAGGAGCGATTGTTGGCGACAATCACCAACAACGGTACATGATATCGAACGGCCGTCCACAACGCCGTCACACCCATCAGATAATCGCCGTCACCCAGGACGGCGAGCGGAATGTAGCCTGAATTGCGTAAAGCCAGCGCCGCACCGACTGCCATTCCGGGGCCGGAGCCGACTCCCGCGCCGCCGTCGTAGCCCAGATAATCCAGCGGTCCGCTAAAATCATAACGGTCGCCAGGCCAAGTGAGTGGTGTGCGGATGAGTGAGATCTTACGGTCGCCAAGTGTCGACCCGAGGCAATCTGCTATCTGTTGAAGATCGAGTTCCAGCGGCGGTGCAAGCGCTAGAATATTGGTTTGAGGTCTCGTGCGCTTCAACCCGGTACCTTCCCGCAATGTCTCTGGCTCTGCGTGTTTCGGGTCCGGGCCGGGGCCGAGAGCTTCCAAAACGGGGACCAGAATAGCGTCGGAATCGGCCAAGACCTCCACGTCAATCGGGGGGAGACCCATATAATCCATGCTCCAGCCGTTGTGAATTAATGCGTCGACCGAAACATGGATTATCCTCGCATCAGGGGCTTTGGCTCCGCATGCGGCCTTGAGTGTTCCCGCAGGATCGATCCAGTTAAGACTCCATATTACATCGGCCCTACGTAAAAGTTCTGCCGATTCGGCTGCTAACCAGAGCTGAGGAGCACCACCGTGCAGGCGATGGGTGGTCGGGAATGCTGCCGCCGCCTTGGAGTCAGTGACCACTCGCGCATTGAGCCGTTCAGCGAGCTTCACCCGCATATCCCAGTCCTCACGGCGGCGCGAAACGCGGCCGATCATCATCACCACGTTCCGAGCCCTACTTAGCAAGACAGCTGTTGCCGCTACTGCCTCCGGGCTGGGACACAATCGCTCGCCGCCTCTGAAACGCGATAAATCCGGCAACGAGAAGCTTTCATCAAGTCTTTGCTCCTGGACTTCAACTGGAAGGCAAATGTGAGTCGGACCCTGAGGAGGGCGCCGCGCGATCTGCCACGCACGCACCACCGCCTCCACCGCCGCCTCGGGTGAGGCAGGCTGGTCATCCCATTTCGTAAACGGGCGGACCAGCGCGCCTTGATCACGTGCTGTGTGAATCCAGTCAATCCAAGGACGGCGCCGTGCGGCATCGACCGGGCCGGTCGCACCGAGAACCAGAAGCGGCATGCGATCGCACCAGGCGTTGAAGATCGCCATCGAAGCGTGCATCAGTCCGACGTTACTGTGCAGCGCCACGGCCATCGGTTGTTCGGTGACTTTCGCATAGCCATGAGCCACAGCTACGGCGTGTTCTTCGTGCAAAGCGAGCAGAATTTGTGGCCGCTCGTTGCCCAGATAATTGACCAGGCTGTCGTGAAGGCAGCGATAACTCGATCCTGGGACCAGCGCGATGAATTTTATCCCGAGCTGGCGTAACACCTCGGCGACAGCATCGCTGCCCCAAACCATAGCGATATCCTTGGCGGATCGGGGCCGCTCGACCGATTCCAGTAGTGGCCGCTGGCTAATACCGTCGCGGGTCTTGGTAGCCATTCGCGTCAATCCTTCATCTTCTGGAGAACCAATGCGAAGTTCGGTAGTTGCTCCGCCAACGTGGATCAGTTCATGCCCATTCAAAGCATCGTGGCGGGCAACTTGACAAGCATGGTGGGGCCTAGTAGATTCTGAAAATCATTCTCAATTTCAGAAAGGTGGCCATGCCATGCTGCGCAAGCCAACCGTCGCAAAAGTATTAATCCTCGTGCTTGGGACGAGCACAGCTCTAGCCTGGGCGCTGCCTTCGTTCGCTGATGACGGCACGATGCCGCAATTACGTTTTGAGCATGGTAATTTCGCCCCGGCGCAGCTCAATGTTCCAGCGAATAAGCCCTTCAAAGTCAAAGTCACCAACGGGAGCGACGCCGCGATCGAATTTGAAAGCTTCGAACTTCATCGCGAACGTGTCGTCCCACCCGGGGAGACGATCACCGTCCATATGCCCTCGCTGGCGCCCGGCAATTATCAGTTCTTCGACGATTTCCATCACGAAGTGCCGAAGGGACTCATCGTCTCGCAGTAACCACCGGCACAAGCTTTAGTCTTCTGCCTGCGGGCTTCTCGGCTTGTCTACGCCAATGCGGGTGGTCAAGGTGGCGCTGGTTTCGGTAGCCATTCTATTTACTGCCATTCAATTGATTCCGGTTGCTCGCTCGAACCCTCCCGAGGCAGGCAATCCCGACGCGCCCGCGGCAATTGTCGGGTTCTTGAAACGCGCCTGCTATGATTGCCATTCCAATCAAACCAGATGGCCCTGGTACAGCTTTATCGCTCCGGCATCATGGCTCGTCTCCCGCCATGTGGCCGAAGCGCGCCGGCGTCTGAACTTCTCCGAATGGGAAGCATATACGTCAGATCCGGACACTGCCGCCCATAAGCTCGCTCAAATCGCTGATCAGGTTGCAAGCGGGAAGATGGCCCCGTGGTATTATCGGGTGATGCACCGCGACGCACGGCTGAATCCCGCGCAGCGTCAGGAGCTCATCCGCTGGGCCCACGCGAGTTCGGCTGCGGTGAAATCGTCAGATTAAAGCCGCGATTTACTGCGGGCGGCGCCGGTCGATGCGATAACGAGACAGCGCGGTGTCAGAAGCGGCCTTGCTCAGGCGCTTCCGCCGGTCGTTCGTCCAGCCAATGCAATATGTCTCGCGACATCCGCTGGGCGATCAGCCGATTACCCTCTTCGTTCAGATGCACTTCGTCGACGAAGTACGGTTGGGTCTCACTGCTGAAGATGCCACTAATGTCGATGATTCCATTTCGCAGAGCAACCTGGGCCATTTTCGAGTACACGGCCTGGACGATCGGCCGATATATGTCGTTTGCCTTCGCAGCGGAATTTTCATAGGCGGTTCGATAATTTTTCTGGAGCACGGTGGGCTGCCAATAGAAGAACATCTGGTATTCAAAACGCTGCGCAAGTGCTTTGGCCATTTCGACGTTCCGAAGATAGGCTCCGATCACACCGGCACTTAGGCCCGGAACGTCGGCATTAAATCCACGGTCGTTTCGGAGCCCGCTATTGGCCGCTAGTCCTCTTCTTACCAATTGGCCCTTGACCAACCGAAATTTCCCAGGAGTTAGCGCCTTGAAAATTATCTTTGCGCTCTCGCCAAGCGCCGAACTCATCGCAAACCTTAAGAGTGCCGCTTCGTAAAGTCGGCCGGCCGTCGGGCTGAACCAGTTTTCGATATTGAATTCTTTCTCGCGGCTGCTTTCATCGTACGTGACGCCAGGCTCGTTCGCCAACAGAGCCGCCGCGACGTCATTTTTGCCATCATAAAACACCGCCAGATCCGGCCGGTTCCCTTTGCGCAGTTGCTCCTCGAGCAGTAGAAGTTCTTGAGAGCTGACATAACCAATTTGGCCGAAGTTCGTCACTTGAGTGCAATATGCCGTCCCATCCAAAATCCGCTGGAGGAACGATGGTACTGTATAGTCATCGCGCGCACCTTCCCCAAACACTGTAGAACCGCCGAACATGAAAATCCGCACCGGTTTGCCACATCTCGCAGTGGAAGTCTGATTGCGCCACGTGCGCCGTAAGCTGTCCTCGCCGATATTGATGTATCGTCCGGCGTGAGGTGCGGCGAGCCAGTAAACGTACGGATGCCAATCGAATCGGATCGTTGCCAGCTCCTCATAGTACGCGTTTGCCCATGCCGCGTGGTGATAGCCATCGGCGTGCGCTCGGCCAGCGTAAAAGTCTTCACTTCCGGCCGGAACGAAGGCACGCGCTATCCGCAAGGTGACCGCGGCAAAAACATCGAGCAGGCAGATAAACGCGATGAATGCCGCGGCGCGAATGCAAAGCGTAGAGAATGACCTTCCGGCGCTAGACAACGCCCGTTCCCATTCTGCCGGTTCCATTACCGTGAGACCTCGTCCAACGAACCTCTGCTCCATCCCATGCATCTCGATGGAGGTCCCAAGAACCCTGCTAAACAGCCCGTATCGCTGAGTCTCGCTACTCCTTTCGCCAAACGATCTCGAGTCTCTGATGACCCACGAGAGTTACTGATAAGGAGCGAGAGCCGTTCGCCGTCAGCTTAGTTCAGCGCGCCGTTGGCTACGATCGGCGCGGGTCGATGCGATAGCGGATGGGCATGTGTTTAATGCCGCCGACGAAGTTGGAGCGCATCCGCTGAATCGGCCCGGCCAGTTCGACCGTGTCGATTCGCTCTGCCAGTTGGCGGAACATCGCTTGCAATTCGAGGCGGGCGAGGTTCGCGCCTAGGCAATAGTGTTCGCCGATGCCGAAAGCCAAATGCGGATTGGGCTCGCGCCTTATGTCGAAGCGGCCGGGATTTTCGAAAACTTCCTCGTCGCGGTTGGCTGATGGGTAGAACATCGCGACGATGTCGCCCGCGCTGATTGAGCGACCATGCAGCTCGGTATCCGCGGTCGCGACCCGGCTGAATTGGATGACTGGCGAGGTCCATCGCAAAATTTCCTCGACCGCCGGTTTGACCATTAAAGTTGGATTCTCTTTGAGCAATGCCATTTGCTCGGGATGATTAATGAGCGCATAGAGCCCGCCGCTGATTGCGTTACGGGTAGTCTCATTGCCGGCGATTATCAGCAGAGCAAAGTAGGACAACAATTCGAATGGCGGGAGCGCGTCGCCGTTGACGGTCCCGTTGGCAAGGGCGCTGGCAACATCGTCGCGTGGCGCTTTGCGCCGATCCGCGACGAGTTGGGAAAAATACTCAAAGAACTCCCTCCGCGTCCGCTCCAGGGTTTGCTGGATTGATTCGGTGCCGGCAAACTCAGGGTCCGAGGGAGCGATCATCGCATTACTCAGCCGGAACATCAGTTGCCAGTCCGAGCGCGGTATCCCGAACATCTCCGCGATCACCGCGAGAGGCAGCTTCGCCGCAACTTCTGTGACGAAGTCGCATTCCGTACCTGCGACAATCCCTTGAATAACTTCAGCCGTAACTTGATCAACCTGGATCGCCAGCTTTTGCACGGCGCGCGGGGTAAAGCGCCGATTGACCACAGCTCGATATGCGCCGTGCTCGGGCGGATTCATATTGAGCAATTGCCGCAGGAACACCATGTCGTCAGGGGGCGCTCCCGGCTGCTCGACGGTAACGAATAAGTATTGCCCGCTGCGAAACAACTCAGGCTGGCGGGAAACCATGATGATGTCGGCGTGCCTGGTCACCGCCCAGAACGAGGCGACGCCAGGACGCTCATAATAGAAAACCGGTGCCTCACGCCTAAGTACCTTCCATTCCTCGTGTGGATAGCCCCGCTGAACGTAAAGGTCAGGGTCGATAATATCGATAGTTTCCAGGCTGAATTCTGCCATTATGACCTGTTAGCGCAACGCTCGACTATCGAGCAGGTTAACACGCGAGCCTTGAGGAGCATACGCATGCGGACCGCGGGCAAGGTGCCCGCGCTGTCTAGCGCCGTGATCCGGGACGGTCGTCTGGCCCTCCCTCAGTCACGAGAGAGATTAGAGCGCCCGAGCGCGGTGCTGGTGCGAGGGCTGGGAAACCTGTCCTAGTGATCCGTGACTCTTGTATTATCGGGTTATGAGTAACGACAGTTTCGGCACACGCACGACCCTCTCCGTCGGCGGCAATACCTACAGCATCCATTCGCTGGAACCGCTGGCGAAAGCGGGTTTCGACCTGACGCTGATGCCTTTTTCGATCAAGATAATGCTCGAAAATCTGCTGCGGCGTGAAGATGGTGTGGTCGTCACGAGCGCACAAATTGAGGCGCTGGCGCGATGGACTACCGACCGCGGCAGGAGCGGCGATGAAATCTCATTTATGCCGGCGCGCGTATTGCTGCAGGATTTCACCGGGGTCCCGGTCGTAGCCGATCTCGCCGCTATGCGCGACGCGATTCGCAAACTTGGCGGCGACCCCGCACGCATCAATCCGTTGCAACCCGCTGACCTCGTTATCGACCATTCGGTGCAGGTCGATGCGTTCGGCTCCGCTGGTGCCTTCGCGATCAACGCCGAACTCGAATTCGAGCGCAATCAGGAGCGGTATCAATTCCTCAGGTGGGGCCAACGTGCCTTTAACAACTTCCGCGTGGTTCCACCCGACACTGGCATCGTTCATCAAGTTAATCTCGAATACCTTGCGCCGGTGGTCTTCACCTCATCCAACGGCGAGATTTATCCCGACACTGTTCTGGGCACCGACTCGCATACCACAATGGTCAATGGCCTCGGCGTCGTCGGCTGGGGGGTCGGTGGAATTGAAGCCGAAGCGGCGATGCTCGGCCGCTCGATGCCGATGCTGATTCCGGAGGTCGTCGGCTTTCATCTCAAAGGCACGCTCAAGCCGGGCGCGACTGCGACCGATTTGGTCCTGACGGTCACGCAGATGTTGCGCAAGAAAGGCGTGGTCAACAAATTCGTGGAATACTGCGGTGGAGGCATCGCCAATCTGAGCGTCGCCGACCGCGCTACGCTCGGCAACATGTCGCCGGAGTATGGCGCCACCATCGGCTTCTTTCCGGTGGACGAGCAGACGCTGGCGTATCTGCGCATGACCGGGCGTTCCGAGCAGCAGGTCAATCTGATTGAGGCGTACTGCAAGCGCCAAGGCATTTTCCGCTCGGCAAATTCGCCTGACCCGGTGTTTAGCGACGTGCTCGAACTGGATTTGGGCGACGTCGAGCCGAGCCTCGCCGGACCACGTCGTCCTCAGGATCGCGTGGCACTCAGCTCAGCGAGGCGTGAATTCCGCGCTGAACTGGCCAAAGAAGCAGTTAACGGTCACGACGGTCCCGATCCCAAGGTAATCCAGCGCTGGATTGCCGAGGGTGGCAATAAGGATGTCGCACCGCATGAGGCGGTCCCTGACGGAAGCCTCGGCGCATTGGCACGGGCGATCGACGTCAAAATGGATGGTGCGAGTTTTCCGCTCCGCCACGGCTCATTGGTGATCGCAGCAATCACGAGCTGCACCAATACTTCCAATCCGGCAGTGATGCTGGGCGCCGGCATCCTCGCCAAAAAGGCGGTCGAGCGCGGCTTAACGGCCAAACCCTGGGTCAAGACCAGTCTTGCCCCAGGTTCTAAGGTCGTAACCGCTTATCTCAAGCGCGCCGGGTTGCTGCCCTACCTTGAAAGACTCCGCTTCAACCTGGTCGGTTTCGGGTGCACGACTTGCATCGGCAATAGCGGGCCGATCGCCGAGCCAATCGCTGCGGCGATCAAGAGCGCTAATCTCGTAGGCTGCGCAATCCTCAGCGGCAATCGCAATTTCGAGGGCCGCATTAATCCCGTGGTGCGCTTCAATTACCTGGCGTCTCCGCCGCTGGTCGTCGCGTATGCGCTCGCGGGCACAATGGATTTCGAACCCGAAGTTGAGCCGCTGGCGCGCGACCCTCAGGGTAATCCCGTTTACCTGCGCGACATCTGGCCGAGCACTGAGGAGGTCAACGCCGCGATCGCGCACTTCGTCGATTCGGCAATGTTCCGTGATGAATACGGGCATGTCTTCGAAGGCGACGAGCGCTGGCAGAAATTGAAGGTGCCCAGCGGGAATTCGTTTCAATGGGATGAGCGGTCCACCTACGTCAAGGCCCCGCCTTTCTTCGAGGGCTGCGGCCCCAATCCGCAACCGGTCAAAGATCTCGCCGGCGCCCGGGTGCTGGTGATGCTGGGCGATAGCGTGACCACCGACCATATCTCACCGGCGGGTTCGATTGCGCACGACGGCGCCGCGGGGAAATACCTGATCGGCCTCGCTGTTCAACCCTCAGATTTCAATTCGTACGGCGCGCGCCGCGGCAATCATGAAGTGATGGTGCGGGGAACCTTCGCCAATATTCGTTTGCGGAATCTATTGGTCCCTGGGGTTGAAGGCGGTTTCACTCTGCATTTGCCAGATGGCGCGCGGACCACGATCTACGAGGCTGCGCAGCAATACCGAAAGGAAAATGTGCCGCTGGTGGTGATAGCCGGCAAGGAATATGGTTCAGGGTCGTCGCGCGATTGGGCGGCCAAAGGTACCCAACTGCTGGGGGTGCGCGCGGTAATCGCCGAAAGCTTTGAACGAATTCATCGCAGTAACCTGATCGGAATGGGCGTCCTGGCTCTCCAGTTCATCAACGGCCAGAATCGCGAGAGCCTGGGCTTGAGCGGGCGCGAGGTTTATTCCATCAGCGGACTCGAAGCGAGTTTAAAGCCGCGCCAGGTGCTCAAAGTGCGTGCTCAGGAGAATGGAAAGGCGAAGGAATTTGATGTCCTCGCTCGCATCGATACGCCCGAGGATGTCGAGTACATCCGCCACGGCGGCGTACTCCCATACGTCTTGCGGCAATTATTGCAGGCGTAGGCCAAGGAACCGCAACCTAGCTCAGGCTCCACGTTCGCAGCGAAGCGCTTTGTCTGGGCGTTTTGCGCATGAGACTAGTTGACAGCGCAGACGTTCGGCGATAAATGGCGATTGGTTCTTTGGTTTGGCCTGTTCGCGCCCCAAACGGTCATCCATGGTGAGCGGATGGCAAGTAAGTTGAAGATCGTAAGCGCCCTCGCAAAATTTCCGAAGGAGGAGGCATAAGACGTATGGGTATTCCACGCAAAAGATTGGCGGCGTTTATCGTCGTCTGCTTGGGGCTGTTAGCGCCAGCGGCCATAGCCTTGGCCGACTGTAACGTCTCGCCGGGGACGGTTGTCACCAAACAGAACTGGATGCAGTACAAAGATTGCTTTCCTGAGGGCATCCAGGGCCTCTGGCAAGGGACCTACCCTTTTTGGAAGATGCCCGATGACGTCCAGATTCACGTCGGTCAACCACACAATTTTCTCCTACCAAAGCCGTACCTGGACGCGACTGAGAAGTACGGCGGGCAAACCCGGCTCGTGAAGCAAGCCGATGGGCAATATCGACTCGAGAACTACGTTGCCGGACTTCCCTTTCCCAATCCGACCGAGCCGGATAAGGGAACGAAAATAGCCGCGAACATCACCTACCGCTTCGGGCCTGCTTTTGTCGGCGCCTTCGTTGATTTGGGCAACAATGGATTTCTGTATAGTAAGGACCGCTTCGGCAATACCTCCGCTCAATATGCGGACGTTCTATACCGGCAACTGGCCTATGGCTGGGAACCTGAATATCCGCGCACTGACCCAAGAGCCGCCGGATCCTGGTACTCCGAATGGCTGATGGTCGAGTGGCCTGAGCAATCCAAATACACCGCGGTGCTCACGCTCTTATGGCAGGA
>Ga0306920_100003948_pt1 | contig 18929 bp, 16 predicted proteins | sample flu12Cox44000170_FD_204666 | JGI IMG/M metagenome (GOLD analysis project Ga0306920, IMG submission 204666) | Lab enrichment of tropical soil microbial communities from Luquillo Experimental Forest, Puerto Rico - flux4day.12C.oxic.44.000.170 (v2)... | ecosystem: Environmental > Terrestrial >... | reverse complement strand
TAAGAAATTGCTTTTTGGGCGCCGGCCTTTACTTGGGCGCTGCGCGGGTGACTTCTATTACACTACTCGCGAACATTGATACGCCGACAATCATCGTGCTGCTCTGTCCTTTGGGATTTCTTCGAGAATAAATTGACGCCGGTACTTTACCTGGTTCCGCAGTGATTGGATATCGCTGTAAAATCTGTCGAGTGCCTGGCGAGGGCTTTGTCCGGTCAATCGCGCACGGATAGGGATCTCCGGTTCCAGGCGCTTTTCGAGTGCATTGATGAGAGGAAGCATTTTTTCTTCTGTAAACGCGTTGTTGCAAACGTCGTTTAGTTTAGCCAGGAATGCTCTTCGGAATTGCAGGTTGGCCAGCAAAGGACCTGAAAAATAGCCGGGCGGCCGCCACCAGCCTCCCCCAAAAAAGCCCCGGTTCTGATGTCCACGGCCTTCATCCATCCCATAGGTCAGGGGCATGTCGTACCAGTCATAGTTTCGCGAGGCTCCATCATAGTCGCCCCACGTCTTGTCCTCATCCCATGGGTACATCTCCCATTTGTCCGTGTCTTTTTCGTCGTGATAGAGGTAGTAATTGTTAAAGAATCCGTCCCAGTTTTCGATGCACATGTTGACGGCGTAATACCCGGCAAACTCGTCCACGTTGAAATGCTTTTGGATGAACTGCCATTGTTGTTCGCCAGAGCTTCGCGTCAGCCCCTGTTCAAGGCTCACTAAATCATCCGGCTCGCTGGCGCGCCTGGTCTTTTTATGGTGCTGATCCACCAATCCCTGGTACATCCAATAGACCTTGTACAGAGAGCCTGCATTATTTCGTTTGTTGCGGGCAAGGAACGACTTGTTCGGCTGCTCAATGACCAGGTAATAGCCGTGCAACCGACCGTCCATCCACAACCGGACGTGCTCCGTCAGGCACGCGGGGACCCCTGCCAACCGGTATAGTTCGTACGCCATTGGCTCCGATAACAGCCAACGCGGCGAGTTCTCAAAAATCACGTTAATGCCGGTCATTCCTTTGAAACTGTGCTCCTTCTTGAAGTGCACCTTCATCCCGCCTTTGCGTCGGCGCACGTAAACATGATCATACGTTTGGACCTCCTCGCCTCCCGGCGGCATGTAAATAAAGGCGCAGTCGCTTCGAGTCGGCGAGCTCTTAATCTCATAGACCCGTTCGTTCCAGACGCGCACGTTGCTCTCGGGTAATGTGCGAGAAACATGGATCACGTAGGCGAAGGGGACGCGCGCCTTATTAGTGTTTACCATTGTGCAGTAGGAAAAGGTCGGCAACGGCTCGTTGGGTCCTGGCTCGAATCGGGACGTTTCTGCGTTGGCAGCTTTGATCCGAAAGCGGACCAAAGTCCCCTGAGGCTGGCCACCTATTATTGCCTGGTACGAGCCACTGCGTTCATCTCCAGAGGTGCGTTCCATGGCGACCTCGGTTTCAATCGTTTGGCTTCCGCTCCTGGCAATGCACCAAAGCAGACTCACCGACTTGACGCCCACATGATCGGCTACCTGTGCGGTAACCGTCGCGGGAGAATCAGGCGGCGGCGTTTTGAAGGTAACGTCTGCAATGGAGGGCGGGACCGTGGCCAGAAAGCTGTCGTTGCGTTTGCCCGGAGTGCCTGCCGGCCGTTCCATCGGCGGCATCGCCGAACTTGTCCAGTTGCCGGGGTCTTGACCGGAAGAAAAAGGTGAAATGCGCTCGAGGGATGTGGAATGCCCGTCAGGCGCAGAAGGCCACGGCGCCGAGTCTGAAAACTTAACCTGGTCGATGACCGCGCCGGCAGCGTTGTTGATTTCGATTTTTTCACCGTGATGACTGAGTCTTCCGGTAAAGTCCCCAATGGCCTGGATTTGATTGCCATAATTGCCGGCGAAGGCTTTGACATTGCGGCAAACCACCAAGTACTGGCCGGCGTTCAGTTTTGTCGATTTCGGAAACTCGTATTTGATCCCTTTGGTGAAGGTCCACCCGGAAAGGTCGACGGTTGTTTTTCCTCTATTGTAGAGTTCAACGTACTGCAGATCCTCCAGCTCCAAAGGCGGATGATACATGATTTCGTTGATGATAATGTCTTTATCCTCAGCGTGAATCCTAAGGGCGGTCGAAAGCAAAAGAAGAGCGACAACAGTTGACGTCTGCGCGCCGAACTGGGCCAGTTTGAGCATAACCGAATTTGGCTCTATCCGGCTTGAAAGGCAACGAACAAACTCATCTGTCGGGTGTGAACGAATCCTCCGATTGGTAAGCTGGGGCCGGCTCCCGAGAGGTGAGTAAGGGAACAGCTTTTGTGCCCAGGAGAATGCCCAGGGGGACTGCGAGCACAATGGTCTGCCACGAGAAAGTAGACGGCTTGGCGGGGCGGGGGTATTCAGGCGTTGAGCCGATGCTCACAAGTCGATCGTAGAGATCAGGATGAGTAGTCTTCCTAGCCATGACCGCAGGGATAAGATTGTCCTGGTGCACGCCGGCCAAAGCGCGCGCGTAAGCTCCTGCATCCGGTTCATTAGCACGACCGATTGAGTCGGCTCGAGTCTCCAATTTGCGGCTGAAACGGCGTGCGGTCATAAATAGCAACCAGCTCGCGCCGAACACAGCCAGTATGCCCGTTGGTCCCCAACGATATAACACCGGCTTAAGCACGAGACAGGGCGTGATCGCCATCGAGCCAAGGAGTCGTCCAGCCTGGACGAGCCTGGATTCAGAAAGATGCGCCAACTCGTGAGCGGCAATGGCGGCGACTTCCTGGTCTCGTTGCAAAGTGATCAATCGCTGCGAAAACAGGAGGTCACCCGTATAAGGAATGGCGAACGCTGCAGAACCGGTGTTCTTGAGGAGCCAGACACGGCGGTAGCGGGCATTGGTTCTAAGGGCTACCGAGTCAACTAGTGCGCGCAATCGGTCCGGGGCAGGGGTCACGACCCCAAGAAAGCGCAAAGCCCACACAAAGCCGCCTGCGCTCCAGATTGCCAAAAAGATGGGATATACAGCGATGAGAACTGCTGTCTCCCAGCTGAAAGTCTTCGGCATGAGCGAAATGAGCACCAGAAACAGAAACCACCATCCAAAGCGAAACGCTGAAGAAGTGAAGAGTTGATCCAGCCACGCTCGAGGAGTTATCCAATCAAATAGTTTTCGATGGAAAGAATAGCTTCCTGTCCAGGCGCCAAGAAACGACGTGACCGCCGCTATTCCCCAGGATGGAGCGATCTCCGGCAACAACCAGGTCTGAGCTAAAACCAAATTGGCCGGGACCAGCCACAGGGTTGAACCCGCGCCAACGCGCACAGGCCAGAGCTTTCGTGCTCTCTCTGTCCAGTGCTCATCGGCCAATTGCCGATATGGCAACAGGGCCAGCCAGTTTAAGAACCAGGTTAGCGTAGCGGCGACGACGAAATCGCCGATAAGGAAGCCAGCTTGCAGCGCCATGGGACTAGTTTCAGGCTAGCGCATTGTGAAAAAACCGGCCAGCAAAAGAAATAGGGAGCACGTGCGGAACCCAGCGTGCAGGGAAACTCGCAAACGGCAGATTAAAAATCTGCGCTACGCCCTAAAACGCGGGACGGTAGTAGTTCGCCAGATCCCATTAGCCAGAACTCAACTGACGCATCGGGCTTCTGGCCGAGTGGTAGCCGGGCCAGCTTTCGGCAGGAGCGCATCCAGATGCTCCAGGCAGAACCTGGACCAGGATTCGTAGGCTGATGTATCCGCCACTGCCTGCGCGATTGGAAAGAACTCGGGACCTACGATGCCGCTTCTCCTGCCCGCAACGGATTCATCAGGAACGTGCATGACGTGCACGACTCCAAGATGGACTAACCCGACCTCCGTGCTGTCATCATTGATGAGTCCCACGGCCGGGGCGTTGACATTTTCCACGTCAACCTCTTCGATGAGTTCACGGCGCATTCCTTCCTCGTATCCAACACCTGTTGAAAACAGCCCGTGATCCTCATCCGAAATGTGGCCACCGATACCAACCGAATATAGCCCATGGAGTCGCGTTTCCTGGCCGCCTTTGCCGCGGCGATACCGCAGGATTTTACCGTTACAAATCAGCAGCACGTAAGGGATGAGCTGCTTGTATCGTTTGTCCTGTTCAGCCTCGCTGCGGTTCAAATAAACCAGGTTTGCCTTGGCGGTAATCACCGGAAGATATTTTTCGACCTCAAGGTTGATACCCTGGAACAAGCCTAATTGTTCCAAGAGGCTGCGTTGAAAACAAAGGACTCGTTCTTCAGTTGGCATCAGCGGATCCGGGTTTGTGTTGTGGCTGGATATAATTATGGAGAGCGCAGGGACCGGCGAGGAAAAGATGTTGGCTATTGTTCACTGGATCTCAACCGGTTATTCACAGCACGCTGTTAAATTCCAGATCCGGGCGGCGAGACCTCGCCCGCCCGGTAATCGATGACCTGGACCTTTTCCAGAGTTACCAATCCCCCCTTCATCATCTGGTCCAGCACGGGCAAAAAAGCCTGAATTTTTTCCTGAGAGTCCACAATCTCGATCACCAGCGGCAAGTCCATCGACAACCTCAGGATCTTTGCCGTATGCAGACGGCTGGACTTGCCAAATCCCATTGGCCCCCGCAGCACGGTGGCCCCTGCGAGCTGCAATTCGCGCGCTTTCAACACAATGGCCTCATAAAGCGGCTTGTGCTCCCAGCGGTCGCTCTCACCAATGAAGATGCGCAACAACGTGGCTTCGTGCGGCAAGTGCATCTCAGTTTCCTCTAAGTGAGTTGATTTCCAAAGCCAGGATATGGCCAAGCCACACGCCGAGCAGGCACAGCACCAGTGACAGAACGCAATTGGCGCCGGCCTTAAACCATTCGCCGTCCTGCGCCAGCGTCAGTGTTTGCAAGCTGAATGAAGAAAAGGTCGTGTAACCCCCACAGATGCCGTAAATGAAAAACTGCCGGAAAGAATCGCGCGCCAGCCAACGGCCGTCAGGGCCTGTCACGGTAGCGAACAATCCGATTACGAAAGAACCCGTAATGTTGATGACAAGTGTGCCCCATGGGAAGGTTTGGCCAACAAGGTTCGCGATCCAACCTGAAAACCACCAGCGAGCCAGGCTGCCCAGGCCGCCGCCAACAAAAATCCAGAGTGCATTCCGCATAAGTTCCGACCTCGCCGCCGTAGCGGTCATGGTAGGAGTCATCAGCACTGAACTTGTTCAGGCGGTTTTCCCCATCTCGACTGAGGAAGGCAAACCCCATTGCCGTCCGGAGAATGGCTTCTCGCGCAAGCTTCGGCAATCCAAAATAGAATCCATTCGCGGAGCACGGATCGGCTTGAATATGGGCCACAGAAAATCCATTTTTCTCGCCAATCAATGACGACCAAATCGCGCGAGCAAATTCTCCAGGAGGATATGCACGATCTTCACCGCCTCGGTTATGCTCAGCAGTTATTCCGCGAGATGGGCGGCTTTTCGAATTTCGCGATCTCCTTTTCGATTATTTCCATTCTAACAGGCGCGATCTTGTTATTTGGGTTTGGATTGCGATTTGCGGGACCAATCGTGAACTCGGCTGGCTGGCCGCTGGTGAGCCTGTTTGTGCTGTGCATCGCCGCCTCGATGGCGGAGTTGGCTTCTGCATATCCGACGGCGGGAGGCTTGTACTTCTGGGCTTACCGGCTGGGTGGCCGGCGTTGGGCCTGGGTGACTGCCTGGTTCAATATGATTGGCCAGGTAACAACCGCGGCGGGGGTCAATATTGGAGTGGCCATTTACCTTGTCGGCGCACTCACTCGAATCTTCAATGTGTCGCCCAAGGTTCCAATTCCGTTTTTCGGCACGCTGGATAACTGGTATTTTTACGTATTCGTGATGGTGCTCGTGACTATTCCGCAGATGCTTATCAACATTCTCGGGATCCGGGTTACTGCGCGTTTGAATAACGTTAGTGTATGGTGGCATATCGGCGGGGTAGCGCTCATCGCGCTGGCTTTGACATTCTTTGGCAAAACGCACCAACCGCTCAGCTTTGCCTTTCAGTTTGTTACAACTACGAATCCTTACGATTTTTCTTCATCGGAGATCACCAAGGGTGTGGTTGCTCCGGCGCTTTACCTGGGAAATCCCATCACACAAAAGCCGCTGCTCGTGTTGCCTTCACCGCTGTTTGCGCTGTTTCCTGCGTTGGCCGGCATTTATCACAGCGCTCCGTTATGGTTGGTGCTGGGGATCGGATTGCTGCAGGCGCAATGGACTTATACCGGCTACGACGCCTCCGCGCACATGGCGGAGGAAACCTGCCTGGCCCGTCTCAACTGCGCCTGGGGCGTTTTTCTGTCCGTGGTCGTCTCGGCAGTGGTCGGTTACGTCATGCTCATGGTGCTCACCCTCTCGATCACAAATATACCAGCGACAGCTACCGACGCCTATCCGGTGCTGAAAATCGTCTACGACAACCTGCCTGCGTTTGTCGCCAATGCCATTGCCGCAATTATCGCCGGCGCAATGTGGCTGTGCGGCTTATCGTGCATTACAAGCATGAGCCGGATGTGGTTCGCCTTCGCTCGAGACGAAGGTATCCCCGGCCACAGCTTTATCAGCCGAATCCATCCCAAATGGCGCACCCCGGTTAACTCGATTCTGGTTACCTGCACTCTGGCCGTCCTGATGCTTCTTTGGTCGGGCGCCTATTACGTGGTTACCGCGATTTGCGTGGTCATGCTCTATTGGGCTTACGGCATACCCATTTTCCTGAACCTGCGAAACAAACTGCTGCATCGGGGAGAGTACACTACGCCAAAGAGCGCGCCCTGGAATCTTGGGAAATGGGGAATGCCTTTGAATTTGATTTCCGTTATCTGGATCCTCCTCATTTCGGCGTTTCTGGTAATCCCTCCCAATGAACTGGTCCTTTGGACCGCAGTGCTGATTTGCCTGTTTATGTTCGTCTATTGGAAGCTCGATGTGAAAAAACGCTTCACAGGGCCGATTCCCGCCGACGAGCGTGAACTGCGCAGGCTCGAAGCATTCGCATCCGCTTCAAACACCCACCAGGGGCAAGGCTGAAAAAACCCTTTGACAGGGGCGTCGACTATGAGAATTTACGGGCGACTTTTAGAAAACTTATGATCAAACGACTAGTGATCGCGTTGGTCGCGAGCGCATTCGGGCTTTGCCTGTTGAGTTCCAATGCCGCAGAAAAGAGTTCGGTCGATGTGAGCAAACTCCCTCCTGCCGCAGACAAAAAAGGTGTGACCTTCACGCAAGACATCAAACCGCTTTTTGATAACTCTTGCGTGGGCTGTCATGGACCGCAGAAGCAAAAGGGCAAGCTTCGGCTGGATAGCCTGGAATCCGCGCTCAAAGGTGGCGAGGATGGGAAAGTAGTTGAGCCCGGTAATAGCGCCGGCAGCGTTCTCATTCACAACGTCGCGCACATTGGCGACCCCGACGATTATATGCCTCCGCCCAAGAACAAGGATGGTATAAAAGCGCTCACACCGGCTCAAATTGGGCTGATTCGTGCCTGGATTGATCAAGGCGCAAAGTAAATCAATGCATAACAAGGGCGCCCGCCTGCGGGAGCGACCTTTGGTTGAGGTCTTGAATGGGCGCTGAGCTCACGTCCATCGCAACGTCGCTGGGACTTCAAACCTATCGCCGGCACATTTTTCTCTGCGCCGATCAAACAGAGCCCAAATGTTGCTCAAAGGCCCAGGGATTGGAGTCCTGGGAATACCTCAAGCAAAGACTCAAGGAACTCAACCTGGTTGGCCCCGAACCATTGGTGTACCGCACCAAGGCCAACTGCCTGCGGATTTGTGCGCAAGGGCCTATCGCCGTGGTATATCCGGAGGCAGTTTGGTATCACTCCTGCCGACCGGAGGTCCTTGAAAGGATCATCCAGGAACACCTCATCGGCGGACGAATCGTTCAAGACTTCGCGTTCGCGCAGAATAGTGAATTACCGAAAGGCAACCCTGGCTCCTGAGCGGTCGGATTTTAAACTCCAAGCCGGTCAATCTTTGCGGCCATCACAAAGTCGCTCTCGGTTAATCCGTCGATTTTGTGGGTCCAAATGCTCACTTTTACTTTTCCCCAGCTTAAGTAAATGTCGGGATGATGTCCCTGCTCCTCGGCCAACTCTCCAACTTTATTCGTGAAGTCGAGGGCCTCACGAAAATCTTTAAATTTGAATTCGCGTTCCAACTGGTGCTCTCGAACCACTTGCCAACCCGGATTCAACTCCGCAGCAAAAGTGCGTAGATCGTTCCCTTTCAGTGGAGGGGTTCCCCCTTTGCAGGGAACACATTCCTTTTCAGCTAATGCAGGCATAGGTGTAGTCCTTTCCTTTCTTCCTTGTTGAGCAATTTAGCACGAAATCGCCCATTTCACATCATATCAGCTGCCAGTACTCGCAGGGTTTCTTCCAGTGTCGTTTGGCCGGTCATGGCGCGCTGCAGACCATTTTGCCAAAGCGTCCGCATTCCGTTTTGTATGGCAATTTCTTCAAGAGCGGAAGTGGGAACCCGTTTGAGGACTGCTTCACGAAAAGGCTCGTTGGCCAGCAAAAGTTCGCTGACTGGTAAACGGCCCGAGTACCCCGTCTGAGCGCATTGATCACATCCGGTGCCTCGCCGAAATTGGGTGCCGGAAAGCAGGCCTTCCGGCACGAGCTTGAGCTGGCTTGGTGCAGGTTCGTAAGGCGCGGCGCAGTTTGGGCAGACCTGGCGAACCAACCTCAACCCCATCACGGCAATAATGCTTGATGCCAGCATGAAAGGCTCAATTTCCATATTAATAAGGCGAGTAAAGGCTCCCGCTGAAACCCCGGAATGGATGGTGCTGATGACCAGGTGTCCGGTCAGACCCGCCTGGACGGCAATCGCTGCGGTCTCAGCGTCGCGGATTTCTCCCACCATGATGACCTCGGGGTCCTGGCGCATGATGCTGCGCAAGGCCATGGCGTAATTGAAACCTTGCCCGGGGTTGATCTGAGTTTGGCTCACCATTGGCAGGTTGAACTCTACCGGGTCTTCAACGGTGCTAATGCTCACGCTGCTGCCTTCTCGCTGCATGATGTGGCAAAGCGCCGAGTACATCGTGCTGGTCTTTCCAGAGCCGGTTGGGCCAGTAAACAGGAGCAATCCACTGGTGCGTTTCAAGGCTCGTAAGAGACCTTGCAGGGTCGAATCTTCGAAACCGAGCGTTCCGATGTCAAAACGCCTGTCGCGGGGATCAAACAGCCGGACAACAATTTTTTCACCACGCGTTGTCGGGAAAATTGAGATGCGCAATTGGACCCCGTCCAGCTCAGGTCCTCCGACGGCGGTCCCGTCCTGCGGCATGCCAGCCTGATAGGTTACCAGGTTAGCAATCACCTTGAATCGCATCGAGATCTTATCCAACAGATCCAACGGCAGGTGAGCCACTTCCATCAAAACACCATTAACGCGCGCTCGAACCGCTATGGAGCTTTCCCAAGGCTCAATATGCAAATCGCTGGCTTTGAGGTTTGTGGCATCCTGCACCAGGCAATTGACTAGTACGCTGACTTCGACTCCTTGCGCCGCCAGTTCCGATTGCAGGTATTGTATCGTGTAACTCATGGTGAACGATTAGTCCTTATCAGCGCAAACTGACCCACGGGCGGAAGCATGCTCCAGGACAAGCGGTACAGGAAGCCAAATCCACGGGGGTTTCTTATTTACAATGCCAACTATCATTTGGTAGAAACTAGTCAGATTGTTAGTGCAGAATGGCCAAGCTAGTCATCAAATCACCTGGTTTTAACAACCAGGTGATTAATCTTAACCTGGGGGTGAATCGTGTTGGGCGCAGTCCCGGCAACGACATAGTCATCGAGCATGCGACTATTTCCTCCAAGCATTGCGAAATTGTCCTTGGAGACGGCGAAGTTAGTGTGCGCGATTGCGGTTCGACCAATGGAACCTATATCAATGATCATCCAGCCATGGAGGCCAAACTTACTGCCGGCCAGATTTTAAGGCTCGGGGACGTCGATTTCCTGGTTGAAAGTACTGATGTCACTATCGCGATACCAAAGTTCGATGTAGTCCGCCCTGCGCCGCCTGTCGTGCTGACGGACGGCTCGCTCCTCTGTCCCCGCCACAAAGACGCTCGGGCCACACATCAGTGTACATATTGCCGCGAAGTAATGTGCGACGATTGTGTGCACCATTTGCGCCGACGTGGCGGCAAGCTCCTCAAGCTCTGCCCCCTTTGCAGCCATGCCTGCGAAGCGATCGGTGGCGAAAAAAAGCGCAAAAAGTCTTTCCTCGGGTTTCTCCAGCGAACGGTCAAGTTGCCCTTCGTGCGTAATTCGGACGAGTAGGGTAGGGGTGCGGACCGCAGATTAGTGATGGAGTGGCGGCCTCCAACTCAAACCCCATCACTCCATCAAGGCCCACCCTGCGTCTGGCCTTACCAATCCCCCTGGGGTCACCCGCGGGCGGATTCCGGGCAGACTTCCCCCCTGTCCATTTGCGCTTTGCAACCACTTCTGCTTATCGTAGATATTGCCCTCCGCTATTAGCGGAATGCTTTATGAAACCCGCGATCGAGCTGTATGATACGACCCTGCGCGACGGCAGCCAGGGCGAAGGCCTCAATTTCTCAGCCCTCGATAAGCTTCGTATTGCGGAGAAGTTAGACGCGTTCGGTATTCATTACATCGAAGGTGGATGGCCTGGGTCCAATCCAAAGGATATGGAGTTTTTCACACAGGCCGCTCGGCGCAAGTGGAAGAATGCGTTGATCGCTGCTTTCAGCATGACACGCCGCAGGGGTGTGGCTGTTGAGAATGACGAATTGATGCGCCAGGTTTTGCAAGCTGAAACTCCTGTGGCAACCATTGTCGGCAAAAGCTGGCTGCTGCACGTGCAAGAAGTTCTTCGAGCCAAACCCGACGAGAACCTTGCCATGGTATCCGATACGATTCGTTACCTGAAAGATCATGGCAAACGGGTCATTTACGACGCAGAACATGCGTTTGATGGCTATAAGGACGAACCGGAATATGCTTTGGCAACCTGGCAAGCCGCCGAGCATGCGGGCGCTGATTGTGTTGTGTTGTGTGACACTAATGGAGGCTGTTTGCCGGCCGAAATAGCCGAGATAATGACCAGCGCCAGGAAACGGCTCACCGTTCGGCTGGGTATTCATACTCACAACGACATCGGGGTTGGCGTTGCGAACGCGCTGGCGGGTCTTCAAGCCGGCGCAGCGCAAGTTCAGGGCACCATCAACGGTTACGGCGAGCGAACAGGCAATTGCAACCTCACGACAGTCATCCCATTGCTCCAGCTGAAGCTCAAGCAAAAGGTACTCCCGGACAAGTCGTTGCCGAAATTGAAGGAGCTTTCTGAATTCGTGGATGAGATTGCGAACATGCGCCATGATCCGCGGCAGCCCTGGGTAGGTCAGACCGCGTTTGCCCACAAAGGCGGCATGCACGTGCACGCCATTGACCGGGTTGCGCGCAGTTATGAACATATCCAACCAGAGGCAGTGGGCAATCAACGGCGTGTGTTGGTTAGTGATATGTGCGGTCGTACGAACATCCTGATGAAAGCCGCTGAACTTGGATTTAAGCTGGAGCCGGATGCCGCGGAGACCCGCGCTATTACGGCAGAGGTCAAGCGGTTGGAAGGCGAAGGGTACGAGTACGAAGCGGCAGAAGGCTCACTGGCATTGCTGATCCGGAAAACAATTAAGCACCAGGAACCTCCCTTCAAAATTGAGGGTTACCACGTGTCGGTACGGCGCGAGCGTTCGATCTCAGTGTGTGAGGCCAGTGTGAAGGTTCAGGTCGATGGCGTCGCTGAGCATACAATCGCCCAGGGTGACGGTCCTGTGAACGCGTTGGACGTAGCCTTGCGTGGTGCCCTGGTCAAATTCTTTCCCCAACTTAAAAAGGTCCAGCTTGAGGATTATAAAGTGCGGATTCTTGACTCGACGGCCGGCACCGGTGCGAGAACCCGCGTGCTCATCGAGTCTACCGATGGCAAAGAAGAATGGGGAACCGTAGGGGTTCACGACAACATCATCGAAGCCAGCGTCCAGGCCCTCTGCGATAGCTTCGAATACCGGTTGTTGCAGAAATAGTTCATCCGTGGTTGATCTACTATGCATGAAATTTCGAAAGCTTACGAACCTCAAGCGGTTGAGGAGAGGTGGTATGAGTTCTGGCTGAACCAGAAGTGTTTCGTCGCGGACGCTCGCTCGACTAAGCCCGCTTATTCAATAGTCATTCCGCCGCCAAACGTCACCGGAATGCTGCACATGGGCCATGTCCTGAACGACACCATCCAGGACATTCTTTCGCGTAAGGCCCGCATGGAAGGCAAAGAGGTGCTTTGGCTGCCGGGAACTGACCACGCGGGAATTGCCACACAAGCCGTCGTAGAAAAAACCTTGCGCAAACAGGGCCTGATGAAACATCGGGACGATCTTGGGCGCGAAAAATTCCTCGAGCACGCCTGGGCCTGGAAGGAAAAACACGGGGGCATCATCATCCAACAGCTTAAGAAGCTGGGGTGTTCTTGTGATTGGACGCGCGAACGTTTTACGATGGACCCAGCTTACTCCCGGTGTGTCCAGCGAGTGTTCGCCGACCTATACAAAAAAGGGCTGATTTATCGCGGTAAGCGCATGGTTAACTGGGATCCGGCCGCACGCACCGCCCTTTCGGATGAGGAGGTCGAGATGATCGAGGAGAAAGGGCAGCTATGGCACCTCAAATACCCATTGCTCGATACCCGCGGCCATCCTGAACCCGGCCATTTTATCATCGTTGCTACCACACGGCCCGAGACGATGCTCGGCGATGAAGCTGTTGCCGTTAATCCGCGGGACCCACGTTACACAAATCTGGTCGGACGCCGTTGCCTGCTGCCGCTCAAAGACAAGCACATCCCCATCATTGCCGATGATTTTGTCGATCCCAAGTTCGGCACCGGGTGCGTGAAAGTAACCCCCGCTCATGATGCAAACGATTACGAAATGGCACTGCGACATGGTTTGCCCATCACAGTGATAATCGGCCCCGATGGACTTATGACATCGGAGGCGGGAAAGGATTTCGATGGCCTGGACCGCACGGAAGCGCGAAAGGCAGTTGTCGAAAAACTGACTGCGCAACAGCTGCTGCTCAAGACCGAGGATTACGTGCACAACGTCGGTTACAGCCAGCGTAGCCAGGCTGCGATTGAACCGTATCTAAGCGAACAGTGGTTTCTCAAATATCCCAGTCTGGACGCCTCGACTCGGGCCGTGGAGGAAAATCGGATCGCGTTTCATCCCGAGCGTTGGAGCAAGACCTACTCGCATTGGATGCACAACATCAGAGATTGGTGCATCAGCAGGCAATTATGGTGGGGACACCAGGTGCCCGTATGGGAGGCGGACTTGACCAGAGGGCCAGCCTCACAGACCAATCGCAACACCATTTATGACAGTCTCAACGGCGTCAGAAAGGCGATCTCCTCGAGGCCTGACGTCAGCGGCCGCATGACGCTGACCAGCGGCGAAACAGTTGAGCTTTCCGAAAAAATGGCTCTGCCATCAAAAGATGATATTGCGAGGGTAGAAGTGTGTGTGGGCGCGGATTCAACCGACCTTCCCAAAGAGTTGGAAGGGTTCGGCTACACTCAGTCGCCGGACGTGTTGGATACATGGTGCAGTTCCTGGCTCTGGCCGTTCGCGACAATGGGCTGGCCTGAGCAGACCGAAACGCTCAAGAGGTTTTATCCCACAACAGATCTCGTTACGGCACCAGACATTATTTTCTTCTGGGTCGCTCGCATGATCATGGCGGGTTACGAGTACATGGGAGACCTGCCATTCCGAAACGTATATTTCACGGGTATCATTCGCGACAAGCTGGGCCGCAAGATGAGCAAGAGCCTGGGTAACTCGCCCGACCCTCTGGAGCTCATCGCCAGGTACGGTGCTGATGCCCTTCGTTTCGGGACCATGCGCAGCGCCCCGTTGGGCCAAGACGTCCTCTTCGACGAAAAGGACGTCGAACTCGGCCGCAACTTTTGCAATAAGCTCTGGAATGCCTGCCGGTTCCGCCAGCTGCAAGGCGGCGAGGTGCAGGGCGAAATTCGTCCGGAACTTCTGACAGGCTACGACAAATGGATCCTGCTTAAGTTAGACCAGGCAATCTCCGAAATCACCAACGCGTTTGCGGAATACCGTTTCAACGAGGCTACTCAAACATTGTATCGGTTCTTCTGGAGTGAGTACTGCGATTGGTATGTCGAAGCCAGCAAAGCCACCTTGGGGCGCCCCACCGAAAGCTCGCAGTCGCCTCAAAGCAACAACCAGGACGTGCGCCGGACAAACACGCTGGCTGTACTCGACTTCGTTTTGTCGCATGCGGTACGCTTGTTTCATCCGTTTCTGCCCTTCATAACGGAGGAGCTCTGGCACGGAATGGGATACCACGCGGACATGCCGGCCAATCAGGGGGGTACCACAATCATGTTTGCTCCATGGCCCAAAGCACTCGATGGAGATTTCCGTTCTCATTATGGACTCGACGGCTGTTATCTGGAGATTGTCGACTCCAAATTCGCACTGGTGACTCAAGGGAGGAATCTGCGCCGTGAAGCCAATGTGGCTGCCGGTAAAAAGGTGAAGTTTGTTCTCAAACCTTCCGGCGTTGTCCCGCCGCTGGATGTCGAGGTATATAAACTGTTGCTCAATGCGGAATCGTTAACGGTGGATCCCAATTTTCAGCCGCCACAAGGAACACCGGTTGTCCATTCCTCGTTGGGAGACCTCTTCCTGCTGCTCGAAGGGGTGCAGGATGTGGGAGCGGAAATAGTTCGCCTGAGCAAGGAACTCGAAAAAATCGAAAGCGAGATTACTAAAGCCGAGCAGAAGCTCAGCAACCCCAACTTTGCCACCAAAGCGCCGGCTAATGTGTTGCTCGAGCATCAGCAACGTCTCGCCGAGTGGAAAGCGAAACGCGACCGTGTCAAAACGACTTTAGATCGGCTGAAAGGGTCAAGCTTGTGAAACTGTGCGCCGGGATTGCGGCGGCGTTCTGTGGTCAGCCCTCCTGGCGTGTTGCTGCTAAAATTCGCAGATCTTGGAGTGAGCCACCCCTGTCGGCGTGGCTCCTTTTCGCAGAATGACCACAGGCTGGCAATCATCCTGTTGCAGTCCCACTTACCTCAGGGGGCACGCCCTAAGACTTACTCTCAACCTTGCGCCGGTTGCCTCATTCCTCTTTTTGTCTCTCATGGTTTGTCCCGCACAGACCACGGTGCTGGACCAGGCGAACCATCTTGAATCTGATGGACGTTTCAAAGAGGCCGCTCTCCTCTTGCAGCTCGCTCGCGAGCGGCATGACGAGCCACGTCAGCAATTGGAATTCGCGCTCGACCGCCTTCACAGAATTAAATTGGATTTTCCCTATACCGAATCGAGTCTCTTTGCCGAGCTGAAAAAATCAGTCAGGAATCTTACCAGTCAGGAATACGAGCAATGGGTTCGCGAGGGCCGCTTTGACAGCCACCAAATCGACGGCGAGCGGCGCTTCATGGTTGCCAGCGTCAGTAACCTGTTCTTTCGTTATCCGGAATTGTATGCCAGGCGGTTGCCTCAAAAAAACAGTGCTGAGGTGGAACGACATCACTTGGAAGTTTGCGAAGCGATCAAAAAGAGCGCTCAGGAGGAGCATCAGCCTTATGTCCTGCCAAAACGGTTTCAGGTTACGATGACTGTGACCGCCAACGCGGATACTGCGCCTGCTGGTGAAACCATCCGTGCCTGGCTGCCGATCCCGCGGCGTTATCCGTTTCAAAACGAGTTTGCGCTTGTTTCGGCCAGTTGTCCTCCCAGGCAAATCGGCGACGAATCAAGCACCGCCAGGTCCGTGTATTTCGAACAGGCCGCCCAGAAAGCAAAACCGACTGAATTCAAAATCGTTTATGATTACACTGCCTCGGCTGTTTGCTTTGCGCTCAAACCCGAGGACGTTCAAACCCCCGATCTGAGCGACCCTGCCATTAGGCCGTTCACGAATGAGGGTCCGCATGTTAAGTTCACTCCTGAGATCCGCACGCTTTCCGAGCAGATTGCCGGCGGCGAGAGCAATCTCTGTGTCAAGGCCAGGAAATTCTATGATTGGATTGCTGATCATATTCAGTACAGCTTCGCGACGGAGTATTCAACTGTACCCAACCTGAGCGAGTATTGCCGCTCGCATGGATACGGCGATTGCGGTCAGGAAGCATTGCTCTTTATCACGCTCTGCCGGTTGAACGGCATTCCAGCGCGCTGGCAATCCGGCTGGACAATTTTTCCAAAGGACACCTCCAACCACGATTGGTCTGAAATCTATTTGGCCCCGTACGGTTGGGTGCCGGTCGATCCGTATATGGCCATTTACGCTTCACGCTACGCCACCACCCTGTCTGCAGAGCAACGTCGTGAGCTTCGTGATTTTTACTTCGGCGGCCTGGACCAATACCGCATGATCGCCAACAGCGACCATAACCAGCCCTTCTCCCCACCCAAACGGACGATGCGCTCGGACGATGTCGACTTTCAGCGCGGCGAATTGGAATGGGGCGACCACAATATTTATTTCGACCAGTTTTCATATGGACTCACCGCAAAAGAACTGAGGCAGCCTGCGAAATTGGAATGAGATTTTCCCTCCCATGAACCTTAACCACGCTCAGCTCAGCGCCGTCCGGGCTGCTCACGAGGTCGGTGGGCTGATGCGCGCGCATTTGCTCGCCAGCAAACGCGCCAACGCCGTCACTCAGCATGATATCAAGCTCGAACTAGACGTCCGCTCTCAGAAGCTCATCGAAAAGAGGCTCCGCGCACGTTTCCCCCACGTTGCCTTGCTTGGCGAGGAAGGAACAGTAGGAGAGCAGGGGGCCGAATTGCGGTGGGTGGTTGATCCCATCGATGGCACGGTAAATTTCGCTTACGGGATACCCCATGCCTGCGTTTCGATCGCTTTGCAACGTCGAGGTGCAAAATCGGGTCCCTCCGTCTACCGGGATGGTTATGAAACTCTGATTGGCGTCGTGCATGATCCGTTCTGCGGCGAAACCTGGACCGCAATCAAAGGCCAAAAAGCGCTGCTCAATGGCAAGCCGATTCGAGTTAGCCGCCGAAGACGGATAAATGAGGCGATTGTTTCGATCGGTTTCGCCAAATCCAAAGAGAGCCTTGTGGCCACACTTCCTTACTTTATCAAATTGGTTCACCGCGTGCGCAAAGTGCGCATTATGGGCGCAGCGGCTCTCGCGCTGACTTATGTAGCCACCGGACGGTTTGACGCGTATATCGAGCGAGGCATCCGGATTTGGGATATCGCCGCTGGCGGGCTGATCATCGAATGCGCCGGGGGCGAGTTCTGGCGAAGAACCGTCTCCGGCGAACACACTTACCGGATGGTGGCCAGCAATGGCCTGCTTCGCCGAATCCTCGCGGTTCCTACCTGGACTAAGGGCCGGTAAGCTTAAAGGTGCCCGACACTGAGAAATTCGGGGTGGCGTACACGGTTCCAGTGAAAGTCCCGTTGGTAAGGCTGGCGAAAGTAAAAATCAGAGTCATTTCGTTGACGCCGGAATATTCGATTGGGTATAGGCGCCCGTGATTATATGGTTGTTGGACCCAGGTGTAGCTGGTCACCGTTCCCGAGTTAACGCCGGGGAAATTGTAAGTCCCTTTTCCGTTCATGTCGAACACCACCGTGTTAGTGCCCGGGTTAGGGGGCGCAAATACCATTTTCATCGTTCGCCCAAGCACGTCTTTTGGCGCAAGGGTCGTTGAGGGATACTGTACTTGGGCAAATCGGAAAAATTTCTGCGGCGTATCCGTTGCGACCTGGACAGTGTTTGAAGTCGGTGTGGCGATTTCGATCCCGAGACTGTGAGATGTCCAGGCGGTGAGGTTCGTTGAAGAATAATAACGGTTATCCGCGTTAATCTGATTACTGAAGCCGAGTGAGACCTGGTTTGATCCCTGAACAATGCTGAGCGGGAGGTTGGTAACGAGCGGCAGGCTCTGGGCGTTGATATCAAAGGCCTGTGCGGCATCCCCTATACGCCTGATGGCGACTTGCTGAATGACCACATTTGTCAACGGCTTGTCTGATGAGTCTGTTTTAACGTTGTTGATCGCTGCCACCACGTTGGTGCCGGAAACGACTCGACCGAAAATGACATACGTGTTGTTCCCGCTGGTAAACGGCGCGACTGTAACAAAAAACTGCGAACCATTGGAGTCGGGGCCCGAGTTCGCCATGGCCAGAGTCCACGGTGCGCCGAAGGTTAACAGTGGGCTGAACTGATCAGGAAAAGCATAACCCGGATCGTCCGTGCCCTGGCCGTTAGGCGATCCGCCCTGGATCACAAAGCCGGCGATCACACGATGAAATATTAACCCATCGTAAAAAGCGTTGGTGCGCACCACGCCTGTCGTCAGGTCCAGCCACGGACGTGCTCCGGTTGCCAAACCAATAAAATTGGCAACGGCCTTGGCCGAGTTCGAGTAACTAAGTTGACATGTGAAGTTGCCCAGGCTCGTCGTGAAGTCGGCGTAAATCCCGTTGGTTTGTGTTTGTGCGGCCATCGGCAGCACAATTGAACAAGCCAAGACCACACCTGCCAACCGTCGTAAAAGATGTCGCATATCGCTGAAACTCACTGCTAATTTACTCTCTAAACTTTTTCATTGCCTTCGAACCGGCCAGTAATTCTTTCATCGCTGCCAGCGCTTTCGCTCGATGGCTCAACGCGTTTTTCTCCGCCTCGCTAATCTCCCCAAAAGTCAGCTTATAACCCACTGGGAAAAACAACGGATCATAACCAAACCCGCCATTGCCTTGCAGTTCAAATCCGATCGCCCCCTCACAAACCCCTTGAAAAATCTGCGTTTGCAATTCGAACTCGTCGGC
>Ga0306920_100003947_pt1 | contig 18933 bp, 18 predicted proteins | sample flu12Cox44000170_FD_204666 | JGI IMG/M metagenome (GOLD analysis project Ga0306920, IMG submission 204666) | Lab enrichment of tropical soil microbial communities from Luquillo Experimental Forest, Puerto Rico - flux4day.12C.oxic.44.000.170 (v2)... | ecosystem: Environmental > Terrestrial >... | reverse complement strand
TTTGAGCCCCGCAGATTGCATCGCGGTTCCCATCTGCTCCCCGACCGCGGCCAGGGTCCTGCCACCGGGGCCTGCGTCCCAGCGCAGGATCTGACGTTTGCGTCCGGGTGGAAACCGCAAGACGGAGTTGGCGAGCCCATCGCTCGCGACCTTGGGCCGGGGAGTCCCTCGGCTCGACGCGGCAGGAGCCGTTGGCTGCGCGGCTTGCGGCGTCGCGACCGCCGGGCTGTTGCCCGCACTCGCAACGCGGCCGACGTGGCCTCCGCCAGGTGAGGAGAACAGGGCCACTGCCACTCCCGCAATAACCAAGCACAGGCACACTGTGACTGCGATCAGTATCACCCCGCGTGAGCTGCCACCGGCCGCTCCAGGAACCTCTGCCGAGCCTGTCTGCTGCTCGCCGTCGTCGTCAGGCCGTTTCGAGTGCTCGGGCAGCTGGCCATCGATCATGTGCTTTTCCCCCACATCTAATGTGACGCCTAGCGGCCCTGCCGGGTTTACCCTTGGATGAGCTATGTTATAAGGCTCCCACTGGGCATCCGGCTTGGCGCCGCGAAGTGCTGAGCTTGCCTAGTATCGGCTGCTATCGTCCCGTAGCCGCGTGAAGCCGTGCACCTTGGCGGCGTGTCGGCATGTGTGCCGCTGATAATCATGACCCGGGTGAACGGAGAACCATGGTAGACACTCCGCGAGTGGAGCAGACGGCCGACGTCGACGCTAGCGTCGTGCTTGGCCCCGGGACGACGGTCTGGCACCTGGCGCAGGTAAGGGAGAACGCCCGCCTGGGCAGCGGGTGCATCGTCGGCCGGGGCGCCTACGTCGGCCCAGCGGTGGTCATCGGCAATAACGTCAAGCTGCAGAACTATGCGCTGGTCTATGAGCCGGCCCGGCTAGAGGACGGAGTGTTCATTGGCCCGGCGGCAGTCCTCACCAACGACCTGTACCCCCGTTCGGTAGACGTGACTGGGAAGCTCAAACGCCCCGCGGACTGGGAAGCCAGTGGCGTAGTGGTGCGGGAGGGGGCATCGCTGGGCGCGCGTGTCGTCGTCGTGCCTGGCCGCGTAATCGGGTGCTGGGCGATGGTTGCAGCCGGGGCGGTAGTGACCCGTGACGTGCCAGACTTCGCGCTTGTCGCGGGGGTGCCCGCCCAGCAAATTGGCTGGGTGGGCCGCGTCGGCGAACGGCTCATCGCCAAGGAGCTGGGCCGTTGGCAATGCCCACGGACTGGTGAATTCTACGACGAGCGTGACGGTTTGCTTACGCCCGCGACGCACTGAACCCTGGCCACGACAAATGTGAACGTTTTGTTCGTAAAGGCCAAAGAGTATGGTAAATGTGACATCCATACGGCCCGGCTACGCGTTTAAGCTTGTGTCCGGTCTGCGTGTGATCATCACTGGGCGCGTGCCTGCCTGGGCGTGGCAGTAACCCGGAACGTCCCCAGCACGGCCGTATCTGGCGTTTATTCGCGCGCATCTACCGGACCGATGTCACTACCGGCGCGCACCAGATCCCGTTCGTGGTAACGGATAATTCGAGTCATTCGAACATCATGTTCATGACCTCCGACGAGACCTGGCAGGCCTGGGATCCGACCTGACGCCTGCCGCACCCTCCACCGACTACACGCCCCGACCTCGACGATCACGTCGCCGTCGGCCGGTACCACGGTTACGAACGGCAGCACCGTCACGGTCACCGGCATGGCGGCGGATTCCGGCGGGGCGTTGTGGCGGTAAACGAACGGGCCAGGCTGCGCGTCTTAATAAAACGGGGCTTCTGTTTGCAGATCACCTGCAGGTTGATCAGTTCCACCAGCGGCGCGGTGCGCACGGACGTGACGTCGCCCCTTGGCGGAGTCACGGGGTGGGGTCTGCGTTCGCGCAGGCCGTTTGAGGGAGGGGATGGACGTGCGCGTCCGACATATGGTTATCACGCTGAGCGTGTTCGCGCTCGCGACACTCACCGGCACGCAGGCCGCATCCGCCGCGGGCACCAACGTGCCGGGCCTGTGGGCTTCGACGTATACGGCGGCGCAGACCGACTGCGGGATCTTTTCCCGCGACACCAACAGCTTCTGCTGGACAGAGGGCGGAGACGGCAGCCAGACGAGCGCAGGCCCAGGCGTCGAGCTCGGCGTCAAATTCACGTCCTCACAGGACGTGACCATCATCGGGATTCGCGTGTACCGCGTCAGCCCTGCAACCGTCACCGGCACCCTCTGGGACGGAGCGGGAGGATCACCCCTCGCGACCGGCACCTTCGACGATAGCGTCACGCACGGCTGGCAGGACCTCATGTTCAGCGCGCCCGTTCCGATCCAGGCGGGCCACACGTATGTCGCGTCGTACCACGTGGCGGATGCGCAGTACGCGCTCCAGTACGGCTTCTTCACCACCAGCGGGGACACGGTCGGCCCGATCACAGCGCTGAGCTCGCCGGACAGTGGCGGGAACGGCGTGTACTGCTACGACCACGACCCTGACCCCTGCGCCGTCTTCCCAGTGAACACCTACCGTGACACCAACTACTGGGTGACGCCGTTGTGGGGGTACAACTTCTCCGGGTTCTTCCAGCCGGTCGACAACACGCCGACGCTGAACGTCGCGAAGGCGGGCAGCGCGATCCCGGTGAAGTTCAGCCTCGGCGGGGACCAGGGTCTGGACATCTTCCGGCCAGGCTATCCGCGGGTGACCACCGTGTCCTGCAACACCGGCGCGCCGACGGACGCCATCGAGACGACGGTCACGGCGGGCGGCAACTCGCTGCAGTACGACCCGACGGCCGGCCAGTACACCTACGTCTGGAAGACCAGCTCGAACGGGGCCGGGACATGCGTGCAGTTCGACCTCGGGCTCAACGACGGGAGCACGCACACCTTCCTCCTCCAGCTCAAGAAGTGATCGGTCCCGGGCGGCGGGCGCTGCCTGACGGCACCGCGCATTGCTGGCGTTGACTCAGCGTGCTTGGCAACGCGGGTGTCACCAGCGGCCCGCTCACGGCGCCGCAGTCCCCGGCGGTCGTCGGCGGCAACAGCGCCTATGCCTACGGTGGCTCGCCAGCTTTCAACCGCCAGTTCGTTCAACGCGACCAACTACTGGGTGGATCTCGTATTTACCGAGCCCTAGTCGCGCTCACATAGACGTACACTCGGCAACTCGCCCAACTGGAGGAACTTCGCATGCCGATCGGACTGGCGATAGTAGGCGCCGGCTACTGGGGGCCGAACCTCGTCCGAACTGCACTTGCCACACCAGCCTTCCGGCTGGACTGGCTGTGTGATCTTCAGGTTGAACGGGCCAAGGCTATCCTCGGTCCGTACACCACCGTCCGGCCCACCAACTCCTACGAGGAGATCCTCAGCGACCCAGACGTCGCCGCGGTGGCCATCGCGACACCTGCCGCGACTCACTTCGATCTCGTGCGGAGCGCACTGGAGGCCGGCAAGCACGTGCTGGTGGAGAAGCCGCTGACGCCGTCTGTCGCCGAGGGAGAGAAGCTGGCCTCACTCGCCCTCCGCTCGGGGTTGGTGCTCATGTGCGACCACACGTACTGCTACACCCCGGCTGTTCAGCGCATCCGCGAACTCATCCGCGGCGGCGAGATAGGCGACATCCAGTTCATCGATTCGGTTCGAATCAACCTTGGCCTGGTGCAGCCCGACGTCGATGTCCTCTGGGATCTCGGACCGCATGACCTGTCGATCCTGGACTTTGTGCTCCCGGAGGATGTCACCCCGGTCGCAGTGGCGGCCCACTGCGGTGATCCTATCGGGGCAGGCCGCGCCTGCCTGGCTTATCTGTCGCTGTGGCTGTCCAACGGAGCTCTCGCCCACATGCACGTGAACTGGCTGAGCCCGACCAAGATCCGGACGACGGTGTTCGGCGGCTCCCGCCGGACCATCGTCTGGGACGACACAAACCCGGCGAGGCGGCTGGCTGTCCATGACCGCGGAGTGGACACGCGCGACGTCGGCAGTCTGCCTCAGGACCAGAGGCACCAAGCCCTTATCTCATATCGGATCGGGGATACCCTCATCCCAGCGCTGCCTGAACGTGAGGCCCTTCTGTCGGTCATGGCCGAGTTCGGCGCGGCGATCAGCGAGAACCGGCAGCCTCTCACCGATGCGCTGGCAGGGCTGCGCGTTCTTAAACTGCTGGAGGCGGCGTCACGCAGCATAGACAGCGGTGGCACACGCATATCTCTGAACGGAGTCTCTGAATGATCGCTGGAAGGCGGTTTCTGGTCACGGGCGGCGCGGGCACGATCGGATCCACGATCGTAGATCAGCTTGCGGCCGCGGGTGCTGACGAGATCGTGGTCCTCGACAACTTTGTCCGGGGCAGGCCAGAGAACCTGGCCGCCGCGCTCCGGACCGGGAAGGTCCGGGTTGCCGATGGCGATATCCGAGACACCGAACTGGTCCGATCGCTCATGCCCGGTATCGACGTTGTGTTCCACCAGGCAGCCATCAGAATCACGCAATGCGCTACCGAGCCCCGGCTCGCGCTCGAGGTGCTCGTCAACGGCACCTACGAGATCGTAGAGGCTGCAGCCGACGCTGGCGTCCGCAGGATCGTGGCAGCATCTTCGGCGTCGGTCTACGGGCTCGCGGAGGAGTTCCCAACCACCGAACGCCAGCATCCGTACGCCAACGACACCTTGTACGGTGCGGCGAAGACGTTCAACGAAGGGCTGTTGCGGAGCTTCCATGCCATGCGCGGCCTGGACTATGTGGCGCTGCGCTACTTCAACGTGTACGGACCGCGCATGGATATCTACGGTCTTTACACGGAGGTCCTGATCCGTTGGATGGAGAGGATTGAGGCTGGTCGGCCGCCGCTCATCCTCGGTGACGGCCAGCAGACAATGGACTTCGTCTTCACCGAGGACATTGCCCGCGCCAATCTGCTTGCCGCCGCCAGTGAGGTGACCGATGAGGTCTACAACATCGGCAGCGGAACGGAGACCAGCCTGATCGAGCTCGCGGAAGCACTGCAGCGAGCGATGGGCTCAGTTCAGCCGCTCGAGTTCGGCCCCCCGCGCGGGGTGAACGCGGTGAATCGGCGCTTGGCGGACATCTCCCGTGCCCGCCAGCACCTGGGCTGGAAGCCAGAGGTTGACCTGGACGAAGGCCTGCGGCGTCTGGTCGCCTGGTGGCGTGCGGAGCGCGTCGCCGGGAGTGAGGTCGGAACCGAATGATCCCCGTCATGAGGCCGTGGCTCGGCAACGAAGAGGCCGAGGCTGCGGCTGAGGCCGTAGCCTCCGGGTGGATCGCGCAAGGGCCACGGGTCCAGGAGTTCGAGGAGGTATTCGCCGCGGCGATCGGCGCTCGGCATGCGGTGGCCGTGTCCTCGTGCACGGCCGCGCTTCACCTGGCGCTAATTGCCTACGAGATCGGGCCAGGTGATGAGGTCGTCGTCCCGTCGCTGTCCTTTATCGCCACTGCTAACGCTGTGCGCTACGTCGGTGCGCGGCCCGTTTTCGCTGACGTGGACCTGGCCACCCAAAATCTCACACCAGAAACTGTGCGGCCGCACCTGACCAGCCGGACCCGCGCCGTCATCCTGGTCGATCAGGCGGGAGTGCCTGCTGACCTCGATGCGATGCGAGCACTGTGCGATCCGCTCCAGGTGGCCGTAATCGAGGACGCCGCTTGCGCTGCCGGATCCATGTACCAGGGCCGTCCGACAGGCGCCGGCGCCGTGCTAGCGGCGTTTTCTTTTCATCCGCGCAAGCTCCTCACCACGGGCGAAGGTGGCATGCTTACCACCCCGGACACGTCAATCGCCGTCCGGCTCCGCAGGCTTCGAGAACACGGCATGGATATCAGCGCGGCTGACCGGCACCGCAGCCAGCAACCGGTCATCGAGCATTACACGGAGGTCGGCTTCAACTTCCGGATGACCGACATCCAGGCAGCCATAGGCCTGGTACAACTCCGCAAGCTCCCCCAGATGGTGGCCCGGCGCCGCGCGCTCGCCCAGCGCTATCAAGAGTTGCTAGCCGACGCTCCTGGGCTGCTGATGGCGGATGACCCACCGTACGGCGAAACGAACTACCAGTCTTTCTGGACCCTGCTTCCCGAGGAGTCTGCAGTTAGCCGCGACGAACTTCTCCGGCTGCTTGCCGATGCCGGTATATCAGCGCGGCGCGGCATTATGGCAGCCCATCTGGAGCCCGCCTACGCGGACGCCAAGCCGCACCTGCCCGTGACCGAGCGGCTGACCAGACGCTCCTTGATCCTTCCGCTCTTCCACGAGATGACAGGATCTCAGCAGGAACAAGTGGTTTCTGTCTTGATGTCCGCTCTGACGGGCCCGGTGCCGGCAAGGTCCGTCCCATGACGGCGACCGGGCATCATGCCTGCTGTTTCGGCGGGCTCTGCTCGTGGCGGTGCCTACTCGTTTCTTGATCAGTAAGCATCGTCAGCCGTCTCTCAAGTTCCTCGATCCGCGTTAGCAGGTCAGAGCTTCGCAGGCCTAGAGTTTGTTTGGTGGATGTTATAGCGGTCGACGCCGGAATCATTTCGCCATTCTCGCCGATGATCAGTTCATGAATCCTTAGTATCCCGTCCCCGGTTAGGATATCCACGGATCCTTCGGCTCTCGATCTGCCCACGACACGTCCGGGGATGCGGCCGGCATAGCGGCGCGCGTCCTGTATTGGCGACGCACGTAGAATGGTTACATGATTCATCTCAAGGTAGCTGTGTGCTCCCGGATAAGGCGGGGATAGCGCACGGATAAGAGCGTAAATACGATCCGTCGGCTCCGACCAGTCAATCTCGCCATCCGCTGGAACGCGGGTGCATCCATAGGTGCTCTCAGACTCATCCTGGGGAACACCGGGGAAGCCATCGAGATAACGTGTCACCGTGTCGCCGAGAACCTTACGCTGGATCTCATTCAAGGCGGAATAGATGTCGGCAGCGGTGTCATCGGGGCCTATGCCAATGCGTTGCTGGAACAGGATGTTTCCTGCGTCTAGACCCGGCGCGATAGCATGGATGGTTATCGCGGTTTCTGGTTCTCCGTTTAGTATTGCCCAGTTGACATTTGCGCGCCCGCGGTACTTTGGCAGTGCGGCATAATGCACATTCACAAACTTCCCGTGAGTCAGGATTTCTGCGCTGAGTATACGATTGTATGACGACACGACCGTGCAATCAGGCTCTGACTCGGTTATCGCCCGCTGCACTGCATCCAGCCCGGCATCCGAAAGCATGGGAACTGATAGCTCATGGGCACGGCGCGCCACCGCGTCGTCAGCTGCCGCGCCCTGCCGGACTTCTCGCACGATGCCGACAACGTGGAACTGCCCTGCGAGTGACTCCAGTGCGCTGAGGGCCGTAGGGCCCATCCCGAGTAGCAGCACCCTCTTCATGGAGGCCTCCACGATGTTTCATCTCGTTGCTTCGTATGCCGGGGATGATGCCGGCGCGCGAGGGCTGCGTGGGCCATGGCGGATCAAAGCGGCTCGACGAGCGCAAGCTCCTGGGCAGTTGCACGGTCCAGGCCGCGGGCGAGCACCTCGCCAACCTTGAGTCCTCCGGCTTGCAATCTAACGATCGGTTCTGGGCCAATGGCCGACAGTAGGACAGCCATGTGGCCAGCCACTGGTTCCTGGGGCGGCCACACGGGAACACCGGCACGGGCAAGTGCCGCGCGGTCCGTGTCACCCCAGTACTGCACGACAACCGACCCAGGTGCTTGTTGACCGAGGAGGTCCGCGTCGGCAGAGGTAAGAACAGGCTCATCGCCCGGCTTCAGCGCGACCACGACCGCATCGCATTCGGGGGTTATTACTGTCCGTGTTAGCTGCCGTGCCTCGGAAACCTTAGCCCCGCAGCTTTCCATGCCGCTCCTGATAAAGGGTGCAAATTCATTATCGCATAGCAGCACAATATTGCTGCCGTAGACCGATATCCCCGCGTCGTGCAGCTCCCGTACCGCCAGCGGCCCGAGAAATGAGAACACATCGACGGCGGGATGTTCCTCATTCGTGCCCGCGACCACGATACCCCGGGAACGGCATGCATCCAGGTCGATGTCAGATGCCCTGTATTCCCAGGCCTCATACATCAGCGGCACGACAGAGGTAGCCTTCAGCTGATAGACCATTGCCTCGTCGATCGGTCGAACCTGGCCACTGTTAGTCACAATATCTGCCTGGCTAAGAAGGCCAGGGTCTTTTTCGTAGGCAAGCTCGATAGCATCCCGGACGCCCGCGGCGGCGGCCAGCCCAAGCGTAGCCTCCGCGATCTCATCTGCTGACGCGTACCGGGTGGCATTGGCAAGGGCAAAGACGCGTGCCCCAGCCATGGCCGCCAAGACTGGCGTGACTGCATAGGCGCCGGTCGCTGCCTCGGTTAGTACCGTATATTCGCCGAGCTGCAGGCCAAGACGATCGATCGCGGCCTGCATCAGGCTCACAAGACGCCTGGGGTGGAGGCCGGGCCGCTGGTCGCTCACCATCCGGGAAGAATATCTCCTTCGTCTGCATGCCAAAGGCCTGGACGCGATCAGGGCGGGGTGACGGGCACGAGCCCGCCGGGGCTGCGGTGTCCCGGCGCGGGCGCTCATTGACGGCAGGGCCGGCAACTGAGGACGCGTCCGCGTATCACCGCCATGCTCTCGGTGCTCATATGTTCGCAAGGCTGGAGATCCCGCGTGGAGTGAACGAGGTGAGGTGACGCAATGGTTTCTACCAGGGTCGGCGCGTCGCGGGCCTCCGCCGGGCCTCCGGCACGTAACTCGTCCCCGCGCGCTGGGATCCTGCTCGACCGGGATGGCACTATCATCGCTGATCACGGATACGTCGGCTCCGTTGACCGGGTCGAGTTCATCGAAGGCTCGCCGGAGGCGATCGCCAGCTTCAACCGCGCCAACATCCCCGTGGCGGTGGTGACGAATCAGGCTGGCGTCGCGCGAGGAATGTACGGGATCGACGACGTCGCTCGCGTGCATAGTTACGTCCAGGACCAGCTCGCTGAGTACGGGGCGCGGATCGACCTGTTCGTGTACTGCCCCTATCACCCCGAGGGAGTGGTCGAGGCCTTCGCCCGGGCCAGCGAGGACCGCAAGCCCGCACCTGGCATGGCAAAAGCCGCAGCAGCTGCGCTCAACCTCGACCTGACCGCGTCCTGGGTGGTGGGGGACCGGCCCGAGGACATCGGCCTGGCGGCGGCCGTTGGGGCATCGGCGGTGTATGTGGGACCTGCCGGCCATGAGCGCCCCGGCGTCTGGTCATTCCCGAACCTCGCCGCTGCTGCCCCGTTCATCCTGGAGCGTATTGCCGTATGAATCCTGTCCACGATCTTCCGGTCTTCGCGCCAGCAGTTGGTGACCTGCCGGTAAGGTTCCCCGCCGGGCGGTTCGCGACCGCAGCATCGTTCTTCGATGGATACGCGGACGAGGCCGCGCGCGCAGCGAAGTCGGTCGACGGGGCGGCGCTCGACCGCGCGGCGGCCGTCCTCCTGGACGCCTACATCAGCGGCGCCGGGGTGTTCGCGTGCGGTAACGGCGGTTCGGCCGCCATCGCTAACCACCTGCAGTGTGACCACAGCAAGGGTGTCCGCACGGCCACCGACCTGCTCCCCAAGGTCGTCAGCCTCAGCGTGAACGTGGAACTGCTTACCGCCATCGCGAACGACATGTCGTATGAAGACGTCTTCGTGTACCAGTTGCAGTGCCACGCCGCACCCGGCGACGTGCTGATCGCCGTCTCGTCATCGGGCCGTTCGCCCAACATAGTGCGCGCGCTCACCTGGGCGCGCGACCATGGCCTGCGCACGATCGCGCTCACCGGTTTCGATGGAGGCGAGGCCAGAGCGGTGGCCGAGGTTCCTATTCATGTCGACGGCACGAACTACGGCATCGTCGAGGACCTGCACCAGGCCATCATGCACGCCCTGGCCCAGTACATCCGTCAGTCGCGAATGAGCGCAGACGTAATCTCGTCAACTGTTTTCTGACCAACCATGGAAGCTCAGAGCCCCGGTGCGGCGCGAAAGGAGCACGCTTCGATGCCCCAGCAGCGAAGCCAGAAGGCGCACATGCGCGTGGCGATCAACCTCTTGACCGAGGACCCCGAGAACCCGTCGGGCGCCCACTGGTTCTGGACCCGGGTGATCCCCGAGATGGCCGAGCGGCTTGAACCGGGTGAGGAACTGCACCTGCTGGTGAGCCCGAAGTCGCGTCACCTCTATCAGGGCTACGGGCCGAGCGTTGGCTACATCACCTACCCGTGGTCGAACGAGCGGCGCATACCACGCACGCTGTCCGAGCACATGTACTCACCGCTGCGGCTGCCGCTGAGCCATATCGATGTCTTCAACACCCTGATGGCACCGGTAATCAACTTGTCATGGTCGCTCGTCATCCATATGAAGACGATGCACGCCTTCACCGCCCCCGATTCGGTCGATCCCCTGGCCCGTATCTACCGGCGGATGAACTATTCGCTGTCCGCACGGGCCGCAGACGCGATCATCATCAACTCGGAGAGCTTGCGCTCGGAGATCGAGCAGCACCTCGAGATCGACCCGCGCAAGCTCAAGCTGATCCACGAGGCGGTCGACCACGACCTCTTCAAGCCGGGCGACGCGGCGGCTGCCCGTGCTCACGTCGCCTCCTACGGAGTTACGAAACCCTTCGTACTGTTCGTATCGTCGCTGTGGCCGTACAAGAACTGCGACGGCCTGCTACGGGCCTGGGCGCTGGCCCGGGGCGAACTTGGTGGCCGCCAGCTTGCGATCGTGGGCCCCGGTCGTGACGAGAAGTACGTCGCGCAGCTGCACTCGCTGGCGGCCGAGCTCGGCATCGCGGAAGACCTGGTGTTCGTGGGCGGGGTCCCGCTCGAGGAGACCGTCCGCTTCTACCAGGCGGCCGACGTGTTCGTGTATCCGTCGCTCAATGAGACCTTCGGGCTTCCCATTCTCGAAGCGATGGCCTGCGGCTGCCCCGTCGTGACCTCGGATACCAGCGCCATGCCGGAAACCGCCGGCGGAGCCGCGGTCCTGGCCGATCCCAAGGATCCGGCATCGATCGCTCAGGCCATCACCGACGGGGCCAAGCTGGGAAGAGACGGCCTGGCCGACGCGGGGTTCCGGCGGGCCGGCCAGTTCACCTGGGGAGCGACGGGCGCGGCGACCCTCGATGTATACCGCGAGGCCGCCGAGCGCCGGCGCAGCCGACGGTCATGAGGGTCCTCGTCACCGGCGGTGCCGGGTTCATCGGGTCGCACACCTGTGACCGGCTTGTCGCGCTCGGGCACGATGTCATCGTGCTCGACGCGCTGACCCCGCCGGTGCACCGCGATGGCCGTGCCGAGTACATCAGTCCCGGGGCCGATTTCTACCAGGGCGACACCCGCAACCGTGACCTGCTCACGAACCTGCTGCGCCGGGCCGACGCCGTCTACCACCTCGCCGCCTACCAGGATTATCTGCCCGATTTCTCGCGATTCTCGGACGTGAACGTGGTCTCGACGGCGTTGATCTACGAGATCATCGTCGCCGAGCGCCTGGACCTGGCCCGCGTTGTGGTGGCATCCTCTCAAGCCGCGATGGGCGAAGGGCTCTACCTGTGCCCGGCCGACGGGGAGCAGGTACCCGGTATGCGGCCCGAGGCGGCCCTCGTGGCAGGCCAGTGGGACATTCCATGCCCGAAGTGCGGCGGGCCGCTCGAGATGCAGCCCACGCCTGAGCGGATTTCCAATCCCCAGAACGCGTATGGCATGTCGAAGCTCGGCCAGGAGATGGTCGCCATCAATCTGGGCCGCCGGTACGGCATCCCGACCGTCGCGCTGCGCTACAGCATCGTCCAAGGCCCACGGCAGTCGGTCTACAACACCTACTCGGGCGCGTGCCGCATCTTCTGCCTGAGCTATCTGCAAGACCTCGCGCCGATCCTCTACGAGGACGGCGAGGCGATCCGTGACTACGTCAACATCGATGACGTCGTGGACGCCAATGTCCTCGTGCTGACCGACGAGCGCGCGGCCGGGCACGTCTTCAATGTCGGCGGTGGCAAGGCGGTCACGACACGGCAATTCGCCGACACCGTGATGCACCACTATGGTTCCGATCAGCCTGGTGTGGTCACCGGCGAGTACCGGTTCGGCGACACGCGTCACATCTTCTCGGACATCAGCGCCCTCCAGGCCCTGGGCTGGGAACCGCGGCATACCCCGGCCGACTCCGTCGCCGCCTATGCCGACTGGCTCAAGGACATGGACGGCCTCGACGGAGTACTTGCCAAGGCCAACGCGCGGATGCGCGCTCTGGGTGTCGTACGTAAGGCGGCGGGGTGAAGGCGTTCCTTCTCGCCGCCGGGCTCGGCAGCCGCCTGCGGCCGATCACCGACACCACGCCAAAGTGCATGCTGCCGGTCGGCGGCCGGCCCCTGCTCGACATCTGGCTCGATGAGTTCTACCGGGCCGGCGTCGATGAGGTCCTGGTCAATCTGCATTACCTCCCGGACGTGGTAGAGGGTCACATCGCCGCGCGCACAGCGCCGCCAAAGGTATGCACGGTCTTCGAACCGGAACTACTCGGCAGTGCCGGCACGCTCCTGGCTAACCGGCGGTGGGTCGATGGCGAGGAAATGTTTCTGGCCTGCTACGCCGACAACCTCACCGATTTCGACCTCCGGTCACTCATCAGCGCTCACGCTGAGCATGACGCAATCGCGACCTTGACGGTGTTTCATTCCGAACGGCCGTCGGCCGGAGGGGTCGTCGAACTCGACGCTGCCGGCCGGGTGACCGGGTTCGTCGAGAAGCCGGCCCACCCGGTTTCCGACCTGACCAATGCCGGCATGTACGCCTTCCACCCGAGCGTGCTCGATGAGATCCGCGACACGCGGCCCAGCGATATCGGCTATGACCTGCTGCCTCGGCTGGTTGGCAAGGCCTGGGCGGTGCTGGTCGAGGGGTACTTCCGTGATATCGGTACCGTCGAGGCGTACCAGCGAGCCAGGGAGGAGTGGCCCGCGCGGGCCTCACGATGATCATTACCCAGACACCATTGCGAATCGGCCTGCTCGGCGGGGGTACCGACCTGCCCGGCTACTACCGGGAGAACGGCGGCCGGGTCCTCAACTGCGCGCTCGACAAGTACATCTACGTCATCGTGAAGCAGCGGTTCGACGACGACATCTACGTCAACTACTCCAAGAAGGAGATCGTCTCCCGCGTCGAGGACCTGGAACACGAACTCGTGCGGGAAGCCATGCAGATGACCGGCGTCACCAACGGTGTCGAGATCACCACGCTGGCCGACATCCCCTCCGCGGGCGGCTCCGGTCTCGGCTCGTCGTCGGCGGTGACCGTCGGCCTGCTGCATGCGCTGTTCGCGTACCAGGGACACCAGGTGTCGGCCCAGGAACTGGCCGAGAGGGCCTGTGCGATCGAGATCGAACACTGCGGAAAGCCGATCGGCAAGCAGGACCAGTACATCGCCGCATTCGGGGGCATACGTGACATCCGGTTCGGGCCCGGCGACGAGGTGGTCGCTGACGAAGTACTGCTTGAGGCGGCCGACCGCAGGGCACTCCAGCAGCAGATCATGCTCTTCTATACCGGGATCACCCGCAGCGCGGACACAATCCTGGCCGAGCAGAACGCCAACATGGGAGCCACCCAGCCGCAACTCGACCTGCTTCGCGATCTCGCCGGGTTTGCCGCTGACCGGTTGCGCAACGGCGACGTGGACGCGGTCGGCCCCGCCATGCGGGAGAGCTGGGAAGCCAAGCGGAAGCTGGCATCAGGTGTATCAAACGGTCACATCGATGCCGCGGTGAGCCGGGCGCTCGAGGCGGGGGCGTCGGGCGCCAAGCTGACCGGCGCAGGCGGCGGCGGCTTCTTGCTGGTCATCTGTCCGGTGGAGCACCAGCGTGCCGTCCGGCAGAGGCTGGCCGACATGCGGGAGCTACCGGTAAAGCTGGATCGCCTCGGCTCGCGCGTCGTGCTTAACGTGCTGCGTGATATTTGGGGCTGAACCGGGGATCCGCTGCGTTGCGGTTCCGGTGGGTCACATGCGTCGCAGCGCGGCGGTAAGGACAGACGCCACGCGCTCCTGCTGGGCGGGGGTGATCTGAGGGAATAGCGGCAGGGAAAGTACCTCACGCGCAGCGCGTTCGGCCATGGGGAACGCACCGTCGTCGTATCCGAGGCCGGCGAACGCGGCGCTGAGGTGGACAGGCACCGGATAGTGGATGCCAGCGCCGATCCCTGCCGCGTGCAGTTCCTTGATCACCCGGTCCCGGTCCGGTACGCGCACCACGTATAGGTGCCACACATGCTCGTTGCCGTCCAGGACGCGTGGCCTGATGACGTCTGAAACACCCGCCAGCAACTGGTCGTAGCGCCGGGCCGCCGTTTGCCGGGCCGCATTCCATTCCGCAAGACGGCGCAGCTTCGCCGACAGCACGACGGCCTGCAAGGTGTCCAGCCTGCTGTTGAAGCCGACTACTTCGTGGTCGTACTTGCGCCGCGAACCGTGATCCGCGATCATCCGCATGCGTGCCGCCAACTCGCCGGAATCAGTGGTTGCGGCCCCGGCATCGCCGTATGCTCCCAGGTTCTTTCCCGGGTAGAAGCTGGTGGCAGCCACGTGCCCGAGCGTGCCGGCGCTCCTGCCCCCGCGCCTTGCGCCCTGCGCCTGTGCCGCGTCCTCGACCACCCAGGCGCCGGTACTCTCGGCCAGCGGCAGCAGTCGCTCCACCGGGGCGGCCTGGCCGTACAGATGGACCGGGATCACCGCCCGCGTCCGCGGCGTCAAGGCGGCCTCCGTGGCGGCGATGTCGATCAGGAACGTCCCGTCATCGGCGCAGTCGACCAGCACCGGAGTCGCACCGGTCCGCGACACGGCCTCTGCGGTCGCGATGAAGGTGTTCGCCGGGAGGATGCACTCATCACCCGGGCCGACACCCAGGGCGCGAAGCGCGATCTCGATCGCGTCGGTCCCGTTCGCCATCCCGACGCAATGCCGTGCCCCGGTGAACGCGGCGTATTCGGACTCGAACGCTGCGACCTGCGGTCCCGCGATGAAGGAGGTCTTGGCCAGCACCTGCCGCCAGCCCTCCGCGACTTCCTCCGCCACGGCCGCATGTTGCGCTCCAAGATCAACAAGCGGAATCGACGTCATTCCCCCGCCCTCCATCGAGTCCAGCCGCCCCAGCCGGACAGCCAGCGTAGGTGATTCTCGCCGGAAGCGGCCACGTGTGCTCAAGATCGCGCCGAACCCCGACGGTACCAGCCCCGAAAAACAACCTTGGTATCAATTCTCTGATTCAAGCCGCCGCGATGAAACCAAACAACCTCAACAGCGGGTATGAAGTTGGACACAGTGCACACTGCATCCCGAGTTCATGTCATCGCCCGCCCTGTGTTATACGTCTTATTGCTATGACCACTACGACCTGTCCGCCACGGTCAGCGAGCCTGGCGGTATCCTCATCGCCGCCGCCCGCTGCCTGCGGGAACCGGAGAGCGGGCGATGAGTTCAGTTAGCGTCGTTATCCCTTGTTACAAATACGGTCATTTCCTTGAGGACGCCGTCGGCAGCGTGCTGGATGACCAGGAGGGCGTCGATGTGCGCGTGCTCATCATCGACGATGCCTCACCTGATGACAGTGCCGAGGTGGCACGGAAGATCGCGGCCCGCGACCCCCGGGTAGAGGTGATCGTTCACACCACCAACAAGGGGCACATCGCAACCTACAACGAGGGCTTGCTTGACTGGGCCGACGGTGACTACTGCACTCTGGTATCGGCAGACGACCGGCTCACTCCGGGCGCCCTGCGGCGCGCCAGGGATCTGCTTGACGCCCATCCCCGCGTCGGATTCGTCTATGGGTATCCACTCTGGTTCTGGCAGGACAAGCCACTGCCCGCAGCCCGCACGAGGCTGCGGGGCTGGTCGGTATGGCCGGGTCAGTGGTGGCTCGAGCGCCGGTTCCGTGAAGCAAGCAACAACATTACGGCGCCAGAGGTCGTGGTGCGTACATCGGTGCAGAAGCGGGTCGGCGGATATAACCCGCGACTGCCCCATACCGCCGATCTGGAGATGTGGCTGCGGTTGGCGGCGAACGCCGACGTCGGCTTCTTGCGCGGCGTTGACCAGGCCTATTACCGGGTCCACGGGCAGAGCATGCGGACGTCCTATGACGCATTGATGGACCTGCGCCAGCTGCGGCTGGCCTTCGAACTGGCACTTGATCACTGCGGCGACAAGGTGTCAGACAGCGAGCGCTTGTCCGGCCTCATGCGCCGCGAAGTAGCCAGGCAAGCGCTCTGGGCAGCGGCACGGGCATATGATCTCGGGCTAGCTGACCAGGCCCCCATCGATGAACTGGTGGCTTTTGCCGTTGATTGCTGGCCGGAGGTGAACAGGCTCCCGCTCTACCGCGCGTTGCAGCTGCGCAGGCGCATCGGGCCGCGAGCGATGGGCCATCTTGAGCCGTTCAAGGCGCCCTTGTTCGCCCACAAGGCGCATGGGTGGCTGCGGCGCAGGTCATGGAAGTACCGGGGCTTCTAGCCTAGGGGGCGGTCGCGGGGCCCCTAGGTGACAGCGCTCGCAGGAATCCCTCCAGTTCCGGGGCGACCACGTCCGCGTCAAAGTCACGATGGAATCGTTCGAGGGCGGCGTTCGCCGCCTTCAACCGCGCTGGCTCACAGTCCAGCAAGTCGATGAGCACGGCTGTGGCTCGGGCAGGGTCATCGAGCGGCCAAAACCGCGCTTCGACGCCATCGTCGCACAGCTCACCAATGCCCCCCGTGTCACCAGCGACGATGGGCAGCCCGGCGGCCATCGCTTCGATGATCGCCAACGGCAGTGACTCGGAGTACGAGGCGTGGACATAGGCCCGGTAACCCGGTAGGAAGCGGCGGGCGTCAGGCTGGTAGCCACGGAAGCGGACCTGTTCTTCCAGGCCCAGAGCGCGTGCCTGCTGCAAGAGGTCCTTCCGGCACGGTCCGTCGCCGAACACATCCAAGGTGAGGGATCGCCCAGACCGCTTGGCTTCAGCCAGGACCTGCAGCAGGAAGCGATGGTTCTTGACAAGATCAAGATTACCGATCGTGACCAGATCGCCCAGCGACTCGCGGGAGGGTTCGCTGTCCAGCGGCGTCACGAAATTGCCGATGATGGCGAAGGGGACGGCCGCGGCTTCGGGGAGCCAGCCCAAGACCGCTTCCCGTCCCCACCTGGATACGAAAACGAGCCCGTCGACCTGTGGGATCGCTTCTCGTTCCATCCGGCGGATCGCCCGGAACACGGTCCCGCCGCGCTTGATCTGCTTCTTGTCGGCCCATTCGTCGGCCATTGAGATCCGGAGGTGGACAGCCATGACAACGCGCTGATGCGGCCCTCGCCGCACCCGCAGCGCCGCCCGGGCGGTCGGGGGGTCCTGGGCGTAGACGACACAGTCGCCGGTTCTAGCGAGACGCCGGCGCAGCGCGTTACGCAGGAACACCTCGTGCCAGTGCATGTACCAGGCGACGCTGGCAGGGGGGCAGTACCGCTCCAGGCCGAGCTTGCGGAGCCCGAAAATGGGGTACACGAGTGGCCCGCCCCACGAGAACGGGGTTACCAGCGTGCTGGCGGTGCCGCTTTCATCGAGATACCGGCGCAGCTGCCGGATGTGCGTGTCAACGCCTGTGATCCCATCCCCGCGGAGGATGGTCGCGATGATGAGCGGTACGGAAGCTGCATCCTGCGGTCGGCCGTCACCCATGGGAAACGATTCGTCGTCCGGTTGTCTCACCCTCTATAGAGCATCCAAGCTGCGCGCCTGATACCGGTAGGGGCAGGATTCCCGCCGCGGTGCGGGGCAGCCAAGGGATCATGCACGCGGCACCAGGTGAGCCCACAGGTGCCAGCCCATGATCGTTTCGCCAGGTAGCCCGTGCACGGGGAGTGGCGGCGCATGCATGTAGCGTTTGTAGGTCCGCGTGACCCGGAAGGACGGGAAGTCCTGCTCGACGCGCGCGGTGTCGTACACCAGGGCATACGGATTGGCCGGGCCGTCGGTGTTGTGGTGGACGAACTCGTCCAGGCGCAGGTAGCGGAACAGCCCCATCTTCATGGCGTTGTCGAGATGGGCGGCCAGCAGCCCCCGAGCGGGGTCCGGCTTCAGGACTCCGGTCTTGGCGAGCGGGTAGGCCGCGAGCAGTGCCGCACGGCGGATCACGGCTATGGATACCAGGTAGTTCAAGGACCAGCGGGCATACATCATGATGACCAGCTCCCCGCCCGGGCGGAGCACTCTTTGGATCTCACTCTGCGCCTGCTCGATGTCGGGCACGTGATGCAGCACGCCATGACTGAATACCATGTCAAAGCTGTCATCGGCAAAGGGCAAGGCGAGGACGCTGCCCTGCCGTAGCTCATCATGACGGAGGTTCCGCAGCGTGAGCCGGGCCCGTACTCTCTCGATGGACTCGTCAGTGAGGTCGACCCCAGACCAGTGCGCGCCGGACCTTATCAGGCGCTCCGAGTCGGAACCTTCCCCCAATCCGATCTCTAGCACCCGCTTGCCTGCCACGTTCAGGGCATCGAGGCAGGCTGGCAGGTGGCGTTCGTTCTGGTAGCGGAAGTTGTCGTAATCGGTAAAGAACTCTTCATAGTCGTCACGAAAGCGCTCGTGCAGCCCACCGATCTGGGCATCGCCACAGGCGTGATCTTGCCAGAAAGTCTGAATAGCCTGCTCGTCCATCAATTGCACACCTGATTCATAGTCGCCTTCCGTGCCGGTCAATCGCCACGTAGATTCATACTGCTATCCGTATCCTGGTGGTACGGGGCTCCCCGCCACGTTTCCCAGCTCACCGAATTGTTCTGCTCGTGGATCATAAATTGCCAAGGTCCGATGTAGGTGTTCGCCTCGAAATGATTGTTCTGATCGAACGTTATGTGATCTTCGACCA
>Ga0306920_100003946_pt1 | contig 18938 bp, 12 predicted proteins | sample flu12Cox44000170_FD_204666 | JGI IMG/M metagenome (GOLD analysis project Ga0306920, IMG submission 204666) | Lab enrichment of tropical soil microbial communities from Luquillo Experimental Forest, Puerto Rico - flux4day.12C.oxic.44.000.170 (v2)... | ecosystem: Environmental > Terrestrial >... | reverse complement strand
CGCTGCCGGTAAGTACGCTCGACCTCCTGGACCACCACCAATTGCTCCTCGTCGTTGCGGTCGAGCACGCCGAAGGCGGCCCCACCGTGGCGCAGCAAGGCGGGATGGCAATCCTGCACCGTCTCTTCGATGTCCTGCGGGTAATGGTTCATCCCTCGGATAACGATCAAGTCCTTGATCCTGCCGGTGATGAAGAGTTCCCCGGTTTCATCGAAAAAACCGAGATCACCGGAACGCAACCAGCGTCCGGCACCGCCACACTCGACTTGCGCCCCGAAGACCGAAGCGGTCGCCCCCCCATTGCGCCAGTAGCCTTGCGTGACATTCGGTCCGGTAACCCATATCTCACCGATCGACCCCGGCGGCAGGCGCCTGCAGCTCTCCGGTTCGACGACAGCCACGCGTTCGCCGCGAAGCTGGCGACCGCAACCGACCAATATTTGGGTATCCTCGGCGCGCAGGGGAGCAATAACCTGGTGCCGTTGCAGCGCATCCCGACTGACCCTTCGCAACACCGGACCGGCTCCGCGCTGACCGCCAGAAATCATCAAAGTCGCTTCGGCCATGCCATAGGCGGGATGGGTACTCTTGGGATTGAAGCCATAAGGCGCAAAGGTTTCGGCAAACCGCTCGATCGTGCTGGCCCGGACGGATTCCGCACCATTGAAGGCGACCTGCCAACTCGATAAATCTATCTCGCGCATCTCTTCGGCGCGGTGCCGTCTGACGCACAGATCGAACGCGAAATTGGGCCCGCCTGCGACTTCGGCTCGGTACTCGTGGATTGCCCGCAACCAGTTGAGCGGACGCTGCAGGAAGCCAACCGGCGCCATCAGTACGCACGCCGCCCCGACATAGAGCGACTGCAGAACGTTCAGAATGAGGCCCATATCGTGATAGAGCGGGACCCAGCTGACATAGGTCGAACTGCGCGTATTGGCGAAAGCAATGCGGATCATCTCCGAGTTTTCGATCAGGTTCCCGTGACTGACGATTACGCCCTTCGGCGCCGAAGTCGAACCCGAGGTGTATTGTAGAAAGGCAATATCGCGCTGATCGGGAATCGGCAGCTGCGCTTCTCCTGCACCTTCGGGAAGCGAGTCGACAAAGATCCAATCCAACCGGGTGTCACGAAAGCGCGCCGCCAAGTCGGGGCGGGCGTTCGTGATGAAATCGCGACGGGTCATTACAAAGCGCGGGGAGCAGTCTGCCAGGATGGCCGCACTGGCGTCGCGCGAGCTGTCCCGTCGCGGAACCATCACCGGTACGGCGATTGTGCCGGCGAGAAGGCAACCGAAAAAGGCGACGATAAAGTCCAAACCGGGCGGAAATAGTAGGACGGCCCTCTCGCCCCTTTGCCCGCGAGTGGCCAAGTCTTGCGCCACCGCGCGGGCGCGGTCGTAGAGATCGGCAAAAGTCAGCGAGATCCGCTCATCGCCACGGTCCGGAAGGAAAATATAAGCGGTATCATCCGGCTGCTCCGACGCCCGATGCCGTAACAGATCAACCAGCGATTCGAACTCGATTGCGGCCGCATGCGCGGGCTTATCCGACATCGGTTTCACCTGCCGCACGCGCTGCCAGATAACGAGCGAGATCGGAGATCGTTGGATGCTCGAAAAGCAGATCGGGGGTCAGCTCCAACCCCAGCCATTCCTCGAGCTCGACGATCAAATACACCGAATTCGCGGAATCGAGGCCCAATCGGGCGAAGTTGACGTCCGGCTCGATCTCATCGTTCGACAAGCCGAGCGTGAGTGCCAGATATTCGACGCACCGGTCGCGGATCGCAGCTTCGCTAGGACTTTTAGGCCGCAAGAAATCCCCCGTGGGGCGACCCGGGAAAGGATCCGGATTAAAGTCCGGTTCCCTAACAGCGGCACACTCGGCGGGTCAAGGGTTGCCCGTGATTGAGCACAATGGGACTTCGCTCTGGGGCTGTTGTTGACGCTGCCCGTGCGCGTGTCGACAGTCGCCCAGGCCCGACTTGCGCCGCAATTAACTAACATTTGAACCGCGCTTTAACGACCGGGTAACCCCCTTCTGGCATTTCGTGCATATGCCGTATATGCCAGATCAATACCCGTTTTGGTTGTTGGATTCGGCTGCTCATTATCGCGAGATCGTCAACGACCTCCGCGAACTCGCAAGGAAGTGCCTCTTTAGACTCGGACGCTGCGAATTGGTGCGGTTTGCGACTTCCTTCGGGCGCCAAGCTGGGGCACGTCGAGAACGCTTGCCGGCATTAGACGTGTTTGCTGCATACTTCCGAGAAAACAGCGAAAACAGCCAAAGCCTCGGGATGGTAGGTCTACCAACGCCCCCAGATGCGGCGATAACGGCCCCATCTGACCGGGTGGCGGTAGAGCCATCGCTTGAAACGGATCGGCGAGAATTTCCGCCGGTTCTCGACCTTCCGAATATCTTCCTCCGGCGTCCGCGTCAGCAGAAAATAGTTGAAGCCCGACAAAGTTTCTCCAGGGCTCACCAGCTTTATTTTGAATTCGGGCAATATGCGGCATATCGCGAGGCCCAACCCTCGAATATCGTCGGCAAATTTTCCCGGATTTACGGTATGCGCCAAAAGAGTATCCGCGAATTCGATTACGATGCGAATGTTCGGTGAACGGACTATGGTGCGCTCCATGCCGCGCAGTACCAGCGGTTCGTGGCCTTCGACATCGATCTTGACCAAGTCGACCGGCAAATCGGCAGGGAGGAAATCATCGACCGTGGTCATATCGACCTCGACCGAACGCTGCATTCCGCCGAACAGCTGCACATCCGACATCGTGCCGCCAGAGGGCAAGTTTGCCGAATAATGCAGGGTTCCGCGGCCGCTCTTGTCGGACACAAGTACATTGGCAGCGACAATATTGCAATTATGATAAAGATCATTGGCGACAACGGTACGCTGCAAGCTCTCGAACACGCGGGGGTTGCCCTCGAAAGCGTAGAGCCGGCCATGTCTTCTGACGATGCTGCCGGCGAGAGCGGTGTAGAGGCCGAAATTGGCGCCGATGTCGAGGACCACCGAGTGTTGCGTCAAAAACGTTCGAAACACACGGATAACGTCGGTTTCGTGCTCACCGCCGAGAATATAAGCGACAGCCTCGAAGGTGCTGGTGTCGACACACAGATATTCGCCAGAGGACAGCCTCACGAGCGCCCAATCGGCCCCTATGGGGATTGGGCGGCGAATACTCACCCGCGCATCGGGCGGCTCCTGCCCGGCCCCTGCCCCTGCTCCTGCCTATCCTCGCCGCCGGCCGTCGGCTTCACAGCACGGAATTGACCCACTCGTAGAGCTTGCTCTTCGGCAGCGCGCCAATCTTGGTCGCAGCGACTTGACCGTCCTTGAATAGAATGACGGTCGGGATCCCGCGCACCCCGTATTTCATCGGTGTCTGCGGGTTTTCGTCGATGTTGATTTTGGCGACCGTCACCTCACCGGCCATGTCCTCGGCGAGGTCTTCGAGGAACGGCGCGAGCATGCGGCAGGGGCCGCACCATTCCGCCCAAAAGTCGACGAGGACCGGCCCGCTGGCGCGGAGCACCTCGGTATCGAAGTTGCTGTCGGTCACGGCGATCGGCTTCATCTCGGGTCCTTCGGTTAATTGTCGGACACATTAGGGGAGCCGAAAAAGCAGCGTCAAGGCGCGTACCCCGCAAGGATCTCGGGACTGATCGGCATCAGCTGCGGACCTGCCGTCCATAGGAGAGCGCACCGGATTTCGCGCCCGGGGTAGATCCGGGCGAGCGCTGCCCGATAGATTGCCAGCTGCCTCAAGTAGATAGCTGGGACGTCCTGCTCAATGACGGGCGGCGGGCGGAGTGTCTTGTAGTCGACGATCAGTACCCGGTCATCGGCGACGACGAGGCGGTCGATCTGTGCCGACACGGCATGACCACCAATCAATCCGACAATCGGCACCTCAGCTTGCGAGCCCGCACCAAATAGCGGCGTAAAATCAGGGTGGTTCAGTACCGCGAGGGTAGCGCGCCGGATATCGTCCTGCTCTTCCACCGCAAGTCCGTGTGTCGGCGCCGCCAGAAAATGCCGGGCCGCGGTGTCGCGCTCGCCAAACGGTAGCTCCGGCAGGCTCTGCAGCAGCCGGTGTACGAGAAGCCCGCGCTTGAAGCGATCGGAGCCTCTCTCGGCGAGCGGAGAGAGTGTCGGGGGCTCGGCTCCACCAGGCTGCGACGGGAGGAGCGGTCGCGGCGGATGCGGTTCCGCCGGCGGCGCATCCTGGACCCAGCGCGGCAACGGTCCGCCGGCAGATGTGACTGCCGCGCCGGCTTCCCGCACCGGGGCGGCGTTCTGCGCGCGCCGCAGCCGTAATCCTTCCCCGGACCACCCGTCGCGCCCGACCAGCGCCGTCGCATCGAATGGAAAGGCCGTTGCGATTTCGGTGAGGCCGGCCCGGCACAAGGTGTACCAGCAGAGTTCGCTTGGTGCTTCCCGGGTCTGCCAACCGCAAATATAGAGCCGGTCCTGCGCCCGGCTCAGCGCGACGTAGAGCAGCCGGCGGTATTCCTGCAGCTGGCGCGCGCGTGCCGCCTGCTTTTCGGCAGTGTAAAACGGCACGGCAAGACTGCGCTGCGGGCACCATAAGGGAAGGCCGTCGAGTTCGGTCCATAACAGCGAATCCGGCGATTTCGGCAGTTGCATCGTGTCGGCTATAAAGACGATTGGTGCTTCCAGGCCTTTGGCGCCATGTACTGTCAGGATGCGGACCTCGTCGCGCTGCCGCGCACCGAAGTCCCGCTTAACCTCCGTTTCCGCTGAAGCCAGCCAGCGCAGAAACCCTTGCAGCGAGGGCACGTGCTCACGTTCATAGGCGAGCGCCAGCCCAAGGAATTCCTCGATCGGGTCCGCGGCCTCGGTCCCCAGCCGCTCGAGCAAAGCGCGGCGCCCGCCGTGACGGCCGAGGATTTCGGCATAAAGTTCGTAAGGCGGGACAAAGTCGGCGCGCGCGAGGAGGGCGGCGAGCCGCTCGACTGTGTCCTGCAGCCGGGCGTTCTCTTTGGCGCGGGCGCGCAGTCTGGCCCACAACTTTTCGTCCCCGCGATCGTGAGCGAGCTCGAACAGCGCCTCCTCGTCCATGCCAAAGAACGGGCTCTTCAGCACCGTCGCGAGCGTCAGATCGTCTTCCGGGAAGAGCAGAAACCGGCCGAGCGCCATCAAATCTTGAACCGCGAGCTGCTCGGTCAGCATCAGCCGGTCGGCTCCGGCGACGGGAATGTCATATTGCTTGAGCGCCCGCAACAACTCGCCGATGAACCCGTTGCGCCGCCTCACCAGCACCATGATATCGCCGGGACGGATCGGTCGGTCGCGCGCTTCCAGCCTCTCCCGCGTCTGAAGCCAGTGTCCAATCGTTGCGGCGATCGCCGCGGCAACTCGGGCGCGCGGTTCGGTCGTGCGATGACGCGTGATCGGCAGCGCGGCGGCGTTTGGCGGCTCTACGGGTGGCGGGACCACCGGCGGCCACAGCTCGACGAGGCCCGCTGCTCCGGCGCGAGCGGCGACATGACGGATCTCGCTGCCATCCAGCGCTACGCCGTCCCGTGCCGCGTTGTGCCGAAAGATCGCGTCAATCGCCAGCAGCACCGGCTCAGTCGAGCGGAACGAAATGTCGAGCGGAACCACGTGCCAATCCTGCCGTGCCGCGTTGATGCGCCCCTCGAAATAGCGGCGCATCTGCAGGAATGCCTGCGGATCGGCGCCCTGAAAGCTGTAGATCGACTGCTTCGCATCGCCAACCGCGAAGATCGTGCGCACCCCGTCGCGTGCCCCCTCGCCCGCAAAAAATTCCTCGGCCAACGCGGAAACGATCTCCCATTGCTCCGGATTGGTGTCTTGCGCCTCGTCGATCAAAATGTGGTCGAGGCCGCCGTCGAGCTTGAACAGCACCCAAGGTGCGACACCGGGGCGCCACAGAAGGTCGCGGGCGGTCGAGACGAGATCGTCGTAATCCAGCGCGCCCTGGACGCGCTTGCGTTCAGCGTAGGCGCTCATAAGCGCGCCGCCGACCCGGATCAGCGCACAGGTTGTTGACATCAGCACAGCTGCCGACTGCGCCCGACGAAATTCTTTGACCCGCTCTGCTTCCTTCTCGAGTAAAACCCGAACATCACAGGCCGATGAACGGGCCGCACTCTGAGTGATCAAATGCCTGCGGACCTCGCCCTCCTCCGTCAGGAAAGCTCTCGCATATTCGGCCATCATCTGCGGGCGTCGCGCTGGCGCTTCGCACCACGCGGCAAGTGCGGCGCCGCGCTCGCGATCGGCGCAAGACCCGTTGGCCAACGCCGCCGCGGCAGTGCGCAGCCTCGCCTCGTCGGCGGTGCCCTCTGCGCAGAAGCTTGCGATGAGTGTTTGCACGGTTGTTTCGGCGGGGATCGACAAAGCCCTGCAGAGCCGATTGCGCAACTCTTCTTGGCCGTTGGCCAACAACCGGCCGAGCTTGGTGCGCTCGGCCGTAAGTGCCGCCATCAATGCCCCAAAGCGTTCCTCGGCGGCATGCCGGGCGACAATCGAAAGCGCATCGGTGAGGTCGGGGTCGCGGCCTTCGCGTGCGGCAACGACGACGCGCTCGCCAGCCTCGATCAGCGCCTCGTGGGTGCTGCGCTCGTCCATGACGGCGAATTCTGCTGGAACCCCGGCCTCCAGCGGGAAACGGTGAAGCAACGCCTGGCAGAAAGCGTGCAGCGTCGAAATCTTCATGCCGCCGGGAGTATCGAGAACCCGCGCAAACAACTGCCGCGCCCGAGCGATTGTCGCATCGTCCGGCATTCGTCCGGTCAACCTCTGCAGCCGCTGCGCGAGCGCGCCCGACCGCAAAGTCGCCCATGCCGCCAGTTCCTCGCTCAGCCGGTTCGCCATTTCAGCGGCGGCGGCCCGGGTAAAGGTGAGACAGAGGATGCGTTGGGGACTGGCGCCGTCGAGCATCAGCCATAGCAGGCGGTCGATCAGTACCCGTGTCTTGCCGGTTCCGGCCGAGGCCGAGACCCAAACGGAGGCGCGTGGAACGGCCGCCCTCTGCTGCGCCGTGTCAGGCTGCGCGAAAGGGCTCATTCGTCGAGGTCGCCCGCGCCGAGGCGTTCGAGATGGCGAAAGTCGGAACAGGGCGGTGCCCAGCGCGCCGAAGGTACCGCGAGGTAGGGGGTTGACGGATCGTCAAAGCGCTGGATGAGCGCGCGAACCCGTGCGAGCACGCGGTCGATCAGCGCGCCGGCTTCGCCTCCGTCGATCGGGCAGCTTTCACCGGCGGGCTCGCCGCCGCTCAGTCGCCAATATTCGAGCGCCATGGCCTCGCCGCTGACGCCGCCGAACCCACCCCCCCGCAAGATCGCACCTTCGAGCGGGAGTTGCGGTGCAAACCCCGCCTCAATTGCCGTTCTGGTCGGGAGGCTGCCGGTCTTGTAGTCGACCAGCAGGAAGCCGCCCTCGGTTAGCCGGTCGATGCGATCGGCCTTGGCAGTGATCGTGAACGGCCCACCCGCCGAGTCCAGCGTCCATTCGCCCTTGCGCTCGCTGAGGGATTCGACGACCTCGGACCGGTGGGCGCGTTCCTTTTCCACGAACCACCGGGCGATCCGTTCGAAACGCGGCCACCAGAAGGCCCAGGCCCCGGGGCGCGAGAGCATTGGACCGAATTGCTCCCAGCCGATGCTCAGCAACTGGGCCTCGGCATCCTCGGGCAGCTCCCGCGGGAAGCGGCTGACGAATTTGTCGAGCGCTTTATGAATTACCGTCCCCAGCTCTGCCCGACCAGGATCGGCATCCAGCTCATCGAGTGCCTTCAGTCTCAAAATGTGGCGGGCGTAGATCGCGTACGGATCGCGCAGCCAAGTTTCGATCTGCGTCACGGAAAGAATTCTCGGTCGCGCCCACAATGGTGGACGCGGCTCCGGCGGAGGCAGCGGCCGGTACCGGTCTGCGCAATCAATTCGCTCCACTGCCTGCCGCACCGTTTCGTCCGGTCGGAGCGCATCTTCAAGGCGGACGGCGCGCAACACCGCATCGAGACGCAATAGCCATCGCGAAGGCACGCTCGGAACGCCTTCACTGCGCGTGGCTCGCGTCAGCGCCACTTCCGGAGCGCCCAATGCCTGAACGAAATCATGAGCAGCGATGCCGATCGCCCGCTCCGGCCTGGCAATATCGAATTCTCGCCGCATCTGGCGCGACATCCACGGGTCGTGCTCGACAGGACTCGGCCAGGTACCCTCATTGAGACCGCCGAGCACGAGCAGGTCGGCGTGCTGCAATCGCGCCTCCAGGGGGCCCCAAATCGCCAACCGCGGGTGGCGCCCGAAAGTCGGTCGCACAACCGCGCCGGCCATCAGCGCTTCAAAAAGAGGCCGATAGTGGCGGCCCGGTAGAGGCGGAAAATCTTTGGCGGCGTCGATCAGCTCATGACAAAAGCGCGCCGCCGCCTCGCCCGCCGCCTCGCCCCAGAGGCGTGCGCCGCCAGGCTCCGTCGCAGTCGCCGAGAGTCGCTCTACCGCCTCGATGTGCGACACAACGAGACGGCAAAGCGGCACGGTCTCTGCGGTGAGCAGCTCCGGGAATGGTCCGAGACAGGCTTCCAGCCGACCCGCAAACCGGCGCAGGTCATTGCTCGCATCGGCGAGGGCAGCCTTGAGGCCGGCAAAACTCGGTGCCGGGCGCGGCCCGAGAAGCGCGCGTTCGAGCTGCCGAGCGAAATCGCGAAAAACTGCCGGGACGAGCCCACCCGAAGCAAGCGGGTGCTTCAGTGCGGCGAGCAACTGTACCGGCGCCAACCCGCTGTCGGCGAGCTCGAGGACAAGGCGCAGGAAGACACCGGGCGGCGTCCGGTTGACCGGCACACCAGCGGAATCGTCAATCTCGATGTCCCATCGCCGCAGTTCGGCGGCTACCCTGCGCGCCAGTTCGCGATCGGGGGTCACGAGGGCCGCGGTGGCCGCAGGCGTCTCGAGTTTGCGCCGAAGCAACAGCGCAATCGTCACAGCCTCGCTCTGCGGGCTCGCGCAGTCGTAGCGGCTGAGGCCGTCGAGCGCATCTGCCGGCTCCGGCGGCAGGCGGCGCCAGGCATCGGTCATCGTGGCCGGCCGCATCGCCTCGCCGAGGAGTCGAACTCGCCGCGCACGCGAACTCTCTTTCACCTTGCCGCGCTCACCAATTTCTTCCGCCGAGCGAAAAGAGGGTGCAAATAGCGGCAGGTTTGCGGACGCATCTTCGCGCCGGACCGTGGCCGGAGCGTCCATGGGAGGCCAATCCGGCACCTCAACCAGGGTCAGGCCGAGAGCCCCGAGTAGCCCCGCCATCAGATACTGCGGATGCGCTTCGTCCTGCTCAATCGCCAGCCACTCGTCGTCGGCGCAGGCACGGTCGAGGCCAGGGAGAATGACTGCACCTTGGTCGAGTGTAGCGATGACCGAAAGCAACTCGGTCAGTGCGGGAAGGCCGCCGAGCAGGCCCGCGGCGATGACCGGGTCGCGCGGACGCGAGCTGCGCCAGATCGTGGCCTGGCGCTCGAGCAGCCCATTCCGCCTCTCGGCCGGGTCGACCGCCCCCTCTTCAGCCAGTATCCGAGGCCAGTGCTGCGGCACGATCTTCAGAAAGTGAAGGACAATCTGCCAGTGCTCGGCCAGGTTCTCCGGTACCAGGTCATCGATCTTCTCGAAGCCCGCTCCTTCGGTCGCAACATTGTCGAGAAGGCGGGCGAGGCTTGCTGCCAGCGCCGCCGCTTGCCCCGGAAGGATCGGGTCCTTCCCGCGCCGCTCGCCCCATTCCAGCACGAGCCGGGTCAGCAGCAGGCGGCGGCGCAGCTCGGGAATGGCGGGGGCCACCGCCAAATCGCCGCCGTCGGCCACCCCTTCGGCCAGCGACAGCTCGTCGGGATCGAGATCGCCGATCGGCCACATCCGCGGCAACAGCAGCGGCGCGCCGGCCTCCCTTCCGTCCGGCGTGGCCCGCAAGAACGCCTCGCGCAGCGAGCGAACCGCCCGGCGGGTCGGCAGCAAGATGGTAACGCGCGGCAACCGCAGCGGATCGCCGGCAGCCATCTCCAGAAGACCAGCCGCAAGCGTCGGAAGAAACGGCCGGTCCGGCGCGATCGTATAGACCTTGGACAGCGATGGCCTCACGTTAGTGGTCATCGCAATAAAGACTCGGGCCGGTCAACTGAGCGTCCGTCACCCAACCCGCGGTCACCGCTCGATGCGCTTGGACGACAGCCTTTCGCGGGTTGCCGCCAGCCCCGCTGGCGTCCCGATATGGTACCACTCGCCGTCGTGAACGATGGCATGCAGCCGGCCGGTTCGCTCAGCACGATCGTACAGCCGGACCAGCGAGAAGACGCGGTCGCCTATGCCATTGAACAGGCGGCGGTGCAGCAGCTGAATGCCGGCAAAGAGATAAGGGGCGATTTCGTGCTCACCACGGCGGCGCGGCTTCCCCGACGGGTCGAGGAAGTAATCGCCACCCCCGTCATATCCGATCGCGGTCACCGTTCGCTGCAACAACAACACCGCGTCCGCACGATCGGGATCGAAGGCTCGGGCCAGACGCTGCAGAGCGTGATCCTTCGCATCGAGCCAGAACACATCGCCATTGATGACGAAAAACATGTCATCGAGCAACGGCAGCGCGTGCGCGACGCCGCCGCCGGTATCGAGGAGCTCGGGCTCCTCCGACAGCCCGATGCGGGGGTGGCTGCGGCGGGCGAGGTGGGCGGCCACCATCGCAGCCTTGTAGTGAATGTTGACGATCACCGTCTCGACCCCGACGAGCGCCAGCCGGTCTATCGCGTGATCGAGCAAGGTGCGGCCGCTTATCTCGATGAGCGGTTTCGGAATAGTTTCTGTCACCGGCCGCAATCGCGTGCCGAGCCCGGCGGCGAGCACCATCCCCGACCGCGGCGGCGGAATCATGCAGTGAGCTGCGGCGGCGGAATATGCCGAGCCGAGGACGGCAGGTGTCGATCAAGCCACCGCGCGACCGGTGCAAGCGCCGGATGGCGGAGCTCCTCTTCGAGCAGGCGCCAGACGCGCGGGATATGAACGAGGTAGCCGGGCTTGCCGTCGCGTTTCCATAAACGCGTAAAAATGCCGAGAATCTTACAGTTGCGCTGGGCTGCGAGAGTGGCGGCGGAACGAAGAAAAGCCGTCCGCCCGAAGGCCGGGAATGCGGCGAGATAGCGCTCGGTCATAGCCTCCCGCAGCGCGGTGGAAACATCGCGCCGAGCGTCGTCGAGCAGCGATACGAGATCGTAGCTCGGCGGACCGAGCACGGCGTCCTGAAAATCGAGAAGCCCGCAGCCTTGGACGCCGCAGCGGCCAGACAACAGCATCAAATTGTCGACGTGATAGTCGCGCAGGACCAAGGTCTCGGCGGGAAGCGCCGCATCTGCGAGGACCGCCCGCCAGCCGGCGAGATATTCGTTGCGCTGGTGATCGGACAGCGGCGCTCCCAATATCGCCGGAGCGTACCAATCGACCAACAGCGCCGCCTCCGCCAACAGCAGCGTCTCGTCATACGGAGGCAATTGCTTCGGGGATCCGCGCGTTTCGACTCTGCGCTGCAGCTCGATCAGGGTGTCTACTGCCAACGCGTAAAGCATCGGTTCGTCGGCACCGCGCTCGAGCAAACGCGTGTAAGTGTCGTCTCCGAAATCTTCTATCAGGAGAAAACCCGATGCGCGGTCTTCCACGAAAACTTCGGGGGCGCTCAATCCCAGTCCGCGCAACAATGCCGCGACCGTGATGTAGGGAGCGACATCCTCCTGCGGCGGCGCCGCGTCCATCACAACCGCCGGGCGATCGCCCCGGAGCCGGTAATAACGGCGAAACGAGGCATCTCCCGCGAGCGGCACCGGGGCGAACTCCCCCCAGCCGCAGCGATCGAGAAAGGCCGCCATGGCTCGTTGCCGCGGGTTGCAGGCGGCGGTCGCGGGCGGGGCTGGGAGAGGAGTTACACCGAAGTAATTGGACGCAATCGGATCACGCATTGGCGGCAACCGTCGAGAGACGTGCTCGCCAGCCTATTCCCGGATCTAGCTGAGCCCGCCGCGCGCCGGGCCGATTACCAAAGTCCAGAGCGATTTGGAGGCGCCGCGGAGGCAGCAACGGGCCGAGCCGCTCGGGCCATTCGATCAGGGAAATCCCTTCGTCGAAGGCATCCTCTATGCCGAGTTCCCACGCTTCTTCGGGGGTGCACAGTCGATAGAGATCGAAATGCCATATGGCTGGAGACTCTGAGAATTCGGGTTCGTAAACCTGTACGAGCGTGAAGGTCGGGCTCGGGACCTCGTCTTCTTGATTGCTGCGGGCATGGATAAAGGCTCGCGCGAACGTGGTCTTGCCCGACCCGAGATCGCCCTTGAGGGCAATGATATCGGAGCGCTCAGCCAATACAGCGATCCGCGCCGCAAGCGCGGCTGTTGCCGTTTCGTCAGGCAGATCGATAACGATCATCGTGCAAGCGTTGTAAAACTTCAAAGTGACGCCGCGCAATATGTGCAGCACCACGCCATCGGAAGCTTACACGCGACAGAGATCGCCGGCGTCGAAGCCTAGCGTCCACCCTGTCGAGCTCCTCGAATCGCGTTCGCGGGTGACATCGCCGCCTCTTGTCAACAACCGGCTATGCGGCGACGCGGGACTTTTCCCGAGAAATCGACACCGGCCAGATGCCGCCGCCGTCTGGCCGCGGAAGCGGCAGGCGGCAGATGATCCTGGTTCCCTCGCCGGGTTTTGAATCGACCTCGACGGTTCCACCGTGCAACTCGATCAGACGCTTGACGAGCGACAGCCCGAGGCCCGCCCCCGATTGCCGCTTGCCGCGTTCGAACTTGTCGAATACCCGGGACTGATCGGAAAGTGGTATGCCGATTCCGGTATCGGCGACGACCAGCGATAACGCGTCTTCGTTGCGTTCCGCCTCGACGCTGATCACCCCGCCCGGCGGCGTGAACTTGATCGCATTGGAGATCAGGTTGAAGAGCGCCTGTTTGAGCCGCCGCTCGTCCGCCGTAATCGCGCCGATATCGGGTGGACAGCGCAGCGCGAGTTCGAGATCTCGGCTTCTTGCCCGTTCCCGGGTTAGGGTCAGCACCGCCGCCAGCATGTCGGCGATCTTGACCGCATCGGTGTCCAAGACCATGTAACCAGCTTCAATCGTCGCAAGGTCGAGGATATCGTTGATCAGCTTCATCAGCTGTTGTGCGCTCTGCACGATAGAGCGGCTGTAATCCAGCTGGCGCGGGTTGAGATCCCCAAAGAATTGCTTCATCAGGATTTTCGGCAAAGCCGATCACTGCATTCAAGGGCGTACGCAACTCATAAGAAACGTTGGCGATGAACTCGCTCTTCAGACGGCCGGCGGTCTCCAGCGCTTCGTTTCTCTCGCGCAATGCTCGCTCGACTCTGGCGGTGTCGGTTACATCGAGATGCGTCACCAGGACGTTGCCGTCGGGAAGCGGCACCATCGCCTCCTGCAGCATCGTGCCGTCATTCCGGTAAACCGGGCCGCCCGCCGCCGCGTGCGCGGTTACTTGGGCGATGAACCGTTGCTTCATCGCAACCCAGCCGGAACCATCATCGAGCAGGGCTCGGGTCTTTTCCAGAATGTCGGCGATATGCGGCTCACCGGCAACATCGCTTTCCGACAATTCCCATATTGTCAAAAAAGCCGGATTGTGGAGCTTCAGCCGGCCGTCGCTGCCGAAAACGGCAATACCTTCGAATAGGTGGTCGAGCGTGGCCCGCCGGACCTGCGTCAACGTCTGGCAAGAGCGCTCGAGCGCCAGCCGGTCGCTGACGTCTTCGTAGATGAAGGTGAGCCCGCCCAGCGGATGCGGTGCAATCGACACCAGCAATGTCCGGTCGTCTGGCAGATGCATCAGCTCTTGCTGCGGCTGGATGAGGGTCGTGAACATCCGCAGTTGCTCGGCCTTGAATGCGCGGAAATCGGCTGCTTCCGGGAGCTGACGCGCCTCCCGAAGCCGTTCAAGGACCTCTTCGAACGAGGGTTGCGCAGCGAGCCAATCGTCCGCGAGGCCCCACATCGACGAGAATGCAGAATTGAAGAATTTGAGCCGCATGTCCGGGCCGTAAACGACGACGGCTGGGCGGATGCCTTCGAGCACCTCGGCGTGCGCGTCGATGTGGCGCCGCAGCTCTGCTTCCATCGTTTCGAGCTCGGTGCGATCGATCGCAAAGCCGATCGTCTCCGACGCCCGCGCCCGCATCTCGCCGATCTCGAAAAGCCGCCGGGCGCCGCCGGTAACCATGTGGCGGCGTTCGCCCGGCCGCACACCGGCAACCAGTTCCCGGCATTCGGCGACGGCGAGGTCGGGGGTGGCGTCGACGGCACCCGCGTAGGCCCGGTTGCAATCGAGGAGAGTGTGGTCGGCATTGCTCCGCCAGACCGGTATCGGGATGGCGTCGAGCATTTCACGCAGGCGGTCAGCCTCCCTTCGCGCGCGGTCGGCGACCGCGGTGCCCGCAGCATCGATGAGCCAGAGAATGTCCTCACCGGCGGCCCTCCGGCCCTCAACCAGGTACGCGCCGCCGCTGCGCATCGCGACGTGCGCCGAGAACGGAACCCCCGCGGATCGCAGCGTCAGCCGAGCCGCCTCGAGGCGCGCGGCATCATCTGCGCCTACCCCGGCGAGGAATTCCTCATAAGCCGGCGGCTTGGCTGCCTCGCGTTTTTTCCCTCGGGCGGCGTTCCATCGGAAACAGCGGAGCGGAACAGTGTCGAGAACAGCGCAGCACCGCCGTGCTTCACGAAGCTGCCGCCGAGCGCGCAACAGCAAAGCGCCCGAAGTGAGCGCCACTATAACGCACAACGCATCGGCGAGCTCGATCACAGTCGCAGGCCCCATCGTCAAACGAGAATCTATCGTAGATCGATAGATCCATTTCGATGTGCATCATAGGACGTTCTTTACCGCAAAACAAGAGCTAACTCACATTCATGCGTAGTTAAAGTTGTACAGGTGCGCTAATACCGGTAGTGATCGGGCTTGAACGGGCCCGAGTGCGACAGGCCGAGATAGTTGGCTTGCGCCGCGCTGAGCGCGGTCAGCTTGGCGCCGAGCTTGTCGAGGTGCAGGGCCGCCACCTTCTCATCGAGGTGCTTGGGCAGCACATAGACCTTGTTCTCGTACTTGCCGTGGTTGGTCCACAGCTCGATCTGGGCCAGCACCTGGTTGGTGAACGAGGCGCTCATCACAAAGCTCGGGTGGCCGGTTGCGCACCCCAGATTCACCAGCCTTCCCTTGGCCAGCACGATCAGCCGCTTGCCGTCGGGAAAGACGACCTCGTCGACCTGCGGCTTGACTTCCTCCCAGGGGTAATTGCGCAGCCCGTCGATCTGAATCTCGCTGTCGAAGTGCCCGATATTGCAGACGATCGCGCGGTCTTTCATCTGCCGCATGTGGTCGATCGTGATCACATCGATATTGCCGGTCGCGGTGACAAAGACGTCGCCCTGCGAGGCGGCGGCGTCCATCGTCGTCACTTGGTAGCCCTCCATCGCCGCCTGCAGCGCGCAAATCGGGTCGATCTCGGTGACGAGCACGCGAGCTCCCTGGCTTCTGAGGCTCGCTGCCGAGCCCTTACCGACATTACCGAAGCCGCACACCACCGCGAGCTTGCCGGCGAGCATTACATCGGTCGCGCGTTTGATGCCGTCGACGAGGCTCTCGCGGCAGCCGTAGAGATTGTCGAATTTCGACTTGGTGACGCTGTCGTTGACGTTGAACGCCGGGGCTTTGAGCGAGCCCTCGCGCACCATCTCGTAGAGCCGGTTGACGCCGGTGGTGGTCTCTTCGGAGATCCCGCGTATTTCCTTGAGCAGGTCAGGATGCCGATCGTGCAGGATCTTGGTCGCATCGCCGCCGTCGTCGAGCACCATGTTCGGCGTCCACCCCCCCGATGGACCCTTGGCCGGGCCGCGCAGGGTCTGCTCGATGCACCATTCGTACTCGTCTTCGGTTTCGCCCTTCCAGGCGAAGACCGGGATGTCGCGGGCAGCGATCGCCGCCGCAGCGTGGTCCTGGGTCGAGAAGATGTTGCACGAGCTCCAGCGAACCGTGGCGCCGAGTTCCATCAGCGTCTCGATCAGCACCGCAGTCTGGATCGTCATATGGAGGCAGCCGACAATGCGGGCGCCGGCGAGCGGTTTGGCGGCGCCGAATTCGTCGCGCAGCGCCATCAGCCCCGGCATTTCGGTTTCGGCAATGGCGATTTCGCGCCGCCCCCAATCGGCAAGCGCGATATCGGCGACCTTGTAGTCGGTGAAGGCGGGCATGTCGGATCTCCTGAACGCGGCCGTATCGTGGAATGACAGAAAGATATCAAGATATCTTTATATGTCAATCGTGCTGAGCGGCATCGCGCGCCGCTGCGCCTGCTTCTCTGGTTTTACAGAAAAAATACAGGCTCCAACGCTCTTCGGCGTAAGCCCGCAATTGGCGCTCGGCTGTCGCCGGGCAGCTCATGCCCAGCACGCGGTCATTACGGTTGGCCCCGTAAGGCTTTTGCTGTTTTTCGCTGTTCTTCCCGGAAATTATCAGCGGCAGCATCGCCAAACCGCCAGAAATCCTAGGCTTTCGGCGGACAGAGGCGCGGGGGAAAACAGCAAATAACAGCGAAAATAACAGCGGGGAACAGCGAAAACATTAGCCGGCCCAACCGCGCTCCATAACCGTCTCGACAGTATGGCCGCGGAGTTCCGAAGAGAGATCTTTCGGTAGCTGCTCGTCAAGCAGAACGCGCATCGCCAAGAGGGATTCGCGCGCTAAGTCGAGCGCAGCGACGGCTTGTTCGCGCCGCACAGAGAGGAACTGACGCAGCAACTCGTCGAGCGTATCGCCGCCCTCCAGATAGTCAAACAGCGATCTGACCGGCACCCGAGTGCCGACAAAGACCGGCGTTCCCCCCGAGGATGTCAGGGTCGCTGTGAACCACTTCGTCACGTTGCATCATCGTGAGCGCTCCGTGTCCTCTTCAATACGCCGCGTGATATCGCGAGACCGCGGCCGGGGCAAGCTCAGTCGCGCAGCGGCCACCTGTGACGGCGACGTCGTTTGGTCATGCCCGCACGGGAGGCCGTCGCCCGGCCGGATAGTCCAGTTCGCGGCGTAGTAGACGTGGTATATTATCGTGGCAGTTTATAGCTCGGAGCAGGGTGGGCTGCCGCAGCCATGGCCTCGACCCGCCGTCTCGCCGCGATCTTGGCCGCCGATGTGGCGGGCTACTCGCGCTTGATGGGGGCGGACGAGGAAGGCACGCACGAGCGCCTCAAGGCGCACCGCGTCGAACTGATCGATCCGAAGATCCGACAGCATCAGGGGCGGATCGTCAAAAATACCGGCGACGGCGTGCTCGCGGAATTTCCGAGTGTCGTGGATGCCGTGCGCTGCGCCGTCGAGATCCAACGCGGGATGATCGACCGCGAGCCCGAGGTGCGCGAGGAGCAGCACATCAGGTTCCGTATCGGGGTCAATCTCGGCGACGTGATCGTCGAGGAACACGACATCTTTGGCGACGGTGTGAATGTCGCAGCACGTCTGGAGGCGCTTGCCGAGCCCGGCGGCATCTGCATCTCGCGAACGGTGCGCGACCACATCCGAGACAAGCTGCCCTACCCGTTCGACGACATGGGCGAGCAGAGCGTCAAGAACATCGCGCGGCCGGTGCGCGTCTATGCGTTACTCCCTGAAGCGATCGCCGATCTGCCGGCATCGAGCATGCCGCCCGCTCTGCCAATTTCCCAGCCTGCCGTTGTGCCGCGCCTCTCGATCGTCGTGCTGCCCTTCGCCAATCTCGGCAACGATCCCGAGCAGCAATACTTCGCGGACGGCATCACCGAGGATCTGACGACCGATCTGTCGCGCATCGCAGGCCGAAATACCGCGTTCACCTATCAGGGCAAGAGGGTAGACACAAAGCAGATCGGCCGCGAGCTGGGGGTGCGCTACGTCTTGGAAGGTAGCGTCCGCCGGTCGGGCAACCAAATTCGCGTCAACGCCCAGCTGATCGATGCCGCAACCGACGCCCATTTATCGGCGGAGCGGTTCGACCGCGAATTGAGCGATCTTTTCGCCCTCCAAAACGAGATCGCGAGCCGGATCGCGATTGCTCTCAACCTCAAGCTTATCGGCGCGGAGGCCGCCAGGCCGATCGATAATCCCGATGCGGTGGACTACATTCTTAGGGCGCGCGCCGCGATGTTGAAGCCGCTATCGCGTGAAAGTTACGCGGAGGCGATCAGCTTTTTCGATCACGCGCTGGCACTTGATCCTCGGTCGGTCGAGGCGCAGAGCAGGCTGGCCATCAACCTTACGGGCCGGGTGATTGATCATATGACGGACTCGGCCACGTCCGACATCAATCGGGCCGAAGAGCTGATCGGGCAAGCCTTGGCAGCTTCCCCTGACAGCGCGGCTGCTCATTTTGCCAAAGGCTTGTTGCTGCGCCAGCAGGGCCGGCCCGACGAAGCAGCTCTCGAATTCGAGACGGTGCTCGCATTCAATCGCAATTGGGTAGGCGCATTATTCCAGCTGGGCATATGCAAGGCACTGACCGGGTCGTTGGATGAGGCCATACCGCTTGCAGAGCAAGCCATCCGCCTCAGCCCCCACGATCCCGGATTAGCCAATTTTTATTGGTTTATAGGCGGGATGCACCTCGCGCAGTCGCATACTGGCGAGGCTGTCCTCTGGCTCGAAAAGGCGCGCGCCGCCAATCCGACACTTGCAGGGCCTCGCGCCTTTCTCGCTTCCGCTTATGCCCTTAAGGCCGAGATTGAACACGCCTTCGCCGAACTCGCGGAAGCTCGGCGGCTCAGCCGTGATGATCAATATTCGAGCATTGCGCGCTTGCAGGCTGCCGGATTACCCGGATCTCGCGGCTATTGGGGGGTGCCGAAGGTC